>Ga0210384_10000866_pt1 | contig 43580 bp, 45 predicted proteins | sample IncBWH2MmetaG_FD_160574 | JGI IMG/M metagenome (GOLD analysis project Ga0210384, IMG submission 160574) | Forest soil microbial communities from Barre Woods Harvard Forest LTER site, Petersham, Massachusetts, United States - Inc-BW-H-2-M | ecosystem: Environmental > Terrestrial > Soil >... | reverse complement strand
GACGCTACCGACGCCGAAGTGAGTTTGGGTCCTCCGACTATGCCAAGGAGATTCTTGGCGCACTTTGGGGATTTCCGCCTGCGCTGGGACTCGAGAAAGAAGCTGCTCTCATCAAGTGCCTGATTGAGATCATCCAGGCGCGCCTGGTGGATTCCGTTCATGATTGCTCGGAAGGCGGGTTGGCTGTGGCCCTTGCCGAGTGCTGTTTCCAGAAAGGCGTGGGCGCGAGTGCACGCCTTGCCAGCAATGACCTGCCGCTGGAGTGTGTGCTGTTTGGCGAGGACGCCAGCCGCGTCGTGCTTTCTTGCGACCCCCGGCACGTAAAGCGAATCCAACAAGTAGCGACGCAACATGGCATTACAGCGGAAACGATAGGGGAGACGGCGGCCAAGACCCTGGAAATCGCGGTGGACGGTAAGACTGTAGTCTCCGGGCCCGTGGCGGATTTGCTAGCGGCGCATGAGGGCGCGCTCGAAAAAGCGCTTCGCTCCGAACCAATGGAAATAGCAGCTGACTGAAGTGAACTCCGATGCCAACTGACGATATGTTTGCCGGCGACAAATTTCGCGAAGAGTGTGGGGTGGTGGCGATTCACAACCATCCCGAGGCGGAGAAGCTCGCTTATTTAGGTCTGCATGCGCTGCAACATCGCGGGCAGGAATCCGCCGGAATTGCATCTTCGAATGGCATTGCGCTATGCATGCACAAGTCCATGGGTTTGGTGGCGGACATCTTTACGCCAGAAACTCTGGCCGGGCTGCGCGGCATACATGCCATAGGGCACACACGCTATTCCACGGCGGGCGATTCCGCGCTGCTCAACGCGCAGCCGATCATGGTGCAATCCAACAAGGGCCCGGTCGCGCTGGCGCATAACGGCAACCTGGTCAATGCAGGGGTGATGCGCCGGAAGCTGGAAGCGCAAGGTTCCATTTTCTCAACGACCAGTGACACCGAAGTCATGGTTCATCTGCTGGCGCTTTCCCGTGAAAAAACACTACCTGAAGCCCTCGCGGATTCCCTGCGGCGCGTGGAAGGGGCATTTTCCCTGGTCATGATCACACCCACCCATATCTTCGCCGCGCGCGATCCGCGCGGATTCCGGCCGCTGGCCATGGGCCGCATTCCCGCCGTGCCGGGACAGATTGGCGACACTATCGTTTTCGCGTCCGAAACTTGCGCTTTCGATTTGATTGGCGCCGAGTACCTGCGCGAGGTTAAGGCCGGCGAGATGGTCGTCGTGGGACCGGAGGGCGTTTCTTCGCGCTTCTATTCGCCGGCGCTCACGCAATCGAGCTGTATTTTCGAACACGTATATTTTTCACGCCCCGACAGCAAGGTCTTCGGGCGCGCGGTGCATGAAAGCCGCGAGGAGCTTGGGCGTCAGCTCGCCCGCGAAGCGCCTATAGACGCCGACCTGGTTGTTCCAGTTCCGGATTCAGGCGTAACCGCGGCCATGGGTTATGCCAGCGAGAGCGGAATTCCCTTCAAGTTCGGACTCATCCGCAATCACTACATTGGACGCACTTTCATCGAGCCGAGCCAGAGCGTGCGCGATTTTGGCGTCAAGCTGAAGCTGAACCCTGTGCGGGCGGTGCTTGAGGGCAAGCGCGTGATCCTGATCGACGATTCGATCGTGCGCGGCACGACTAGCCGCAAACTCGTTCGCATGGTGCGCAATGCTGGAGCCCGGGAAGTGCACATGCGCATTTCGTGCCCGCCCACGATTTCGCCATGCTTCTATGGCGTCGATACGCCGAACAAGAAACATCTCATCGCCGCGGTGAAGTCCGTGGAGGAGATTCGCGAATTTCTGGAAGCTGACTCGCTCAGTTACCTCTCGCTTGCAGGGCTGAAGAAAGCTTGTGCCGAGGGCGAAAAGACGACCTACTGCACTGCCTGCTATACCGGGAAATATCCCACGCCATTGATTGATGTGGAAGAGATTTTGCCTGTGGAAGCGTTGAAGTAGTCTACTTGGGCAGGCGAGGGCACCTGCCACCGCGTGTGCATTGCAGCTTCAAGCTGTGCGCTGTGCTGCCACCACTCTTTGAATTCCCTGTAAGTCCGGCGTGAAGCGGGTATCGTTCCATTCCTGCAACAGTTCACGGATCGCCCTGTCTTGGCCTTGGCCGATTTCCATCACCAGCCAGCCTCCCGGGTTTAGTACTTGTCTTGCCTGTGGGATCAGGCGTTCAATCACTTCTAAGCCGCTGGGTCCTGCGAAGACCGCTGCGCGCGGCTCAAACTTGCGTACTTCCAGTTGAACTTGGTCTTCCTCGGAGTCGCCGACGTACGGCGGATTGGAAACTACGAAATCGAAGCGATCGGGGTCAGGAAAGTCCACGAGCAAGTCTCCCTGATGAAAATGGATGCGAGCACTTAAGTTGCGCCGCGCAGCATTGGCGCGAGCCACTTCCAGAGCTTCGGGAGAAACGTCGACGGCGTGAACCTCGGCATCCGGCAACTCTTTTGCCAGCGCCAGAGCGATGCACCCGGAACCGGTGCCCACATCCACAATGCGGGGCGCGGAAATGTCGCGAGCTAGATCGAGAACCGTCTCAATCACATGTTCGGTTTCCGGCCGGGGGATTAGCACCGCCGGCGAAACAATCAAATCAAGTCCCCAGAATTCCTGATGCCCTGTGATGTACTGCGCCGGTACACCGCGTGCGCGCTGCGCGAGAGCCTCCTCGTAGCGCGACTGTTCGTTGGGGGTCAGGCTGCGCTCAGGATGAGTGTAGAGATGTGCGCGGTCACAAGCGAGCGTGAACATCAGCAGCAGTTCGGCGTTCATGCGTGCGGAGCCGACGCCCGCTTGAGCTAGAGTCTCGATGGCCGAATTGAGAGAATTTCCGAGAGTCATTGATCCGGCGATCCTCAACCCGGCAACCCTGAACTCAGAGGTCACACCGTAGTGGTCATTTCGGACTTAAGTTTTTCCGCTTCGTAGTGTGCGACTAGCGCCTCGACGAGCGCGTCGATCTTGCCTTCCATCACGGTTTCGAGCTGGTGCAAGGTGAAGCCAATGCGGTGATCGGTCACACGGTTCTGCGGGAAGTTGTAGGTTCGGATTTTCTCACTGCGGTCGCCGGTTTTCACCTGCAGGCGGCGCTCAGTTGCCAGGGCTTGTTGCTGCTTCTCCATCTCGACTTCGTAGAGGCGAGAGCGCAGCACGCGCATGCCTTTTTCGCGGTTTTTGATTTGTGATTTCTCGTCCTGGCAGCTAACAACCGTGTTCGTTGGAATGTGTGTAATGCGCACCGCTGAGTACGTGGTATTCACCGACTGTCCGCCCGGCCCCGAAGAGCAAAATGTATCGATTCGTAAGTCCTTTGCCTCGATCTTTACGTCGACTTCCTCGGCTTCAGGCAGGACGGCCACCGTGATCGCCGAAGTGTGAACGCGGCCTTGCTGCTCCGTTTCCGGAACGCGCTGCACGCGGTGTACGCCGCTCTCGTACTTTAGCCGCGAATATACGCGTTTGCCTTCGACCATGGCGATGACTTCCTTCAGCCCGCCCGCCGATGACTCCGAGCTGGACATCACGTCTACCTTCCAGCCCTGCAACTCCGCGAAGCGCGAGTACATGCGGAAGACTTCGGCTACGAACAGCGTGGCTTCATCACCACCGGTGCCGGCGCGAATTTCGAGAATTACGTTCTTCTCGTCATTCGGGTCTTTGGGCAGCAGCATCACTTTCAATTCCTGTTCGACGGCGACGATCCGGGTTTCCAGTTGCGTCAATTCGTCTTGCGCGTAGGTGCGCATCTCAGCGTCGGTTTCTGACGCCAGCAGAGCCTTGCTGCCCTCAATTCCCTTCTTCAGTTCTTTGTACTCGCGAAATTTTTCGACGACGGGTATCAGGTCGCTGTGCGCCTTGGCAGTCTTCTGGTATTTCGCCGAATCGTTGGTGATATCCGGCGAGGCCAGGAGCTGCGTCAGTTCCTCGTAGCGGGCTTCGGTTTGTTCAAGTCTGTCAAACATAATGTCAGTGCCAGCTTTCAGTTGCCAGCGTTTGCGGCATCCATGCAGGGAAAGTTATCACTCGATTGTACGCGCAGGGTTTGGGGAAAATGAATTCGGCGGCGGGCGCCGCTAGGCAATCACGAGTTCGCCGCCGCGCTGCGCTTCCAGAGTCATCGCGTGGTTGAGTGCAGAAATGGCGCACTCCACTTGTTCATCGGAGGGAGGCTGCGTGGTGATGCGCTGTAGCCATAATCCCGGGGCGGTCAGTAACGCGAACAAAGATCCGCGATTCTTCGCGGCAAAGCGAATGATTTCGTAGGAAAGCCCTGTTATCAACGGCAGCAGAACTAAGCGCGCAGCGAACCGTCCGAGGAACGTGGTCGCGGGTACAAACATATAGACGACCATTGAGATCAGCATCACCGTCATCAGAAAGCTGGTGCCGCAGCGCGGATGGAACGTAACGAACTTCTGTGCTTCCGCTACTTCCATCGGCTTGCCGGCTTCGAATGCAAATACCGTTTTGTGTTCTGCCCCGTGATACTCATATACCCGGCGAATATCTTTGAATAGCGACACGCCCCAGATGAAGAGCAGGAACAGGGCGATGCGGATCATGCCATCGACGAAATTCAAGCCAATCCGCCCGCTAAACATGGGGTAGACTTTGGCAATCTTCGTCGCTGCCACCAGTGGCAAGAATTTGTACATGAAAATGAAGAAACTCACGGAAAACACGACATTGAGCGCCGCCAGCCATCCGCTGAATTCCAGCTTCTTGGCGCCGTCGTTGATGGGCAATTCTTCCAGCGCCGCATTCGCGGAAAACTTCAGCGCGCGATAGCCGAGGACCATAGCGTTGCCCAGCGTCATAAAGCCGCGGACGATCGGCCAGCCCATCCACTTGTGCTTCTCGGACATGCGCTCGAGCGGTTCGGAGTGCGTGATCACTTTGCCCGAGGCTTTGCGGCAGGCGATCCCCCAGGCATGGGGAGAGCGCATCATCACGCCTTCCAGCACCGCCTGACCACCAACGAGGGTTGTCTCCTCGCCGTTTTCAATCACGGGCAAGAGCTGTAAAGCCGTGAAAAACCGCCACCAAATGGAAAGAAAGCGCATAAATACGTTAGATGTCCCCGAAGCTGGAAAGGTCGCTTACCCGCTGGTTCGCTAATCCGCTCGTTCAAGGGTAGCGTTGCAGACGGGGAGTGTCAATGTTTGGTGAGTCAATGAGAGACCGTAGGTGGAGATGCCTGGGTCTTCATTTCGGGAGGTGTTGTTACGGGAGGCGCAACTTTGGCCAATGCTGCGGCCAGTAGCTTGGAATCAAAGCCGAAAGGTCCGGGCTTGGTTTTGAAAGCGATCCGTCCTTGCGTGTCAATGAGATAGAGGCGGTCCGGCCAGCCCGTGTAGGCGCTCTCTGTCGAGTTGCCAAATTCATCCAACACTGCGGGAATCTTGATGCCGAGCTTGCGCACGCATGCGTCGGCGACGAAGGCGCGTTCTTCTTCATTCTTGGGCGTAGAGAAGATTACGCTGTCTTTGACATTGCTCTGCATCTGCCAGACGTCGCTGGGATGGGCCTCGGTGATGTACACCACCAGGAAGGCTACGCGGCTTCCATACTGTTCGTAGAGCTTATTGAGGGCAGGAACCTCCCGCCGGAAAGGCGGTCAAGTGTAGCTGCCGAAAACGAGAACGACGGGCTGCGTCTTGTTCACTTCGGAAAGCCGGACTCTGGCACTGTGGTCGAGCTTCATCAGTGAGAAATCTGGGGCAGGATCGCCGACGTGCAGGGTGCCGGCACGGGCGCGCGTCCACGCAGTTTCAAACGGAAAAAGTAGGAACGGCACCGGGCCCGGCAGTTTAGACATGACCGTGGCGAACTTTTCCGGAGGCTGGCGCATGGCCCAAAGGACGAGTCCGGCGAAGGCCAGATAGACCACTACGAGGCCGACGACGATCCGGGTGAGGATCTTGCGCGTGCGTGGGCCGAGTTTGAGTTGGAGTTTGGGCATATTCTCTACCAGCGTGAAGATAATTGTAAGACCTAAAAGCTGACAATACTACGAAAACACTAGAGCATGTGAGCTTGTTGAAGAGCATTTTCAAGCCATTCCTTATACCAGAGGGAAAACGTCGCCGTGGAGCCGTCGGCCAATAGCAGAGGAGTAAGCCCGGTATGGTCGGCGCGACCGTCGCGCCAAAGACGCCCGGCCTGGTCTCCTGTCAGCACCAGCCAGATTCGCAAAGCGCAGCCCTGATGGCATATCGGCACCGCGCCATTCACCAGTGAAGAGTCGAAATACCTCTTTCCGAACTCGTCATACTTCTTCCAATATTCCTGATCTTGCTCGTCGGTGCCGTACTGCTCAACTGGAGGTATTCCTTGCAGATCGTTCCAGGCAGCAGAGTGTGGGAAAGGTTCGGAGAGTATTCCAACGAAGCCGTCGGCCTCGCTCCAATCCCCGCCATCACAATTACCCCAAGGAAACACACCGTAGTCTGGCCCAGCCCCTCCGTTACCAACAGCTGTAAGGAAATGACGGTATTCATCGGGCAACTTGATGTTGTGTCGATGTTCTAATTCGCAAACGTCGACTTCCGCCAGAGTGGAATTCAGAAGAAAGTGATGCCCGTTAGCACCGAAAATGTCCGCCTTGGTAGCAGACAAGCGACGCAAAGATTCTCTTACGAATGTTGGGTCCAGTTTCACGACAATACCCCCGACTTCTCCTAGTGGCAGCGCCCGTGCGAGTGGCTCTCTACCGCGGGCATCACACACCCATCCGCCACGTTGCAGTCCAGGTGCCTAGAGTTGCAACTCCAGAATTCGAGTCTGCCACCGGCAAGGCGTGGCGGAGGCGGCATACTCCTGGAACGTCCACAGCTTCGTTTTATCTACGGGGTCTTGTGCGCTGGTAGTGTAGGTCCCCCATCCGGGGTGCGGGCCCGTGTCGCAGACTTGATAGTTCGCCGTGCCGCTGAGAGCCAGATGTGGGCCGTGAAACACACCGCTCCCGTCCGACGCGAGATGGGAAAAGATTATGACCGAACAATGCACCGTGGTGGAACACCCCGTGGCGGCGATGAGGGTGTTATTGGAAGCATCCACTGCCAGCGAGGGGAAGAGAAATCCCAAGGAACCATCCGATATCTTGGCTTTTTGGATGAGCGTCAGCCCCGGGATGGCAACATCAAACCAGAAGATCACCTGCTGACTGTCCGCACCCTGTGATCCGCAGGAAGAATGACATGGCCCGGAAGACCATACCAGTTGCATGTCGGTTCCGTTGATTGTCGTCAAAGAAAACGGGCGATGGCTTTCTGCCGAGCCAATGCCACCCGGACTTCCCGGCTGGTTCGCGTCTATGGGCGTGTTATACACGTATCCTGTCGGGATCGTGGCCGGAGAGGCTGCGGCGCTGAAGGTGCCCGCCGTGCTGCTCGACGGACTAAAAGTGTCAATTGCCAAGACGATCGCGGCATTCGTTTGATTTTGGGTTTCTCCCGACCGGGACAGGAAATACCCAGGAGCGGTCACCGCCTTCGCGGGGTCAAGATCAATTTCTGGAATCGCATCGAAAGTATGGCAACCGCTCGAAACTTCGTGGGTCAAGGACACATTGCCGCCGCCGGTCCATGCCACGTCCGCGCTAGGAATGGCGAATTCCACCGCGCTGTTATCTCCGGAACAGGTTTCATATTCGGAAACATAGACCCAGTTCTTGTCGAAGCCGACGTGCATCGCCAGGTCGCCGTTTCGGGAACTGAGGGACACACCCCTCCACGTTGAGGTGGTCGGGTCGGATCCGCTGGAAACAATCAGGAAGTCGTTGGCGCAGGAGCAGACATACAACCAGCGTGAAATAAATGGGTCATAGACGATGCGGGGATCGTTCGCTTTCGTCCCGAACGTGACTCCGGCATTGCTGATGAAAGTGCCGGCAACGGTCGAGCTCTGCAGCGCACCGGATGTGTTGTAAATATTGACGGTTTGGCCGGTAACGGCCATGACAAAGGAGCCGTTGGAGGCGATGCCCATGTCAGGGTGGTCCTTGTAGGTAGGTGAGCCGCCGGTGGTGGTTCCGGTGTCCCCGTCGAAGGACTGGACAATGGTGCTAGGCGGCGGGGGAGGAGGAGGAGGCTGCGTACTCGTGGAACTTCCACCGCTGCAAGCTGCCGACACACACAACAACGCGAGAGCGAGCAGCAAACTGGCTTTGAACTTGCTAGCGTTGAGAGAGTCTCGAAAATCGCCTTCGATTGGCATAGCTTTTCGCGTTCCCCGAATCCAAAATGGGCGGGTACGAAATCACTGATTTGCCCGCTTCGGGCATTCGTCCAAACACACTCGCAGAGCGAACTGTCAGCTGATGGTAGATCGCCATTACGCCACCAACCAGGACAGTGCATCCACTGAGTGAGATGCTAGTGGCTATGCCCGTGCGAATGGCTCTCCACGGCTGGCATCACACACCCGTCCGCCACGTTGCATTCCAGGTGCTCGAACTGAATCGTTGTGTGGCCGAGTCCGAAGTCGTGTAGTAATTTGGCATTCACGTCACGCAGAATGCTTTCGCAGGCCGACAGCGGAATGTCCTCAATGCCGATATGGCAGGAGAGCGCGTGCGTCTCCGAGCCAATGCTCCACACATGCAAGTCGTGGACGTAGTTCACGCCTGGTACCGCCAGGATCGCGGCTTCCACTTTGGCGAGAGAGACACCGCGCGGCGTGCCTTCGAGCAGAATGTTCAGCGTCTCGCGCAGAATCCCGAATGACGACCATAGGATCAGCGCACCAATGCCGATCGAAAGTGCGGCATCGATCCAGTGCTGACCGGTCATCAGGATGGCGACTCCGCCCGCGATCACAGCCGCCGTTGAGAGCGCATCGCCAAACTGATGTAGAAAAGCGCTGCGCATATTGACGTCGCGGCTGGTGCGGTAGAGCATGATCGCGATGATGCCATTCATGATGAAGCCGGCGGCCGCGACCCAGATCACCGTGGCGGCATGCACGTCGCCAGGATTGCGCAAGCGGCGGAAGGCTTCGTAAAAAATTAGGAACGCGACGACGACCAGCGACGCGGAATTTGCCAACGCTGCGAGAACGCCCGCGCGCCGCCAGCCAAAGGTTTTGGTCGCACTTGCCGGACGGCTCTCCAAATAGACGGCGAACCAGGAGAGGCCGAGCGCAATGAAGTCAGAGAGATTGTGTCCTGCCTCGGAAAGCAGCGCCAGGCTATGCGCACGAATGCCTGCGACTACGAGCAACGCTACGTAGGCAAGCGTGATGACCAGCGAGAGGCGCAGCACGCGCGCGACACTGTCCGAGCTTTGGCCAGGAGTCGACGGGAAGTGCGCGTGACCGTGATGTGCATGGTCGTGCACAGAACTAGTCTACGGGTGGGAGAGTGGGGGGTTCAAGTTGGGCAAAGTATCCCGCCTGATTCAATAGGCGAGACCAGTCCGGCTGAAAAGTGGAGTTGCGGACTTGCCCTCAGCCGCTGCTTTGAGGCGAAACATCAGGCCTCCCCAGGTCGTTGTGCAATCCACGAAGTAGTCTGTGTCCGCAGCCCAGTCCGCGTGGGTGAATCGCACCCGTGTTCGCGCGCCGTCGGGTTTCAGGCGAAAAATCAGGCGCGTTTCGCTCCATTCTTTTCCGCTTTCGCAGATCCACTCTGCCTCAAGCGGCGTAGCCATCACCAGTTGTTTCAGGCGGTATACAGTCGCGCGGTTGAAGAATCCAAGGCTGACGGTTCCGGAGGCAGAGTCATCACTCGCGTCCTCCGCCCACCAGATCGACAAACCTTTCGCCGACGTAACCAAGGGATAGACACGCTCTGGCGGTGCGTCGATCGTTATCGAGTGTCGGATGTCTGGCATTGCGATTCTCCCGATTTCTACGCCGCCTCGCGGAACGCAGCGCCTTCCAGGTTTAGCAAGAAGCGTTTGGTGTCCAGGCCGCCGCCATAGCCGCAGAGGGTGCCGTTGGAGGCGATGACGCGGTGGCAGGGGACGACGATTGGAATTGGGTTGGTATGGTTGGCCATGCCGACGGCGCGGTATCCGGTGGTTCCGACACGGCGGGCGATGTCGCGGTAGTTGCGGGTTTCTCCATAGGGGATTTCAAGGAGGGCGCGCCAGCAGCGCTTCTGGAAGTCGGTGCCGCGCAAATCCAGAGGAAAGCTGAACTCGCGGCGGCGGCCAGCAAAATACTCGGTCAATTCTTTTTCGTAGGGGCGGGTGGCAGTCTTGGAAGGTTCCCAGGCAATACGCGTCTTTTTACCCTGCGCGTCGCGTGTAACGACGTTTGGAGACGGCTGAGGACTGCCGCGGTCGAATTCAATCAGCACGAGACCGGCGGGAGATGCACCCAGAAGCAGCGGTCCAATCGGCGAATCGAGGCGGGAATAGAGTAGAGTTTCCACCGCAGGAGAATACCATTTTTTCTTTTCTTCTGGCGTTCATAAAGGCATGTTAGTTTCCTGGGAGCCTGGAGCGTCTAGACAACAGACCTTATCTACGTAAGGAGATTGCAATGAAGATTCTGACGAACTTACTACTCTCCCTGCTCGCGCTGAGCATGTTTGTGCCGCTGACGGCAACTCGCGTGATGGCGCAGGATGCGTCGCAGTCAGCCGTCGCGGCAAGCCAGGATGACAACACCCTCATCCTGCACACCATGCAGCGCGACTCGCCACGTCCACGACGGTTTACGGTCGAGGAGATCGAAGCCGCGGGTACGGGGCTCCCCAGCTGGAATGGCTCTTTCACGCACTCCGGGACGACCTACAAGTTTGTGATGGTCGGCACCGATCCGTCGAAAGGTTCGATCAACACCGTCGTACCGGTGTACCTGATTCCGATTAAGCTGACGTTCCAGGACACCGGTACGGTGTTCGATGCCAGCGCGCCCATGATTGGTTTAACGCAGTCGGCGGCGCAGGCTGTGCAAGCCTCAATCATTTTTCAGGACACCACCTACAAAGCTGGCACGGTGACTGTGGGCAATACGCAATATATCGATGCGTTCCAAAGAGCGAACTTTTGGTCTTCGGTGGGAACCACTTCGCCGAACTACCATGTGATTCTAGGTCAGCCCACGGTGCTGCCAGTGCAGGCGCTTAAGGTGCCTAAGGCATCAGGGCAGACAATTCCCGGACCGGTGGCGGGGACAAAGCGCGGCATTCTGGCTCAAGGCTTTGTCGACACCAACATCACGGCGGCGATGTTCAAGAAGTTTCCGCAGATTACGCCGGGGGCGTTCACCATCTTTTTGGTGTACAACGTGTTCCCGGGCGGGAACTACGGCTTCCACGATGTTTTCGGCTCCTCGCCGCTCACAGGCAAGACCTACACGGTGACCTCATATCTGGAACCTTACAAGCAGCTCATCGACGCTGACATCAGCACGCTGGCGCATGAGGTTGGCGAATGGATGGACGATCCGTACGTCAACAACAACACGCCCTGCGGCACTTTGCTCGAGGTTGGAGACCCGTTGAATACGGCCATCTTCAGTGTGAAGCTGGGCGGGATGACATGGCATCCGCAGGATCTGGCAATGCTGGGATACTTTTCGTTTAATGGAACGCAGTCGGTGAATCACTGGCTGACATTCCGGAATACGATCAAGAAGTCTTGCGGGTAGGCTAGCGGCCAGCCATCCGGCTGTTCCACAGAAAAGCGCTGCGGAGCTTCGCTCCGCTTGGGCAGGCGAGGGAGCCTGCCACACGTGTGCATAGCCACACCTATGCATATCCAACCTGAGCATGGCTGACCTACAGCAAGGCCGACCTAGACCGATTCGAATTCACCCGCGAACTTGAGGTGGCGCGCGCGAGCTGCTTGGACGAAGGCTTCGAAGATGGCGCGGGAGGGTTTGTCGCTGGTCGAGCGTTCGGGGTGCCATTGCACGGCCAGGACAAAGTGTTCTGGCGTGGTGCCTTCGAGGGCTTCGATGATGCCATCTTCCTTGCAGCGGGCGACCACGCGGAGGCCGTCGCCAATTTCACCGGCGGACTGGTGGTGGCTGGAGTTAGCCTGGATTTCAGGGGCTCCGGCAATCTGCGCCAGCTTGGACTGCGGGTCGATCGTTACCTTGTGCGCGTAGGGCACATTGCGTCCGGCGGAGTGGTTGACTAAGCCTAGCGTTTCCGCGGGAAGGAAGTCGGGAATGTGTTGGATCAGCGTCCCGCTGCGGTAGACATTCAAGGTCTGCAGACCGTAGCAAATCGCCAGGACGGGCTTACGCATGTTGTAGGCGTCCTGTAGGAGAAGCTCGTCGACGGTGTCGCGTTTAGGGTCGGCAGGGTTGGTGCTGGGACTGCGGTCGGCGCCGTACTTTGCGGGATCGACATCGGCGCCACTGCCGGGAAGGAGCACGGCATCACAGCGCGAAATCAGCTTCATGGCGTCGGCGGGGGTCTGGTCGAGTGGGATGCGGACGGGTTCGCCACCGGCTTCCACGACGGCCTGCTCGTACTGTGGCAGGGCACGATCCGAGTAGCCTGGATCGTCGGATTTGGGGACAGGGATGGCGATTCGCGGTGGCATGGCAGGCCTCAACGGCTTGGCTCCCGGTCGTTGTTTGCTGAGGCTATGTTGGCTAAGACTATCTTCGCCAAGACTTTAGCTTGCTGGTAGTGGCGGATTTCCATGATCCAGGCGGCAATGAAGGCTATTGTCCCGACGGTCGCAGCTATGGGCAGAGCGAAGTGGCGATAGGCCATACGCATGTCGGGCAGGTGGCCGCCGTGCAACAAGCCCCAACCGAGCATACTGAGGATGCCCACAAACAGGCTTACGGCAAAAGTAAGCCCCGTCAGGACGATCGTGATCAGGAGTACGCGTGGGAGAATCGCCAGGCGGCTTGGTGGCGGGCTGCCGGGAAGAATGACCGTGGGATTGTGGGCACTTGGCATGTATCTAGGCTACCCCATTTTAGGCTGCGCACTTTAGGTTAAACCAGCAGGTCAATCCAGCGGCTCAACCCAGTAGGTTAAACCAGAGTGTCGTATGCGTAGAGGCGGGGGTGCGCTACAATCAATGGCATATGTCCCAAGTGACCGCTGCTGCGACGCGAACTCCGGCCGAGGTTGTGCGTCAGACTTCGGTCTCGCGCTCGTCGAATGGCATCTGCTATGCGACGGCGGGCGAGGTCACGCTCGCCACCCCCGATCTGGAGCGGATGATTGCCGCGGTGCCGAGCGCAGTGGCGGCAGCGCTGGATCGGAAAGCCTATTATTTTGTTCCCCTTACCGTCAGCCAGGGAGACGACACACTGATCGCGGAGCGCTATGACGTCGCGCTTAGTGACAACGCCGTGTGTCACCGGAACTTGAATCTTGGCGGATCGCAGTGCGTCTTTATTTCCACGCGGTTGATGGACGATAAGTTCTCGGTGGCGTTCGAGTTTTATATCAACGTCGGACATGCGCTAGTGGAGCGGGCGGGCGTACCTCGTGACTTTGCCGACCTTGTCTGGAAACAAGTAGAAGGAAATGCGCGCGGGGAGACCTCTCTGGATGCCTGGGAAGCGCGGAAGCTGGCGACGGGGCATCAGCCCGACGTGGAGAAGTACAAGAACGAATACTTCGCGGCGACATTTTCGGATGCGATTTCGATCTACATGTTGACCTTGCTGCTGGATGTGGACTATCAGGACTTGCGCGAGCGGGACTATCAGTTGCTGGCTCCGGCCGCGCTGGCCGAGCGATTGCGCAAGGTGGCGGAGTTGTTTGCGCCGAATGCGGGGTTTGAGTTTGCGATTCTGCATCGTCGGCGGGCGTAGGAGCAATCGGCCCTGTCATCCTGAGCGTAGAGAAGGATCCCCAGGATGCTGGCGGCGAGAACATATTCGCAAGCTTTCTTGCCGGAACGCTGTACTGTGAGAAAGCTAAAGAGAGTGCAAACTTAGGTCGACGGTGCGGGGATCCCTTCGGCAGGCTCAGGGCAAGCCTTCGCTTCGCTCAGAATGACAGACGTTAATAAATTGGATCAGAGATCACCTCTAGCCCCGCTGCTATTGGCGTAACGTTGTTTTTGGAACAAGAGTTTCTTCCCGTCGTGACGATTTTCCCATGACTATTACCCTGCGCTCGTTCGCGAAGATCAATCTGGGATTATATATCGGGCCTTTGCGCGCTGATGGGTTCCATGAGCTGCGCACGGTGTATCAAACAGTGGAGCTGCATGACCGGGTGCAGGTACGTTTGGCTCGCGGCGAAGGGGTCGAGATTCGCTGCGCGGATGAACGCGTCCCCAAGGATGCGACCAACACCTGTTACAGAATTGCCGAGCGAACCATGTCAGCGCTGGGGATGGCGCTAGGCGCGAAGAGCCGCGTGATCGTAGAGATTACGAAGCATTTGCCGATACAGGGGGGCCTGGGCGGGGCCTCCGGAAACGCCGTGGCAACCATGCTGGGACTGGAGCGGGCGCTGAAGCAGCAGCTTCCAACGGCGGAGAGGCTGAAAGTTGCAGCGGACGTGGGGTCGGACTTGCCGCTGTTTCTAGTGGGTGGGACGGTGCTGGGAGTGGAGCGGGGTGAAGAGGTGTATCCATTGCCGGACTTGCCGTCGACGCCGTGTGTGATTGCAACACCGGAAATTGGAGTGTCCACGCCGCGGGCATTTGCGGACTGGGATTTGCGAGTAGCGCCGAAATTGACGCCGAGCGATCCCTCGGCTAGAATGAAGGAGTTCGGTCGCACGTTGTCCGCGTGGCTGAGTGGTCCGGCTTGGTCAAGTTCAAAGCCGGGACCGTTATCCGGTGCTCCCGCACGTGGTGGGGGCCGGGTTGGGAATCCGCTTCTCAGCCTCGTCCAAGCCGGGATCGCAAACGACTTCGAAGAAGTCGTCTTCCTGCAGCATCCCGAATTGTATGAGGTGAAACGCGCGCTCGAGCAGGCGGGGGCAAAGTATGCTTCGCTTTCGGGTTCCGGGGCAGCGGTGTACGGGCTGTTCGGGTCCAGCAGTGCGGCGGAAAAGGCTGTGCGAGCGCTGAAAAAACGCGGCATTCCGGCGCTGGCTACCAGAACGTTGACGCGGCAGCAGTATTGGAAGAAGCTTCTAGTGCCGTGATTGTTTGGTCCTCCTTGGGAAGGGAAAATCCCCGCCCTGTCGCTGAGAAACGCGACAAGGACGGGGCACCCGGGTACGAAGGCGAGGGATAGGCAAGTTTCTTGGGCCGTCGACTAATGGTAGGTCAAGTGCCTTTGGAGCACTTTGTCTAGGTTCGAATCCTAGCGGCCCAGCCAGATGGACTGTAAGCACGACGGGAAGTGTAAGAGGTAGTTGTCAGGCAATATCGTCCGAAAAAAAAGGCGAGACGAAACTATGGCAACCACAGTAGCACCAACCGAAAAAAAGCCACCGCAGGCGCAGGAAAAAACCGACCGGAAACAGCGCCCGCGGTTGGATGACAAGCTGAAAGTCTTCTCGGGTACGGCCAACGAAGCCCTGGCCGACGAGGTTTGCGAATTCCTGGGACTGCCGCGCGGGCAGGCATTCGTGACGCGGTTTAAGGACGGCGAGCACTACGTCCAGATCCAGGAGAATGTTCGGGGCGCGGATGTGTTCGTGATCCAGCCGACGTGCCATCCTGTGGATGAGCACATCATGGAATTGTTGCTGATGATTGATGCGCTGAAACGCGCATCGTCGCGGCGCATCACGGCGGTGATTCCGTATTACGGGTACGCGCGGCAGGACAGGAAAGACAAGCCGCGAGTGCCGATTTCGGCGAAGCTGGTGGCGGATTTGCTGACGACGGCTGGGGCGGACCGGGCGCTGATTGTGGATTTGCATACGCCGCAGTTGCAGGGATTTTTCAATATTCCGGTGGATCACCTGTTCGCGTCGCCGGTGCTGGTGGACTATTTCAAGAAACTCGCGCTGCCGAATTTGACGGTGGTTTCTCCGGACGCAGGCGGTGTGGAACGCGCGCGGTTCTTCGCCAAGAAGATGGATTCAGCGCTGGCCATTGTGGATAAACGGCGCACGGACATCAACGTGGCCGAAGTGATGCACGTGATCGGAGATGTTCGCGGACGTACTTGCCTGGTGCTGGACGATTTGATTGATACGGCGGGCACGCTGGTGAAAACGGCGCATGCTTTGCTGGAGAACGGCGCGGCGGCGGTGTATTCGTGCGCATCCCACGCGGTGCTTTCCGGGCCGGCGGTGGAAAACATCGCGAACTCCCCGCTGGTGGAAGTGGTGGTGACGAACACGATTCCGCTGAACGAAGCGGCGGCGAAAGAGCCGAAGATTAAGGTGCGTTCGATTGCGGGGTTGATCGGCAGTGCGATCCGGTCGATTCACGAAGAAACTTCTGTGAGCAATCTTTTTCTGTAAGAGCTGGTTTTGTAAACCAAAGTTTTGCAAGGAAATCAATTTATGGCGAATGCAGCGGTCAACAATACATTGGAAGCAACGGAGCGCGAAGCGACCACGAAGAATGCGGCGCGGAGAGTGCGCGTCGCTGGGCAGGTGCCGGCCGTGGTCTACGGAGCGGGCAAGAATTCGCAGACGGTGTCGGTGGATCCGCGGCAGGTGAAGCGGATTCTGTATTCGGAAACGGGCCACAACACGATTGTGGACTTGAAGCTTGGCAGCGAGCAGACGAAAGCCATGATCGTGGACTGGCAGTTTGAGCCGATCAAGGGCGGCCTGTTGCACGTCGACTTCAAGCGCATCGCGATGGATAAGGCGTTGCGCGTCAATGTGCCTGTGCATCTGATTGGCGAGGCCGCGGGCGTGAAGCTCGAAGGCGGCATCATGGAGCAGGTTCTGCGCGAAGTCGAGATCGAGTGCCTGCCGGCGGATATTCCGGGTCACATCGACGTGGATGTGAGCGGGCTTGCCTTTGGACAGATGGTGCGTGTGTCCGATCTGCCGCACGGCGAGAAGCTGAAGTTCATCACCGACGCCAATCAAATGGTGGCGCACGTGATTGCCATCAAGGAAGTCGTAGAGGTGGCGCCGGATGCAGTCGCAGCCGACGCGGCCGCCGGAGCTGCCGAGCCGGAAGTTGTCAAGAAGGGCAAGCAAGAGGTCGAAGGTGCTGAGGGCGCTGACAAGGCTGCCGACAAGGGTGGCGACAAAAAGGACGACAAGAAAGAAAAGAAGAAGTAAGTTCGGACGAGGCGGCGCGGGTTGGGTACTGAGGCGTGAAGCTTATTGTGGGCTTGGGAAATCCGGGCATCGAGTATCAGTTCACGCCGCATAACCTGGGCTTCCTTGCGGTGGACCGCATCGCCGAGCAGTGCGGGGTAGAGATTCGCAACCGGCAATGCCGGGCACTAACGGCGCGGGCGGAGATTGCAGGCGAAACGGTGCTTCTGGCCAAGCCCGAGACCTACATGAACCTGAGTGGCATGTCGGTGCGGGAATTGGTGGACGAGTACCAAGCGGTACCGGCAAAAGACTTGATCGTGATTTACGACGAGTTGGACTTGCCGCTGGGTACGATTCGTATACGGAAGCAAGGCAGTTCGGCGGGGCACAAGGGGATACAGTCGATTCTCGGCGCGCTAGGAAGCCAGGAAGTGCCACGAATCCGGCTGGGGGTTGCGCCGGAGCACGAGGTGGGAGACGGAGCACGCTACGTGTTGGGGGCGTTCCGGAAAGCACAATACCCGCTGATCGATGAAGTGCTGGAAACGGCGGCGAAGGCTGTGAGAACGATTTTGACCGATGGAGTGGACGCGGCGATGAACGAGTTCAACCGCCGCCCCGATCCGCCGGGGGATAAGAAGATGGAAGACAAGAAGACCGAAGGCAACGAGACGAAAGGCAGCTAGCAGGCTGCGAATGAGATAGGGACGAATCTCCGCAAGCGGGAGATGGAGAAAACAGAATGCAACGCATTTACGAAGTGATGTTTATTGTTCGTCCGGACATGGCGGACGAGGATCTGGATAAGTTGATTGTGGCGCTGGAGTCGCAGGTCACGACGGCCGGTGGCACGGTAAAGGCCAAGGAAAAGATGGGGAAGCGGCGCCTGGCCTACCGGGTGGGCGGATTCCTCGATGGTTTCTACGTCCTTCTCACGCTGGAAGGCGGAGGCGAACTGGTGCACGAAATCGAACGCCGCCTGCGCGTGACCGAGCCGGTGATTAAGTTCATCACCGTGCGCATGGACGAAGAGCAGAAGCGTCTGGACAAGATGAAGAAGCTGCGCGACGCGAAGAAGCGTTCGGCGCCAGCGCCCGTGGCAACGGCAACTCCGGAAGCCCCCACTGCGCAGGCGGAAGCTGCGCCCGGCGAACCGGCAGCGGTCACGGCGTAAGCGTTCCGGAAGCCATTACAGAATTCCCGCGGGATAAGACTCGCGATCACAACTAGCTAAAGGTTTTTACGCGAAGGAGCGTCATGGCAGAGCAAATAGGGCAAAGATCTTCCGGTGGACATACCGGGGGCGGGCATACTGGCGGCGGGCATTCGGGAGGTGGGTACGCGGGTGGCCGAAGTGAAGGCGGTCCGCGCGCTCCGCGTCCAGCTGGCGGCGGCGGTCCGGGTGGACCGGGCGGGCGGAAATTTTTCCGCCGCAAGAAAGTGTGCAAGTTCTGCGTCGAAAAAATTGACGGTGTGAATTACAAAGATGTCCGTCTGCTGCAGGGGTTTGTGGCGGAGAGCGGAAAGATTGTGCCACGGCGTCTGACGGGTGTATGCACGCGGCATCAGCGGCGCGTATCGGCGGCGATCAAGCAGGCGCGTAATATCGCGCTCTTGCCTTTCTCCAACCGCTAGAAGATTGAATTGCTGGAAGATTGGCCGCCGCGCTGGCGGCATCCGAAATATTGAAAACGGAGTCATGTCATGGAAGTCATTTTGAAAGAAGACGTAGTCAAGTTGGGATCGCGCGGCGACGTGGTGAAGGTCGCGGCGGGCTACGGGCGCAACTATTTGCTGCCGCGCAAGTTGGCGATTGAAGCCAGCGCGGCGAACAAGGCTGTGATCGTGCAGATGAAGGCCTCTGCGGTGCGCCGCAACGCCAAGGAAAAGGCGGGCGCTGAGGAGCTGGCGAAGCAGATCGACAGCGTGGTGGTGAACTTCACCCGGAAGTCGGGTGAGGGTGACCATTTGTTTGGATCGGTCACATCGAGCGATATCGCTGCCGAGCTGACGAAGAAGGGCTTCGACATCGACCGGCGCAAGATTCAATTGCACGAGCCGTTGAAGCAACTGGGCGATTTCACAATCCCGGTGAAGCTGCATCGCGAGGTGACGGCGCATTTCAAGGTTGTGATCGAGAAGGAAGCGGTCGCCGAATAGCGCTGCGGAGCTTCGCTCAGCGGGGGCAGGCGAGGGCGCCTGCCCCCGCGTGAGCACTGACAAATACACAGGACGGGCGTTTCTGCCCGTCTTTTCACTTGTTAGCCTATGATTTTGGTCCATTACTTTGGTGGGACGGACGTATAATCCTGCTCACCTGAGGTGGATTCCCGCGTCTATTTCCCTGTGAGCCGACAGTAGCGGAACTGGCAGAGGCTGCGATTGGCAGGGGAACGAGGATGCCAGCTCAAAGTTGGGCATTGGAGTGGAGAGATCGGGAAGGGCTTCGGGGAGCAAGGATCCCCTCGGAGCGTGGAGCAGGGAGCCGGGAATCCCGTCAGGGCCAAATGGCCGGAGAGAGTCTGAACCGCATTGATGACACCGTTCTGGTGCGGGAGGCACAGCGCGGTGACCGCGCTGCCTTCGAGGACTTGGTGCGCCGCTACGACCAGGCGGTTTTGCGTCTGGCTCTCCGCATGACCGGTTCCGAGCACGAGGCGCAGGACATCTACCAGGAGGCTTTCCTCAAAGCCTACCGGAACGTGGGGAACTTCCGTTTCGAGTGTTCGTTCTATACCTGGATTTACCGGATCGTCACGAATTTGTGCCTGGATCATCTGCGGCGGAAACAGGTGCGCAGGGAAGATTCGGGCGTTGTGGTGAACGCGGACGGTGAAGAGTTCAGCGTGATCGACCACACCGCGGACGAACGGGCGAATGCTAATCCGGAACGGGATTTGTTGCGGCGGGAATTGGGCTCGCAGATTGGGCGCGCTTTGGAGAAATTAACGCCCCGCGAGCGCATGGTTTTTGAACTCAAGCATTATCACGGCCTGAAGCTGCGGACTGTGGGCGAGATGTTGAATACGACAGAAGAGACGGCGAAGAATACGTTGTTTCGCGCGACGCAAAAGCTGCGAGGAGCATTAGCTGATCTGCGGTAGGAAGATTTGCGGTAGCGGAACGGCGGGCATTCGCTCTACCTTGTGGCGGGGCGAAGTGCGAAGGGGAAAAGCATTATGAAATGCGAATGGGTACGACAAAATATCGTCCTGCATGTCTACGACGAGCTGGCCGACGACGCGCGCTACGAGCTGGATCAGCATGTGGCGCGGTGCACGGAGTGCGCGGCGGAGTTGCAGGCTGCGCGAGAGTTCCGCCAGATGATGGCTACGGTGACGGTGGCTGAGCCGACGCCGAATCTGTTGGCGTCCTCACGGATGCGGCTGCAAGAAGCGCTGGAAACCGCGCAGCAGGGTGGTTTCTGGAACCGCCTGACTTTCGATCCTGGGGTTTGGTTCCGGCAGATACGCTTTTCTCCCGCACTGGCGGCGATTTTGCTGCTGGCGGGTTTCGGTGGTGGTACTGCGGCTACGTTCCGGGTTATGTCGGATCGTGCTGGTCGTGATCCTATCGTAGATAAGAGCCCGTCCCCAGAGGAAGCGAATATCACCGGCATTCGGTCGATCACGCCGGAACCCGGAACGAACCGGGTCAACATTAAGTACGACACGGTGAATACCAAAGAGACAGCAGGTTCGCTGAACGATGCGCGAATCCAGCAACTGCTGTTGTTCGCGGCTCAGAACAACACGAATTCCGGTGTTCGTGTCGACTCGGTGGACCTGCTGAAGCAGCGCCTGAACGATTCCCGCGTGCGCGAGGCGCTGGTCTACGCGCTCCGCTACGACAATAATCCGGGTGTGCGGTTGAAGGCGCTGGAGGGGCTGGGTTCTTACGTTCCGGACGATGTCCGCGTACGGGATGCAGTACTGGAAACACTGTCGAGCGATTCGAATCAGGGGCTTCGGACGGAGGCCCTGCGCGTGCTGGAACCTGTGCGCGCGGATGCAAGCGTGCGCGCGGTGCTGGAACGGCTGGCGGTGAAGGATCAGAATCGGTTTATTCGCGATCAGTCGCGCGTTGTGCTGGCGCAACTGCCGGAGATTGACTAGTTGGACGGAATCACAGGAATGGTTTGCCGGATCGAGTTTCGGGATCACACGATTTTAGGAGGAAGATAATTTGGGGCAAATGAACAAATTCGCTGGGGTTCTGGCCATCCTGGCGTGTGGCTTGACGGCCGCAGGGGCGCAGCAAAGCCGCGTCTTTCGTGACGGGAACAGCTGGGTTGAAGAGAGGACCGGTACCCTGCCCGTGGCAAAGAACCTGCGATTGCGTGTGGCTGTGGGTTCGGTGCGGGTGCAGGGTGGCGCGGCCGCCATCAGTTACATGATCCGGAGCCGGGTGAATCGGGAGTCGGAGAAGGACGCCCGAAAGATATTCGAGCAGTACCGGATTAGCGCCGGCGCGAAGGGAGATTCCGCCTGGATTACTGGCGAATGGCCGAGACGCTCGCCACGCAAATTCTCCGGCGAGTTGGTTCTCCAGGTTCCACAAGATCTGGAGTCGGTCAAGATCGAGACGCAATGCGGCAACATTGAAGTGAAGAATATTGCCGGCAGCATGGAAGGGCAGAGCGGTGGCGGAACCGTTGTAGTCGATGCAATCGGCGGATCCGTGTCAGCGGAAACTGGCGGCGGAGATGTACATATTGGCCGCGTCGGCGGTGGGACACACATCGTGACGGGTGGCGGAAATATTGATTTGGGCGAGATAGGGGGTGCCGTTTCCCTTGAGACCGGCGGCGGAAACGTGCATTTGGCCAAGGCCACTGGCACGTTCAAGGCGGAAACGGGCGCCGGAAATATTACCGCGCAGAAGTGCAGTTCCAGCGTCCACGCGGAGACGGGCGGCGGAAATATTGAAATCGGCGACGCCGGCGGCGAAGTGGAAATGCAAAGTGGCGGCGGGCGTCTTAGCCTGGTTTCCGCGCGAGGTATGGTTCACGCGGAAACGGGCAGTGGGCGGATGGACCTGGGGCGCATTGGCGGCGGCGTGAAAGCGGAGACGGGCGCGGGGGGCATTACGGTCGAGATCGCTGCCGATGCCAACTTTGTCGATTCAGAGCTGGAATCGCCGGTGGGAGACGTGATCGTGTATTTGTCCCCGCGGCTCGCGGCGGTGATTCGCGCCAGCATCGACGCTGCTTCCGGTCACACGATCACTTCCGAGTTTCCGGAAATACGGATCACGACGGAAGGTGGCGAATGGGGCGCTAAAGCGGTTTCGGCGGAAGGGCGTCTCAACGGTGGCGGTCCGGTGTTGAAGGTGAAGACTGCAACTGGAAATATTGAATTTCGACGTCTAACTCATTAAGAGAGAGAAGCACGGGAGGATGTCATGCACAAATTGGTCCTGAGTACGGTTGCGGTTATGGTTTTAGCGTGTGCGTCTGGGGCGATGGCCGAGCAGATCGTCAGACCCTCGTACAGCGATTCTTTCGGGTTCGGATATGAGGATTCGGGGACGAGCGCCTACCTCGGCGTAGACATCAGCGAAGTCACGCCGGAGCGGGTGACGGCTCTGAAGCTGAAAGAGGAGCATGGCGTGGAAGTCTTGCTCGTCGATCAGGATTCGCCCGCCGGTAAGGCTGGGTTAAAAGAGCACGATGTAATTCTGACTCTAAACGGGACCGCAATAGAGAGTGGCGCTCAGCTTCGCCGCATGATTCACGAAACTCCGGCGGGACGCACGGTGACGCTGGGCGTATCGCGCGACGGCGAGATGCAGACGATTAAGGCGCAATTGGCCGAGCGCAAGAAAGTTGTTGGGTGGAAGGACAATGGAAAGGACGGCTACAACCAGGTATTCCCGCCCATTCCGCCAATTCCGCCGATCCCAAATTTTTCCGAGATGGAACTGCCCAATGTGGTCGTAGTGCATTCTCAAATGCGCAGCGGCTTGATGGTGGAGAATCTTACGCCGCAGTTAGGCGAGTTTTTTGGAGCCAAGGGTGGCAATGGCGTACTCGTGCGCTCGGTCGAAAAAGGCAGCGTTGCCGCGAAAGCGGGGTTGCGTGCCGGCGACGTGATTGTCCGCGTGAATGGTGAAGCCGTGACGGACGTGAGCGACTTTTCGCACGCTCTGCATTCCCACCAGGGTGGAAACGCCAGTGTCGGAGTGATCCGGGACAAGAAGGAGCAGACGATCTCGCTGCCTGTGGCGGAACGGAAACAGACGGGCATGTTGGGAGAGGGCTGGGAAGCGCCGGATCTCGATGTGGATGTCGATATCAATCTGGACGACATCTCAATGAAGATCGCCAAATTGGAGCCGACTCTTCAGTTGGCCGCGAAAAACGCGCAGCTGGCAATAGAGAAGGCGGGCAAGACCCTGTGCCAAGAACAATCGCGAATGAAGCTCGACAAGGAAAAACTTTCCCGCGACATCAAAAAGCAGCAGCGGCAGTTGCAGATCTTGAAGCTGGATCGTTTCGCTCCCGAGCGCGACATGATCTAGACGCCAGCGCGGGCAGGCTGTGCGGTTCCGGCGGAGTGGATTCGGTCCCTGCCAGCTTGTTTGGCAGTGTAAAGAGCGGCGTCGGCAGCTTGCACCAACTGGTCGCGGGTAATCCCGTGATCGGGGAACATGGCGACGCCGCCGCTGATGGTGAGGGATCTGGGGACGCCCGGGAACTGCCATTCGGCGAGGGCGGCCCGCAGCTTGTCCGCCACCGCAAAGGCCTGTTGCGAGGTGGTTTGCGGCAGCAGAATCGCAAACTCTTCGCCTCCGTAGCGGCAAACAACGTCAATCTTCCGAACATGCCGGGACAGCAAAGATGACACCTGGCGGAGAACCTCGTCTCCCAATAGGTGTCCGAAGTCGTCGTTCAGGGCCTTGAATCGGTCCACGTCCACAATGATGATGGAGAGATCGGTGCCGTAGCGGCGGGCCCGCTCGATCTCCTCGGAAATGCGAATTTCAAAGTAGCGGCGATTGAAAATTCCCGTAAGTCCATCCAAATACGCCAGTTGCTTCACCTTTTGTACGTAATGCGCGTTTTGGATGGCGGAGGCGAAGATGTCCGCCACGGATTCCAGCGGTTGGGTGTCTGTGTGCGCGAAGAAATTCTCTTTCCGGCTGGAGAGAACCAGCAATCCCAGGGGTTGTCCATAGGAGATCACGGGAACGGAAAGGCGCGACAAAGCTTCATCGGAAAGGCGCTCCAGGCCCTCCGCATTGGGAATGTCGCCCTCTCCGCGGATTGTTGCGGATTCGAAAGTGGCTTTCCACCAATCTTTGGTATAGGCAACTTGTTCCCCTTCCGCAAACCGCAGGACCATGGATCCCGCATGAGCTCGCAGAACGAGGTTGTCTTCCTCCTTGAGCAGCACACTAGCGTGATCGCAGGGGAAGCATCTCTGCACCAACGCGCAGACGGAATGCACGAGCTCGTTGAGCTCGAGCACCGAGGTAGCATGTTTGGCGATAGAGTTGATGGCCTGCAATTGCGTGGCTCGCTCGCGTTCGAGAGTGTAGAGCCGCGCATTTTGCAACGCCATCGAAGCCTGCGTTGAAAATAGCGTTAAGAGATCGATGGTTTCCTTGTCAAAATGGTTCGGATTGTCGCTTTGGCAGTCCAGAACGCCTACGACCGAGTCTCGCACCATCAGCGGGATAGCGAGTTCAGAAACGGTTTCCGGAACTATGCATACATAGCGAGCATCTTTGCTCACGTCAGCGGCATAGATGGGACGTTTGAGTTTCGCCGAGGCGCCGATCAAACCGACTCCGAGCGGAACGCGAATCTTCTCGAACTCCAGATTCCATCCGATGTGACTGCGGACGTAAAGATCCCGCGTCTCCTCGTCGACGAGAAGAATCGCCACTGTACGCAAGTGGAAGTAGTCCTGTGCAATCGCCAGGATCCGCTGCAGAACCTCATCCGCCTCAAACGTGGAGAGGACTGCCTGACTGGCGTCATACAGGAGCGTAACTCTTTGCATTTGACTCATGTGGATTGTAGCGCCGCTTCTCTGTTACCTGATGTTCCCAAAGTAACCGGGGCAGAGAATTAGGGAGAGAGAGACGCCAAGAGGAGTTATCGGCGCGGCGGCAGGTGAGCTTCAGGGTTACTTAAGTTCCGGGTTATCTAAGTTGTTATCTGAGTTTCGGTGCGTCTGGTTTGAACATGCGCCGGCTGAGGGCGCGCACGCAACCCAGCGCGACGATGCAGAACCAGAAATCCACCAGTAGTCCGAAATCAAGATGTTGCGGATCGTGGCGCGCGCCCACGGGCAGATGGGGCGCCAACAGGAAGTAAGCAGCGTTGCCGACGAGCACCGCGATCAGAGACTCGATGAAGTTACGGCTCATGTCTCAGGTAGACACCTGTTCTGTTAGACACCAGGAGTTGGACAGTGTGCCCATCCTGCTACCATTACTTTCTCATGGCTGTCGACCTCAGCACCGAGGTGCAGTACGTCAAAGGGATCGGTCCCCATCGGGCGCAGGCGCTCGCCGAAAAAGGTATCGCCAGTGTCGGCGATCTCCTTTTGTATCTTCCATTTCGCTATGAAGACCGGGTCAACCCCCGGGGGCTGGCGGACTTGCGTGCCGGGGAAATGGCCGCCGTTGTAGCCGAAGTACGGAATTCAGGACTGTTCCAGACCAAGCGGATGCCAATTTTTCAACTGGTCGTTGGACCACCCGGGCTGCCGCGCCCCAGGCTGAAGTGCCTCTGGTTTCACGGAACCTATTTGCGCGATCAGTTTCAACCAGGGCAGATGGTTGCGCTCTACGGGAAGGTCGAGGAAGACAGGGACGGGCAGTTGCAGATCATCCAGCCGCAGTTCGAAATTCTGAGTGGTGGTGCAGACGAAAAACAAGACGAAAAGTCTGAAGCGGCCGAGGCCGCGAACGCCCTGGAAGTTGGCCGCATTGTTCCCATTTACGAGTCGGCCATGCAGGGAAAACTTAGTTCGCGATGGTTCCGGCGGATTCTGCGCGGAGCGCTGGAAAATTTGCCCAAAGAGTTGCCAGACGCAATTCCAGCGGCGGTGAGGCGGCGCATGAACCTTCTGGCTCCTCTGGAGGCTCTGTGGAAGGTGCACTGGCCAGAGCCGGGAGAAAGCTTCGAGGCTTTGCAAAAAGCGCGCACGCCGGCGCACATCCGGCTCATTTTTGAAGAGCTGTTCTTTGTCGAGCTTGGATTGGAACTCAAACGCCGGCAACAGAAAGCCCAAACCGGCATCGCCTTCCGCCTGGATGATCGCGTGCGTGAATCGATCAAACGAGTTCTTCCGTTCCATCCCACGAATGCACAGAAGCGCGTGCTGGGCGAGATTGCTGCTGACATGTCCCAGCCTCACCCCATGCGGCGGCTACTGCAGGGTGACGTTGGTTCGGGAAAAACAATTGTTGCCTTACAAGCTGCGATTGTCGCTATCGAAAACGGATACCAGGTCGCGCTCATGGCTCCGACTGAAATTCTGGCAACGCAGCACTACTTGTCGGCGCGCAGGATTCTGGAAAAACTCGGATATCGAATCGTGCTGCTGACCGGATCGCTGGAAGAAGATCGGAAACGCAATATCCGCCGGCATATCGCGCAGGGCAACGCGCAATTGGTGATTGGCACACACGCGTTAATCCAGGGATCTGTCGAATTCGACCGCCTGGGGCTGGCGGTTGTCGACGAGCAGCATCGCTTCGGTGTGTTGCAGCGTTTCAAGCTGATGAAGAAGGGTGGTCCCGAAGATGCCGCGGAACCTCACGTTTTGGTCATGACCGCGACGCCCATTCCCCGCACGCTCGCGCTCACACTCTACGGCGACCTGGACATTTCCATACTGGATGAGCTTCCGCCGGGACGGACGCCGATTGCAACCCGGCGAGTCGGGGATGAGCGTGCAGATGAAGTTTGGGACTACGTGCGCAAGCAGGTTGAAGCCGGACGGCAAGCCTATGTTGTTTATCCGGTGATCGAAGAGAATGAGGAAAACGAACTCAAAGCGGCGATCAAGATGCACAGGGAGCTAAGTTCTCATGAATTCTCCGGACTGAGAGTTGAGCTTCTGCACGGCCGGATGGATGCCGAAGAAAAGGACAGGGTCATGCAGGCGTTCCAGGCGGGAGAAATCAAGGTTCTGGTTTCGACGACCGTGATCGAAGTTGGTGTGGATGTCGCCAATGCCACGGTGATGGTGGTGGAGCACGCCGAACGCTTCGGCTTGGCACAACTGCATCAGCTTCGGGGCCGCATTGGGCGCGGTTCGGCCAAGTCGCTGTGCATCCTGATGACGGGCGGAAAAGTCTCTGAAGAGGGAGAGCGGCGCTTGGACGCGATGGTTCGTACCAACGATGGTTTTCAGATTGCCGAACTGGATTTGGAACTCCGCGGCCCGGGGGAATTTTTTGGGACACGGCAGGCGGGCATACCGAACTTTCAGGTGGCGAATCTCATTCGCGACCGTGAATTGCTGGAAGCCGCCAAGCGGGAAGCCCGCGCAGTTTTGGCGGGGCCGAATGCCGAGATTTCGCGGGAAGAGATGGATCGCGCGCTGGCGCACATGCGAACACGCGGACGCCTGGCGTATGGGTTAGTCGAGGTGGGCTAGACTTGCCTGTTACGGCTTATGCTTTTGCACTGGCGCCGATTCTGCGCAGGCGCTTGCGATCATACATCTTTCTGTCCGCTGCTTCCAGTGACATGCTGACCGGGGCGCTAGTTTTATGCATCGCCCATCCGCAACTCAATCCCATTTGATAGCCCTCGATATCGCAGGCCTGATTCCATGCCTGCACGCGCTGCTCGATGCGCCCGATGACCCGTTCTGCATCGGGATCCGCCGCTTCCGTGAGGATGACGAGGAACTCATCGCCGCCGTAGCGCACTACCGTGTCCGAGGCCCGAACGCTTCTGCGGATGACATCCGCGACTTCACGCAAGATTGTATCCCCAACGATGTGGCCGAAGCGTGTATTGACCGACTTGAAATCGTCCACATCGACCATGAGGAATGCAATCTGTGTTCCGAGTCTGCTGGCGCGGCTTAATTCCTTGTCGATAAGCTCGTCCATGTAACGCCTGTTGAACGACTGTGTCAGAGGATCCACGACGGCTGCCGCTTCAGCAATTTGGCGGTGTTCGCGTTCCTTCAGCAAAGCCTCGCGAGTGCGGCGCAGTGTGTAGCGTTGCCGAAAAAGATGAATGTTCAACAAAACCATCAATCCCACGAGCCCAAGAAACAGCCGGGGCAAATACCACTGGTCCGGACGCTGGTTGGAGATTGCCGTCAGTTGCGGCAGAACAACCAGCACCATGCTTACCGTGACGACCAGGCTCAATCCGCTGAGCGTAGCCCACAGGTGGCTTTCTTCGCGCTCAACCCGTTGGAGGCTGCCATCAATGGCTGCGCTGTTTCCCGGTTCTACCGGCGAGGGATTCTGTGTATGCAAGGGAGCGGAAGCATTAGCTCCCAACTCTGGAGAGGAAGGAAATAGAACCGCAGAGGCAGACGGGACGCCTATTACATCCTTCGGCGAATTGGACAAAACCGAATCAGTGAAGTTAGGCATCGTGATTTTGAAGTCTTGCTTCTCAATTCTGGCCCGATGCGTAGCGGCGGTGGTCTATGAGGGGAGTGTTGACTGAGGGGAGTGTTCACTTCCACTTTTCTGGAGGTAATATGCCGCAGGATACTTAAGTTCTTCACGATGCGCGCCTCTCGCTCGTCCCTGGCCCTAGGTAACTGCAAGTTGTTGATTCAATGGGCGCAACACATCAAGCGTCGGCTGGAGGATTTTGTGCCGGCCCGCGTGTCGGTCGAAGCTGGTGTGGGCGTTTCCGCGCAAGTGCCCTGAAATCATGGAAATAGCCCCTCCCGAAGAGCTGCGAAATGCCCACCGGACGTGGCATAATCGGGCGTATGGTGCCCGCTTCCCCACAGTCCCTGCTGCGCAAATTGCCTTCGGTGGATGAGCTTCTCCGGTCTCCATCCGTGATGACTCTCGTCACACGCGACGGGCGGGCGGCTGTCACCGATGCGGCACGAACGGTCTTGGCGCGTCTGCGGGAGGAGATTGTCGCGGGCCAATTGGAAGGGCCTCCGGCGGGCGACCGAGGGATGAACGAGCGGCGGGTGGAGTTAGCCCTTGCTGGCATTGAGGACGCGGTTGAGCAGCAATTGTCGCGGTCGCTTCAACCTTCTCTGCGACCCGTGATCAACGCCACCGGGGTAATCCTGCACACAAATTTGGGGCGCGCTCCGCTTTCCCGACAAGCTCTTGACCATGTGCGCGAGAGCGCTCAAGCCTATTCGAATCTTGAGTTTGATCTGGACCTTGGGGAACGCGGCAAGCGGGATGTCCATGTCGACCGTCTGTTCCAGCACTTGCTAGGCCCGACCAATTCGCAGGAGAACACGTCGGCGGTTTCCACGATCGTGGTCAACAACAATGCAGCGGCCGTGCTTCTGGCATTGAATACACTGGCGGAAAACGGTGAAGTAATTGTGTCGCGAGGCGAACTCGTCGAGATTGGGGGTTCGTTTCGCATTCCCGACGTCATGGCGAAGTCGAACGCCGTTTTGCGCGAAGTCGGGACCACGAACCGTACCCGCATCGCCGACTACGAACGTGCCATCAACGATAAAACGCGTGCGCTGCTGCGGGTTCACCGCTCGAATTTTGAAATTTCTGGATTTACCGAGCAGCCTTTGCTTGAAGAACTCGTCGAACTTTCCCGGCGGCGCAATATCCCTTTGCTCGAAGATCTCGGCAGCGGCGCTTTGTTCGATCTGCAATCTATCGGCGTGTCCGGCGAAAATGGCGTGTTGGATAGTCTGCGAACGGGCGTCGATGCGGTAATGTACAGCGGGGACAAACTCCTCGGTGGACCGCAGGCGGGCATGATCAGCGGAAGTCCTGACATCGTCGCTCGCATGCGCGCGAATTCGTTGTTCCGCGCCCTACGCGTGGACAAACTGACGTATGCCGCTCTAGAAGCCACATTGCTGGCGTATGTAAAGCGGGATTACGAATCTGTTCCCGCGTTGCGGATGATGCATCTGTCGAAAGATGAGATCTCACGCCGCGCCGAAGCATTGGCCAAGCAGGTGGCGACGTCGAAGCTGCAAGTTACTGTGATCGATGGCGAGTCAGTCCTTGGTGGTGGCGCTGCGCCTTCCGCGGTGCTTCCTACCAGGCTTCTGGCAGTTTCCTGCGGCGACCTCAGCTCCAATGAACTCGCGGCCCAGCTTCGTGCTGCTGAGACCCCTGTGATCGTGCGGGTCGAGGATGGCCGGGTGCTGATCGACCTTCGAACCGTGTTTCCGGAACAAGATGAAGTTCTCACCAGGGCGCTCAACCGGATCGAAGCCGCGCACCGAAGCTAAGCGCGCCTGCCCGCAAGTTCCTCGCTGTGATAGCGTGGCCTCATGATCGTCGGTACTGGAATCGATATTGCGGAAGTACCCCGAATCGCCGCCTCCATCGAAAGATTTGGAGACAGGTTCCTGCGCCGTATCTTCACCCAACAAGAAATTCGTTATTGCGACAGCAAGGCCAATCGCGTGGAGCGCTATGCTGCGCGCTTCGCCGCCAAAGAAGCGGGCATGAAGGCGATCGGCACGGGATGGAGGCACGGCGTGCGCTTCATCGATATCGAAGTGCAGCGCCTGCCCGGCGGGCGTCCGACCCTAGCATTTCATGGAGTGGCGGGGGAGTTTGCCTCGAAACTGGGTGTGATCCGTGTTGCGTTGTCGCTCAGTCACACCGCCTCCGATGCCATCGCTAGCGTCATCCTCGAGGCTTAAGCACGCTTGGGAGGCTTGAGCATCCAGGGCGACGCCAGACCGCGCTGAGCTCCTCTGGTATGATTCTTTCTGTTATGCAGACCTTGACCCGAAGTCTGCCCGCCGCGAGGGACATTGCCTAGCCAGAAGCAACTGCATTGGTCCGAGCTGCGAGTTGGTCTCACGGTTCTGTTTGCGGCCGTCACGTTGACCGTGCTCATTTTCTTGATGAGCGGCACGACGGGCATGTTCACGCCAAAAATCAGGCTGAAATCCTATTTCGACAACGCGAGCGGCCTCCGTCTCGGCGCTCCCGTGCGCCTTGAGGGCGTGGACATCGGCAATGTCGAGGCCATTCGCATCGTCAAAAATCAGCCGCTGACTCCGGTTGAAGTCACCATGAAGGTGAGCTCGACATACGAGTATGCGTTGCACAAGGACTCCATAACCACGCTGAATACAGCCGGAGTTCTTGGCGAAACCTATGTGGACATCGACAGCGAACAGGCCAAGGGCGAGGCTGCACGGAATGGCGACGTCCTGCCTACGCTCAACCGGCCCGATTTTCAGGATGTGGTCCGTTCCAGCCAAAGCACGCTGCAGAACATGCAGACGTTGCTCCAGCGCCTCGACCGCATCGTAAGCACCGTGGAATCCGGACAAGGCTCGGTGGGTAAGCTGATCAACGACCCCAGTCTTTACAACCGGCTGAATTCGACCGTCGCTGACTTGCAAGGGCTGATTAATAAAGTCGGACAAGGTCAGGGCAGCCTCGGCAAGCTGTTCAACGACGACACGCTCTACACAAAGGCGAATGCCACCGTCGATAAGCTGTCGGTGATTGCGGACGAACTCAGCCAGGGCAAAGGAACCGCCGGGAAGTTCTTGAAGGACCCGGCGCTCTACGACAATGCCAACAAGACCATGGCCGAGGCTCGTCAGCTAATGGAACAGGTCAATGCGGGAAAAGGTGCCCTGGGCAAGTTTGCGCGGGATGAAGAGTTCGCCAAGAAGCTCGACAATACGGTGACCAAGTTGTCGATTCTTACCGACCGCCTCGAAGCCGGGGAAGGCTCGGCTGGGAAGCTATTCAAGGATCCTTCGCTTTACAACAACGCCGACCAGATGCTGGTCGAAAGCCGCGAACTTGTGAAGGCTATCCGGCAGGATCCGAAGAAATATCTCACAATCAAGCTGCATGTTTTCTGAGTCTCCTGCTACAACTACTGGGTAACCATTTCACGTTCCATTCGTCCAACATTCCGCGAATGTCTTTGTTGCCGGCTGCGAAACTCGCTGGTCGGCGGTACAATGCCTGGTCAGCCCAACCCGGTTAGCCCACGAGCCGCCCGAACGGCTGCGTACATTTACGAAGCGAGTCAGCATCGAAATCTCTGAATGCGAGGAACTATGCGAGTCATAAGAATTTTGGTTGTTCTTTTTCTGAGCGTCGTGGCAGGTTTGGCGCAGACAAACGCCCCTGGTGCTTCCGAAAAAAAGAGTGTTCGCTTCAGCGTGGACATGTTGGATCCCGCTATCGACCCTTGTACCGACTTCTACGCCTATGCTTGTGGCCGCTGGATAGCGCAGAATCCCATACCGGCCGACCGCTCCAGTTGGGGACGCTTCAACGAGCTCAGTGAACGCGGGGAGTATATTCTCAAGGACATTTTGGAAAAAGCAGCGGCAGGCGACTCGCATCGCTCCGCTATCGAACAAAAAATTGGCGACTACTACGGCTCCTGCATGGATGAAGCCACCATCGAAGCCAAAGGCATCGAGCCCTTGCAAGCGGATCTCAAGGCGATTGCCGGACTCAAGTCGAAGAAGCAAATTAGCTCCGAGATTGCCCTCCTGCACCGCAAAGGCGTGAATGCTCTCTTCAGGGCAGGTTCCGGAGCGGACTTCAAAGACGCTAGTCACGAAATCGCGCAAGTTGGCCAGGGTGGTCTGGGACTGCCGGAGCGCGACTACTACTTCCGCAAAGACGACAAATCCGAAGACCTCCGCAAGCAGTATGTGGCGCACGTCCAGAAGATGTTTGAACTGCTAGGCGACGCACCCGCAAAGGCTGCTGCAGAAGCGAAGTCGGTGATGGACATCGAAACCGCCCTCGCCAACGGGGCCCTCGACATCGTCAGCCGTCGCGATCCCACCAAGATTTATCACAAGATGACGCGCGCGGAACTCGCCGCGCTGAGCCCGGACTTCGCCTGGGAACAATATTTTACGGATCTCGGCGCGCCCACCTTTGCGGGTCTCAACGTCTCGGAGCCAGACTTCATCAAGAACATGAATGGACTTCTGCAGTCGGTTTCCCTGGAGGACTGGAAAACCTATTTGCGCTGGCACGTGGTTCATGACAACGCCACTGTGCTCCCCAAGAAATTCGATGACGAGAATTTCGGGTTCTTCAGCAAAACGCTGCAGGGCACAAAAGAACAGCCTCCCCGCTGGAAACGCTGTGTTCGCAACACGACTGGAGATTTAGGAGAGGCTGTGGGCCAGAAGTATGTCGAGCTTACTTTTGGCGCGGAAGGCAAGCAGCGCACTCTCAACATGGTCAATACCATCGAGGCCTCACTGCGCGAAGACATCAAGAGCTTGCCCTGGATGACGGATGAAACCAAAACGCGCGCTTTGGAAAAGCTCACCGCCATCACCAACCGTATTGGCTACACCGATAAATGGCGCGACTACACAAACTTCAAGGTGGTCCGTGGCGACGCTCTGGGGAACTCGCAACGCGGCAACATGTTTGAATTCGCGCACGACATGGGCAAGATCGGCAATCCTGTCGACAAAGGCGAGTGGCCATATCCGCCGTCGACCGTGAACGCCAGCTATAACCCCTTGCAGAACAACATCACATTTCCGGCGGGCATATTGCAGCCGCCGTTTTACGACAATCAGGCTGATGATGCCATGAATTTCGGCGGCATCGGGGCGGTGGTTGGGCACGAACTCACGCACGGCTTCGACGATCAGGGCCGCCAGTTCGATCCGCAGGGCAACCTGAATGACTGGTGGACGAAGACCGACGCTGATGAATTCAAGAAGCGCACCAAATGTGTTGTCGACCAGTACAGCAGTTACACCGCAGTCGACGATCTGAAGATCAAGGGGGAGTTGACGCTCGGTGAAAACACTGCCGACAACGGCGGCATGAGGGTTGCCTACATGGCGCTGCTCACCAGTTTGGCAGGGAAGGAACCCGCCCTCGTCGACGGCATGACCGCGCAGCAACGCTTTTTCCTGGGCTGGGCCAACGTCTGGTGTCAGAACCGCAGAGACGCAGTCGCACGCTTGGCCGCGCAGACCGATCCGCACTCACCGGGCAAGAACCGCGTGAACGGAACGGTCTCCAACATGCCGGAGTTCCGGGAAGCGTTTCACTGCAAAGCGGATGCTCCGATGGTGAGTCAGAACGCGTGCAGGGTTTGGTAGGCGCTTAGCTTTCCAATAGATAGGGGCGCGGCGAGAGCCGCGCCCCTATCTATATCCGTTGTTCCAAAACTTAGTTAGATCACGGGTACCGCAGCTGGAATGCTCGACTCCGACTGCTCGTGCGCGTGATAACTCGACCGCACCAGCGGTCCTGACTCCACATGCCGGAATCCGGCGGCGAGCGCCTGCTCTTTGAGCATTAAAAACTCTTCTGGGGTGTAGAAGCGCGCTATCGGAAGATGATCTTTCGAAGGCCGCAAATATTGTCCAATCGAAAGAATATCCACCGATTGCGCCGCTAGGTCGTGGAATACTTCAATCAGTTCGTCCGAACTCTCACCAATGCCCACCATCAAGCCCGTCTTGGTCACCATGCCCGGAGCGAATTTCTTGGCGTTGGCCAGCAGGTCGAGCGTTCGCTGGTAGCGCGCTCCTGAACGCACCGCCCGGTACAGCCGCGGCACCGTCTCAGTGTTGTGATTCAAGACGTCGGGCCGGGCGTCGAGCACAATCCGGAGAGAATCCTCGCGCCCTTGAAAGTCGGGAATCAGTACCTCGACGCGGCACCCGGGGGAAAGCTTGCGGATCTCGCGAATCGTCTCGGCAAAAATCTTCGCGCTGCCGATATTGTCGTCGTCACGATTCACGCTGGTCACGACCGTATATTGCAACCCCAGCGTATGCACCGCTTCGGCCACGCGTGCTGGCTCTTCCCAATCAATCGCTTCCGGGCGTCCCTTGGGCACGGCGCAGAATCCGCAACGCCGCGTACAGATATTGCCCAACAGCATGAACGTGGCCGTCTTGTGGTTCCAGCACTCACCAATGTTGGGGCACTGTGCCGATTCGCAGACGGTATGCAGGTTCAGACTGCGCGCTAAGCGCTTGAGTTCATGGAAGTTCTCTCCCACCGGTGCGCGAGCCTTTAGCCACGACGGCTTCGGCGGTGTCAGCCGCGGGTTCAGCTCAATCTGGACCAGTTGGGACGATGAAGACATGCAGTCTTGATTGTAACTGAAGGGCACTGGCGCAGCGCCTGAAGGCGATCCCAATATGGTTCTTTCGGCATGCCTGAAGGCATGCCCTGATACGAATCTCGCACCACCCGGTTATGCCGCAGAACCTTGTTCCCGCCGCAATCTTGCCACGACCAGCCGGATTTCATCGTGCGTAATTTCCAGTGGCAGGGCTTCTTTCAGCGGCTTGAGCCACTGCAACCCGAGACTGGCGCAGGCGGCTTCGATCTTCTCCTGCTTCTCACTATCAACCCAGTATGTCTGAAACTCCAGTTGTCCCTTCTCTACCAATTCAGCGACCATCCCAATCACGCTGCCGAGCTGCCGACCGCGAATCCTGGCGATCTCCTGGAAGGTATTCCCTTCGGCCAGCAACTGCAGCGTTTCTTCGGCTGGACGGGTCTTCTGTGGTACCGTCTCCGTGGCCCGGGCTCCATTCTTGAATTGTGATAGAGCATCCAGGATTTGCTGCCCATACAACTCGGTCTTACGCACCCCGAATCCGTGAACACCCTGCAGCTCGGCCAGTGAACTCGGGCGGACCCGGCAGAGTTCATCGAGAGAAGTGTCGTGCATGATGATGAAAGCGGCAGTGTTCGATTCTTTCGACATGCTCCTCCGCCACTCGCGCAGATACTCGCGTAATTCAGGGTCAACATCGGCAGAAGGTTTCGCCAAAATGCCGCTAATTCCCCGCTGAGCCGATTCCCGTCGTGGCCGTCCCGACTCCGCAGCTACTGTTCGACCTAGCTTCGCCGTCTTCTTTTCCGGCTGTATCACCATCCAATCCGGTTGCCCACTACAGATATCGCAAGCGCCGCACGTCGTCCATTTTGGAGTTTCGCCAAAATGCAAACAAATCTGGCGATGCCGGCAGTTCTTTTCCTCTACGAAGCCGCGAATTAGGTGATATCGCTCCCAGCCGCGCTGTTTCTCCGCCTCATCTTCCACCAGATCGATGAAGTACGCTAACAAGCCCGCATCGCGCTTCTGCCACAACAGCAGGCAATCCGCTGGCAAACCGTCTCGGCCCGCGCGGCCCGCTTCCTGGTAGTACTGCTCAATCGACTTCGGCAACGACAGATGAATCACCGCCCGCACCGCTGCTTTGTTGATCCCCAATCCAAAAGCAATCGTGCCCACGAGCACGCGAACTTCATCGGACATCCAGCGCTCCTGGTTGCTCCGGCGCGTATCGCCATCCATCTTGCCGTGATAGGCGATGGAGGGAATTCCCTGCTCCTCCAGGAAGTCCACCGTTTCTTCTACTTTACTAATAGTCGGCGCATAGACGATCACATTGCTATCCGCATACTTCCGTACGGCCGTCACCAGCAAACTGGATTGCGCGCGCGCATCGACTTCCTTCACGATGTAACGCAAATTCGGCCGATGGAAACTGGCAATACACTTGTGCGGATCGCGCAACCGGAGCTGGTGCATGATGTCATGCCGCACGCGTCGGGTGGCGCTGGCGGTAAACGCCGCAATCGGATGATCGGGGAAGTGCTGCCGCAGGCTGCTCAACTGCCGGTATTCCGGACGAAACTCGTGCCCCCACTCCGAAATGCAGTGCGCCTCGTCAATGGCAAACAGAGAAATTGGAACACGTTGCAGCCAGCCAATAGTGTCCGCGCGCGCCAGCCGCTCCGGAGAAAGATAAAGCAGCCGGTACTGCCCCGCGCTGGCCTGCCGCATGACGGCAGTCTGCTGATCCGCCGGCAAAGTGCTGTTTAAGAGCGCCGCCGCGATTCCCATCTGCGTCAGTTGCGCCACCTGATCCTGCATCAGAGCGATCAAAGGTGAAACTACAATGACAGTCTTTTCGCCGGAGAGCGCCGCGGGCAACTGGTAACACAGCGACTTCCCGCCGCCGGTGGGCATGACGACGCAGGCATCGTGCCCCGCCAGCAGGTTGCGGACGATGCCCTCCTGCAAGGGACGAAACGAGTCGTAGCCCCAGTAGCGGCCGAGAGCTCCGAGAAGGTCCGCTGGAGTGCCCATGTCACGAGTATAGATGGCGGATGGATTCGCAAAGCTGCACCCTGCGGCGAGGACAGGCTAGATCGTTTGGGGCATGTCCGGAGTCTGCCGCGAATGACAATTCCGCGGTTTTTTGGTGCTATACTTCCCGCCTGCCGCGAGATTGAGGCCGCCGATCCTCATCTCCGCACTCTTCCCGATGGAGGTCGTGCAAAATGAAACGAACAGTGATGTCATGGATTCTGAGCAGGGCATTCGCGGTGTTTGCGATGGTCGCTGTGCTGGTGAACGCTGCCTCGGCCAGAACGACAAAAGTTATCTATAGCTTCGCCGGCAACCGGGATGGCGAGTACACCGACACGGATCTGGTGATGGACGCCGCGGGCAATATCTACGGCACATCGGTGCTGGGCGGTGATTTCGGCAGTGGCACAGTTTTCAGGCTGACGCCTTCCAGCACTGGCTGGACTCACACCGTGCTCTACAGCTTTACCGGTGGCGCCGATGGAGGAGAGCCTTACAAGGGCGTTACGCTCGACGCTCTGGGCAATCTCTATGGCACGGCGGTCACGGGCGGCGGTGGAGTTTGTGAGGGCGGTTGCGGCGTGGCTTTCAAGCTGACCAACTCTGGCGGAAGCTGGAGCCAGAGCGTGATTCATACTTTCACCGGGGGCATAGACGGCTCGGGTCCGGGAAGCGGGCTGACGTTTGACAAGTCCGGCAATCTCTATGGAATGGCTCCGACTGGAGGCGCCAAGGGCTTTGGCGTCATCTACCAACTGCAGCCCGGCCCCAAAGAGTGGAGCCTGCAAGTGATCCACGCTTTTGCCGGCGGCAGGGATGGTGCGACAGGCTCGGCGGGCCGGCTGCTTCTTCGCGACGGAAACCTCTATGGCGTCGCGACAGTGGGTGGTGCGAATGGAAAGGGCACTGTCTTCGAGCTCACACTCACTCCGGCTGGAAAATGGACGTTCAGAACGCTTTATGCTTTCAAGGGTCAACCGGACGCGGGATTTCCCTACGGCGGCTTGAGCTTCGACGCGGCAGGCAATCTCTACGGCACCACTTACTACGATGGGGCCAATAACCTGGGCTCCGTGTATACGCTGACCCACGAGCCGGCTGGCAATTGGAAAGAGAAAGTGCTCTACAGCTTCGTAGGCGGCGCGGGCGGCGACAGTTCCATCAGCAACGTAGTTTTTGATGCGGCGGGCAATCTCTATGGCACGACAAGTGACGGCGGAGCGGGATGCAGTTGCGGCACCATCTTCAAGCTAGCTCCCGCAGGCAGCGGGACGTGGACCGAGAGTGTGGCCTATCGCTTTCAAGGCGCTCCGGATGCGGGCTTTGCCTACAACGGATTCGTGGCGGATGGAGCGGGGAATTTCTACGGCGCAACCGTCCACGGGGGTACTTCCGACGACGGGACGATTTATAAGTTCAAGCCGTAAAGCCAGATGCCCAGCGAGTTGCTCCCGGTTGCTTAATGTTCCACAGGCTGAACACCGCGGCATAACGCTACAGCGTATGCAAATACACCAGCAGGCTGTCGATTTGCTGCTGCGTTAACGCCGGGCCGAAGGCGGGCATATCTTTGCGGCCGGAGCGGATAATCTCGCCTACGCGCTCGTCATTGGCGGGCAGACCGCTGAGCGAAAGGTATTGGCGTTTAAATACGCCCTTCAGGCTCGGTCCCTTCTTTCCCTTGGAAGAATAGGGTTCGTGGCAGCGGTCGCATTGGTCGTCGTAGACGCGGCGGCCGGCGGACTGCTCGGGCGTCAGGCCGAGTTCGGCGTCGGATTTGCGGCGCTCATCACAGGCTGCCAGTAGCAACAGCGGCATCAGGGTCAGAGTAACGATCAGCCAGGGCCGCAATTTCCCCATGATGCGCAATGCCTCCTCAGGAACCGCTCGCGTGGGGGCAGGCGCCCTCGCCTGCCCAGCTGCGCGCAGCTCGGCTCCGCTCCAGACTACAATGAACACTGTTGCGGCAAGAAATGTGATTTCCCATGCTGAGTGTCAAACGCGTCTACGAAACGCCGTCCCGATCCGACGGAGAGCGTGTGCTGGTCGACCGGCTGTGGCCGCGAGGTCTCAGTAAGGAGGCGGCCGCCATCAAGCTGTGGCTGCACGACCTTGCGCCGTCCAACGCGTTGCGTGGCTGGTTCCATAACCATCCCGGATACTGGGCTCAGTTTCGCAAGCGTTATTTTAAGGAGCTGGCGCTTCCCAAAGCCGCTCCTGCCCTGGAGCAGCTCTACACTCTCAAAGCCAAAAAAAGGCGTGTCACGCTTCTGTTCGCATCCCGAAACATTGAGCAGAACAATGCGGTCGCGCTCAAAGAGCTTATGGACGGCGCGAAGAAGCCGCCCACGGGCACGGGCCCCGCGGGAGCCGTGTCCGTCAAGAAACGCGTGGCTGTACCTAAAGCTGTGCCGAAGAGCTCGCGAAAGAGCTAACTCCGTCAAGCAAAATTAATGCGCAAACATTTCCAGTGGGACCTTGGAACCCGAAAACTAACCCTCGGCGAGCGGACGCTGCTCATGGGCATCGTCAATGTGACGCCGGACTCGTTTTCCGACGGCGGCCTGTACCTGGGTGCGGAGCGGGCTGTCGAACATGCGCTTCGCCTGCTCGACGAAGGCGCGGACATCATCGACGTCGGGGGCGAATCCACCCGCCCGGGAGCTGCGGCGACTGTATCCGTGCAGCAGGAACTTGACCGCATCCTTCCAGTTATCCAGGGGGTGAAGCGTGCGCGCCCGGAAGCTCTGGTCTCCGTCGATACTTATAAGGCCAGTGTTGCGCGTTTTGCAGTTGAGGCCGGGGTGGAGATCGTCAACGATGTTAGCGGCGGGTTGTGGGATGCTGTCATGCTCCCCACTCTCGCGGGTCTACCATGTGGAGTCGTGCTGATGCACATGCGCGGACGTCCCGAAGAATGGCGATCTCTTCCGCCGATTGGAGACGCGCTGGCCGTCGTCCAACAAGGTTTAGCGGACCGTGCCCAAGCAGCGATCGCTACAAATATTGCACACGCCCGAGTAACGCTCGATCCCGGCTTCGGTTTCGGCAAGAGCTTCGAGGAGAACTATCCGCTGCTCGCGCACTTTGAGAGACTGCACGAGCTGGGCTTCCCTCTGCTGGCAGGCACGTCGCGCAAGTCGTTCCTTGGACGGACCTTAGCTTGCACTTTCGTGGGAGCAGTCAAAGACGTTCCACCCAACGAGCGCCTCTACGGTACGCTAGCGACCGAGACAGCGCTGGCCCTAAAGAGCGCGCACATCATCCGGACCCATGACGTTCGGGCTTCCCACGACGCGGTGCGCGTCGCGGACGCAATCCTGCAAGCCACGTAGAATGAGATTCGGTCGATACTGAACAAAGGAGCATTTGGAGGTGGTATGAGCAGATTGGCGATCTTGGGTCTTGCCTTTGTGTTTACTACGTGCGCGATTGCTCAAGGCCCTAAACCTCAGTCTAGAGATGTCCCCGATTCAGCCACGGCAGTCAAAATAGCGGAGGCCGTACTAGTCCGTGTTTACGGCAAGAAACAGATTGAGTCAGAAAAGCCATTCACAGCCCGTCTCAAAGACGATGTATGGAGAGTTAACGGGACTTTGCAATGCTCAGACGGGAAAGGTGGCACGACGACATTGTGTGTCGGTGGAGTCGCGGTCGTGCAGATTTCAAAAAAGAACGGCCACATCATTTCAGTGATGCATACAAAGTAGATCCAAGAGGCTTTCTTTACATCCTTTCCACGCGACCGTTACACTACTAGTTCTTGCTTTCAGCATGGAGAAGTCCAGGGCCGGCGGGACACCGTCTGGTTCGGGGCGTAGTAGCGAATTCCGTAGTCGTATTTAATTTCGAGAACACCAAGCGAGGAGAAACATGGCAGCCGTTGACGACAAGGTAAAGCAGATTATCGTGGAGCAGTTGGGAGTGGACGAGGGCGAAGTCACGCCGAGCGCATCGTTCGTGGACGACCTGGGAGCGGACTCGCTCGACACCGTCGAACTGGTCATGGCGTTCGAGGAATCGTTCGACATTGAGATTCCCGACGAAGACGCCGAGAAGATCCGCACCGTGGCCGACGCGGTCGATTACATCGGGAAGCACTCGAAGAAGGAGAAGTAGTTTTGTCGAGACGGGTCGTCGTTACCGGAATAGGCCTGATTTGCGGAGTGGGAAACACATCCGATGTGGTCTGGCAAAACCTGCTGGCGGGTAAAAGCGGCGTGGGCAAGATCACGCGCTTTGACGCCGGCGAGTTTGCTTGCCAGATTGCGGCCGAGGTCAAGGGTTTCGATCCGTTAAACTTCATCGAGAAGAAGGAAGTCAAGAAGATGGGCCGCTTCATCCATCTGGCGCTGGCGGCGTCGGAAGAAGCGATGAAGATGTCAGGCCTGCAGATCACTGGCGACTTCGGCGACCGGGTGGGCGTTCACATTGGGTCGGGAATCGGCGGCTTCGATGTGATTGAGCGCGAGCACGCGGCGCTGCTGGCTGGCGGGCCGCGGAAGATCTCTCCGTTTTTTATTCCCGCATCCATCGTAAATCTAGCGGCGGGGCATGTGAGCATGCGCTTTGGAGCCAAGGGGCCGAACGAGGCCACGGCCACGGCATGCACCACCAGCGCGCATTCCATTGGGGATGCCTTCAAGATCATCCAGCGCAATGACGCCGATGCCATGATCGCGGGTGGCAGCGAAGCGGCCATCACGCCGATGGGCGTAGGTGGATTTGCTGCCATGCGGGCGCTCTCCACGCGCAACGATGATCCCGAGCGCGCCAGCCGGCCGTGGGATAAAGACCGCGACGGGTTCGTGGTGGGAGAGGGCGCAGGAATTCTGGTTTTGGAAGAGCTGGAAATGGCCAAGGCCCGCGGCGCAAAGATTCATGCGGAAATTGTGGGCTACGGCATGAGCGGCGATGCCTACCACATCACCTCACCCGCGCCGAATCACGAGGGCGGGCGCCGCGTGATGGTGAACACGATGAAAGACGCCGGCATCACCCCGGAGCAAGTCGGCTATATCAACGCGCACGGCACGTCGACGGACATTGGCGACCGGCTGGAAACGGTAGCCATCAAGAATGCGTTCGGTGACCACGCGTACAAGCTGGCCGTAAGCTCGACGAAGTCCATGACCGGACACCTGCTGGGCGGTGCGGGTGGTTTGGAAGCGGCCATCACGGTGATGGCGCTGCGGGACGGGATCCTGCCACCGACCATGAATTTGCAGAATCCGGACGAAGGCTGCGATCTGGACTACGTTCCCAACCATGCCCGGAAGGTGCAGGTGGAATATGCACTTTCGAATTCGTTCGGTTTTGGCGGGACGAATGGCTCGCTGTTGTTCCGGCGCTGGGCAGCCTAGCTTTTGGGTAGAACTTGCTGAAGCGCCTGCGGTTTCTGCAACTGAATTTTCCCGAAAATTTCCATTCCCAGCAGTGCATGACTTCGGATTGATCTTTCGTACCCCCCGTTGGGCGCGGATTCCGTTGCCATTCGAGTAGGTCGCGCCGACAATACATACTGCAAGAGAGTTACTTCTTTCTCTGGGCAAGGAGAACGTTTCTGAGCTCGACATTCCTTTCCAGCGTAGCTTCGACAACCAGACGGCTGGCAGCGCGGGTAGCGTTGATGGACGTGGACGAACCTTCCCGCAGCATTCTGGCGGAGTGTTTCCGCAAGTTCGGGATTGAAACCCTGCCGATCCAGGACCAGTTCGCCAAACGTATGGTCACGGAAAAACTGGACGGCTGTGTGGTGCGTCTGGGATTGGGCCCCGAAGCGCTCAAGGTGATGGAGGCCGCGCGTACTTCTGCGGCGAATAACCGCATTGTCTTGTACGGGCTGGGAGGATCCGCGCAGGACTCCATGAAGTATTCCCGGTTTGGCGTGAACGCGATCTTCACTGAACCGCTGGAACGGCAGGCGGTTCTGAAACTGGTGAAGGCCACGCACTCGCTCGTGCTGCATGAGTTCAGGCGCTACGTTCGAGTGCCGATAGCGACCGAAGTCGCTGTGTCTACCAAAGACGGCAAGCGATTTACCACCATGAGCCAGGACATCAGCTCGGGCGGTATTTCGCTGAAAGGCGAGAACATCCCTCAGGGAACGGATATCGAAATCTCATTTGCGCTGCTAACCCTCCCCCGGATCTGGGTCAAGGGCTCGGTCACCTGGCAGAAGAAGGAAGATGTTGAGATCGGCGTGAAGTTCGATG
>Ga0210384_10000862_pt1 | contig 43657 bp, 39 predicted proteins | sample IncBWH2MmetaG_FD_160574 | JGI IMG/M metagenome (GOLD analysis project Ga0210384, IMG submission 160574) | Forest soil microbial communities from Barre Woods Harvard Forest LTER site, Petersham, Massachusetts, United States - Inc-BW-H-2-M | ecosystem: Environmental > Terrestrial > Soil >... | reverse complement strand
GCGGATCGCCGCGTGACATACGATCTCACCATCTCGGTGGCCAGAACTTTGGCCATGCTCAACCCGATGATGACGTTTATCTACGTGTCGGGCGCGAATACCGATAGTGCGGAGCGCAGTCGCATGATGTGGGCGCGGGTAAAAGGCAAAACAGAAAATGCACTCTTGCAAATGCCGTTCAAGGCTGCATACATGTTCCGTCCTGGCTACATCCAGCCACTCCACGGGATTCGGACAAAGACGAAATGGTACGCGGCATTTTACGCAATGATGGGGCCCCTCTATCCAGTATGGAAATTGCTTTTCCCCAAGTATGTGACCGCGACGGAATGCATAGGCCGCGCGATGCTGATCGTCGCCAAGCGGGGTGCTCCTAAATCTGTGCTTGAGAACCAAGACATCAACCGTATTTGCCGAGACCATGCATCAGTACCGCGCTGAGCTGCAACGCGTTCCTTGTACCGCAAAGCAGCTCCAATCGCGGCTGGGTGGAGAATGACGTCCTGCTCGAAAGCAATCCTCCTGCACAAAAAATAGGCGGGATTCCTATTGCCCGGTCCTTGCAGGTCATTTATCATAAAAATTCCCAAACAAAAGAGCAGCCATCCATGCTGGGCTCTGACGTAAGAATTTCCAAAGCAGTAAGATTTGAATAAGCGTGGCGTGCTCCTCGCCCCTGCAAATGGATAAGGTCGTAGTCAGTACTCAGGAACTCGCAGCAGTACCTAATACGCCCGAGGGGCCTGGACGCCTGGAGCCGAAGCTCCCGCCTGTCATTTCCTGGTGGGTCAAGCTTGCTCTTTCGCCGTTGACCTTGGTGCTGCCTCTTTTATGTCTGGTGACGATTGTGCTGCGGGCCTCCACTCGCAACCAACCTTCTCGAATTAAACATGCCTGGACTGCGTTTTTATCAACGCTGTTGATCATCAGCGGTTTCATGACCTCTGCTGCCGCGGTTCTGTCGGTCGCATTCGTCCCATTGCCCGCAGTGGTGAGCAAGGGTATCAGCGACCTTGATGAAAGAACCATATTCCCAAGCCTGCCCTCGACCGATGTTATGTCTGGCACCGCTGTGGCGACGAATCTCAAGCCGCTCGTAGCTGTGATTACTCCCGCTCGCCGGCTGTGGTTCAGCCATCAGGAGACAATGTCGGGAGAACTGGGCGCAGGCATCCTTCTGCGCGCAAACTCCGAGGGATATTTATTTGCCACGGCCCGTCATGTTGTTGATGGCCTCAATTGGAGCGGCCGAGCCAATTCCCGCGCACTGGTGGCCATGGCCTCAGGCGCGTGGGCGGGAGCCGATGTGGTAGCGCACCACAAGCATTTAGACCTGGCCCTGTTGTGGGTGCCGCGTGAGTCAGGACACTCCGATTTCGTCCAACCCATTGCCTCAGCGACTGACGGTGAAGATGTCTTTGTAATTGGCCATCCTGAGGGACTTAAGTTCACCATCAGCAATGGAATGGTTTCCCGCGTGGACCAGGGTTCTCTGTTCCAGATTTCGGCGCCCATCAGTCCAGGCAATAGCGGCGGGCCAGTTTTTGACAATAAGGGGAACCTGCTCGGGATCGTGGTGTTCAAGATGGACCGGAATGTTGATCCCAATGCAGAAAATCTGAACTTTGCCGTGCGTGCTGACACTTTGCTGAGTGACTCTGATTGGGAGTTCACGGGCAACGGGCGTCAACGGCTTGCGGAATTTGCAAGCATCAATTCCCGAGGTAACATTTCGGGCGGGAAATCTCAACCTACAGCTCGATAAGAGAGAGCAGGATAAATCTAAAGATGCCCACCATAAACGTCACCGTCTATGACTCGACTGAGAACAAACGTGTTCCGGTTGAGCTTCCCGACGACGCTCCATGCAACAAGATCATTGCCGTGCTGGTGCAGAAGCTCCGCCTTCCCAGTAATGGCCCGGATGGTGCTCCCCTGAGCTACAAGTTCCACCACAAGAACTCAGGACGCCAGATTCAGGATACCCAAACCCTTGCCGAGGCCGCAGTTGCCGATGGTGATATTCTTCGCCTTCAGCCGGAGATCACTGCAGGTGGTCAATGAGCGTTCCTCCACAGATTACGGTAGCGCCATCGGACATGCGGGAAGACCGCTTCAGCCGGTTGCGGCTCATTCCGTGGTGGAACGAAGAGAAGATACGGGAAACGCGTGTCCTGGTAGTTGGCGCCGGCGCTTTGGGCAACGAGGTACTTAAGAACCTGGCGTTGTTGGGGTTCAAGCAGATCGTGGTCGTAGATCTTGATCGCATAGAGGAGTCGAACCTTTCACGTGCAGTGCTTTACCGCACCGAAGACGTCGGCCAGTTCAAAGCGGAAGTCGCAGCGGAAGCAGTTAAGGCATTGTCTCCTGAAGCCATGGTGCAGCCCCTGGTTGCAAATATTTTGTATGACTGCGGTTTGGGACTATTTCATTGGAGCGACCTGATCATCGCCGGCCTCGACAATCGTGAAGCGCGGCTCTGGATCAATCGCGCCGCCTGGAAAATGAAACGCCCCTGGGTGGATGGCGCCATCGAGGGAATTAATGGAGTTGCGCGGGTATTTGTTCCGGGCTCTCCGCCCTGCTATGAATGCACGCTGGGCGAGACGGATTGGGCACAGCTGGAGCGCCGTATGTCCTGTAATCTGCTGGCCCGCGAGGAAGAGACCGCGGGAAAGGTGCCAACCACTCCGACCATTTCTTCAATTATTGCGGCGGTTCAGGTACAAGAGGCGGTGAAACTCATTCACGGACTTCCCACCCTGGCGGGCCGGGGATACATTTTTGAGGGTTTGAATCATACCTCCTACGTCGTCGAATACACCGAGAACCCTGATTGCATGAGCCACGACACATTCGAGAACATAGTGCGGCTGCCGCAACGTTCAGGAGAGATGACCTTGCTTCAACTGCTGGAGCGCGCGCGGCATGACCTTGGCCGGGATGAAGTGGTTCTGGAGTTCAGCCGTGACGTTGTCCACAGGCTATCGTGCCCAAGCTGCCACCAGGAGCAGGAGTTATTTGCCCCGGTAGGAAGCGTCCGCTATGAGCAGGGTCTCTGCCCGCGTGACGGTCACATGCGGGTCGTAACCACGATGCACAACTATGGCGGCGAACCCGAACTCGCCCAGCGCAAGCTCAATGCTTTGGGATTGCCTCTGTTTGATGCATTCATTGCCCGGGCCGAGGACCAGGAAATCGCGTACTTTATCTCAGGCGACGAACCGGATGTGTTTGCTTCGACAGCCGCGCAAAGGTGGAAAACGTGACGCGTAAGTCGAAAATGAAGGGGGAAGGCCCGGCGCTTATTATCAATAGCGAGGTTCTGCGTCGCATACGCCAGCACGCACGCTCGCAGAGCAAAAGCGAAGTGTGCGGAGTCCTGATCGGGCGTGAGCACGAAGGCAAACTGAAGGTCGAAGCCTCCATCCCCGGCGTGAATGCGGCGCAAGGGGGCACGCACGTTACTTTTACCCAGGATACATGGGAGCACATTTACAACGTTAAGGACAAAGAATATCCTGACGAACGAATCCTTGGGTGGTATCACTCGCATCCTGGATTCGGCGTTTTTCTCTCCGATCACGATACTTTTATCCATAAGAATTTCTTCTCGTCACCGCAACAGGTGGCCTGGGTGTATGACCCCCAGAGTGATGAGGAAGGCTGCTTCGGCTGGGTCGGTGGTTCGCTTGAGCGGCTATCGCAACTGGCTGTCGCCGACTCAAAGGGCGGGGAATGCGCAGGGGAAACCGGCAAACCTGAACCGATGGGCTTTGATCTGGGTGATGATCACGTGGTGGGACGCGATGACTCACCCCGGCCCGAATCCAATCCAGAGCCTGCCTGGTTGCGCTGGACTACTGCGATTCTTTGGTACTTGGTGATCTTTGCTTGCGGTCTGGTTGTGGCCTGGGTGGTCTTCCCACGTGTCGTGGTAATGCCGGTGCCGGTTGATCCTCAGACTGGGCGTATCATTCAGGCCATACCCGAAGGCCAGGAAAAGACAAGTGACCAGAATGGTCAGAATTTGACGCACGATACTGCTCAACCCGCCGGCAAGACTTCCACAGATTCCGCCGGCAAGGAGAAGAAGGAGAAAGATGGCCAGCAAAGACAATAAAGAAGGCATCAAGATTACCTTCGAGGACCTTGCGGCTGTCACCCTGCCGGAAACTGCTGCTCCGGTTGCGCCGTCCAAACCAGCCGATGTGGGAGGAAAGACCTACGGCAGCATCAGTGCTGCAGTTGATGACCCTGCTACCGCGTCAGAAACACGTGGCTCCATCCTGCTGCAAGGTTGGTTCTATCTTGGTGTGGCCGGTCTTCTTGGCGCGATTGTCGGTTGGGGGATTTGTGAGCCGTTCTTCATAGACGGCGGCGAAGGGCGCCGCTGGGGTAATCTGTGGATGGTGCCCTTGATGCTGACCTTCATGTGTTTAGGGTTCGCCATCGCCGAAAGCATTGTAGAACGGTCGCTGCGCAAGGCGTTGTTTCGCGGCGCCTTGGCGTTACCACTGGGTGTGATGCTTGGCTTCATTTTCAGTTTCATAGCCAACATTATCTACAACATCGCCCTTCAAATGAGCTTCGCGGCCGGCATTCAATCCCCTCGCAATCCAGCGTGGTGGATTTCCCGTGGCATCGCCTGGATGATATTCGGCGTGGCGGGTGGAATCATTTATGGCATTGTCGGCCAATCGCCAAAGAAGGCCAAGTTCGGAATACTCGGTGGAATCATCGGTGCGGGACTGGGCGGCATCATCTTCGATCCAATCTCGTTTGTGACTGGCGGCGGAGCTGCCAGCAGAGTAGTTGGTTTTGCCCTTTTTGGCATGACGACCGGTATCGCGATGGGCATGGTTGAGAGCGCCCTCAAGGACCGTTGGCTTTATGTAACCGCCGGTCCGCTGGCAGGAAAGCAATTCATTTTGTACAAGTCTTCTACCGTTATCGGCAGCCAGCAGCAATCTGATGTCTACTTGTTCAAAGACCAAACCATTCTTCCCCAGCACGCGGTTGTTGAAATTACTGGGGCCCGTGTACAAATGCGGGCCCTGGGAAATGTTTATGTCGCAGGACAACCTATAGCCTCACGCGTTCTGCAGGATGGAGACCTGGTGCAGATTGGCCGATATTCCTTCCGTTACAAGGAGAAACAGCGCTCATGACTGGTGCTGTGTGTCCTTATTGCCGCACATCTGTTGATTCCGCCTCTGGAGAGGACCTGTTCTGCGAGGGGTGTGGAACACCGCACCATAAAGACTGCTATGCAGAAAATGGCGGCTGCACGCTCTTCGGTTGCCGCTGCGCACCGGCAGAAGAGCCCAAGGTTGCGGTGTCTGCCCCGGAATTAGTGTCTGTTCCGGTCGCCGGAACTATTCGGTCAGGCTCTGTGCCCACCTTTGCCGGGTATGCGCCCGCGGCTGCGACCCAGCCCCAGTCGAGCAATGCGAATGGCGCTCCCGTTGTGGGCACTGCTATCTTCCCCACTTCGCCACCCGTTGCCAAGAACAAGATGACGTTCATTCTGCTGGGGGTTTTTCTGGGGGCGTTGGGCGGACACAATTTTTATGCCGGATACTACGGCAAGGCCATTGGACAGTTGTGCCTTTCCGTTGTAACTCTTGGCTATGGTAGTCCAATGGCCTGGCTGTGGGCGGTCATTGAAATCTGTATTGTCAATCATGACAGCAAGGGAGTTCAATTCCAATCGTAGGAGCGCGTTTTTCTATGGACTATTTTGTGAAACGTGGTACCGAACAACTGGGTCCCTTCTCGCTTGCGGATTTACAGCAGCAGGTGCAATCGGGAAAGATCTCGCCAGGCGACCTGGCAAAAAGCGAAGGCATGAGTGATTGGGGATTGGTTTCTCAAGTCGTGGGTAATATCGCAGTCCCCGTGTCGGCCGCGTCCGGCGCTGCCGCCGCGCCGGCTTTCGCACCGGTCGCGACAGTCGAGCTACCCCCGAATCTCCATTGGGGTGTTGTCTTGCTAATGGGCATTCTGTCGCGCCTCTTTTCTCCCTTCATCCTCTTCAACATGGCTTGGACATTTATACTGGCGAACTGGGCGCGCAAGCTCAGCGGCGACAATAACATCCTGATACTCGTGGCCATGTATCCTGCAGGATTTATTGCTGGAGTATTCGCCATGGTACTGAATGCGCACTCCGACTCCGGACCGTTGATTGGCGGCATACTCATTATCGGCGGAGCGATTGCTTATCTTATCGGCATCTTCAAGATCAAGGCCGCCATGGAGGAGTATTACACCTCCACAGAAAATATGGGCTTGCATTTGAGCGGTGTCATGACCTTTTTCTTCAGCACGGTCTATTTGCAATACCATGTCAATTCCATCGCAAAATGGAAGAAAACAGGTGTGCCATAAATTTTCGCCACGGCTTCTTGGGATGACTATTGCTCTATGACCGCTCCTCGTATCCGTCGCCTCGCGCAGGACTACCAGTTACTGCAGCGGATGTTGAAGGGCTGGCCGCTGATCCAGATCACCGGCACGGCCGGGCTTCCTCCGGAAGTGTATCGTTTCACCTACAAGATACGCGGTCTGTACGTCTCGCCGACCGGAGATATCCTGGAGCGCGATACTCACGTGCTGGAAGTGAATCTTTCTCTTGGCTATCCCAGGCGCGCGCCTCAATGCAGGATGTTGACGCCGGTCTTTCATCCTAACTTCGATGACGCCACTGTTTGTATCGGCGACTTCTGGGCCGCATCCGAGGGACTCGATGATCTCATCATTCGTATCGGACGAATGATTGCCTATCAGGAATACAACACCAAAAGTCCCTTGAATGGGTTGGCCGCAAAGTGGGCCGCCCAAAACCCGCACCTGTTGCCCGTGGATAGCCGGAGTATTGCCCCCTCCCTTGGTGACATTCAGGAATCGGATGTTGCCGGCTCGGCGGCTCCGCAGGCTCCAACAGTTCCAGAACAGGAGACGCCAGAGCGAGGAGCCCCGGAACAAGGGACGGAAGATCCTTGGTCGGAAAAGATTGTAATCAGTTAACATAAGCCGTCTTTGCGGCGTCTGACTGCTGAGTGCTTCTGTTATGTACGGCTGATCTTGAAAAGAAATAATATGTACACCCGAAAGCTTGTCTGCGCATTTGTTCTCATGGTTGCCTCTGTGCTCGCGGCCACGCACGCCGTGGCACAAGCTATCACCAAGCAAGATGTCCTCAATCTCTTGGAAAGTGACAGCAAGGCCCAACATAGCAAAGATCCAGACGCGGTCTGCGAAAACATCGGCAAAGATGCCTTGCTCAAAGTGGTTATGGACAGCTCCACCGGGCTACAGATGGTTTCCATGAACCGTGAGCACTATCGGACAAATCTTAAGCGCGTCTTCCCCAGGCTGCGCGAGAACAAAATTCAGCGCACCAACCTCCATATCACCATTGCGCCTGACGGAAACTCCGCCGTGATTACCTATACTGCCATCCAGACCGTAACTACGTATCTGGCTGCCGAGGGAGACTACGGATCTACGGGAACTATGCAGGATTACGAAAGAGCCACCATCGGCCGGGAAAACGGAAAAGTCGTCGTCACCGGCATTGATGCCAGCTTCCAACGCCCATTTACCAACTAGCACCGGCCTACAACTGATGCCCTGCTGCATCCTGTCAGAACCCCGCAGGTCGACCATCTCCAGCGGAAAAATCTCTTGTACAGGTTCTTACTCTTCAGCACTCATGAGACGTGGGACCAAGTGACGAGGTAACTCGGTAGCCGATACACTATGCCAATGCACGCCACTGCGAGCAGCCAGGCTGAACACTCCAGCGCAATGCTATTGCAGCATCCCTCCAGCTTTGCGTTTCTGTCCCCGGTGATCGTATCGGCAGTATTACTCGGGTGTCTCGTCTTGATGCGATTGCCGAGCATCGTCCTTCCATATGAATTGAACGTTGATGAAAGCCAATGGCTGAGCCAGGGCATGAAGTTTCTTCAGGATCCGCGTCCATGGAAAGGTATAGATCCGACGTCCAGCGGACCTCTGAATTCCTATCCGATATCCATCCTGCTGGGGATGGGGTTCAAGCCGAGTTACCTCATGGCGCACGTGCTTGCGGCTGTGCTGGTCAGTGTGCAGGTGCTGTTGTCCTATCTCGTTTTTCTCCGGATTGGTTCCAAGATAACCGCGCTTCTGGGAGCGATCTCGATGGTCCTTTTTTATGGCGACACGGTCAGTCCGGACTTTCTGCACTATTCGAGTGAACTTTTCCCAGCACTGATGTTGATTCTGGGGTTTTATAGCTTCCTGGTGTGGTCCCAGGATTTTCCCTCACGCAGTGAATCGCACCAGCAGCTTCTTCTTTTTTTGGGCGGTCTTGTGCTGGGCATGGCTCCGTGGTTCAAAATACAGGCGGCGCCGATCGCTGCCGTACTCGGTCTCGTGATTTTTACCGCAACCTTGTTTCTCGGCAGCCGCTCCCTGAGCCTGCGGCAGCGGACGCTGCAAACGATCGTGCTCTGCAGTGGGGCCCTTCTCCCGACTGTGATCATGCTTGCTGTACTGATCGCATGCGGATCGTTGAGGGATTTCTGGAATTCCTACATACTTGAGAACCTTTTCTGGGCGGGCCCACTCACCGTAAAACAATTGATAGATCATTGCGTTTATTTCTTCGCGCAACCCCACGCCCAGCAGCTTCTGAACATTTTCGGATTCGCTTTCGTCCTGTTTTTGTTGAGTGTCCTCAGAAGCCAGGCACCATGGTTGCCAACGGCAGCGCATCGCTGGATATTCGCGGGCATACTTGCCTATACGGGTGCCGCGCTCTTTGCCGTGTGCAGGCCGGCAAAAATATTTGATCATCATACACAGTTCCTCATTTTTCCCGTAACCTGCCTTGCTGTGACGTTAGCCTCCCCCAATACAGATTGGCCTGCCGGAGAACAGTCCCGCTCCCGACGACTGTACACAATGCTGTTCTCGATTATTGTGTTGGGGGGGCTTGCAGTTTTCAGCGCGTACCAGGCTCGCTCCTCCCAGTCGTTCTATGCAAGCAATCCGCGGCTGAAGACCAATGAAAGGCTTGCCGATATGGTCGGCGTCATACAAAAAACCCGTTCCGTGAAGAGCTTGGCGATATGGGGATGGACCCCCGGCGTTTATGTGCTCACCGGAATTCCGCCGGCAACTCGCGATGCGGTGGCAGCTCTTGTGATTACCAAAGGCCCCTTGCAGCCCTATTTCCGTAGCCGCTTCCTCGCAGACTTGCGCAGCTCCATGCCTGATCTGTTTATTGACTCTGCTACGCCAAATGCGTTCATGTGGGATTGGACCAAGGACGATGGATACGAATCCGACGAGGAGTTGAAGAAATTTATTCAAGACAATTACACTCTCGTCGCAGAGGTCACGCTTGTAAGAGGGGCGCGCCCCGTAAGATACTTCGCAAAACGCACCGCGCCCTAGACGCCCCTTTGCGTTCTTCCCCACTCTCTGCGGTCAAGCTTTGGCTCTCGCGGCTGAGTGCTTCTTTCCGACTGCGTCTTTCTTTTGCATCCACCATTACGTCCAGAACGTCTATACAATATTCACAGGTCGCATGGCCAATATCCACGAAGAAGAAGCACTGGGCAAAGCGTATGACAGCCGGCTGATGAAGCGGCTGCTCACCTACTTGCGTCCCTACAAGTGGCAGGTAGCGATTGCCCTGGTTTCCATTGTGCTCAAAGCCGCAGCCGACATCCTGGGCCCTTACCTGACCATGGTTGCCGTTGATAAATATCTGGCCCCCAAGCCAGGCGCGCACAATTTGTTTGGCCTTGAGCGCTGGTTGAGTCCGCAACCGCTCGTGGGCATTGCCCAGATTGGCGCGATTTACGTCTTTCTGCTCTGCTTCGGGTTCTTCCTCGAATTTGCCCAAACCTATTACATGCAATGGACCGGCCAAAAGGTCATGTTTGATCTGCGCAGCCAGATCTTCCGTCACCTCCAGGGCATGCACGTTGGATTTTTCGATAAGAATCCGGTCGGCCGTCTGGTGACCCGTGTCACCACCGACGTGGACGCATTGAACGAAATGTTCACCGCCGGCGTGGTCTCGATCATTGAAGATGTTTTTGTGCTGGTTGGCATCGTCGCCGTCATGCTGACCATGAAGTGGTGGCTGGCGCTGATCACTCTCGCAGTCCTGCCCCTGATCCTGATTGTCACCACGCTGTTCCGCCGCTCGGTGCGCGAATCTTACCGCCGCATTCGCACCGCCATCGCTCGCATCAATGCTTTCATGCAGGAGCACGTCAGCGGCATCATGGTGTTGCAGTTATTCAACCGCGAAAAGCGCGCCTACAAGCGCTTTGAAGATATCAATGCCTCCCATATGGATGCCTTCAAAGACGCCATCATGGCCTACTCCGTCTACTACCCCGTGGTGGAAGTGCTGTCGTCGCTTGCCATCGCTGCCATCATCTGGTTCGGCGGCAGCCAAGTGCTGCGCGGGGCGGTCACCATCGGCATCCTGACGGCATTCATGCAATACGCCCTGCGCTTCTTCCGCCCGATCATGGATCTCAGCGAAAAATACAATATCCTGCAAGGCGCCATGGCCTCCAGCGAGCGCATCTTCAAGCTGCTCGATACTCCCTCGGCAATCGTCACGCCACCTTCTCCTCAAAAGCCTCTGGGCCCCGGACGCATCGAGTTCGATCACGTCTGGTTCGCTTACAGAAACGTACCGCTGAAGGAAGCCGAGGATGGCGCGCCCGTTGAAGTGGCGCGCGCCCACGAATCCAAGGCCGGCGAGCCCGACTGGGTGCTGTGCGACGTCTCCTTTACCATCGAACCCGGCGAAACCATCGCTATTGTGGGCCACACCGGCGCAGGCAAGACCACTATCCTGTCCCTGTTGCTGCGCTTTTACGATGTGCAGCGCGGCGCCGTCCGCATAGATGGCGTGGACGTCCGCGAGATGGACCTGGACGAATTGCGCCGCAACTTTGGCATGGTATTACAGGATCCGTTTCTCTTCACCGGGACCATTGAGCAGAATATCCGGCTGGGCAGCGACTGGATCGAATCCGAAGCCGTGGAGCAGGCCGCCGAACAGGTCAACGTGGCCGATTTTATCCGCAAGCTGCCCGGCGGCTTCCAGGAGCCCGTCCACGAGCGTGGCACCACACTTTCCACCGGACAAAAGCAACTTATCTCCTTTGCCCGCGCACTGGCCCATAACCCCCGCGTGTTGATCCTGGATGAAGCCACCTCCAGCGTTGATACCGAAACCGAATTCCACGTGCGCGACGCCCTCAACCGCATGATCGGCACCCAGGGACGCACCTCGGTCGTCGTGGCCCACCGGCTTTCGACCATCCAGCGCGCCGATAAGATCATTGTTATGCACAAGGGCCGCGTGCGCGAGATCGGAAACCACCAGCAACTGTTGGCCCGCCGCGGAATCTATTGGAAGCTCTATCAGTTGCAATATAAAGACCAGGAAATCTCCTTGTCGGCCGCAGCAAATGGCACAGAAAAACTGGTCGGGGCAGACGATTAAACCTTTTTAAACCTTGCCCGTGTGTCAGGGTGGATCACCGTGGAAGAGCACGGCTTTCAGAGCTTGCGGAAAGAGTCGGCTTTCTTGTCATTCCGAACACGCAGTGGAGGAATCCCTTTTGTGCCGAAACTCTCTGCTACCGTGTTTGTCAGGGTGCGGGACTGATCGGGGCCACAATGATGTTTGTACTACCGTGGAAGAGCACGGCTTTAGCTGTGCGTTAAGGATCACAAAAAATCGGGCTTTAGCCCCTGGGAACCAAGCGGTAATGTAATCAAAGCTTACTTACGCGACAGCTCCTGAAATTTTATTTTTTATAAGATTGTTTTTAAATAACTATTCAATCTTAAAATCTTGATGATTCTTAAGTTTCTAACACCATGAAGTTCCTCATCTCGGCAGGAGAAGCATCCAGCGATTTATACGGGGCCCAGCTTACCGTGGCCCTGCGCCGACGCGCCCGCACCGAAGATGAGCCCCTTGAGTTTCTGGGCGTAGGCGGCGAGTGCATGCGCGCCGCCGGCTGCGAGATCATCGTTGACTCCCGGCACCTTGCCGTCGTGGGCATGACCGAGATCCTCGGCCACCTGCCCAAAATCTACGCGGAGTTCCGCAAGCTGCTGCATGCTGTGGACCAGGCCCCGCAAAAACCGAACGTTGCCATTGTGATTGATTCCCCGGCCTTCAACTTTCGCGTGGCCCGCGAGATGCACGCGCGCGGCATCCCCGTGATCTATTTTGTAGCCCCACAGCTCTGGGCCTGGCGTGAGTACCGGGTGGAACGCATTCAGCGCTGGGTCAAAAAAGTTCTATGCATCTTCCCTTTTGAAGAGGACTTCTACCGCAAATACGGCGTGGATGTGGAGTACGTAGGACATCCGCTCGCCGACATGCCCAAGCCGGACATCTCGCGCGAGGCTTATGCCCAGCAAAACGGGCTCGATGCATCGCGCACGTGGATTGCCCTGCTTCCCGGCAGCCGCCGCAAAGAGGTGAAAGCCAATTTGTCGGCGATGATGCAAGCAGCCGCACTTTTACAGGCTGAAAACGCAAGCTATCAATTCCTGTTCCCCGTCGCTTCAAATCTGGATACGGGGTGGTTTAGAAACATGATGGCGCAAACTGAGCTGGCAGCCGGCAAACCTGATGTGCTCACCTCCATGATTCCTGTAAAAAATGCGGCTGCTGCGTTGTTGCACTCACGCGCCGCAGCCGTCACCAGCGGGACGGCAACCGTCGAGGCTGCCTTGATGGGAACGCCTTTTGTCACTGTATACCGGCTGTCGCCACTTACATTTTTTGCGGCCAAGCGGCTGGTGAAAGTCCCTTATGTAGCCATGCCCAACCTGATTGCAGGCCGCCAGATCATTCCTGAGCTGCTGCAAAACGACTTCACGCCTGAAAATGTGGTGAAACATCTCAAGCAGATCATTTCCGATGGCGAGCCCCGCGAGCAGATGCTGGCAGGATTGGCCGAAGTCCAGACTGAATTGCGCCATGAAGGGCAGCGGCCAGCCATAGAATGCGCTGCCGATGCAATCATGAGAAGCGTTTAGAGCATGTTTCATAAAACTCCTACTCCGGCTTTTGTCATCCCGACCGAAGCCGCGCGGGTGAGCGGATGGCGAGCGCTGTCGCGCGCGAGCCGGACGCGAGGGCGTAGCAGCCTTCTGTTGGCTGCGAAGCCCTTAGATAAAAAGCGGCGAAGTGGAGGGACCAAGGGTTTTTAGGCTGCTCATCCTGTTCTTTATTGCCAAGGGTGTTAACTTTTTCAAAATCAGCGCTGTTGAGAGATACAATTTGACAAGGTAAAGACAAGCTCTAAACATCTTTTCGTGTAAAATTTTCATCATACGTAGAGCACCTTCTGGAGAGTTCCTGATATGCAGCTCAAGCTACGGCCCTTGGGACGCAGTGTTGTATTTCTGCTCGTCCTTGTTCTCATCGCGACGGTATTTGCCGCCGAAAGACCACGCCTGCGGGTGGATGACTACGTCATCAACGCGGCGGTTACACCCCGGTCGCATCATCTGCACGCTACGGCGCAGGTCAAGTTCACGGCGCTGGATGATATCAACAGCGCTGTCTTTGAACTGCACAATGCCTTGCGGGTCAACCATGTAACCGGCGCTTCTGGAGAGAAGATACAGTTTGAACGCATCAGCCAGGACAACTCCGTACGCCTCACTCTGCCTAAGACCCTGGCCAAAGATGACAGCACAACCCTGACCTTCGACTACGATGGCGCACTCGGCTCGGCCGATGATAGCCCGGTGGAAGGGCTGAAGCTGGCCTACATCGGCGAAGACACAAGCTACCTGTTGTACGCAGGCCGATGGTTTCCGGTAAATGGATATGGCATTAACCGCTTTACCGCCAAGATTAACGTCGCGGTCCCTGCGGGATACACCATCGTGGGCAGTGGACGAACTACACCGTCAACTCCCATAACGATGACCATAGAACAACCCGCTGCCGCGCCGGAAAACACTGCGAATGACTCTTCCAACGAAGGAACCGCGCCTATTCTGCGCCGCCGCGCTGCGGAAACTCCGGCTACCCCGAATGTCGCAACTACCAGGCGAAGCACCACCAGAACTCGCAGGACGACCAGTACCGCTGCCAAGACTGCGCCGCCGGTGACTACGCACTCAGTGGCTCCCACCGGCAGTACAACTTTCAGCTTCGCCTGGCAGAAACCCAGCTTTCCTGGCACGCTTATCATCGGGAAATTTCAGGAGACCGCCAGTCAGTTAAATGGGGCGAACATCCATGTCTTCTTCCCTACTAACCACGCCGGATTCGCCACCTCGTATGCCGAAACTGCTGGTAAAGAGTTTTCTTATTTCTCTTCCATGTATGGGCCGGCTCCGTCTTCAACTCTGAACATTGTGGAGTTACCGGATGACACGGTTCCCTACGCCTGGGCCCCGGAGGTCGCGGCCATCGCCAGCCGCGCGGTAAACGCTAAAGTTGACTACCGCCTTTTGGCCAATACCATAGCGCACCAGTGGTGGGGCGCAAGCGTAAGTCCATCCTCAACAGAGGACGGCTGGCTGCGCGACGGCGCCGCGCGCTATGCCGAGGCGCGTTATATTGAGTCCGCCGCCGGTGAAGCTGGTTACGAGGAAGCAGTGAAAGACATGGAAGTGGGCGCGCTTGCCTATGACAATATCCCTCTGGCTAGTGTAGGCAAGTTGCCGCCATTTTCGCCGGAGGCGCAGTCTCTCTCCAGCGACAAGGGCGCCATGATGTTCGAGATGCTGCGCTGGGTCATGGGAGACGAACCTTTCGACAATACCATGCGCCAGTTCGCCATGCAGTTTGCCGGAAAAGCGGCCAACAGCAATGATTTCCGGCAGATTGCAGAACAACATTTCGGTGACCGCCTGGAGTGGTTCTTCGCGGAATGGCTGGATTCGACCGGCGCCCCCGAATTCAAGAACAAGTACACGGTTTACCGCATCCCGAAAGGCTTCCGTGTGAGCGGCCAGATCAGCCAGGACCTCGACTTGTTCCGCATGCCGGTCAAGCTCAAGATTGATACCGACGGCAAGCCCGAAGATAAGCGCATTGAGGTCGTGGGCACCGAGTCTCCTTACACCATTGAAACCTTCGGCATGCCGCGCAAGATCACCATCGACCCCGACAATCGTGTGCTCAAGAGTTCGGGTGACCTCAAGCTGCGGGTCGCCATTATGAAGGGCGAGCAACTCGTGCAGCAGGGCGACCTGGCGCAGGCATTGACCGAGTTGCAAAGGGCGCTGGAGATCAACAAAAACAGCTCCCTGGCCCACTATCGCATTGCCGAGGTCTTCTTTCAGCAGCGTAACTACCAGGCCGCAGCCAATGAGTACCGCGCTGCCCGTGAGGGCGATGGCGAACCCCGATGGACCGAGGTCTGGAGCAGCATACAGTTAGGGAAAATCTTCGATACCACCGGCCAGCGCAACCGGGCTGTCAATGAATACCGGCGGGCGCTCGAAACCAACGACAATTTTCAGGGCGCTCTTGATGAAGCGCGCAAATACCTGGCGGCTCCCTACCAGCGCGACAGCAAGGGCAGCAGCGGACAATAAGAACAGTCTTTAGCTGTTAGGCGGGATTTACTAAGACTGGTTTAAAGCTGTATTACCTGCGCGGTCTCAAAGGCAAAGCTGCGGCTCCGCGCTTACAGGTTCATCTGCAGTTTTGTCAGATAGTCCTACTTGGCTACTGATCTGCGGGTCGCGTACTCGTCCAGGCGCTTTTTGTAAAGCAGGAGTACGCTGGGGCCAAATGACATCAACATGATCGCAAGTCCGGTGATTATGCCGAAGCTGGTTACCACCGGCGCTGAACAATCATGTCTGCGGCGCACAATGACATGAGCGGGTACTGCTATCAGAAGTTCCAGGACGCTGCCTTTGAGCAACCACGAGATTGCCCGCGTTATCAGCGCACTGGAATTCCGGCCATACAAATAAAACACAATTATCCATGCTACCCAAATGCCGGCCCAGCAACCCAAGGCGCCGATCGCATTCACCAAGTAGTCCTTGGAAACTCCAAATAATAAACAGAGGATGGCAGCCCCCGTTAACAGAGCCAGCAATGTGGCAGTAAGCAAGCAGGAAACGAGAATATGAGCCCGGGGCTTGAGCCGTCGCCAGGACGTATCCACGGACAAAAAGAGGAGCAGCGCCTGACTGATCAGGGCGATCGCAATTGGAATCCACACCGCCCATTGTTTGTAGAGATATGGGAAGTTAATATGACCTACAGTATCAGAAGGGAGAGAAGGGAGAACTACTGCCAGCGGCGCCAAAAGAAACACGACGATCAGCGCGTAGAAGACCGTGATCACGGCACCCCATTTGAGCATGTGTCCTTCCTCCACAGCTTGTCTTAAAATCTACTTCAGCAAGCTACAATCTCTTCCTGCAAGTACTGGCCACGAAGGTGCAAACCGGAATTTCTTTTTTGACTTCGAAAACTGCAGAGATTGTACACGATAGCGCTTCCACAATTGCTGTACCCCTGCCGTGGAAGAGCCGGCCTTCAGGCCGGCGTTGAGATTCGAAAACAACTGGGCTTCAGCCCCGGTGCTTGCCGGGATACACCAATTGTGGAATTGTTCTAGTGCCATAATGATACCGTAATGGTATCATAAATGTTCATTCCGCCCTGACTTGGGTCATCATATTTCATGTGTCAAACAAATTAAGGAGACCATGAATATGACTCATCCGGAAATTTCCACCAAAAAACCACGCTGCCAGCACATCAGTAAAATCGGCGCCCGCTGCCACGCCGAGGTCCAAACCGGCAAATCCTACTGCTTCTTCCACGACCCCGGCCAGAAAAACAAACGAGCCCAAGTGCAGAAGGAAGTGCAGAAAGAAGTGCGGAAAGAAGTACGGAAAGAAGCCCGCCAAGAAGGCGGCGAAGCCCGCAGCCGTGAGGCTGACACAGCCACCATGCCTCCCGGTCTCTCCGCCATTCCCCTGGAAACTCCCTCCGACGTGGCCAAACTGCTGGCCGAGACCGTCAACCTCTTCCGCTGTAGAGAGATAGACCTCCGCGCCGCCAAAGCCATCGCCAATATGGCCAACCTCCTGCTCCGCTCCCTGAAAGAAGCCGCTCAACAAGAGCAACTGCTCTCCGGCGTTGCCGGTCATCTCGGCAAAACACCGCACTTCCACCTGAACGGCACCGATATGACCTCAAGTTTCAATTCGGAAGACACGGTCCCGGGCGCCATCACCGTGAGCCCTCCATTCCGGGCCAACCAAGAGAAAGAAGGTAAGTAAACAGACTGAAAAAAGCAGTTCCAAAGAAATCTTGCAGGCCGAAGCTTCGGAAGTTGTAAAGACGAAGCTTCAGAAACCACGAAAAAAGCCCGCTCTTGTCATTCCGACATGGAGTGGAGGAATCCCTTTTGTGCCAAAAATCTTTAATGCTCGAATCGCGGCCGCTTACAGCGTTCATTTGGCATTCAGGTGAGCATTTCCGCCCATGGGTATAGTGTAGTCATAGACGAAGTGATGCGTTAACACTGCGACATCAATACATTCATCTACTGCCACGCTTCGACCTTCTACCTGTCATTGAATCAAAACAACTTACGATGCGCCCCTTAGCAAGCAAGGGGGGAGGGGGGACAAGATTCAACGACAACAGATTACGTTCTTAATTTAGGGCTTAAGATAATTCTTTTGACATCTTGATGAAGTGGCAAGGCTGGCTGATTTTTACATGAGCTGGGAATGGGGCGGTTCCGGTCTCCACGTATCCCAGGCGATGGTAGTAATCTGGCAGTTCTTTCCGCAGATTCACGATCTGAATATCAACGCCACGGGCTCCGGCTGCGCGGCAGTGATCTTCCGCAATCGTCATGAGCCAGGTGCCTAACCCGGAGCGCCGCCGGACAGGTTCTACGGACAGCAATCCCAGGTAGCAGCGTTCACCGCGGGGCTCCAGGTACACACAACCCACAAGTGCCGCGCCGTCTTCGACGAGTAGAAATTCTCCGTTACTCATCATGCTCCGCACTTCTTCAGGGTTGGTGCGATCTTCAGTGGTAAAGATAAGTCGTTCGAGGCGAAAGGCATCGTTGACCAGGCGGGCAACTGCTTCTGAGTCCACGTTGGCTGCAACTCGCAGGCGCAGGTCAGCAATCTCTGTTCTTTTATTCATTCCCAGATGACAAGAAAGCTGGACGGACAAAAATCGTAAATCGTACTTCACAAATCGTAATTCCCTATTCCCACTCAATGGTGCCGGGTGGTTTGGAGGTAATGTCGTAGACCACACGATTGATGCCTTTGACTTCATTCACGATGCGGGTGGAGATGCGGGTAAGGACGTCATGCGGCAGGTCCACGACGTCGGCTGTCATGCCGTCTTCCGAGTGCACAGCGCGGACGGCGCAGGTGTAGGCATAGGTGCGCATGTCGCCCATCACGCCTACTGACATCACCGGCAGCAGCACCGCGAACGATTGCCATATCTTGTTATAGAGTCCGGCTTTCTTGATTTCGCTGACGACGATGTCGTCGGCCTCTTGCAATAGTGCCACGCGGTCGGCTGTCACTTCGCCCAGAATACGCACAGCCAGTCCCGGACCAGGAAAGGGCTGGCGTTGCAAGATTTCTTCCGGCATGCCCAGGTCGCGGCCGATGCGCCGGACCTCATCTTTGAAAAGGTCTTTGAGCGGTTCGATGAGCTTCAGCTTCATCTTTTCGGGCAAGCCGCCAACGTTGTGGTGCGATTTGATGGTTTGCGAGAAACCGCGCACCGGGCGCGATTCGATGACATCGGGATATAACGTGCCCTGCACCAGCCAATCCACTTTGCCGATAACCTGCTCGATGCGTTGGGCTTCGTCGTCAAAAACAGCGATAAATTCATTGCCGATGATCTTGCGTTTCTTTTCCGGGTCGGTCACACCGGCAAGCTTGGAAAGAAACCGTTGTGAGGCGTCTACCGCCACCAGGTTCAGTCCCAGACGATCGTGCAGATTTTGCTGAACCTTCTGAAATTCGTTTTTGCGCAGCACACCGTTGTTCACGAAGACGCAGGTCAGGCGGTCTGCGATGGCGCGGTGGACCAGGACAGCCGCGACGGCAGAATCCACGCCACCGCTCAGAGCGCAAATGGCCCTGCCCGTGCCCACGGTTTCACGAATCGAAGCCACGGTCTCATCGATGAATTTTTGTCCAGTCCAGTTGGGTTCGACATGGCAGATTTCAAAGACAAAGTTGCGCAACAGCTCAGTTCCTATTTTGGTGTGGTGCACTTCGGGGTGGAACTGTACTGCGAAAATCTTTTTCTGCTGGTCTTCCATGGCAGCCAGCGCATTTGAAGTCTGGGCGGTGCGCTTGAAGCCGGGAGGCAGATCAAGGGCCTCGTCGCCGTGAGACATCCATACCTGCGATGAGCGCGGCAGGTTCTTAAAGAGTGGTGAGCCGTTCAGCAGCTCAACCTCGGCGTATCCGTACTCCCGCTTTTCGGCGGGACTCACTTTGCCGCCCAGCTTATGGGCGATGAACTGCAATCCGTAGCAGATGCCAAGCACGGGGACGCCAAGCGACAGAACGCGCTCATCCGCCGGAGGAGCATCTTTGTCATAGACCGAGCTTGGCCCGCCGCTCAGAATGATGCCCGCCGGCGCGTAGCGATTAATTTCTTCCAGTGTCGCCGTGCAGGGCAGTACGATTGAAAACACATTCTGTTCGCGCACACGCCGCGCGATAAGCTGCGAATATTGCGCGCCAAAATCGAGGATGACGATGCACTGGGCGGGAGCTTGAGTCTGCATGGTTTGATTTTATCAGTCCAAATACAGAGGGAAAGCATTTCTTGATTTCGCAAATGGCCGTCTCGGGTATGCCGGCTGCACGACCAAGGCCGGCAACCCCCGAAGAGGCGGCTGCCCGTGATGCAAAGAACGTCACAGGATTGTTAAGATAAAGTTTGCGCGGAAGCCGGCTAACGTCTTTTCGCGCGGCTTAGCGTTCTGATAACTTGAGGTCACAGCCAATGTGCAGGAATATCAAAACCCTCTTCAACTTCGATCCGCCCGTAACTCCGGAAGAAACCCGAGCTGCTGCACTCCAGTTCGTGAGAAAAATCAGCGGCTTTAACAAACCCTCCAAGGCCAACGAAGCCGCGTTCCTGGCAGCAGTCGATGAAGTAGCCGACGTTTCGACTCGTCTTCTCCGTTCGCTCGAAACCAACGCACCACCCAAGAATCGGGAAGAAGAAGCGGCAAGAGCGAAGGCTCGCGCCGCGGAGAGATTCGGTGCTTGAGGTTGCCCAGTACGTGCGGCCAAGATCATGAATGAATGTGGGCAGGTAAGTGAAACTGTGGATGTGCTTTATCTAAAGCCTGACGGCCCTTCAACAAATACTTCTCGAAATTAAGATACTGGACCTGTCGATCTCGGCTTTTCCCGTTCGACGTCTAAATAGAGCGAGGATTCAGCCGGTCAGAACCCGTCGGAAGCCCAGCTCAAGCCAAAAAATACATAGGAGAAAAGACGATGAAAGTCATAGTACTAGTCAAAGCCAGCAAAGACTCAGAGGCGGGGGTTATGCCGAGCACTGAGCTGCTTACGGCAATGGGGAAATACAATGAAGAGCTGGTGAAGGCCGGCATCATGCTTGCGGCCGAGGGGCTGCACCCGAGTTCGAAGGGCAAGCGTGTCAGGTTCTCGGGAGCCAAGCGCACCGTGATTGACGGACCGTTCATCGAGTCGAAGGAGCTGATCGCCGGCTTCTGGCTATGGCAAGTCAGGTCAATGGAAGAGGCGGTCGAGTGGCTCAAGCGCTGCCCCAATCCTCACCCCGACGAGACCGAAGTCGAAATTCGCCGGGTGTTTTCGCCCGAGGACTTCGGCCCCGAACTCACTCCCGAGCTGAGGGAGAAGGAGGCGCGCCTGCGCAAGCAGGCATCCGCAAAAAAATAGGCATAGAGCGGATCTGTCGTGTCGATTTTGCCGTTCGTTGTTCGACGTATCAATAGAGCAGGATTTACGGCCAAGCCGGCCGGAATCCTGGCCAACCCAAAAAACATAAGGAGCTATAAAACGATGAAATTCATGATGATAGTCAAGCACTCCGAGAAGCAGGGGCCCCCTCCCAAGTCGCTGATGGATGCTATTGCGAAGGCCGCCGAAGAGGAAGCCAAAACCGGCGGGATGCTCGGAAGCGGGGGGCTCGGGCCAAGTGCGCTGGGGGCTCGCGTCCGGGTCTCCGGAGGGCAGGTGACCGTAACCGATGGGCCTTTCACCGAGGCCAAGGAGGTTATCGGTGGCTATGCGCAGTTTGAGTTGAAATCGAAGGAAGAGGCGGTCGAATCGGCGGTCCGCTTCATGGAACTTCACAAGAAACACTGGCCGGGTTGGGAGGGCGAGACTGAGGTTCGTCAGATGTGCGGGCCGGAAGACTTCGCTCCCAAGGGATAGGAGCGCCTGGCTGAAGCGCTTCTCAGGTCCTGGAACCATGGCACAGAGTGTCACGGCCTTGCGCTGAAGCATTGAACATGGTGTGATCGGTAGTCATGACGACTACCGATACCCATGGCGCAATTGACGCGGTCTGGAGAATCGAATCGCCCAAGCTCATCGCCGGTCTGGCACGGATCGTACGCGACATCGGTGTTGCCGAGGACCTCGCCCAGGACGCTCTGGTTGTGGCGCTCGAAAAATGGCCGCAGTCGGGCATTCCGGATAATCCGGGCGCCTGGCTTATGGCTGCCGCCAAGCACCGTGCCATTGACCATCTCCGCCGAAACCAGCGGCTCGAGCGCAAGCACCAGGACCTCGGTTACGAGTATGAGGCCAGGGAGATGTCTGTGCCAGATCTCAATGCCGCGATTGACGATCCCATCGGCGACGACCTGCTGCGCCTCGTCTTCGTCGCCTGCCATCCTGTGCTCTCCTCCGAGGCGCGCACTGCACTCACACTACGTTTGCTCGGGGGTCTCACCACCGATGAAATCGCCCGCGCATTTCTTGTGCCGGAACCGACCGTGGCCCAGCGGATTGTCCGGGCCAAGCGGACCCTGGCCGATGCAGGCGTGCCTTTCGAGGTGCCCCGCGGAGCAGAGCTTGGCGCCCGTTTGTCCTCGGTGCTCGAGGTGATCTACCTTATCTTCAACGAAGGTTACTCGGCAACCGCCGGTGATGACTGGATGCGGCCCGCGCTGTGCGAAGATGCGCTTAGACTCGGGCGCATTCTGGCCGAACTCGCCCCCAATGAGCCGGAGGTGCATGGGTTGGTCGCACTGATGGAGATTCAGACATCGCGTTCAAGAGCTCGGGTAGGCCCCTCGGGCGAGCCTATCCTGCTGCTGGATCAGAACCGCGCTCGTTGGGATCATCTCCTGATCCACCGTGGCCTCGCCGCGCTCGAACGCGCCGGCAAGCTCGGCCGTGCGCATGGCCCATACCTGCTGCAAGCTGAGATCGCCGCCTGTCACGCGCGAGCGCATACCTCGGAGGAGACGGACTGGGAGCGCATCGTGGCGCTCTACGCTGAACTCGCCGAAATCACACCTTCCCCGATCGTGGAGTTGAACCGTGCGGTGGCGGTCGCGATGGCACGCGGTCCGGCAGCCGGTCTTGAGCTGGTGAACGAGCTGACCTCCGACCCGTCGCTTCGCAGCTATCATCTATTGCCCAGCGTTCGCGGCGATCTGCTGAGAAAGCTCGGACGCCTCGACGAGGCCCGCGCCGAGTTCGAGCGCGCGGCGTCTCTTACACGCAATGCGCGCGAGCGCGCTCTGCTGCTGGAGCGCGCCCGAACGTGCGCAGGCGGCGCGGCGCCCGCCAGGCCGCAGTGACGAAAGCTTGAAGGCAAGCCAACCAAAGCAATGCGCGGCATTGCACTAACATATACACGCAAGCGAGGTGCGGCCATGCTCTGTAACGCGTGTGGAAGGGCGACGCCTCTTTTGCTGCACTACACTGTATTGGCTGCGCAGTATCAACTATGGCTTTGCAACGGGGCTGGAGTTCTGTTCAATAATCTTGAGATAGGCTGCCAGGCGCGCGACATAAAGAAAATCAGCCAGAACAAAGTAGGCCAGCATAAGTGCTATGAGCAGTGCGAGAATGATCGTGTTGTTGCCAAGTATCCCGAGAAACACGCCGAGCACAATTACGGCGAGAAGCGCAGCCCCACGGGCCGTTCCATAAACCCCACTGATAGACCAATAGGCCCTTGCGTTTGCACGCAAGCTGCGAAAGGTGGCGGCTAGCGAGGCAAAGGTTCCCTTTTGTTCCTGCACGGCAAAGAGCGGCGCCAGCGAGAGCACCCAATTCAAGATTGACCATACGATGATGATCAGCGGCAAAGCGATGAGCACAATCGCAAGATACAGAAGCAAATCGGGCTCTTCCGGATTGTAGGGAGGGCGGGTTGCAAGCATATCCGCGCCCACGACGGTAAGTACCGCGACAATCATCGTAAACAGAAAAAGTAAGACGCGCAGCAGTGTCAGCCCGGCTACAGCGGTCGTATTGCTGCGCTTCTGCAAAATCCTCAGGGTTCCCGCGCGTCCCCAGGTAGCGGCGGCTATCCAGAGAACCGCCATTGCCGGGAGCAACACCGCGAGCACGAGGCAGAAAACTTTCCAGGATAGATACAGGATCTTGGCAACGGCGTTGGGAGTTTCGTGAAGATCGAGATTGTGAAGCGCCGCCCAGTCGGCATCGGAAATGGTTACGCGATGGAGTATGCTGGCGATTGCCTGCAGCAGCAATAACAGCGCTGCAAGCCCGAAGCTCCAACGCCAGATGACTTCTACGAGAACAAGTTTTGGATTCTCACGCGCCAGCCGCCAGCCGGCACGCGATGGAGTTTCGTTGTTCATACGCCCGGTTAGGATACCAGCAAAGTGTGGCACGGGAGGGCGGCAACCAGGAATAGGACTCACTGCGAAAAGCGCGGAATGATTGGGGACAGGTTAGCTGTTACTCACTGCGCCAGGGAACGGTACAGCGTTTTCGGCTGCTCTCCTGCGCCAGCTCCAGTGCGCGCATGACATTGAGCGCCTGCTGGCTGGTCACGTCGATGGCGGCGCGGCCCAGGATGGCATCGCGAACATTTTCGTAGTAGCGGCGATAGTCGCCCCGCTCAGTGGGCAGCGGCTTGGCCACAACGTTACCGTCCTTTTCCGTGTAGACGGAGCCCCACTTCTCTTTGGGTTCTCCTCCCCAGGTATCGTCGCGGGGAATTTCGCCGCGTTTGAGCGCCTCTTCCTGCAGGTCGTGTCCAAATTTGACGTAAGAACCATGCGTGCCGTGAAGAGCAAAACGTAAATCGGGCCCGCAGGCCAGCATGGTCGCACGCAACGCGACTCGCAGGGATTTGTAATGCAGAGCAACGTCGAAAGCATCGTCAACCGCCGCTCCGTCCCGCTCGATGCGAACGTCGGCGGAAAGCGCCTCCGGTGTTCCAAAGAGCAGCAGCGCCTGATCGATCAGGTGCGGGCCCAGATCGAAGAGCACGCCGCTGCCCGGCTCGGCTCGCTCGCGCCATGCCCCGGGACGAAGCTGCGGACGATAACGCTCATAGTGTGCTTCATAGAACACCAGCCGCCCCAAAGTGCCGGCGCCTACCAGCTTTCTCACCGTCTGAAAATCTCCATGCCAGCGCGCATTCTGGAAAACGGTAAGCAGGCGTCCGTGTTCTTGCGCAAGCCGCACCAACTCATTGGCCTCTTGCCAGTTGGTGGCGAACGGCTTATCCACGACCACGTCCCGCCCCGCGAGTAAACACCGCCGCGCCAGATCGAAATGCGAGGCGTTCGACGTGGCGATGACCACAAGCCTGATTTCCTCGATCCCGAGCAGCTCTTCCAGTGTTGACACCACCCGCGCCTCCGGATACAGCGCGGCCGCATCTCCCCGGCTGCGCTGCAGAATGGCCGCCAGCTTCAGGCCGGGGACAGCAGAAATTACGGGAGCATGAAACACCCGGCCGGCCAAACCAAAACCAATGAGCCCAACTTGAATCATGAGTGCAAGCTCCTAGCTGCTGGCTTCTAGCTGTTCGAGAGCTATTAGGCCAACGTATAACTGATCCCTTAATGTTTTTAAATCCGCTTTAATCATGTAAAAAGAAATTGGCGGAAGGTGACCTCGTTGAGGATATGAATTCGATCCACCGTCTTTCAGGAGGATAACGCCTTCAATTCGAGGTTGAACGGCCAGCAAGAATCGTGAAGAAGATACCAGAATGCATCATCCAACCAGGTGCATTGCGCCCTGCAGCGCGCTCAGCATTTCGGGGGACGCGCTGACCCTCCGCTTAGTGCGACCACCAATGTCAATGTTCAGTTTTCCTTCTGGCAGCAGGCTGAAGAAGACGCCGTCCAATTCCAGAATTCGGTATTCCAACGGTCTTCGCAGGTGGCCCTTCCTGAATTTTGCAACCACCCAGCAGCGTTCCGTTTTCATGAGGCGGTATGTATGATATCCGACCCAAAAACTTCCTCCATTGAATTCGAGTACATCCGCTGACAAGTCCTGATTCTGCAGCACACGCAGCCACTGCTCAACCTGCGCATGCTCCTTCTCCCATCCCTCGCACTGCGCTGTTTCCCGTGCGCCAGCGCCCTTCCATGTTCGATAAATCAGCAAGAGGGTAATCGACGAACCCGCCAGCCATACGAGCCAGTAACGCGGAAAACCATTCCTCAACATGAATCCCGCCATCCAGACGACTGGGAGAATTGCCAATGCATAAACCCTATATCGCCAGGCGAACCAGAAACTCGCACTGATTAGGGCGAAGAGTATCGCCAGGACACGGGAAGTCAGCACTGTGTAGAAGGAGCCCTTTGCCTCCATGGCCCAAGAAATGATGGAGATGCTGAAGAAGATCAAACACACACGCATACCAGAAATGTATGCCTCGGTAACCAAGCAGCGCGCCGCGACGTCCAACCGGTCGACCTCAGAGAGATCTTTTTTCATGCTTGCGACGATTGTACCGGAACTTCCTTTTTGACTTCGAAAAACTGTAAGGATCGTACACTGAGGTCCCCTCCTTACGTACCGTTGATTAAACAGCTAGTGGCTAGGAGCTACTTCACAACAATATTGACCAGCTTATTGGGAACGGAGATTACCTTCACCACCTGCTTACCGTCGAGCAGAGCGCGCACTTTTTCATCGTTAAGCACAAAATCACGCTGCTTTATTTCATCTCCGGCGACATCGGCAGGAACGAGCAACCGAATACGCACCTTGCCGTTCAACTGCACGGCAATTTCTATTTCGTCCTCTTTCGCCAAAGCCGCGTCATACTTCGGCCAGGGATGCCGCAAGAGATTCGATTTTTCGCCCAATGTCGCCCAGAGTTCGTGGGCGAGATAAGGCGCGAAAGGAGCAAGCAACAAAATCAGGGTGCGTTGTACCTCTCCGAGCAAGTTGCTGGAAGCGAGTTCGCTCTCGGCGGCATAAAGTTCATTCACCAACTCCATGATGGCGGCAATGGAAGTATTGAAATGCCAGCGGCCATCGAAGTCGTCGGTGATACGTTTGATGGTCTGGTGCAATTTACGTTGCACCGAACGCAAAACCGGAGTCACTTCACTTTTTTGCGCGGCGGGCGCGTTCGCGTTGCGCATCACGAAGCGGTAGACGCGTCCGAGAAAGCGGCTTACGCCTTCGACGCCGGTATCCTGCCAATCGAGGTCGCGATCAGGCGGGGCGGCGAACAGGGTGTAGAGACGCGTGGCGTCGGCGCCGTATTTCGCGATCATGTCATCGGGCGCAACCACATTGCCCTTGTTCTTAGACATCTTGGCGCCTTCTTTAATCACCATCCCCTGAGTGAAGAGTCTCTCTACCGGCTCCGAGTTTTTTACCAGCCCCAGGTCGCGCATAACCATGGTCCAGAAGCGCGAGTAAATAAGGTGCAAAATCGCGTGCTCGACGCCGCCGATGTACTGGTCAATAGGAAACCAGTAGGAAATGGTCGCCGTATCGACCGGTTTATCATCCAACTTCGGATTCGTGTAGCGGTAGAAATACCATGACGAATCCACGAACGTATCCATGGTATCGGTTTCGCGCCGCGCCTTGCCGCCGCACTTGGGACACGTGACATTCACAAACTCGGGCACGCGCGAGAGCGGCGAGCCACCCTGCAAGGTGATGTCGACTTTGTCGGGAAGCACGACCGGCAAGTCTTTTTCCGGCACGGGCACAATGCCGCACTTATCGCAATAAAGAACCGGGATGGGCGTACCCCAGTAGCGCTGCCGTGAAATGCCCCAATCTTTCAGCCGATAAGTCACCGTAGCTTTGCCAAAGCCGCCCTGCTCGGCAAGCTGCGTCATCTTGGCCTGCGCTTCCTGACTGGAGAGGCCGCTAAACTCTCCAGAATTGATGAGCAGGCTATTGTCGGCGGTAAAGGGCAGTATGTGCTCTTCCGCGTTGGTCACGTGCGATCCATCTTCATGGCGGGGCATGATTACTACGGGGATATCGAGCCCGTATTTTTTTGCGAAGTCATAGTCGCGCTCATCATGCGCCGGAACCGACATGATGGCGCCGGTGCCGTAATCCATGAGGACATAGTTAGCCACCCAGATGGGTAGCTTCTCGCCATTGAATGGATTCACGGCAAAACTGCCGGTGGCCACGCCGTGCTTTTCAATTGCAGCGATGTCGCCGGCCTCTCTGGCTTTGCGTTGCTCGGCAATCAGCTCCCGTACTTCTGAGGAGAGGCGAGGATTTTCTGCCACCAACTTCGCCGCCAGCGGATGCTCGGGAGCAAGCTGTACCGAGGTCGCGCCGAAGATAGTGTCAATGCGGGTGGTGAAAACCGTAATGATCTCGCCACTGCCTTCGACTTTGAAATCAACGTTCGCGCCATCGCTGCGCCCGATCCAGTTGCGCTGCATGGTCCGCACTTTTTCCGGCCAGCCCTCAAGCTGGTCCAGGTTGCTCAACAACTCTTGTGCGTAGCGAGTGGTTCGCAAGAACCATTGTTCGAGTTCGCGCTGCTCCACGAGCGTATCTTCATGGCGCCAGCAGCATCCGCCCACAACCTGCTCGTTGGCCAAAACCGTGGCACACTGCGGACACCAATTAACCTTGCTCTTCTTGCGATAGGCCAACCCCCGCTCCAGCATCTTGAGAAAGAACCACTGGTTCCAGCGGTAGTAATCGGGAAGACAGGTGGTGACCTCTGTGGACCAGTCGTAGGCGAAGCCCAGACGCTTCATCTGCGTCTTCATATTGGCGATATTGCGCAGCGTCCACTCCCGCGGAGGAACATTGTTCTTGATCGCGGCATTTTCCGCCGGAAGGCCAAAAGCGTCCCATCCCATGGGATGGAACACGTTGTAGCCCCGCATCCACATGTAGCGGGCGAGCGCGTCGCCGATGGAGTAGTTGCGCACGTGCCCCATGTGCAGCGCGCCCGAGGGGTACGGCAGCATCTCCAGGGCGTAGTATTTCTTGCGCTGCGAGCTGGAAGGCTCAGCGGCGTAGAGTTGCGGGTCCTGCTGCCAGCGCGCCGACCATTTTTCTTCAATCGGCTGCGGATCGTAGTGCAATTCCTGGGTCGTATTGGTTACGTTCGGTTCGGTCATGGTCTTATCGAGTCTTAAATGCACTCTCGTAGAGACGTAGCTCTGCTACGTCTCTCTCTTTTAGACTAAATCATTCTGTAAGGGAAACGCACTTCCCTGAACAAAATGCTCGTCTTCTTCCCAATTCATCGGATTGTTCTGAATATAATCCCGTACGGCTGTTAAAGACGCATTGGAGCGAATAATGCGATCGTGATATCTCGGCTGCCATTGGAAATTAGGAAATCCATTGAGAGTCAGGTGAATGAACGTGATCACCCTCAATCACAACAATGCCATGAATGTGATTGGGCATGACCACAAATTCATCTACGAACACATTCGAATAATGATTGGGGATTTCGCGCCAAGAATCATTGGCAGAACTACCCAAAGGGCTCAAAACAGATTGGCCATTTCTAATCATTCCTAAGCAGCAAACCCTATTTTTGGTACAAATCGTAATGAAATACCACCCGCGGGATGTGTAGTCCCAATCTTTCTTGCGCGTGCTTTCAATTCTGTATTTTTGTTTGAAAAGTGTCATGCCAGAACTGCGAATCATTGGCGCTGCATGCAGAGACGTAGCAAGCTACGTCTCTACGGGGAAATTTCTTTAGCATTCTAATCTTTTGATTGCTCAATGATTTGCTCAATTCTCCACCAGGCTCTTTAGCGTTTCCACGTTACGCACGTCGTCGCCGGGTTCATCAATCGGGGTCTCCGCAATAAAGGCGGCATGCGCCGTGCGCGGATCATTCAGCAGGCGGCGAAAAGGCTCGAGGCCGATCTGGCCTTTGCCGATATGCTGGTGGCGGTCGAGCTTCGATCCGCGTGTGGCTTTGGCGTCGTTGCAGTGCCAGACGGCGACATTCTTCAGGCCCACGCTAGAGTCGAGCTGTGCCAGCGTCTCACGCATGCCGGATTCGCTGACGATGTCATAGCCGGCGACGTGGGTATGGCAGGTATCAATGCAAACACCCACAGGAACAAGTCCGCGCAGCTTTGCCAATAATTCTCCAACCTGCTCGAACGAGCTCCCCAGAGAATATTCCGCTCCGGCGGTGTTTTCGATCAGGATGGCCAGGTTGCCCGCCTTCAGGTCCAGGCCATTAGCTGATTCGCGAATGGCTGCCGCTACCCGATCCATGCCCTCTTCCCGGCTGCTGCCGCGAAACGATCCGGGATGCAGCACAAGATACTCGGCGCCCAGTGCAAGAGCACGCTCTAATTCAGCGCGAAAAGCTTCTATGGATTTGGCGTGGAACTCGGGATTGGTGCCCGCCAGGTTCACCAGATAATTGGTGTGGATCACCAGCGGCTTGATGCCGTATTTTTTGCGCAAGCTGCGCATCTCGTCGCACTGCGAGCGGCTCAGCAAATAGGGCTTCCACTGGCGCGGGCTGGAAGAAAAGATCTGGAAGGTATTGCATCCCAGCCGGTAGGCGCGCTCAGCAGCCAGTTGTACGCCGCCGGCAGTTGACGTATGAATCCCAATCCGCCGCGAAGTGAGCTTCGGCGGCTTTTTGGGAACGGGCAGCTTCAGAATGTCTTGTTCGTCTTTGATAGAGCGGGGTGGGGACAAGTCGTCAGTCCTTATATTGTCAATAATCAATACTCAGAAAATATTGTAGAGCCTAAATCCCAAATTCGGGGTTTACACTCTGGGCTGATGTTGCAGAGGGGGCGGGCGCTTTGCCTTTACTCAACTCCGCAATTAAACTGGGTCTTTAAGGACACACGATGTTAGTTGTTATGCAGGCGCAAGCCACCGAAGAGCAGGTGCGCGCCGTATGTGAAAAGATCGAGGCGCATGGGCTGCGCGCACACAGCATCCCGGGAGCGCAGCGCACCGCCATCGGCATTACCGGCAACCAGGGCATGGTCGAGATCGGCCTCGATGAGATGCCCGGCGTGCAGGAAGTCATTGCCGTCAGCAAACCCTACAAGCTGGTGAGCCGGGATGTAAAACCAGAAAACACGGTTATACATTTTCCTGGTTCGGATGGCGCGGAAGACACCATTGGCGGGCGCGATTTAGCCATCATTGCCGGGCCATGCTCCATCGAAAGCCGCGAGCAGGCTTTTGCCGTGGCTGAATGTGTGCATCGCCTGGGCGCGCGTTTTTTCCGTGGAGGCGCTTATAAGCCACGCACCTCACCATATTCCTTCCAGGGCATGGGAGTGGAGGGGCTCAAGATTCTCGCGGAGATTCGCCAGCGCTATGGTCTGAAGATCGTTACCGAAGCCATTGATCACGAAAGTCTAGAACTGGTGGAAGAGTACGCTGATGTGATCCAGATTGGGGCGCGCAACATGCAGAATTTTTCTCTGCTGAAGCGTGCCGGACGGGCAAAAAAACCGGTGCTGCTCAAGCGCGGCCTGGCGGCCACTCTGGAAGAGCTGCTGATGGCGGCGGAGTACGTAATGAGCGAGGGCAACTACAACGTGATTTTGTGCGAGCGCGGCGTGCGCACCTTTGTTGATCACGCCCGCAATACACTCGACCTGAGCATCGTACCGGCGGTGCAAAAGCTTAGCCATCTCCCCATCATCGTTGATCCCAGCCATGGCACCGGCCAGCGCAACAAAGTGATTCCACTTTCACGCGCCGCGGTAGCAGTTGGCGCTGACGGATTGATTGTTGAAGTTCATAACGATCCTGACCATGCTCTCTCGGACGGCGCGCAGTCACTCTTCCCCGACCAGTTCGAGCAGCTCATGAAGGAGTTGCGTCAGATTGCTGCTATTCTGCACCGTGATGTTCCCAGCCAACCTGCACAGCCTCCCCGCCCGCAGACTGCGGCGGCGCGCTAGACGCGATGAAATCACAGCATCTTTCCTTTGGCCAATTTGCGCGTTTTGTTGTGGGAACGGTGCTGCTCTTTTTCTTCGCAATCTTTTTTTCCGGTTGCACGGACACACTGCCTAACTATCCGCCCGCGTACCGGGAGTATGCCTACATCACCGACGGCAAGAGCAACGAAGTCAGCGTGATTGATTTGCTCACCTTCAAGAATGTGAAACGCATCCCGGTGGGGCAGAGTCCCACGGGCATTGTAGCCAATCCTAAGAAAAATGAAATTTATGTTGTGAACTCAGAGTCGAACAACCTGAGCATCATTGATGCCGAACGCAACGCCGTGGTGGCCACGATCGGACTGCATCGCTCTCCTTATTTCGTAGACCTCACTCCTGACAGCAAACGCGCGTACATCGCCAACGCAGGCTCAGCCAATGTTTCAGTCGTGGACCTGGATAACCGCAAGGCCGTGGGCATCATACCGGTAGGACATTCGCCCGGTGTGGTGCGGGTTTCGCCGGACGGCAAAATTGCAGTGGCTTCCAATCGCGGCGATAGCACGGTTTCTGTGATTGATACGGCGGCGATGAATGTTCGCTCCACCATTCCCGTGTGCCAGGCGCCGGAGGAGATTGTCTTTCTTCCCGACTCGAGCAAAGCCTTCATCTCGTGCAGCTCCGCCAACGAGATTGCCGTGGTGCAATTGCAGCGCGAGGTCCCTGCGCCGGCGGGCGCACCTTCGGCAACTCCGGCAGCCAAACCGACTTCGCCCAAAACGAAACCAAAAAATGGCGATCAGCAAGAAAAAGCAGCCACCAGCGATGAGCCACTCAATCAAAACGCCGACCGGCTGCTTACTTTGCTCGATGTAGGCAAGACACCCATGCATCTTGCGCTTAAACCCGATGGCGGAGAAATCTTCGTAAGTAACTTTGGCTCTGACTCCGTCTCCGAGGTGCTCACGGGAAACAATGAAGTCAGCAGCACGCATCTGCTGGGGCCGGGACCGGTGCGCTCCATCGTAACCGCAGATAATAGCTTGCTTTACATCAGCAATTTCAACGGGAATTCGATCTCCATCTACAGCATTGATGATGGCAAGCTGCTGCAGACCGTCCCGGTAGGAGATAAACCCGACGCCCTGGCCCTCACTCCCAGCCAGCAGTATCTTCTTGTGGTTGACTCCGGTTCAGGTGACGTTTCCGTGGTTCGGTATGACGGCAACGTGAGGCCTCCGATGAAGTCTTTCATCTTGTTCACGATGGTTCCGGTAGGGCTCGATCCGCGGCAGATTGTGGTCAAAGCGTTTATGCTGCGCAAACCAGTGGATTGAGAGATTGGGTCATTGAGTGATTGGGTCATTGAGAAAAATGACTCAATGACCCGATGAATCAATGATTCAATTAGCAGGGCTCTTTACACAAAATTGATCGAAAGCGTGGGTAAGGTCGGCGGCAATGGCTTGGGCTTCGCGATTTTCGATCTGGCTGCGCTGCAACATGTAAATCAATTTGCCGTCGCGCAGGATAGCAATCGAAGGCGAAGACGGCTGATATCCGGTGAAATAGGAGCGGGCTTGCTGTGTAGCTTCGGCGTCCTGTCCGGCGAAGACGCTGTAGAGTTTTTCCGGAAGCGTGGCATGTTGTAATGCCATACGAACCGCTGGACGCATGCGGCCGGCGGCGCATCCACAAACCGAATTGACTACCACCAAGGCTGTACCTTCGGCCTTCAGTGCGGCATCTACATCAGCGGCCGAGCGCAGCTCTTTCACCCCAACCCGGGTCAGTTCTTCTCGCATGGGAATCAGCATCAGTTCGGGATACATCGGCATTTTCACATCCTCCAAAAAAATCAGTCTGACATTATTGTAGCGGATTGCGTGACAGCATGGGACATCCAGAGTTGCAGGTAGCTCAATCACAAAAGCTAAGAGCCAAAGGCTAAGAGCTGTTCTGATAATCTTGGCGTACGTGAAGATTCAGGAATACATTCCATTGGCGCCGTTGACCACCTTCCAGGTCGGCGGAGCGGCGCGTTACTTTATCAAAGCAGAAACAGAAGATGATGTACGCGAGGCGGTCTCGTTCACTCGCGAACGCGGCCTGCCGCTGTTCGTGCTTGCAGGAGGAAGCAATCTGGTGGTCTCTGATTCCGGCTGGGATGGGGTCGTCATAAAAATTGCCGTTCGGGGGATTACTCAATCCAGTACAGGCGGCAAAGCCATATTCGAAGCGGGCGCAGGCGAGGATTGGGACAGCTTCGTAGCCCATACCGTCAGCTTGAATTGTGGAGGAATCGAATGCCTGAGTGGAATTCCTGGCACGGTCGGCGGGACTCCGGTGCAAAACGTAGGAGCCTATGGGCAAGAAGTTGCAGACACGATTACTCGCATGCGTATTCTTGACCTAGAACAGAGTAAAATTCTCGAAATCGAAAACCGCGATTCCGGATTCGCTTATCGCACCAGTATCTTTAACTCTTCTGCCCGCGGACGTTACATTGTTCTGCGTGTGTCATATGCGCTTACGCTTGGCGCGGAGCCGTGTATTAAATACGCTGACCTGAAAAAATTCTTCGGCGACAAGTCTCCGACACTGCATGAGACCCGCGACGCCGTACGCCAAATCCGGCGCAGCAAAGCCATGTTGCTGGTGGAAGGCGATGTGGATTGCCGCAGCGCTGGAAGTTTTTTTAAGAACCCAATGGTCACGCAAGAACAATATGACGAGATTTGCCACAAACCTGCAACCAAGGGAGAGCGCGTGCCCCAATTCCCGGCTGCTGATGGAAGAGTGAAAATCTCTGCTGCCTGGCTGGTGGAGCACGCTGGATTCAGCAAAGGCTTCGAACACGGAGCTGTTGGGATCTCCAGCAAGCACGCGCTGGCCATCATCAATCGCGGCGGCGCCCGTGCTGCCGATATTGTTGTCTTGAAAAACGAAATCCAGCAGCGCGTACAGGAGACTTTCGGTCTCGAATTAAACCCTGAACCGGTTTTTGTTGGAAAGTTTTAAGCTCAGCTTGCGATCAGACCGTAGCTTCAAATTTCATCAACCGCATACTGTCTGATGATTTCTGCTTTGCCCTGGGCCAGGACGCGGCCACTTTCCAGATAAATCACGTTCTCGCCCAGCCTCATTGCTTCCCCCGGGCTATGGGTCACATACAGGATAGGAATACGGCGTTTTTCGTTCCACGCCTGCAAATCTTCCAGGATTTTCAGCTTGGTGCCAACATCAAGCGCACTCAAGGGCTCATCCAGAAGGAGAATGCGTGGTTCGGTGACCAAAGTGCGCGCCAGGGCGACGCGCTGGCGTTCGCCTCCGGAAATTTCATCAGGCTTGCGGTCGGCAAGCTGGCCGCAGTGAAACAGCAGCAGAATTTCCGTGCGGCGCTTCTGCCGCAGCTCACGCGGAAGGTGCGCGAGCCCGTACTCTACGTTGGCTTTGACGGTTAAATGAGGAAATAAGGCAAGGTTCTGGAAGACATATCCGACTGCGCGCTGCGCCGGACTCACATTTATGCTTTTGTCGGAGTCGAAAAATACCGTCTCTCCTGTCTCCGTGTTTAGCGCCACCCTTCCGCCTTCCGGTTGCAGCAGACCTGAGATGCAATCCAGGAGCGTGCTTTTCCCCGATCCGGAACGGCCGAACAGGATAGTGATGCCTGCCGCTGCTGAAACGCTGACATCCAGAGAAAAATCCACTGTCCCGTGTTTGGCGGCAATGAATTGTTTTTTTACACGCAGATCAAGTCGGCCAAGTGCTTTTTTCTTTTCGGTTGCGAGTGGCGAGGCGGGAATCATGGGGCAGTACCAAAGAAAGAAGCGCGGCGGTTGAGCGCATAGACGACCGATAAAATCACGAAGCTGAAGATCAGTAGGCAAAGCGCATTCTGGTTGGCACTCGCGTAATTCAACGCCTGAACGTTGTCATAGATGGCGATGGAGATGGTGCGAGTCACCCCCGGAATGTTGCCGCCCACCATTAAGACGACGCCAAACTCTCCCAGAGTGTGGGCAAAGCTGAGCACAACTGCGGTAATGAGATGGGTCAGGGAGAGTGGAAGAATGACCCGCAGAAAAGTCCGTAGCCGCGAGGCTCCCAGCAGAGCAGACGCGGCAATCAGCTTGTGGTCCACGGCGGCAAAGCCCACAACCAGCGGCTGCACCGCAAAGGGCATGCTGTATAACACCGAAGCTATCACCAGGCCGGCAAAGCTGAAGGGCAAGGTTACGCCAAAGATGCGATACAGCCATGCGCCCACAAGACCGCCGCGACCCAGCAGCAGCAGGAAATAAAAGCCCAGAACGGTCGGCGGCAGCACCAGCGGCATGGCAACCAGAGATTCGATCAGAAACTTCCAGCGCCAGCGGGAAAAAGCAATCCAGTACCCGAGTGGGAGTCCAATGATGATCAGAACAGCAGAGACAGTTACAGCCAAACGCAAAGTCAGAATTATGGCCTGCCAGTTCATTTGCCCGACAACTCTCCGCACTTCTGCGGATCTGAGTTTCCCGAAACTGTTACGTCAAATCCGTATTGCGCCAGGATCTTGGCTCCAGCCGGACAGGAGAGATAATCGAGAAATTTTTCCGCCACTTGTGGGGAAGCACTTTGCTTCAGAACAATGCCGCCTTGCGGCAGGCTATCGGCGATCTCCGGCGGAACTTTCCAGAAGTGGCCTTGTTTTTGCAGCTCTGGCGCCTGAGCCAGCGACAGCGAGATCAGACCGATATCCGCATTGCCAGACGTGACGAACTGCGCTGTTTGCGAGACATTTTCGCCCAGCACAAGCTTCTCTTTTACCTGATCGTAGAGTTTGGCTTTTTGTAGTGCGGCAACCGCGGCACGTCCGTAAGGCGCATGCTCGGGATTGGCGATGGCAATCTTCTTCACGCTGGGATCAAGCAGCACCTTGATTCCGTCGCGTTCGAAGTTCAATTTGGAACCACTAGGAACCCAAAGCACGAGGCGTCCAGAAGCATATTGGCGGAGCGTCTCCGGCAAAGCCTGACCGGCAGCAGCCAGCTTTTGTGGATAGCCCATATCCGCGGAGCAAAAAACGTCAAAAGGCGCACCGCTCTGAATTTGCGCAAAGAAATTGCCCGATGAACCAAAGGAGATGAGCACCTTGGTTCCGGTCTGCGCCTCAAAAGCTTTCGCGATCTCCGGCAGAGCAAAGTTGAGGTCGGCGGCTGCGGCCACATGAAGCTCTTGCGCAGAAGCCGCTCCAACAGTGCAAAAGATCAGTGCAATAGAAAACAAGGTCTTTTTGAATGACATGGGTTCACACCGTAAGGATCATGACTTCAGTGGATTTAATGAGCGCGGCCGCCGTCTGGCCCACTTCGAGACCCATTTCACGGACGGCATCGGCGGTAATGATGGAAGTAATCTGCTGCCCGCCAATCGAAAGCTTCACTTGGGCGAGCAGGCCTTCTTTGCGGATCTCAACCACGCGGCCCACAAGCTGGTTGCGTCCGCTGATGCGGCGGAAGCTGCGCCGGCGCTCGGCGCCGATTTTTTCTCCACGACGATGAAGATAGCGATCAAGTTCATGGCGTGGAATCCGGTGGTGCCCGCCGGGCGTGCGCACGCTGCGCAACTTGCCGTGATAGATCCATTGCTTGAGAGTAGAGTAGCTCACACCCAGAATCTGGGCAGCCTCGCGCGCGTGAAGAAGTTCAGCCATAGGTCAAATTTAAACAAATATATACGATTCAAATCGTTATTCTAATACATATCTTTAAAATATTTTATGAAAATGTAAAGAAGTGTTAAAGCTTGCCGTCTCTCTTCGGTTAAATTTTGTTATCTCGCTATACTTGTGGAGACATTTCCATATACAAGTGTGTCTAATTAAGCAGGAACCAATACTGTGAAACTGACTGACATAAAACTGAATGGCAAGCGTTGGCTGATCTTAATCGCGGTTGTCCTGGTCGTGGTGGTATTGGCGGCCTTTATGCTCAACCGTGGAGACACTACGCAGTACTTTACTTCTCCGGTGGAGCGCGGAGACCTGCGCCAGGTGGTGGAAGCCACCGGGACCATCAACGCTGTAACCAGCGTGCAGGTCGGTTCGCAGGTTTCAGGCACGATCGCCTCGTTGTTTGCGGATTTCAACTCGCGGGTCAAAAAAGGACAGGTCATCGCCAAGCTTGATCCTTCGATTTATCAGGGTACGCTGTTGCAGGCCCAGGCTGACCTGCAAAATGCTCGCGCCATGGTGGTCTCGGCCAAGGCCAATGCCGCTAAGGCCCACGCAACGGCGCTGCAGGCGGCAAGCCAATATCAACGCTCCAAGCAACTGGCGGCGCAAGGAGTGATCAGCGAGCAGCAGCTTGAAGTGGATAAGGCCAGCGCCGATACCGCCGCGGCGGCGGCGGACGCGGCCGATTCAGATATTGGGCAAGCCCAGGCACAAGTGGCGCAGAGGCAAGCCGCGGTTGCAGTCGCGCAAACCAATGTCAATCACACCATCATCACCTCTCCTATTGACGGCACAGTGGTGAGCCGCAATGTGGATGTAGGCCAGACGGTGGCCGCTTCATTGCAGGCGCCAACGCTATTCGTGATTGCCCAAGACCTGACCAAGATGCAGGTCTATGCCAAGACAGACGAATCTGACGTGGGACAGATCAAGGCAGGCCAGCGCGTGACGTTTAAAGTAGACGCCTTCCCGCAAGATCAATTTGACGGACACGTTGATGAAGTCCGCATGAATGCCACCACGGTGCAGAACGTGGTGACCTATGACACCATCGTGGACTTCGATAATCCCGACCTTAAGCTCTTCCCCGGAATGACAGCGTACGTGACCATTCCAGTGGCGTCAGCGCACAACGTTCTGAAGGTCGCCAACAGCGCGCTTCGCTATAAGCCGGATCTGACCGCGGACGAAATCCAAAAACTGTATGCAAAGTACGGCATTCAAAGTGGTCGCAGTGGCGGAGGCCATGCCAATAGTTCGGGCGCTGGTGCAGGCACTGGCGGTAACGGCGGCGCCAGCGGTACAGCGGCGCAAGCAAACGCTTCCGCTGGCGGCGCAGCAGGCGCAGGCAATGGTCAGGCGCGAGGGCAAAAGAAATCCCAAGCCAACGACGTAGCAGTAGTTTGGGAGCTGCGTCCTGATAAAACGCTGCAGCCCGTCCAAATTCAGACTGGCATCACGGACCATACCACTACGGCGGTTGCGCAGGTGTTGCAGGGCGACTTACCGGAGAATGCGCAACTGGTCACAGGGTCTTCATCCAAACGCACCAGCAGCAGCACCTCTTCGCCGCTGGGAGGCACGCCACGTCCTGGAGGGCGTTAGCACCTGAGAGAGCAACGAAAATGGCAACCATGATAGACACATCGCCGATTACGCCCTCAGCAAAAGAGGCCACCAGCCCGATCCGTGTGGAAGATGTGCACAAGTATTACGAGCTGGGTGATACCAAGGTGCACGCGTTGCGTGGAATCAGCGTTGAAATTGCCCACGGAGAGTTTGTGGCTGTGATGGGTGCCAGCGGCAGCGGTAAATCCACGTTCATGAACATCCTCGGCTGTCTCGACGGGCCCAGTGCCGGGAAATATTTTCTGGAAGGAACGGATGTCTCGCTGTTGAACAAACGCGAGTTGGCCGCCATTCGCAACCGCAAGATCGGCTTCGTCTTCCAGGGATTCAATCTGCTGTCGCGCACCACGGCCCTGGAAAACGCTGAGCTTCCCGCAATCTATGCGCGGATCTCGGAAGAAGAACGCTTGAAGCGGGCCAAAGAGGCCCTGGCGATGGTTGGGTTGGCCGACCGCGCTGAACACTTCCCTTCTCAGCTCTCCGGTGGACAGCAACAGCGCGTGGCCATTGCGCGGGCGCTGGTAAACAGGCCGGCCATTCTGCTGGCCGATGAGCCCACCGGCAACCTCGATAGCCGCACGTCGGTCGAGGTCATGGAAATATTTCAGAAACTCAACGACGAGCGCGGACTGACGATTGTGTTGGTGACCCACGAACCCGATATTGCGCAGTTTGCCAAGCGTGCTCTTATCTTCCGCGACGGAAAGATCCGCAAAGATGAGCCGATTCAGGACCGGCAGATTGCCAGCGAAGTTCTGCGGACGCTGCCGCAGCTTGAGGACTAGCTCTGGAGTAGCACTATGGAGTTGATGGCCACAATTCGCATCGCACTACGGGCAATCGCGCGCAACAAGATGCGCTCGTGCCTGACCAGCCTGGGCATCATCATCGGCGTCGGTGCGGTGATTGCCATGGTGGCTTTAGGACAAGGCGCTCAGCAGCAGGTGCAGCAGCAAATTGCGGCCATGGGATCCAACGTTCTTTATGTTGGCTCGGGAACCATGAATAAAGGCGGCGTGCGCCTGGGCTGGGGCAACACCAAGACCCTGCTTTACGACGATGTTGTGGCTATTCGGCGCGAATGCCCGGCGGTGGCCACAGTAGCCGCCGGCACCGGAGCTTCGGCGCAGATCGTCTTCGGCAATGACAACTGGTATACGCGCATTACCGGCACCGAACCCGACTATCTGGATATTCGTGTCTGGCCGCTGGCCGAAGGCACGAACTTCACCCAGGATGATGTGCAGACGGCAGACAACGTAGCCATCATTGGCGATACGGTGCGCAAGAACGTGTTTGGCGACACCGACCCCATAGGCCAGACGGTCCGCATTAACCAGTTACCTTTTCACGTTATCGGCGTGCTTTCCGTAAAAGGATCTTCGGTAGCCATGGGCAGCGATCAGGATGACATCATCATCATGCCGTACACCACGGTACAAAAAAAGATCGCAGGAAATGAATGGCTGCAATATGCCATGGTCTCGGCCCAGTCCAAAGAAGCCAGCTTCGCCGCCCAAACCCAGATTGAAGGCGTACTGCGCGACCGGCATCATATCCGTGCGGGACAGGATGACGACTTTTTCGTGCGCAATATGGCTGACGTGGCCGACCTCTACGATCAGCAAACAACCGTGATGACGTTGCTGCTGGCCTCGATTGCCAGCGTCTCATTGATCGTCGGCGGAATTGGCATCATGAATATCATGCTGGTCTCTGTGACGGAGCGCACGCGCGAGATCGGCATCCGAATGGCTATCGGCGCGACCGAAGAAGACGTACAGCGCCAGTTCCTGACCGAAGCAGTGGTGCTGAGCGCAATGGGAGGAGCCATCGGCATTCTCAGCGGTTTGATCCTGAGCTTCTTGATCCCACGGGTGCTGGGCTGGCCTGTTTCCGTTTCCACAACTGCAATTCTGATCGCAGTGATCTTCTCGATTGCCGTGGGCATCTTCTTTGGATATTACCCGGCACGCAAAGCAGCAAGGTTGAATCCGATTGAGGCACTGCGCTACGAGTAAAGGAAATATCTGTTCCTACACACTTTAAGCCTGCAGAAAAATTAAGACTTCTTGTCATTCCGAGGAGCAGCGCGACGAGGAATCCCTTTGCCCTTTGTTGATTGATGAACGGGAGCATGGGGTTTCGGCACAAAAGGGATTCCTCCGCTACGCGTCGGAATGACAATTTCAAGCATGATCGTGATAACCGAATTTCTATATACAATTTATCTGTGGCTTCACAACGCTCTGTCGAACCCTTTGCCGATCTTTCCGCCGAGCCGGCGGTTCGTGGTTTCCTTCATCTACCCGCTCACGAAAACGGCGACGCGCTGGTGCTCACCCATGGGGCCGGAGCAAATTGCCAGTCCAAGCTCCTGGTAGCAATAGCCGATGCATTTGCCGAAGGCGGGTTTACTGTCCTGCGCTGCGACCTTCCCTTCCGCCAGGCACGCCCGCATGGTCCGCCCTTCCCGGCTTACGCTGAACGTGATCGGGAAGGACTGCGGCGAGCGGTCAACGTGGTAAAGCAGCGGGTGCCTGGCCATGTCTTTCTTGGAGGCCACTCCTACGGTGGCAGGCAGGCAACTATGCTGGTTGCCGACTCGCTATCGGCCGGTATTCCTGCCAATGATTCCCAAATTGGTAATCCTCAATCTGACGGTCTGCAACTGCTGGCTGGGTTGCTGCTGCTGTCATACCCTCTCCATCCACCGCGAAAGCCAACCGAAATGCGTACCGGCCATTTCTCCAGGATGCGGGTCCCGGCGCTCTTCGTGCATGGCTCGCGTGATCCGTTCGGCTCGACGATAGAGATCGAGTCAGCGCTGAAGCTGATTCCCGCCCGCACCATGCTGCTGGAAGCTGAAGGTCTGGGCCATGATCTTTTGGCGCGGAAAGCGGTTGGCGAGTTGCCGGCAAAGATTGTCGAGGCATTCTCATCATTCTTCGTATTGAAAACTCATAATGCAAGCCTCAGTTCGGAGACGATGAGATAGAACAGCCCGCTAGTCGTCGTAAGTTTGGGATCGAACTCAATTTCGCATAACGGCAAGAGGAACAGCCCCGACAGGGGTGACGCATAGCCTAGCGCTTCAGCGCTGGATCAACGCACGCAGCAGTTCCCCGTCGTCTGTATCCTGGCTCAGTTCCCAGAACATCACTCCGCCCAGGTGGTGACTTCGAACGTAATCCATCTTCACGCGCAAAGCCTCAGGACAATCGTAGCTCCAGAAGTTGCCGCCACTCCAGAGAGTGCAGGTCACTGCCGTTGAAGAGTACTGCCGGTCTGCATCCGGCAAGGCCTTCAGCGCTCTGTAGCCACCCCAATCCTGTGCAGGGCCAGTCGCTGGCTGGTAGAGACCATGATTGATATCTTTCACTCCACTCCAGCCTTTGCCATAAAAAGGAACGCCCAACACGATCTTCCGGGCCGGGACACCGGCCTGGAGAAAGCCCCGAACGGCATAATCTCCAAAGTGGTCGTCCATTGGAGCTTTTGATGGATCGGCGGGATCGTGGAACAAGGGGCTGTGCAGGTTGGTCAGCGGCTCGCTGTTCCAATGGAGATCGTAAGCCATGATGGAGAGATCGTTCATGGAGCGGCTGATTTTTTTCAGCTCAAAGTTTTTATAGAGTTCAGCCTCAGCTGGCAGCGCTGCAGTGAGCAGAAGACCTGGCCGAATGGCATCGAGTTGGCGGCGGAATTCCGCGGCCATGGCGGTGAAATTCTTGGTGTCCTCCGGGCTGCCCTTGGTCACTCCGCCTTCCACCGGATACTCCCAGTCAATATCAATGCCATCAAAAATTCCCGGAGCATGAATGCCCGGAGCAAAGTTTCCTTCAACAAAGGTGTGCACGCAGGAGCGCACAAATTCGCGCACGTGGTCGGGCTCAGCGGCGCTGGAAAAACCCTGGGATTGGCCCCAGCCACCGAACGATATGACCAGCTTCAATCTGGGATAACGGCGCTTCAGCTCCTGGAGTTGATGGAAGGCGCCGCGAAGCCGGTTGGGGCCAACTGGATCGGCGGTGCCATCAACACTCTCTGCAGCGCCGTACGCGTGGTCCAACGCCGCTTCCCGGTCTCCAATCTGGCATTGATTACCTTCAACCCGGCCAAACGCATAATCAAGCCTGGTGAGGAGCCCGGCAGCACCACTGGTTACAGCATCTTTCACAGTGTACCGGCCGGCCTTCACGCCATTTTCGGTAAGGTAGCCGATCACTTGAGTGCGGGAATTTCCCGATCGCGATTTCTGTGTGTGATTGGGCAAAGCGGAGAGGCCCGCGCTTATCATAATCAGCAGCAGAGACCACCACGTCTTGCGCCAGCAATGGCTAGAAGTAATGCGCATGTTTCACAGTTGTTGCTGCATGTTGCTCAGCGACTGGTTAAATCGCCGCCAGGGCCTGGTCCAGATCCTCGAACAGATCTTCCACGTCTTCAATGCCCACCGAGATGCGCACCATACCGTCGGTAATGCCGATGGCTTTGCGGCCTTTTTCGCCTAATGCCGCGTGGGTCATGGTGGCGGGATGCGAGATCAGCGTCTCCACTCCGCCCAGGGATTCGCCCAGCGTGCAGATGCGCAATTTGCGCAACATCTTGTTGGCATTTTTCAGCGAGCCGGTCTCAAAGGTGATCATGGAGCCGAAGCCGCTCATCTGCTGTTTGGCCAACTGGTGCTGAGGATGATCGGGCAAACCGGGATAGTAGATCTTCTCAACTTTCTTATGCTTTTCCAGAAACGCGGCCACGGCGCGTCCGTTGCGGTCGTGCTGCTCCATACGCACAGCTAGAGTCTTGACGCCGCGCAGCACCAGCCAGCATTCAAAGGGTGACATGATCGCGCCTGCGGCTTTCTGGATAAACGCCAGCTTTTCTGCCTGTGCTG
>Ga0210384_10000861_pt1 | contig 43689 bp, 48 predicted proteins | sample IncBWH2MmetaG_FD_160574 | JGI IMG/M metagenome (GOLD analysis project Ga0210384, IMG submission 160574) | Forest soil microbial communities from Barre Woods Harvard Forest LTER site, Petersham, Massachusetts, United States - Inc-BW-H-2-M | ecosystem: Environmental > Terrestrial > Soil >... | reverse complement strand
TTCACGTGGATGGTTTCGCGTCGGTGTTCCGGATTTCGCCAACCCTGTGGCGTCTGGTACTCGCCAGCGGCATTGAAGTTTTCAATGTAGAGGTCTTCTACCGTAGGCTCGACATTGGTGAATCCCCAGGCGATACGCTGGTTGTGTCCCATCACCACGAATGGCATACCGGGCAGCGTCACGCCCACAACATCGTAACTGTTGCTGTGCAGATGTGCTTCATACCAGAGATTTGGCATCTGGTGCCCGAGGTGCATATCGTTCGAGAGCAGCGGTTTTCCTGAAACCGTGTGGGTGCCGGAAACGACCCAGTTGTTGGAGCCGGGCTGGAGGAGGTCATTGCCGTTGTGGAACACCCCACCAAAATCCCAGTGCGGCTTACCGGTGAGAAAGCTTGCGAGTGCCATTCCACTGTTAGCAGCCTGGGGGTCCTTCGCTACGCTCAGGATGACAGAGGTGGAGTTTGTCTGTGATGGGCTGGCGTTCTTCGCTACCGGCTCCGGCTCGTTATCCATCTCGTCATCTTCGTCGTCGGCCGGATGCGCGGCTTGCGGCGCTTGTTTCGTCAATTCCAATGCAGGAGGATGATCGTGACGCGACCGATTCACGAAAAGATCAGCGGTCAGTTCAGGGCCGAGCGCTGCGAGGAATTGCTCGCGTAGCAGTGCGTATTTGTAGCGGCCATGGTTGAGTTCTTGGGCCAACTGCGCGCCCACGGCAAACGAATCTTCCACCGTCCAGGGACGTGGTGTGTAGCCCATCAAACGGAATTCTATAGGGAGGTGCGGTTGGCTGTGCTGCATGGCAGCGTTCACGCCACGCGCGTACGCCTCGAAGTAGCTGCTGTCGCGCGGAGACAGTCCGTCCGCTGCACGTTGTGCCGCCTGCCGAATACCGAGGATTCTCTGCCCCTGGTCGTGTGCCAAACCATCGGGGCCGGCGACCTCCGCCAGGTCGCCCTCCGCAAAGCGCCGCATCATGTCCATCTGCCAGAGCCGATCCTGCGCGGTGACGTATCCCTGTGCGAAGAACAAATCCGGCAGGTTGCTGGCATCAATTGCGGGGACTCCGTGACCATCCCGCGTGACCACAACCCTCTGTTGCAAGCCCGCTGCTCGGAGCGTGCCATCGAGTTTCGGTAATGCGAGACGCGCGACCCCATAAGCCCACAGGGCCGCACCGATGGGCACCAGCACAATGCACAGCACGGAACCGACGGCCCAGCGCCACCAGCGGCGTACCCGAGTGGGAGGGGAAGAAACGGCAACGGTCATAACTCTCGATTCTATCTTGCCTACCTCAACCTTCCATTGAGTAGCATACCGAAAGACTTGGCCGATGCCCCCGCCTCTCGGTATGATCCTCAAGTATTGCGATCAGTGCTGCGATAGCTTTTCTATATCCCCATGCTGCACAAACGTATCGACGATCATTCCGTAATTTCGCCCAAGATGCTGCGCGAGGCCCAGGAAATCTTGCGCCAGCATCTCAAGCGCGTGGGGCTCAAACAGACGGCGCAGCGCAACACTATCTTGCAAAGTTTTCTAGAAACCCGCGAGCATCTTTCCACCGATGAGCTCCATCGTCTGGTCAAAAAGAAAGATGCCCGTATCGGCTTCACCACTGTCTACCGCACGCTCAAGCTCTTGGCGGAGTGTGGCCTGGCCAGCGAAGTCGAGTTTCACGATGGCAAGGCCCGCTTCGAACACCAGTACAATCGGCGCAGTCACCACCACATGGTGTGCACGGGTTGCGGCAGTTCCGTCGAATTCTTTTCCCCCGAGATCGACCGCCTGGAGCAGGAGATTGGCGGCAAATTCAACTACCGCACCACGCGGCATACCTTCCAGATTTATGGCCTATGCGTCGATTGCCACAGGAAGAACGGTGCGGCGCGCTCGATCTAGGAGATTGTTGAAGAGCCAGCGGCCATGCAAAACCATGCACATTGACACGGCATAAGAACCCAAGTATCTTCAGCGGCAAGCCACTCTCGTAGTAGATTTCGTCCGCGAATCCCCCCTGCCGCTCGCGGCGTAATTGGAAGACTCGACATTCTCAGGATAAGGATCAATTCCAATGAATCGCATTCGCTGTGGTTGCACTAATGGAAAGACTCTGTTCGCCGTTTTTGCGGCAGTGTTGGTGGCGGGCTTGATGCTGGTCGTACCGGCGCAGGCACAAGTGACGTTGACCAAGGTCAGCTCGGATCCATTTACCGTAGGCCCAGGGCAGCACGCCACCGAGGTGGAACCACATGTGTTGGCGAATGGGTCGACGCTGGTGTCCGCTTTTCAGACGGGACGCATTGCCCCGGGCGGCTCAACCGATATCGGCTGGGCTACGTCTCTCGATGGCGGCAAGACCTGGAAGCACGGTTTCCTTCCCGGCCTCACCAAAGGCGAAGGGACTGGTCCTTACGATGCGGTCAGCGATCCGGCTGTTGCCTTTGACGTCAAGCATAACGTTTGGATGATCGCGTCGCTGCCGATCTCGAATACGCTGCAAACGCCTGCGGTGGTGGTCAGCCGATCCACCGACGGCGGTCTTACCTGGCAGCATCCCGTGAACGTGGATCCGGCCTCGCAGAGTTCCGACAAAAACTGGATCGTCTGCGACAACTCCGCGACCAGCGCATTTCAGGGTCATTGCTACATCGAGTGGGACGATCCCTCGAATGGAGACAATATCTTGATGAGTACCTCCAAGGACGGAGGTCTTACTTGGGCACCGCCGGTTTCGCTGAACACGTTTGGTATCGGCGGTCAGCCGCTGGTGCAACCGAATGGGACGGCTATTGTGCCGATTGAAACCTTTAACATGTCGGCATTTCGCTCGACGAATGGTGGTTTGACGTGGACCCAGCCTACGACCATTGCCTCCATACAGAGTCACGGGGAAGCTGCGGGATTTCGCAGCGGCCCATTGCCCTCAGCGGCCATTGATCATGCAGGCACGGTCTATGTGGCGTGGGAAGACTGCCGGTTCCGGGCGGCTTGCTCTGCCAACGACATCGTTTACAGCAAATCGAAAGACGGTACGCACTGGAGCGCGGTTACGCGGATTCCGATCGATGCCACGACCACCACTGTCGACCATTTCATTCCTGGAATCGGGATTGATCCGGCGACGTCTGGAGCGACGGCGCACATCGGGGTTCACTACTACTACTTCTCGAACACCAACTGCACGCTCTCGAGTTGCCGGCTGTTTGTGGGCTTCATCTCTTCGCATAACGGGGGAAGCACCTGGAACGCTCCTGTGAAGCTTGCGGGACCCATGCAGCTCGGCTGGCTGCCGAACTCGCAAAACGGATTGATGGTCGGAGACTACATCGCGACGGCCTTCACCAACGGAGTGCCGCATGGCGTGTTCGCGGTCGCTGCGGCGAAGGTGAGCACGAAATTCAACGAAGCCATGAACACGGCGCAGGGCCTGACTGCCGCCATGGCCGGTCCACAGCTTTCTTCGGCGGGCGACAGGCCGCTGCACAACTTGTCGGATCCAATCGAACACGAACAGCCGGAGAAGGGAATTATTCCACCCTTCCGGCGTTCGTCGAAACGCAGCGCTAAGTAGCAGAGAGTACTGTTGTGCCAAGCCGCCGATACCAGCATCGGCGGCTCTTTTTTGCTGGGAAGCCGAATTCCGAAGGTCGGGCTTCCCCATTGCCTTTTACCCCCGGATTCTGATAACGTCCGCCACTGGCCCGCAAAGAGCCTATCTCGCTGCGCCTGGCTGTGCGGCGACCCGGTTATCCAGCGGCCTGGAGGGAACAATGGCGTTCTGCACTGGCTGTGGCAAGGAAATACCTGCGGGCGCTGCCGCCTGCCCAAGCTGTGGACAAGGAGCCGCTGCTGCCGCTCCAGTCTCCGCGGCCGCGTCTACATCAGCGAGCGGATTGACCGATAACGTGGCTGGTGCGCTGGCTTACGTCACGTTTATTCCGGCGATTATCTTTCTCGTTATGGAACCGTACAACAAGAACAAGTTTATTCGGTTCCATGCATTCCAGTGCTTGTTCTTTACCTTGGCGTGTTTCGCCGTGGGGATTGCGCTGATGTTTATCCCGATCCTCGGAGCCATCGTGGGCTTGCTGCTATGGCTGGGCGAGATCGGCCTCTGGATTATTCTCGTGCTGAAAGCCTATCAGGGACAAAAGTTCAAGTTGCCGGTTATCGGCGACATCGCGGAGCAGCAGGCGAACGCCTGATTACACTCCACATCGGATTGTCATTCCGGGCGTAGCGAGAGCCTGCCCTGAGCTTGCCGAAGGGGATCTGTGGTGGCTTGTAAGCACGAAACTGCGGATTCCTCGCGCCAGCGACATTGCTTCGACCGAATGGCATCCACCATAGTGTGATTTGCGAGTAGTGGCTTGTTTTCAATAAGGGGGAAACATGTCCAGAGTTCTGCTCGGCGTCATTTGTGGTTTGGTGTTTGGTGCTATCGACATCGGAATTATGCTGCCGATGAGCTTCCCCGATAAGAAGGCCGCAATCACAGCGGCCTTTATTGCGCGGTTTGGGATAGGGTTCGTGATAGGCGCAGCCCGATTGCTATGGCCTGGCTGGGCGGTTGGTCTATGCTTTGGTCTACTGCTGAGCGTCCCCGATGCCCTCATCACCAAAGCTTATGCGCCGATCATCGGCATGGGAGCCGTTGGCGGAACCATCATCGGCGTAATCATCGAGAGATTTGGACGCTAGATTTTTCAAGATAGTCCACTGCGCTTCTTCGAGGCAACTTGAAATGCCGCCGTTTCGCCGTGTATAAAAGAAGAGTTGCAGAATCTCGCTGCAGAATCGGTGCAAGGTTTTGCACGTGAGCATTGGGATGGCATTGCGCCAAATGAGGCTCTTAATGGAGCAGCAAGCGGCAGACTTTTCAATGCTCGATTGATTTATTCAAATCATTGATTCTAGAAGCAATAAATGCGGAAGTGGTGGAATTGGCAGACACACCATCTTGAGGGGGTGGCGCCGCAAGGCGTGGGGGTTCAAATCCCCCCTTCCGCACCATAATTTTATTGCTTTAGATTTCACGAGCTAGAAACTGCCTCTACACCTCGTACAGTATTCGTACAAGCTTCCCTTCAGAACCTCCCAACCTGTAGTGTTTTACGTTGACCGCCTACGCCGCCCAGTTCCCGCCGGTCAATTTCATCTCGTCTATACCGATCGACCCCCTAAAGCAAAGTAGTTCCTTCCAATGGATGGGCAAATCGGAAACCAACCTAGCTTTACTTTCGGGGTCTTGACGATATTACGCAGACTGGATTGTCAATTCGGATGGTTGCAGGGTTCGCGGAAGTTGCTGATAGGAAGGATTTTTTGGTTGCGGGGGCCCGATACGTACCGAATAGACAATTACTGAGCATACCGTTTCATAGTGAACTAATTCACTGCGCAGTGTGAGCGTCGCAAATGACAGCTTTTTTCGCAGGTTAGTCTCCGTGTAGCCAACCTGAAACAACTCACTTCTGCGACGCAGGAACTAGTTCGACCGTTGTACCAAGCCCAGCGTACAGATAACGGTCGCCGAATGCCTTTTTAAGCGCAGTAAATGCAGGCTCGCCCGTGCAGTGGCCCGGCGCGATGTACTCAACTTTATATGTATCGTGGAGGGTCGCCACGATTTTCTCGATCTCTGCATCACTTGTCACTACAAGATGAAACCCGCCAGCAATGGCGTGGATGCGCGGGTTGAAGTTTCCGGGTTAGCCGACAACCCACCCGGAAGCTTCGCAACTCTGACGTTCCCCCGTCAAAAGCCTCGCGTATAATCGGCGGCCTAAGGAGAGTCGCCGTGTCGAATGCCCTCAGGCTGTTCGTTGCAGTTTTCTTGTGTGTTCGCTGTGTCCCCGCCCAAAGCCCCGCGTCGGAAGGCGGCGCTAAACCTATCGTCCTTCAGAAGAACGATGGCGACCTTCGCACTCGCCGTCCGCGTGAAGGCGTTGCCTCGCCCAGCACTGATTTCTTACTGAAGATCGGTCCAAAGACCAGTGGGTCGAAGCATCTTCTGCTCTTTACGGAGGAGATCCGGCCCGGCGCGGTTATCCCGAAGCACAAGCACCACGCCGAGGACGAGATTCTCTTAATCCAGACAGGCAGCGCTCACGTGTGGTTGGGAGACAAAGAATACGACGCCCAGCCAGGCGCGTTGGTATTCATTCCCGCTGAGACTTGGATCAGCCTAAAAAACACCGGTAAAGAGAACATTAGTCTCGTCGCCATCTGGAACGAGCCGGGCTTCGAGGAAATGCTGCTCTGTGGGTCAGTACCGAAAGGGCGGATGGGCGAACTTCTCTCTCGCGACGGTGTCAAAAACTGTTACCACCACGGTGATGCGGAGTTGGAGACAGTCCAGCCTCCTGCCGACAAGAAGATGTGAAAAGAATCAAAGCGGGAGGCGATTGCGGACCGATGACGGGCCACCCGGAAATTATCTTCCTCGTTTAGTCATCGGCGGTCTATTTTGCTCACCATCATTCAAACTCGAAATTGTCAATTCGGATGGTTGCGGGGTTCGTGGAAATTGCTGAAAGGAAGGAGTTTTTGGTTGCGGGGGGTGGATTTGAACCACCGACCTTTGGGTTATGAGGCCGATTAGAAACAGCTAACTTGTTGAAAGTGCGGCACGGGCGATGCCACACAATAACGCTAAGTCATTGATGGGAACATTGGGGAACGGTCATTTGTGAGCGAGTGTGAGCGCGTTTACCTATTCGCCTTACACTGTGCACATGTGCAGAATTTACCGTCCATTCCCTTGAACTCTACAACCCCTTCCGATCCCGCAAAATGGTGGGCGAGCTTAATTGCACGCCCCTCAGTGCTCACTACCCTCGCGGCTCTTTCCTTACCTTGCCCTTTGACCGCAAACGTTTCACCTTGCCTACCGTCAACAAAATACCGATGAGGATTTGCCATTTGTCATTCCCCTACGCGGAAGCCGCGTTTGCTTTCTTGCTGATAGTGAAGCCCTTCATCATCCTGCGAATGCCATAGACCAAAGTGAATAGAAGCAAGGCCGCTGCAAAGCCGATACCCGTCCCTTGCTGCAACGCTTCTTTCTGTGCAGTTATCACGTTCTGTGAAGCCGCAACCGTTTGCGCCTGCATCTGTTCGTGCAAGCTCTTAATCTGGCCCTGCTGGTCAGCTACCAGTTTGCTCAGGCTGGCAATTTGTTGTTGCAGTGGCGCGGAAGCCTGAGCCGACGCTACTTCTTTCTGATGATTAACGTAGAGTTGCAATTCCTGTTGCTGACGTTGGGCAACGGCTTGATTGTAGATGTTCCATCGGTCTTGACAGTCTGCTCCGCTGAAAAGGGCTACTGGGTTGCAGGTTGGCTTCGGCGGTACTTGGATGAGTTGAACGGGCGCTTCTGACTGCATGGTGTCTCTCCTTGCCATCAGTCTAGGACGAAAAACACCAGCCGCAACGATTACGGTAGTCACATGGACATTACCGTTCTTGGTTCTGAAAAAAGGCCATTGCCCCGGCATATGCAACCCAGCCCTGCCACGCAACCGCGTCGGATGACCTACGGGATACCCCTTGTCTACACCCACGGCTAGAATCGACTACCAGCGCGTTCCAATTTGTACACCGTACAATACTCTCCGCGTCCGCCAAGTCACGGCCCGATACCCACAGAGACAGCACACCCAAGGGGTAGTACGTAGCACCCCTTTGCGTACTTCCGAAGCGATAACCATAGCATTCTCCATTCCTCACTTCGTTCCTCACGTACCACGTTCCCATTCATCATTTCCCACTTTCCATTCGTCATTGCATTCCTCACGCATTCCTCACTGCCACGTTCCATTCATCAAACGCCACTCACGTCCCACTTTGTACCCTTAGCGTGAGCTATGGGATTGTTCTGTGTTTGCAACGAGATACCGTCGAATAGCTTGAACCACGCCTACCGCTTGGGTTCCCGACGCCCAGCCGACGCCTTCGCCAATTGCTTTCCGTTGCCGTGTCCACAGCAAATGAAACAGGCCACCCAGGGCTGTTTTTCCCTTGAATGGCCCGATCACTAGTAGTGACACCACTAGCCTAAATCCGAAACACCAAACATACCAAACACCAGTAGGGCACGCTAAGGGACTTCTTTTACGACTACTAAGCATTCCGGGCAACCCCCGGCCAGCTTGCACCCATCAGACTTGCCGCATGGTTCCGGTAAGGGGCGTTCCCCGCGTTCTACCACGGCCAAAGCGTGAGCAATGGGCTTGTCCAGATCGCTCACGCGGGACACCCGCAGTCCAACGCAACCCCGGCGCACCGCGTACAGGCTTCTACTACTGCCCTCTCCCTGCTCACCCTCTCCACAGGCACAGGCGCGGGTAACCCCAATGGTTCCGTCCGTAGCCTTGCCACGAGGGTGCCGACGCTACACCCAAGCTCCCTTGCGATGCCCCGCAGAGACTCGCCCCGCGCACGCCGTGCCGACACGTCAACCATGTCAAGCGATACCGCTGGACGCCCCAACGCCTGCCCAGCGGCCTTGACACGCCGCAGTCCAGCCTTCGTTCGCTCACTGATAGCAATCCGTTCCTGAGAGGCCAGCGTAGCCATTATCGAAACAACCACGTCACGGAACGCACCGCAAGAATCAAAATATGGTTCCTGATAGGACCGCCACGCTACACACCAAGCATCAAGGTTCGTGAGGTGCACCAAGGTCTTCCGCACGCCCTCACGTGAAAGCCTGTCCATCTTCCAAAACAGCAGCAAGTCGAATTTTTTCTTGGACGCATCTAGCATCATCCGTTCAAACCCCGGTCGGTCCTTCTTTCCGCTGCCTGTCATGACATCGGAGTATTCCTCTACGACCTCCCAATCGTTTTTCGCTGCAAACTCGTGAAGGTCATCCAACTGGTTCACGCATTCCTGCTTAGTGGTGCTCACCCGCGTATATATTGCGATTCTGGTTTTGCTCACAGTTCCTCCCCTGAATTTGCCAGCAACCCACTCGCACGCTCACACGTATGCATGGCGTCGCATAAGCATGTGCACCGCGTGCACGTCGTGCACCAGCAAGTTAAACAAGTCGTTTGCATATTGTTCGTTACCGCGTCGCACACTTCGCAGCGTTGACTCATACGCGCACCCCTGCCTTCCGCGTCAGCCGCTCTACAATCTCAGCAGCCTGCTCAACACTTGGTGGTCCAAGCAATGCTTTTGCTGGGTTGCGTAGCGTGTCCTTAGCGATTCTCAGTTGATGTTGTTCTGGTACCGTAAGCCTAGCCATGTGAATCCTCCATTGATTCGCTTGGTTAGGGCTGTCCAGCATTCGCGTGCTGTCCAGCCCGTTGCATTTCCTGTAGCATCCAACGTTCCATTCTTGGTACATTCATTCTGAAAATATCCGTGCGGCAAACAAAGCAGTTGCGGGAGTCGAATCAGGAACGATTGTTGAACGTACCAACTAGCGATATCAGAAAATGTCAGCGAGTGACAGAAAGTGTTCATGTAATGGAACCTTTTTCTTGCGGTCGGACTTTTCCGTGGTTCACAAATGGAACACGGCTGACTAGGCAACTGTGACACGGCGGTCAGCGATGGTAGGGCATGGGGTTCAGCGTCGGATAGGCGTCGGTGCCGCAAAAGTTCTTAGCAGGGCAGGGTGCGTCTACAGGGCTGTCTGGGCCTCTAACCTGTCCAGTTTGTTCTGGAGGTAGGCTGTCGGCCTCCATTCAACGGTTGGGAACTTCTCTTTGGTGAATTGTTGCAGGTAAGTGGCAGCAATATGGATTGCATACTGTTTGCCGTCGTCAAAATCGGTAACCGATTGTGGGTCTCCGAGAGCTTTGCGTCGGTTCTTGTCAAACACAAACGCAACGTAGCCATTCTCATTGATGTGAGCTAGCAGGCTCAAGTGCTGCCCAGCTACGCTCACTTCCGCTTCGTAACCGTCCCCACGCGAAAATGTGATTGACATATCGTGATAATACGACGCATTCCTTGGGATGAACAATGGCCCCGCCATAGCGCCCAGCGCCCCGCTACGCCGTCCATTTGGACCGTCCTAGGCTACGACTAGGCTAGGCGCAAACGCAGTTCCTAGAGACGATTCACTGAATTTTGCACAGCGTACAAATCTTTTGTACCAACTGGTTGAAAGCTAAGGGAAGTCTACAGGTGAGTTGTGTACGCCATACAAATGTGCGGTAAATGCCAATAAAACCCGCACATTTGTGTTGCATTCTGTGAACAACTCCTGTATATTTGGAGAGTCACAGATTCACCCTAGTGGGACCACGTACAAACCTCGCTTGCCGAGTACGGCACCTTCTCCGTTCTGACGAACTGAGGGCGACGCGGACGCCACAACCCTCGCGGAAATAAATCAACCAGACCACAGGAACAACTATGTCCGCTCCAAAGAACGGCATCCGCCGCCTACCTACATGTCTGCCCCTACAACCACGTTCGTCCGCTGGTGAGCAATTCACAGCCGCGACGCAGCCCAAGAGTCAGGTGGAAATTGAGAATCTGACGCTCCGCCGCTTGATGGATAGCGAGCAAAAGAAGGCCAACCATGTCCAGCGTATTTTGCTGAAAGCTAACGCTGCCCTTGAGCGGAACCTAACAGACCTCCGCGAACTGCTCATTTCCCAGACTGCTCGTGACCTCGTGAGGGCAGGACGATGAGCGATATCAAAATTGAAGCCCCAGAATTTTCCGATGCCCTTCTTTCTGCGCTGGAATCAACCTTGAGAAGCCATGACCTTCGGCTTCGTCCGGGGCAGACCTTGCAAGATGTAGCGGTCGCATTCAAAGCGAATCAGGTCCAACTCTCCGAAGCCAATGGCTACTTGACCGCAGAGATGCACGGCGCACCAGTACACGTCAACGTAGTCATGGAGTCTCTGACAACTAAGACGCCAGAGAAGTTTTTCCCCAGAGACGTTAGCACCGTCAAGTCAAAAGATGAAATGGATGTCAAAGGCCGGGTGAAATTCATAAATGAGCACGGCGAAGATGCCTATTCTCGCCTGCCAGTGACAGCAGACCCCGACGCCCCGACAGTCTTGGACAAAAGCAAAATCACTGCTAGTCAGTACAGAAAGCTACCGCGTGCGACGAAAGTGGAGCTTCTAAACCATTGGAGTCCCGACGACGTAGCCAAGATTTTAGCTCGCAAATAAATTCAGCACTCAAAGGAAAACATCATGCAAAGCAGTTCGACAGACAATAGCAATTCTCCCGCAACTCTTGGTTCCGGCCTTCCGGGCGGACCTGCCGAGAACATGAAATCCCATCTCGTCCCGGCAACCCCGGAAGCGAAAACCGGTGCACCTCAAGTTCCGGCCCCGGTCGCCAAGAACGTCGATAGCTTGACCCTTGAGGGCAGCCATGCTGGCGACACTCGCGGACAAGCCGCGCAGCCCGATCCGCTTGCTGGCAATGACAATCCCGTGCGTAACGAAACTGGAACGAGGGGCGCATAGTGAGCGAACCTGCCAACGATCACGTCAAGATGCCGTCAAAAGCATTCTTGGATGCGCGGGGAAACTACGTTGCTGACGCGGATAATCAGCCACTCGCCTATGCCAACACCTCAGCCCATGACCTTGGACAACTCAAACACGGTGTTGCGCCGGGGTACTGTGCCCAGCACGGCAAACTCGGGTGCGACTCGGCGGACTGTACATAAACCAAGATTCCCGGTCGGTAGGGTACTGACCGGGGATGTTGCTCCGCAACAAAGGGCAACGCGATAGGCACGGGGTTTTGCCGCTTTCCACGGCCTCCTTCCCCGTGCCGTCGCACAACCAAGAAAGGAAACAAAGTGATTCTCGAACTAAACAAGCAAGACGCCGCCGCATGGCTGGAAATTTCCGCGCCAACACTGGACAGGTGGATTAAGAACGGCAAGGTCCAAGTCCGGCGCATCGCCGCAAGAATAGGCCAGCAATCCATAATCGTGCTACTGGAAGTGCCGGACGTTGCTCCTACCCCGGCACCAGCACCAGAACCAGCTACACCAGAGCCAACGCAGACTGAGACGCCGGACGCTGCCCATGACTATATGGACAGCATGGGCAATGGCCGGATGACACCGAAGGACAAAAAAATCAGCTTGTTAGGTCCAAACCCGGAACTACCACAGCCGGAAGTTGTGCAAGACGCAGCCGCTAAATGGGACGAGTGGCGCACGAAATTCAGTCCCGCATACACCGCTGGGTCCGATGCGGCTGGTCCGCTTGCTGGGCGTCCCAATTTCTATTCCAAGTCAGAGCAACAAAAGCGTGCGGCCCACGACCGGGCCGTCATAGCAGCAAGTTTTCCACGAGGGGAGAAGAGATGAAAAAACCAGTAGCAGTGCAAGACCCCAGCCAACTTTTCAGCATTGAAACGGTTGCTGGCATCTTGTTTGTCAGCATCGCAACTGTTCGCAGGTTCGTTAAGAACGGTCAAATTGAAAGTGTCAGAGTGGGTGACTTGCACCGCTTTACGCGTGAGCAAATCGACTCTTATATCCGGCGCAACTCGCAACGCTTCGGTTGTGCCGCGTGATCCGCAAAACATCGAAGCGGCATACCGTCGCGGAACGGATTGCACAACGCATCACGGCCAATCGTGAGCGCGTTGCATCAGCGCAGAGGGAAGCAACCAAGGCTCAGGCTGGGAAGGTGGCAGCGTGAGCACCGCCACGACCAGCGAAGCGCAGACCGATTCATTCCTCGAAGCGTTTGCAATCGACACGGGCGGGGAAATTTGGGGGAAGATGCTGGGCAAGGCCACGGACCTCATCAACAAAGCGCAACCGACAAAGGACGGCTGTCTGCTCCACACGGGTGCGGTTAACGGTTCGGGGTATGCCATGACCTACGTAAGACGCAAGCGTCATACTGCTTCCCGTTTGGTACTTTGTTGCTGGACTCGGAAGCCTTTGGACTTCCCGTTCGATGCGTGCCACGACACACCCGGCTGTCAGAATCGCCACTGCATCGCACCATGGCACCTATCGTGGGACAGTCACAGGTCCAATTGTGAGAGGCGAGACATGGAGTCTCGTCTAGTTTAATTGGGCAGTATCCACACGTTATCACTACAGCTTAACCAAGAAATGTAGCAAGACCCTACCTACTGCGTTCAAAACTAGGCTTAACCCATGCTTTATCAACCTCTTGCTACACAATTGGGAAACCTGTAGCAAGACCCTGTTTTACCACTGCAAACCCAACTGGTAAGCACAGCTTTCCAACCCTGCTTTTTAGATGGGTGTTCCCTGCTACTGCCTTACCTCTGTGCCTGAACATTGGCACGAGTTTCGAGTTGTACGTCGTACCGTTCCAAAATCTGCCAAGCCGAGGCTATCCGGCCATGTTTCACCCAAGGAATCCCATGTCAGAAATCACCGCCACGTTTGACTCTCACTTTGCCTACCCCAACTCCCTCGCCCAGATGCCAAATGACCCACGCCCATTCGTACCAGACGACGAAAACGAAAAACGCGGGTACTTCCCCGGTCAAGCGCGTCGCCCAGCCAGCAGGCGCCCCGTCGTGGGCAAGCCATGCAGCGGCCCCGCTCTAACCCCACTCCAAAAAACCAAAGCGGACATTCTCACAAAAGTTTGGGTGGAGTCGAATATCCCCAACCCCGCGCCCGCGCCTGAGTTATTCGTTGAAATGGCGGAGCGTGGCGGCGCGGGGCTGGCGCTGGTATCCCGTGCCATCCGTTCCACAGCAACGCAAATCCGTGACGAGGCCAGCGGCAAATCTCGTAAGCAATATATTCATGGGGCCGCGAGTTGTGAGCGGTTTCTGTCGGGCAAAGTCAACCGGATGATTCAACTGGACGCTCCAGAGGGGGCCGCAGCGTGATCCCCTTCGAGGCTCTACTACGGGCAGAACAAGCCGCTGCCCTATTGGGTGGAATGCACCCAAAAACTATCATGCGTTTAGCTCGCATGGGTGAAGTTCCCGGTGTGAAAATCGGTAAATGCTGGTTCTTTCGCGCGTCAACGCTGGACGCTTGGGTGAATTCTCAAGTACAGTCACTCCAGCATCGCCCGTGTCCCACGGAAAGGATTATGTGAGGACACGATACCAGAGAGGCAACGTGACGTTAAAGAAACGGGCGAACGGTCCAAGCGCGTGGGAGTTTCGCTGGAGAGATGCCAGCGGAGCGCAACGCAGTCGATTGTTGGGCACAGTGCTGCAATTCCCAACCGAACGGGATGCACAATGCGCGGCTGACGCCGTTCGTCTTGATATAAACAGCGAACTGCCAAAAGCAGTTCCTACAACCGTCGCAACCTTGGTTGACCGCTACCTCTCCGATTCTATGGAGATGGAACGGCTGGCCTATGCGACCGCAAACAGCTACAAGACGTATCTTCGGGGCTGGGTCGTGCCTAGATGGGGCGCGCACCTGTTAGCGGAAGTGAAAACCGTAGCGGTAGAGCAATGGCTACGGGATGCCGCGCTTGCGCCTAAAAGTAAAGTGAACCTCCGCAACCTCATGCACGTTCTATTCGAGTGTGCCGGACGTTGGGAGCTAATTGAGCACAACCCGATCACACGGGTAAGGCAGGGCGGCGCAAGACTGGCAGACCCCGAAGTGCTGACGCCCGAAGAATTCCGGGCACTGCTGGCCGAACTGACCGCAGAGCCTTACCGCACAATGCTGATTCTGGCAGGGTGCCTTGGGCTGGCACGGTCGGAGTTTGTCGGCCTCAAGTGGTCGGATATCAATTGGGATGTGGCAACCCTCAGCGTGCAGCGCGGCGTAGTGAGTTGCCACGTAGGGAAACCGAAGACGTTGGCAAGGCGGAAAGCTATACCGCTTGCGCCGGACGTGCTCACAGTTTTATGTGAGCGGCGTGAGCGCACGGCATACGCCGCGGACTCGGATTGGGTATTCGCTTCCCCTTACAAGGGCGGCGCACTTCCCTACTGGCCCGACTCGGCTCTGGAGTCCTTCGTTAAACCCGCCGCTGTACGGGCAGGAATCACGAAGCGCGTGGGCTGGCACTTGTTTCGACACGGCTACAGCAGCTTGCTACGTGCGAACGGTACTGATATCAAAGTGCAAAGCGAACTGCTACGGCACTCGAATATCGGCACCACTTTGGACGTGTATACCCAAGCTGTGAGCGAGCAAAAACGGGCCGCGCATGGGCTGGTTGTGGGGCAATTACTGGCAGTCTGAGGGAATGTGAGCGTAAAGTGAGCGGGGCTTAAAACCGAAAGGCTTGCAACTGGTTGAAAGGATTGGTTGCGGGGGGTGGATTTGAACCACCGACCTTTGGGTTATGAGCCCAACGAGCTACCGGACTGCTCCACCCCGCGTATCAAGTGTAACAACGGTTCACGATTGACGCAAACTTTTGGGCCGCTTTCTTTCGCGGAACTCACGAAAGAACTAAATTTTGCTCGCAAGCTCTTCCCGAAGTCCCGTAAAAAGACTCCTGGCGCGCTGGCCTCTACTTCGCTAGTTTCCTCCTCTGGCACGCCGTCACCAGTTTGGTGGGATCGATCGCTTCATTATCGATCTGCATTTCCAGAATTTTGCCATCTTTCCCGATCAGGAAGTTGATGCGCTTCGGAGCTTTATATTCCGGAGAGTACACGCCGTACTTGCGTGTCACTTCCCCGCCCCAGTCGCTTAATAGAGGAAACGTCACGCCGATCTGGTGGGCAAACGCATTGTTGGCAAATGGGCTATCCATGCTCACACCCACGACCTGGGTGTCTGCTGCTTCCAGCTTTTCCAAATTCTGCTGGAAGTTTTTCATTTGCTGCGTTCAACCACCGGTAAACGCGAAAACGTAGAAGCCAACCATGACGTTCTTCTTGCCGCGGAAGTCATGCAGCGACATTTTCTTGAGATCGTTGCCGTCAAAGTACTGCAGCGTAAAGTCCGGCGCCTCATCTCCGACTTTCAGGACAGGGAGGGGCGACGGTGGTGGAGCCGCCCATGACGACGGGACGCTCGCCAGCATGAGCAATAGCAGAATACTCCACGTTGCAGCTAAGGTTTTCTTACGCATAAGCCTCCTCATAAATACCCTGAGACTCGGCGGGCCTCAGGACTTCGAATCACGTTACGCCATGCCTGTGCCGGGCGTCAAACAGTGGGATGCAAGTAAGTCCAGAGCCATTCGTGCGGGCGGTGCCTTCGGCTACATTGCATCCTCCTTTTCTTCTCAGTACATTGCTTAGAGATGGCTTCGGGCACGGTCAACGAACTGTTCTATCGCGTGGTAGCGCGTAATGCGTCACGCGTCATGCTGCACCGCGCGGCAATTGACTGGATTCCTATTTCTTCAGGGGAACTCTACCGCAACACCGCGGGTGTGGCGCGGGCCCTGCTGGAATGGAAAATTACAAAGGGCGACCGGGTCGCGATTCTGAGCGAGAATCGCCCGGAGTGGAGCACCGCGGATTTCGCATCCATGCTGGTGGGAGCGGTCGTAGTTCCGATCTATTCGACGCTGACTCAGGATCAGGTTGCCCATCTTTTGCGCGATTCCGGCGCGCGCGTGGCTTTTGTTTCCACGCAGCAACAGCTCGACAAGGTACTCGCCATTCGCGAGCAGACTCCGTTGGAACATGTGGTGGTGATGGATGCGATTGAGACTGCAGAAGCCGTGCGCATGCACCATCTGATGCGCGCGGGGCCGGATGGCCGCAGCGCCGCGCTAGATGCGCTCGCGGACACGATCAAACCGGATGATCTGGCAACGTTGCTCTACACCTCGGGCACCACTGGCATTCCCAAGGGCGTGATGCTCACACATGGGAACCTGGCGTGTAATTTTTCGTGTTCGCTGATCGAGTTCGCCCTTTCTCCGGGGGCGTCCAGCATTTCGTTTCTTCCGCTATCGCACATCACGGCGAGGCATGTCGACTACGCCTTGCTGCATTCCGGCGTGACACTGGCCTACTGCCCGTTTATTGAGCAACTGCCGCAAGCACTGAAGGAGATCCAGCCCGTCATCTTTGTGGCAGTGCCGCGGGTGTACGAAAAAATCCGTTTACAAGCGGAACATACTGCCCAAAGCTTTGCCAAGCGGCACATTCTGGATTGGGCGCTGGCAGTAGGACGCGAGCATCGCGACGAGATTCTGGCCGGCGTGGTTCCATCGGCCTGGTCCTGGAACATGGCGGACCGGATTGTATTCTCACAAATCCGGGAAGGCATGGGCGGACACGTGAAAATCTACATCTCCGGTGGCGCGCCGCTGGGCCGCGAACTCGCCGAGTGGTACGCCGATGCCGGCATTCGCATTCATGAAGGCTACGGGTTGACGGAAACGTCGCCGGTGATTGCCGTGAACACGCCGAAGGCACACAGGCTCGGTACAGTGGGCAAGCCGCTGTCCAATGTGGAGGTTCGGATCGCCGAAGACGGAGAGATTCTGGTTCGCGGCCCGTCTGTATTCAGCGGCTACTGGAACATGCCGAAGGAAACGGCGGAGGCGTTCACGAACGGGTTTTTCAAAACCGGCGACATCGGCAATCTGGATACCGACGGATTTCTTTCGGTCACGGACCGCAAAAAAGACTTGATCAAGACTTCGGGCGGCAAGTTTATCGCACCGCAACCGATTGAAGCTTCGCTCAGGAATAGTCCCCTGGTCGCGGAGGCCGTGGTCATAGGCGAGAAGCGCAAGTTCCCTGCGGTGATGATTTTGCCCTACTTTCCTCTACTGGAGGATTGGGCGAACACAAATCAAGTTGCGTTCTCTAACCACGCGGAACTGACGCGGGATCCTCGCGTGCAGACTTTGTATGAAGGCATTGTCGAGAGTATGAATGCGAATTTGGCACGGTTTGAGAAACTGAAAAAGACGATTGTGCTGACGGAAGAATTTTCCGTGGCGAACGGAACGCTGACGCCAACGCTCAAAATGCGGCGGCGGGCCGTGGAGGAGCGGCACCACGCGGAGATTGATGCGTTGTATGCTGCTGCCGACAAGGCAGACTAGAGTGTTTCGTTTCACTCAGTGACGGCAACACCCTGCGGAGCGTTTCTCCGCTTGGATTGCCGAGGGCGACCATCCCCACACAATCCTACAGGCGGCTACAATAAGCACATGACGGACACATTGCGAATCGCGGGGCGCGACTTGTCTTCGCGCCTGATTGTCGGCACGGGCAAGTACAAGTCTTTTCAGGAAAATGCGCGAGCGCTGGAGGCAAGCGGCGCGAGCATGGTCACGGTCGCGGTGCGGCGCGTGAATCTGGACCGCAGCAAGGAATCGTTGCTCGATTTCATCGACCCAAAGAAATACATTCTGCTGCCCAACACGGCGGGCTGCTACACAGCGGACGAAGCCATACGCACGGCACAGCTGGGGCGCGAGGTAGGGCTTTCGAGTTGGGTGAAGCTGGAGGTGATCGGCGACCAAGCCACGCTCTATCCCGACATTCACGCCACACTGGAAGCGACGCGCATTTTGGTGAAGGACGGCTTTACGGTGCTCGCATATACCTCCGACGACGTGGTTTTTGCGAAACGCCTGGTGGATGCGGGAGCGGCGGCGGTGATGCCCTTGGGTGCGCCGATTGGCAGCGGGCTGGGAATTCAGAATGAAGCGAATCTGCGGATTTTGCGCGAGATGATTAGCGGGGTGCCGCTAATACTGGACGCGGGTGTAGGCATTGCTTCCGATGCCGCAATTGCGATGGAACTTGGATACGACGCGGTTTTGATGAACACGGGCATTGCCGCGGCACAAGATCCTGTTCTGATGGCGGAAGCCATGAAACACGCTGTACTTGCAGGACGAATGGCGTATCTGGCGGGACGGATGCCGAAGAAGCTTTATGCGACAGCGAGTTCGCCGCTCGAAGGGGTCGTCAGGTAAGAGCTACCGCTTCGCCGAATTATTCCTGGGCATAGGTGGAGGGGGTGGCGCGGGCGCGACGTACACCATCTCGCCCGGCTTGGCGTAGTGGAGTTGCTCACGGGCTTCGCGCTCGATCGCGGCCGGATCGCCTTTGAGCGCTTCGATGCGCTTCTTCAGTTGATCGTTCTGTTCCTGCAACTGATCCACATCTTTTTCTAAAGCCTTGTACTCGCTGAGCTTGTTTCCGTAGGCGACCGTGCCATTCGCACCTAACAACACGTGGAAGAAAATCCACACCGCGAGCACGCTGGCGAGAGCGGTTCCCAGCTTGCGGCGCCATCCAAAAACACGTGTTACAGCAGGCCTGTAGTCTTCGGCAGCATCGAGCACAAACCGGCCTGCGCGGCGCACCCCTTCACGCGCCTCGGGAAGGCGGATGGTTCGGTATCCGGACTTCAACGGTTCCTGATCTTCAGGCAACAACAATCCAACCTCTATTCAAAAATCCACTGCTTAGCCGACGCGCTCAATTTCTCCAAATCCGCCTGCGTGCGCGCCTCTGTGTAGACACGCACTACCGGCTCGGTTCCAGAGAGGCGATAACAAACCCAACCTCCATCATCGAAGACGAGCTTGAGTCCATCCGTGCGAACCACTTCCTGGATCGCACGGCCGAAAAACTCGCGTGGCTGTGACCCCAACTTCTCAGTGAACTTCGTCTGGACATCCTCCGTCAAGCGGAAGTTCTCGCGTTGCGGATAAAAGGAACCTACTTTGACAAACAGCTCTTGCAGTTGAGTGCCGAGAGATTTCCCCCGACGCGCCACCATCTCGCAGCAAAGCAGCCCCGCGAGCACGCCGTCTTTCTCCGGCGTATGGTGGCGGATGGAAAGCCCGGCGCTCTCTTCCCCGCCGATGGCGATCTTGTCCTGTTTGATGAGTTCGCCAATATATTTGAAACCCACGGGCTTCTCGTGCAGCTCGACTTTATGATGGGCAGCAAGGGCGTTGATCAGATTCGTGGTCGCCACGGATTTGCATACACCGTTCTTCCAGCCACGCGTCTCGACGAGATAATCGAACAGCAGCGCGATCACGTAGTTGGGCTGCAGGAAGGTTCCGTCTTCGTCAACGATTCCGAAGCGGTCAGCGTCGCCATCAGTGGCAATGCCGATGTGGGCCTTGATCCGGCGCATTTCCACACGCAGGTCTTCCAGTAGATGATCGTCGGGTTCAGGCGCGTGGTTACCGAACAGCACATCCCGATAATCGTGAACGGTAGCGGTCTCGATGCCCGCATCTCGCAGAAGCATGTCCGAGTATCCGCGCGCCGCGCCCCACATAGGATCGAAGGCCACGCGCAATCCGGCTTTGCGGATGGCATCGAGATCGATGGCTTCGCGGAGTCGCTGCAAGTAGGCGGGCTTGGGATCGAGCGCCCCGGCAGTGGCTTTCGGGCCAGTGGGAGCTGGGGCTCCGGCATCGATGGTAGCAATCTCGGCTTCAATTCTATGCGTCGCTTCCGGCAGTGCAGGCGCGCCATCCGGTGTCGAGAACTTGATGCCGTTGTACTCCGGTGGATTGTGCGAGGCGGTGAAATTGATGGCGCCATCGGTCTTGTTCTGAGTAACGGCGTGGGAAATCGCTGGCGTGGGTGCGGCTTCGGCAATCACGAGCGGCGTAATGCCGTGGCTTGCGAGAATGTCCGCCGCCATGGAGCAGAGAGTCTCGCCCAAGAAACGAGGATCGCGTCCGACAATCACGCGAGCGCCGCTGGGTTTTTGCGACGCCACGTAGCGGGCGATCCCGCCTACTGCTCGCCGCACGTTGGCAAAGGTAAATTCTTCGCCAATTACCGCCCGCCATCCGGAAGTGCCAAACTTGATTGCCGTCATACGTTTGCCCTTCACCTTTTGCATTTGAATCGGATCGAAGTAATAATGCGAACCGTAAACTAGCAGCAGGAGCTACGGCCCAGCGCCGATTCTATATGACTGACAAACGCCTCGTACTATCCACCGCCGGGTCGCAAGACGAAGCCCGCCGAATCGCCCATGCACTTGTCGAGAAGCAGCTTGCGGCCTGCGTCAACATTGTGCCCGGAGTGGAATCGGTGTACCGCTGGCAAGAAAAAATTGAGTCCGGGCAGGAATGGCTGCTCATTATCAAGACGACTACGGGCGCTTTTCCGAGCCTGCGCGATACGCTGCAAGAGCTGCATTCCTACGAGGTTCCGGAATGTGTGGCTCTGGCTATCGAAGACGGCATCCCGGAGTACTTGGAATGGCTGGGCGAGTCGGTGGTAGAAGAATAGTCTCGCGAAATACTCCTACCATCTCAGGGCTATTTTTCCACTTCAGCGTCGGCAATACTCAGAGCTTCGTCGAATACCGCAATCCCGTGATCGATGTCTTCCCTGGTGACGATCAATGGCGGAGCAAAGACGAAGTGGCTCATCCAGGATTGGAGGAACACTCCGTTACCCATCATGCGCGCTGAAACCTTGTCGACGAGCAGCGGGCGGCCCGCGACCTTGTCGGCGCTAACGTTGAACGGGGCTTTGGTCGCTTGGTTTTTCACCAGCTCAACAGCCCAGAACAGTCCGATGCCGCGAACTTCTCCGATCGACGGATGACTCAACCGCAAGGCATTCAGTTTCTGGCCCAGATAATCTCCCATTTCGTTAGCACGGTCGTTGAGGTTCAGCCGCTTCATTTCGTTGATGGAGGCAATTGCTGGCGCCAGCGTGAGCGGATGAGCTTCATAGGTGTGCCCATGCGAGAAGAAGTGTTCGTCGAAATAAGAAGCAACCTTTTCCGTCGTTGCGCACAGGCCGAGCGGAATGGCGGCGTTGGTGATGCCCTTGGCAGTGGTGAGAATATCCGGCACAACGTTCCAATGATCAACGGCAAACCATTTCCCCGTGCGGCACCAGCCGGTCATCACCTCATCGGCAATTAGAAGCACGCCATGCGCATCGCAGATTTTGCGCAGACGAGGCATATATTCCACTGGCGGAACGAGAACGCCGTTCGTCCCCACGACCGGCTCCACGATAACAGCGGCTACGTCGCTTTCGTTCACGATCATGTGCTCGATGTATTCCACGCACGCGATCCCGCAGCCGGGATAGCTGTGGCCAATCGGACACTTGTAGCAATTCACTTCTGGCGCAAAAATGACGCCGGGAATCTTGCCCGCTGGCTCCATCGCCCAGCGCCGCGGATCGCCGGTCGCCGCAATCGACCCCATGGTGGAGCCGTGGTAGGAGCGGTAGCGCGAGATAATTTTCGTCTTGCCCGTCACCATGCGCGCGATCTTGAACGCGGCTTCGTTGGCCTCTGTGCCAGAGGTGGTGAAGAAAAACTTGTCCAGCCCTTTGGGCAGAACTTCAAGCAGCAACTTAGCGAGTTCGGCGCGAATGTCGGTGGCAAAGCCGGGACCGACGAACGCCAACTTCCCTGCCTGATCCTGGATCGCCTGAATCACCGCCCTGTTCTTGTGTCCCAGCGTGACGCACATCAGTTGTGAGGAAAAATCCAGATAGCGCTTGCCCGCCGAATCTGTAAAGTGACAATCCTCGGCATCCACTACGTGCAGCGGGCTCCAGCCTTTTTGCTTGCGCCAGGTGCCGTAAGTGTGGCGGGTGGTAAAGTCTTTGACCTCGGCGGAGGAAAGCTTATCTGTCGGGGTGTGTGCGGGTGTGGAAGTCGACGTGGACATGGTTGCTATTTTAGCGCGGATTCCGAACCGCGCCAGCAACACGTACTGTTACACGCCTGCTGTTACGCCCACTCCCAGTTCTTCCAATGCGGGATATGAATGGGGCTCGCTGAACGTGTGCTCAGGAGGCTGGCCGCCGGACTGGATGAACTTGACCATGATTTCCAGCGCCAATCCCATCGTTGGCGGAGTAACAACTGTCGCTTTGAGCAGACCTCGGCGCACCCATTCCTGGCCAGTCTTTGGCACGCCATCGCAACCGGTGAAGGGCAGGCTGAGCCATGCTCTGCGGGCCTGGGGATCGGATTCTTCTTCAAAAGCCCTTCTGGCGCCGATCGCCATGGCGTCATTTTGGCAACCGATCACGCGAACATTGAGCTGCCTTGACGTGCTCATAGACAAGAAGGACTTCGTGATGTGATACCCGCTTTGCTCGGTCCAATCTCCTTTGAGCGGTTTGACGGTAATGTTGCCGGGCAGAGCGGAAGACATTCCGAGGGAGCGCGCGCGGGCGACGCCACCGGCGGCGGGCCCCTCGATGTAAAGCACGGCCCCTCCCTCTTTCAGGAACCTGGCAAACTGCGCGCTTTGGATTTTTCCCACCGCGACCTGATCCGTCCCTACGGAAAAAACGGGAGCCTTCGCATTGCGCCGGAGTTGCGCCGTGTAATCCACCTCACGGTTGATCACACCCCAGCCGATGCCTGCGGATACGGCTGCTGTCGCCGCTTGCGACATCCCGGTACCGACGGGCTCAACCAGGATCACATCTGGACGCTGGCTGGAGTCCTGAATCGCCTTGAAGATCTGCTGGCTTTGACCTACTGCGTCATTGTCCGCATAGACGATCTGAAGCCTGGCGCCGAGGCGCGATGCAGCCGCTTGCACTGATGCCGCCTGCTCCATTTGAAAGTCATTGTCTTTGGTGATGAGAGAAACGAATACGTTGAGTGGTTTCATCAGAGCCCGGCGTATCCTCGGATGAACAGAATGGAAATGAACAGCAAAACTGAGCCAAGTCTAGCACTGCTGCCGGTTGTTTCTTCAGTTACGTTCGTAAGAGAAAAGGTTAACGATGACCTCATTACTACGGAGTTCTAGCGGGCACCAAAGATCATTACCCAAAAATCATTACAAAGAAAAGATCTTCACAAAGATCGGAGTGTCTCCGGTTACATGCGGCCAAATTACGTGATAGCCCCAGAAATGCACCCAGGCATTGCCCGTGCGCAACGTCAGGTAAGCCTTCACCATGCCGGGACCGCCGAAAAACAGAATGATGAAAATTACCGAGAGCGCGCCGTGCGCTGGCGTGTCGTAACGTGTCCAGTACTCGGTGAGATGCATCGCGGCGTAAGTGAATCCGCCGAGCACCACGGTGGCTGCCGTTGAGCCAGTCAGTTTCTGGTAGCGCGGCACCAGAATCGAAGTGAGAAAGATCATGATGGGCAGCCCGGTACCGAAGACTGAAAGCACAAAAGCCAGCGCGCTTCCGGCAGCAAGCTGGTGCGCGGTAAGCTTCCATAGCGGAGAGTTGGGCAGCCCGGCAACCACTCCAATGCCGAGCACGAACAGAATCACCAGTGTGTCATTCATCGGGTTGCTCGACTTCAGGCAAAGTGCCTCATTGCAATAGCCGCGCCGCCGGAAAAACAAATACGGAAGCGCCGCGTAAAAAACAAAATTGTAGATGGTCCACGCATAGGCTTCATTCGGTGTTACGGTATCGGTCGCGCCGAACATGCTGCCGGCAAGATGCAGGCCGATGCGATGCGTTCCTACCATCCGGCCAAGGAATACCCCGCCAATGAGCACGGCAGCGCCGTAAACCAGCAGCCAAACCGTCTCCTGCAACGCCACGGAGCGTTCTGGCGCTCGCGCTGCGATGTCCACACTACGCTTCCGTGTCAGCGCATAAGCCACCGCGATAAAAATGAATGCGATGATCGGGCCGGTGATCTCCACGCCGACGCGAACGGGATACGGAGTAGCGGCAAACATTGGCTGATCGAAGGGGACGACGCCTTGAGCGAGATACGGAATTGCGGCGGAAAACAAAATCCACACGGCAAGCCCAATCTGTACGGTGCGGTCGCGCAGCACCCTCACCAACCAGTTGGAGCGGGCAGTCGGCGGAGGCGTCGACGAAGACATGGTTGCGCTCAATTGCCACTCCTGAATTTAGGGGATCATGCGCGGGAGCATGGAAAGCCGGGGGAATCCTACCAAATAGCGCCGCGGTTTGGAAACAGAAATGGAAACGTGCAAAAGTTCCTCTACGCGGAAAAAGAAGCTCCCTCGCCCTTTGCTCACTGCAATGCAAGCAAGTCGTCACGGCGGCCTTTGGCTTCACGTTTCAATTTTCAACGTAGTAGCTAACCGCCCATTTCGATGATGCGCGAATCCCCGTTGTGAGTAGCTTCCTGCACTGCTTGCCGCTTTTCGGTTGCTCGTTGAAGGCTGAACGTTGCGAGCTTTACCCAATCCGCATTGCTCGTATCGCCCTTGAAACCACGCAAGGCGGTCTTCGTATCATCTAAAAAATTCAGGGCTAGCCGCAGTTCCGCTTTTGCATTGGGCGTGAGCTTGACATCGAGTTTGGAATCCAACGCCACTATCCGCGCGCGTTCTTCTTCAAGTTGATTTTCCAGATTGCTTGGCATAGCGCTATTGTATCGCGGGCGCTTGATTGGGCGAAAGAAAAGCGTATAGTGGAATCATGTCAGTACCATGTCGAGGTGAATTTAGCGAGGAAACAAAGCGGCAGCTGCGCGATAAGTACAAAAACGATCCAAGCGCATTACTGTTTCATCATTGTCCGCTCTGCGGTACGAGTGTTGTTGCGGAGAATAAGGGCGGTCAATGGGTGCCAGAGACGCACAGTCCGCCCGAACAGCGAGTTTATAAAGGTGCTGGCCGCAAGCGCGTTGTTGGTAAGGCACTGATCCGTAAAGGCAAGTATCAGCCGACACGTTCCAAGAAAAAGAGGAAAAGCCCAGCAACAAAGCGAACGAGCTACAAGCAGTAACATTCCCCCGGCCCACCAAGAGGCTGGTGACCCCGTCCAGAATCGAACTGGAATTGCCGGTTTAGGAAACCGGGGCTCTATCCAATTGAGCTACGGGGTCGTATCGAAATCAGATTAGCACGTGGCAGGCTGTGCGGAAAATCGCGTGTCACTGGACTAGTAAATGAGTTGCCAACCCGATGAATTTGCCGCGCGCCTCTGCGCGGTTTAGGATGTCCTGCCATGAAAATTCACGTCTCTTTCTCACGATCCAGTTTTCTTTCCAGCCTTATGTCCAGTTGCATTTTGACGGCAGCGTTGTTCGGACCAAGTGCGGCAGCAGCCCAAGCTCCAAGCTCCCCGAAATCCGCCCGTGCCGCGAACGTCTACCCGGTGGAGGAAGGCTTCGTCGACGCCAATGGGCTGATGCTCTACTACAAAAGCATTGGGCGCGGTGCGCCGCTGATGATCTTGCATGGCGGGCCCGGGGCCTCCCACGATTATTTTCTGCCGTATCTGCTGCCACTGGCGCGGCACAATCGCGTCATCTTTGTGGATGAGCGCGGCTCGGGCCATTCCGGAAAGCTGGAGGATCCCAAGGGCTATACCGTCGACAACATGGTCGAGGACGTAGAGGCTGTGCGCGTGGCGCTGGGCTTGGGCAAGATCAGCCTGCTTGGACATTCTTACGGAGGAGTGCTGGCACAGGCTTACGCGCTGAAGTATCAGCAGAACCTTTCGCATCTGGTGCTGGCATCAACATTCTCCAGTACGAAAGCGATCAACGAAGTGTTCGTACACATGAAGGAAAAGATGGCTCCGGAGTTGCGCGAGCGCATCAACAAAATGGAAGCCGCGGGTCTCTACGGTCACGGCAAGGACTTCGAAAAGGGCCGCTACACCCAGGAGTACATGATTGCCGCGTGGGGTGAGGGATACTTCCCCTATCTGTACCAGCGGCGTCCCGACCCAAGCTATGACCCGACATCGACGGCCAACATGCCGTGGGATCTCTATCGCGAGATGTGGGGATCGCATGGCGAGTATGTGATTGACGGCAACCTGGTTTCAGCGGAATACACCGAGAAGCTGCCGAACATCCAAGTGCCGACGCTGGTGATTTGTGGAGCGCATGATGAATCCGATCCGTCGCTTTCCGAAACCATGCACGCCAAGATCGCCGGGTCGAAGCTGGTAATCCTGCCTATGAGCGGTCATATGACGTTCGTCGACCAGACGGAGATGTTCTTGCAGGCAGTAGGAGACTTCGTAAAAAAGTAGGCTTGAGCGGCACAGAAGAAAGCTATGCCCTTCTATAGAGATCACATCTATCCCCGACTTGTAAGCGTGCTGGGAAATCCTGAGCCGAACCGAAAGATTCGTCAACGCATACTTCCTTTGGCTCAAGGGATAGTCCTTGAGATCGGAGTAGGTCCCGGTGTGAACTTCGTTCACTACGATCCCGCAAGAGTGAGCAAGGTTTATGCGCTCGAACCCAATCCGGGGATGATTCCCCGTGCAGAACAACAACGGCAGCTCACGAAGCTGGATGTCGAGTTCTTGGATATGCCCGGAGAACGCATTCCTTTGGCGGATGCCACCGTAGATACGGTCGTTAGCACATTCACCTTATGCACGATTCCTGGCGTGTTGGAAGCCATTCGAGGCATCGCACGAGTTCTGAAGCCAGAAGGCAAGTTCATCTTCTTCGAACACGGCCTGTCGCCTGACTCCAGCGTGCGCCGCTGGCAGGAGCGGACGGAGCCTTTCTTTCATTGGGCATTCGAGGGCTGTCACGTAACACGCGACATTCCATCTCTCATCAAGGAAGGTGGCTTCCAGATCCAGGAGATGGACGTTGCGTACCTAGCCCCATTCCCGAAGTCAGGATCGTACTGCTGGTGGGGTATCGCCACGCCAGAATTGCGATAGTGCCATATCGTTAAGGCTCGGCAGTTTGACTTACGGCGCTATGCCACGCGGCCCATGCGAAGATAGTTCTGTAGAAAATAAATAGCAAAGCCGGTCGCGAGCGCGATCATGAAATAAATGGGATTTAGGGTTACCGTGAAGACGGCCATGCCCGCGGCAAAGATCCAGAAAAACATCTCGCCGAAAATGCCGTCACGCCAATTCGGCCGCGCACCGCTGCCCGGAACACGGGCGCGGATGGACGGCACTAGGCGCGGGACAGCTTCGAAATAACGGCGGTAGCTCTCGCCTTGCGATTGCAGCAAACTCGCCTCCTCGCGGCCGATCAGCCGGATCATGAAAATTGTGTTTGCCAGCATGAGGATCACAAACCCCATGCGGCTCGCCAAAAAGCCAATGCCTATAGATTGCAGGATGTTCCCCAGGTAGAGCGGGTTGCGAAGATGACGGTAGGGCCCGTCAGCCACGAGAGTTTCAGAGTGAATGTTGGAATCGTGCACCACGCCGCTCTTAAGAAACGCTGTAGCCCAGGAACGGACCACTGCCGCCAGAACGAGAAGCAGCGTCCCAAACGAGAAGATCACTCTCACAGCATTTGCGTATGCGACAGAGTCCGCATTGATAGCGGTACCGTGGCTTCCAAAACTTAGTATGTAGCGCGTTAATGCCTCCGCAGCGTTGGTCTTGTCCAGAGAACCAAAGCCGAACGTCAGCGCGTAAATTCCGGAAATAAACCAGAAACGATTACGAAACTCGAATTCTGTGGCTTGGAAGCTCATGCGACTCTACCCTTTCGCACTCGCGCGCAGCTCTTCGACAATTTCCTGTGCGGCTTTGCGGGCTTCTTCGCGCTTCGAGACATCGAACGAGATAGCGCCGACACGGGCATGGCCGCCGCCGCCGTAGCGTTCGCAAATCTTGGCCAGGTTTACCAGCCGCTCCGACTTAGTCCAGGGATTCGAGCCGACGGAAACCTTGTTCCGGAAACTGCTGCGGCTCAAACCCACGCTGTAGGTGCACTCGGGGTGCAGATAGTAGGGGATGAACTTGTTGTAGCCCTCAAGCTCCTGGTCGGTGATGTCGAAAAAGACCGTGCCATCCTTGCACTCCGAGCGTTGGCGGAGAACTTCGATGGAACGCTGATGGCGTTCGAGCAGCGGCTCAAGGCGCGGCGCTATCAATGGGTCGACCAGAATATCCGCCAGCGGTGTAGTGGCGAGCAACGGAATCAAACGCGAACCGAAATCGGCCTCCTGTGCGGACTCGATCACCATGGTGAGCTTCATGGCGGGTTCGCGCATCTCCACGGCCGTCTTGGCGTCCTCGTATAGAGCTCCGTCGATGATCTCGGCCCAGTGAATGACTTCGGCCATTGAAGCGGGTTTGAAGCCGAAACGCTGCTCCGCAATCATGGCCAGAAACCGGGTACAGGACTTGAACCCAGGATCGTAGAACTTGCGGTTGCTGGTGTCGCGCTCGAAGTGCCCGGCGTCCTCGGGAGTCAGGAATGCGCTCTCGTGATGATCGAACCACCAGGTGATTTTCGGGGAAGCGCAATATTTGAAATCAACGATAGCGTTCTCCTGGCCAGTAAAGTCAGCCTCATTGAAGAGCGCACCGGCGCGGTGCAGCAAGCCCAGGTATTCAAACTGGACGTCGTCGCGAATGCGCTCGCTATAGAAGCGCGTGAAGAGGGCAGCGGAGCAGGCTCCGTCGAAACATTTGTCGTGATAGAAAACGCGAACGTTCACTCGGATTCCTTAATCTTCTTTCCCTTTACCGGTGGCGGGACTCCATCAGGAGGCATGCTTCCGTTGAAAAAGGGAAAGTAGATAGGAATGACATTCCGGGCAGGGCTTTGTCAAGCGTGATCACAAATGGACTCCGTGCAAATAGCTTGGGGTGTGACGGGAGGATGTTGTCATCACTCCGGATTTTGGTGATTGTTCTCTTATCATCTTGGGTCACCTGAGTAATCTGAAACCTTGGACCGCCTGTTGCGTCTAATTCGCAGTAGCAGCTAGAATGGCTGTGTTGACACTTATGCGTAGAATCGGTGTTCTCGCTTTGGCGGTATTCTTCGCCGCATTCCCAGTAATGGCCTGCGTGGCGCCGAATACTGCGATGACGCCAGCAGAACGGGAGTGCTGCGAGAAAACGCTGGGGCAGTGCGGGGACATGGGAATGATGCAATCTCATCCCTGCTGCCAGGTAGCCGCTGCGCCTACTGATTATGGTGTTGTGAAGGCAGCCTCTTCGCAGTTGCGTCATGTCAAGTTCATTGTGTTTCAGGTGTTTCCCGTTACGCCCCAGCCGGAGACATGCTCCTCGTTCGTACAGTGGTCGTCTCGGGCTTCGTGCACGCATAGTCCGCCAGGACTAGTATCGTCATCCACCACAATCCTCAGAATCTGATCGTTTTTCCTCTTTGGCGCTGACGCCCTCGTGCGTCCGCGCGCATTTGTGTTTTCAATTTGGAGGAAAGATGAATTTTGCCTATATGCACCGGCTCAAATCCGGAGCAAACCGTCTTATTGTTCCGGTAGTTGTAGTGTCCGTCCTCAGCGTATCCCCGATCACGGTGAAGGCTCAGGCGACGATGGATGTGCCACAAACGCCTGCTCCGATGAAGGTTCAAGGGCATGCTGCCGCTTCTCCTAGCCCGCTTCAGGAATTGGTGCAGGAAGTAGAGCGAAGCAACCCTGAAATTTCCGCTGCTCTTCACACATGGCAGGCGGCCACGAACGTTCCGAAACAGGTATCGGCGCTGCCGGATACCCAGATTACAGTCCAGCAGTTTAGTGTCGGAAGTCCACGACCGTTCGCAGGGTATTCCAATAGCGATTTTGCTTACGTGGGCATCGGCGCGTCGCAGGATCTTCCGTATCCGGGTAAGCGCCGTCTTCGATCTGAGGTGGCGGAGCACGAGGCCGACTCGATCCGAGAGCAATCGGATGGGGTGCGACGTCAGGCAATCGAGACGTTGAAGCTGATTTATTTTCAGCTCGCATATCTACAGCAGACTTTGCCGGTGCTGGAGCGCAATGACCAGATACTCGTCCAGATGCAGCAGGTCGTCGAATCGCACTACAGGGTCGGACAGGGAGGCCAACAAGACGTACTCAAGGCGCAATTGCAGCGCACCAAGATTCTGCGGGAAATTGCCATGCACCATCAACAGGAGGAACAGCTTGAAGCGCAGCTGAAGCAAGTCCTGAGCCGAGCGCAAAGTTCGCCGGATATTGTGACCGAGCCTCTCGCCCTGACCGTCCTGACGCGCAGTGATGCTGACCTGTTGAACCGCGCGCAAGACCAGAATCCCGATGTGCGTTCGCGTTCTGAGCTGGTACGCCGGCAAGAGTCGCAGGTCGAGCTCTCCCACAAGGAGTTCAAGCCGGACTTTAACGTTAGCTATACCTACCAGCATACGGCCGACAAATTCCGCGATTACTACATGGCCAGCTTCGGCATACGGTTGCCCAACCGCGGCCGTCAATCGGCGGCGTTGGCAGAAGCCACTCAAAACCAGGAGCGCGCAAAGCAGGAGCTTCAGGCAGAAGTTCAACGAGTGCAGTCGGAAATCGAGCAGCAATACGTTTTGGCGCGCAGGTCCGAAGACCAGCTCAAAATCTACTCGGAAGGCCTGATTCCTCAATCCGAGGCCACCTTTCAAGCTGGGTTAGCCGCCTATCAATCCAACCGCCAGGACTTCGCAACTTTGCTTTCTTCTTTTCAGGATGTATTGAACTCGAATCTCGACTATCAGCGCGAGCTGGTCGAGCACGAGTCTGCATTAGCGAGATTGGAACGGCTCACGGGGGTGAGTTTGCCATGAATGACCGAATTGATATTGCATATCGCCGTGCTTTTCTTGTCATGCTGTTTGCGACGATAGTTCTTACAATTGTTGTTGCAGGATTGTGGTGGCGGTTGCACACCTCGGATACCGCCCAGGTTGCGCCTTCGGCGGCTCCGACCACTGAAGTCGCTCAGCCTCCGATGCTGAGCATGTCAGGTGACCCAGCAGCGGCTCCCACACAATCTGAGGCGGCGCTTGCTCCGATGCAGCTCACTTCCCGACAGATGCAAAGCATTGGCGTGCAAATTGGCGAAGTTAAATATCACTCTGTGAACGACGAGATCCGGTTCTTTGGAAATGTCCAGGCGGATGAGCGCCGACTGGCTTATGTGCAGACACGCTTTGCGGGTTGGATACGGAAACTGTATGTCGACGCAACCGGCGACTTCGTACGCAAGGGCCAGCCTCTGTTCACAATCTACAGTCCGGATCTGGTTACTACCGAGCAGGAATATCTGATCGCCAAGAAGAACCAAGCTGATTTGCAGCAGAGTTCTGTTACAGGCGTCGCATCCGGAGCCGCCTCACTGTTTGGCGCCACCAAGGACCGATTGCTGCAATGGGAAATACCGCCGAGCGAAATTGCCAAGTTGGAGACGACTGGGAAGGTGATTACCGATCTAACCATCAATTCTCCTGTTTCAGGCTACATCACTGAGAAGACTGCGCTGCCGAACATGTATGTGCAACCGGATACACATCTATATACAGTTTCGGATCTTTCGGACGTTTGGGTTCTGGCACAAGTTTTTCAAAATGATGCAGGCAAAATTAAGCCTGGAGACCATGCGGACGTCACCGTCGATGCCTATCCTGGAAAAGTCTTTTCCGGGCGAGTCGACTACCTTCTGCCCCAGGTCGATACCGCCACGCGCACCCTGCCTGTCCGGTTAGTGATCCCGAATGCGGGTTTGAAACTGAGGCCGGGCATGTATGTAAACGTCGGACTGAAACTCCAACTTGGCAAACAGTTAGTAGTTCCTGAGGCTGCTATCTTTCATTCTGGAACCAAAAACCTGGTGTTCATTTATCGCGGCGATGGAAATATTGAACCGCGAGAGGTTGAACTCGGCTCACGTGTTAGGGAACAGCAAATTGTTACAAAAGGGGTCCGGGCGGGCGAGCAGATTGTTGTCTCGGCGAACTTCCTGATTGACTCCGAAGCTCAGTTGAAGGCAGCCGCGGGAGCATTCATGCCGCCACCGCCAGGGGCCGGTGCTGCTGCTGCCATGAATGCGCCAGTACAAACGCAAGCCACGGTCGACCTGACAACCGATCCTTCGCCGCCACACAGAGGGAGTAACACTGTTCGTGTGAAGCTCACTTCGAGCGATGGAAAACCGGTCACCGGCGTCCAGGTGACGGTCACGTTCTTCATGCCCGCGATGCAAGACATGGGAATGGCTGCCATGAAAACGGTGGTCCAGGCGAGTGACAAAGGTGGCGGCGTATATGAAGGCAACGGCGATCTCGGATCTGGCGGCACTTGGCAAGTAACGGTCACGGCCACTCGGAGCGGACAGGTCATGGTGAGTCAGCACCTCACGCTCAATGCGACGGGAGGAATGTAACGTGATCAACCGAACCATTGAGTGGTGTGCGCACAACCGCTTCCTTGTTTTCACGGGCGTGTTGCTGTTGGTGTTGGCTGGTATCTGGTCGATGGGCCACATCCCACTGGACGCTCTGCCGGATATTTCCGATGTTCAGGTCATCATCCATACCAACTGGGAAGGTGCGCCGCCCAGCATTATTGAAGATCAGGTAACTTACCCGATTGTGACTGCATTGCTCGCCGCGCCGCATGTGAAGGCCGTACGCGCACAGACGATGTTCAACGATTCCTACGTGTTTGTCGTTTTCGAAGACGGAACGGATATGTATTGGGCGCGTTCGCGTGTCGTGGAGTATTTGCAAACTATCGCCGGGCGGCTTCCGCCGGATGTTCATCCGATGATCGGGCCGGATGCCACGGGAGCGGGCTGGGTTTATGAGTATGCGCTTGTGGATCACAGCGGGAAATACAGTCTCGCCGACTTGCGAAGCCTTCAGGACTGGCATCTCCGCTACCAACTGGAAACTGTCCCCGGCGTCGCGGAAGTGGCCACGATCGGCGGCTTTGTGCGCCAGTATCAAGTCCAACTTGATCCGAACAAACTGCTCGCATATGGCATCCCGCTCTCGACCGTGATTGACCGGGTGAAATCCAGTACCAACGAAGTTGGCGGGCGTGCCCTGGAGCTGAGCGGAACGCGCTACATGATTCGCGGCCTCGGCTATCTGCACTCGCTATCGGACCTGGAAAATGTGCCAGTCATGGCGAAGAACGGTACGCCTGTTTTGATCAAAGATCTGGGGAGAGTTTCCTTTGGCCCAGACATCCGGGAAGGTGTGGCGGATTGGCAAGGAGAAGGCGAAACCGTCGGCGGCATCGTTGTCATGCGCTATGGGCTGAACGCTCTTAACGTGATCGACGGGGTGAAGAAGAAGCTGGCCGAGATCAAAGCGTCTCTGCCTCCTGGAGTGGAAGTAGTCTCGGGATACGACCGCGCCGTATTAATTCAGGATTCGATCAAGACTCTGCAACGGGACCTTGTGGAAGAGGCGGTCATTGTCAGCGTTGTTATCATCGTTTTTCTGTTTCACTTCCGTTCTGCGCTGATCCCGATCCTTACACTTCCTATCGCAGTCATTGCTTCCTTCGTGCCCATGTACTACCAAGGAGTCAGCTCCAACATTATGTCTTTGGGCGGGATCGCGCTGGCAATTGGCGTCTTGGTCGACGCCGCGATTGTTATGGTAGAGAACGGCTATCGCCATCTCTCCGAGAGGCCCAATTCTCCTTCTGGAGAGATCAGTTCCGCCCTCCCTGAACCCGAACGCCGGAAGATTCTGATTGATAGCGCGAAGCAGGTTGGACCAGCGCTGTTCTTTTCTCTCATCATTATTGTGGTCTCATTCCTTCCCGTCTTCCTTCTGGAGGCGCAGGAGGGGCGCATGTTCCGCCCTCTCGCTTGGACGAAGACGCTCGCCGTTGGTTTTTCCTCGGTCCTGGCGATCACCTTGGTGCCGGTTTTGATGGTCATTTTTATCAAAGGGAAGTTGCACCCCGAATCGCAAAACCCAGTTTCCCGGTGGACACAGGCCTTATATCTTCCGGTTCTCCGCCTATGCCTGAAGTATCGCAAGACGACATTACTTCTAAATTTATTGTTCCTTGTGGTGACATTTCCTCTGGTGTTAAGGCTCGGCAGTCAATTCATGCCGCCGCTGTACGAAGGTTCTTCGTTGTATATGCCAACAGCGTTGCCCGGTATTTCCATCACGCAAGCATCACAACTGCTGCAAGAGCAGGATCGTGTGTTGCGCTCATTCCCGGAGGTCGAGACGGTGTTTGGAGTGGTCGGACGTTCGGACAGCGCGACCGACAACGCTCCTCTCGATATGTACGACACCACCATCATGCTGAAACCGCGTGAACAGTGGCCTGCTGACATGACGTACGAGAAGCTGATCGGCCAGATGGACGAGAAGTTGCAATACCCAGGGCTCACGAACACGTGGACGATGCCGGTAGAAAATCGGCTCGACATGGCGCTCACCGGAATCAAGACGCCGGTTGGGATGAAAATTCAAGGGCCAAGCCTAGAGGGTATCCAGCGGCTCGGGGCGCAGATTCAGCAGATCCTCTCTCAGTCCTTGCAAGTTCGGTCGGCCTTTGCCGAGCACGTGTCCCAGGGTTTCTACGTCAACATTGATACAAACCGCCTGGAAGCGGCCAAGTACGGCCTAACCATTACCGATGTCCAACAAGCGGTTGCCTCGGGTATCGGCGGCATGAATATCGGAGAAAACATCGAAGGCCGTGAACGTTACCCGATGAACGTCCGCTACGAGCGCGATTTTCGCGACAATATCGAGGATTTCGGTCGGGTGCTGATCGCAACTCCGACGGGTGCACAAATTCCCATAGGACAGGTGGCAAAGATTTCATTTTCGAATGGCCCCGCCATGATTCGCGACGAAGACGGCCAGCTGACCGGGTATGTCTATATCGATCTAAACACGAAAGACTATGGCGGCTTTGTAAAAGAAGCCTCCAAGCTACTGCGTCAGAAACTCGCACTGCCGGCGGGCTACACCTACACATGGTCTGGCGAATACGAGTTTGAGGTTCGAGCCAAACAACGGCTGAAAATTATTCTGCCGGTAGTATTCTTCGTGATCTTTGTTCTGCTGTATATGATTTTCCATTCCGCCACAGAAGCTATGGTGCTGATCTTTCCCACGTTTTACGCCATGACCGGGGGGCTGATTTTGCAGTGGCTGCTCGGCTACAACTTCAGCGTAGCCGTATGGGTGGGCTACATCGCGCTATTCGGAATTGCCGTTGAGACGGGAGTGGTCATGGTGGTCTACCTCCATGAAGCTCTCGATCACAAGCTGGCCTCAGGTGTTCCGCTTACTAACGCCGATATCGAGACGGCAGCTATTGAAGGGGCTGTGCAGCGTCTCCGGCCGAAGCTGATGACGGTCGTTGCTGTATTAGCCAGCCTCATTCCAATTCTGTTTGAAAGCGGAATCGGTTCCGACGTGATGAAGCCAATTGCCGCTCCGATTGTAGGCGGGATGATTACCTCGACTATCCACGTGCTAATTCTGGTGCCGGTCTTCTTTGTGCTCATGAAGGAACGAGCACTGCGTCGCGGAACGCTGCGGCGGAGCGAATAGACTTCGGCGGAGTGGGTGCTGGGCAGAGACTCATAGCCGTCCGATTAAAAAAGGCGATTCTTGTCATTATAGTGTTATTGTTATAACATTATTGAAATGACTGTAGCTACCAGAATAGCGAAGGTTCCATGGCTGTTGCTCGTTTTTAGTCTTCCCGCCAAGAGTGCCAGCCAGAGGGTGGAGATTTGGCGCAAGTTGCAGCGGTATGGAATGCTGCCTCTGCGTAGCTCAGGCTATGTCCTGCCAAACTCTGCGATGAACCAAGAGCGAATGGAGTGGCTTGCTACCGCCATTCGCACATATAGAGGCCAGGCCTCTGTGGTTCAAGTGCAAGGCTTTGACGACTTGCCGGCGAATCAGCTGAAGCGGATGTTCGTAGAAGCGCGATCGCGTGACTACCAAAAGCTGCTACACGACACGAAGAAGCTTCTTCCACTCTCCACCGCGCGTAGGCCCAGCGGACGCCTGAATCGGATTCGCCACCGCTTCCAGGAGCTGCAAGAGATCGACTTCTTCGGGAGTCCATTGCGTACTAAGGTGGAGAACCTGCTGGCTCAGGCTGATGAATCTGAGGCAGCAAGAGCTGGCCGCAAAAACAAGCGGAAGTCCAGGGAGTACGTCCACCGTGTGTGGATGACTCGACCACGTCCCGGTATTGATCGGGTGTCGTCAGCGTGGCTGATTCGGCGTTTCATTGATCCGAAGGCACGCTTCATCTTTGGCGCTGAACCGAGCTCCCATCCCGACGCGATACCCTTCGACATGTTTTGCCCGCTGGGTTTTGGGCATAGTGGAGAGGATTGCACATTCGAGACGTTATGCAAGCAGTTCTCGATACGAGACGGCAGGGTGAAGAACATCGCACAGATCATTCATGACGCCGACCTTGGAGATGAGAAATTTGGCCGGGCTGAGGGACTAGGACTGGACAAAGTTCTGAACGGTTGGGCGAAGCAAGACTTACCCGATGCTGAACTGTTGCAGCGTGGGATGGACCTGATCGAAGGCTTATATGAGTCGCTGGTGTGAGGTAGTGGAGGCGCAATGACGAGTATTGACAGTGTCAGAAAGTTGCTACTCATTAGTAATTCGACCTTGCACGGCAGCGGTTACCTGGACCATGCGGAAAAAGAGATCCGAGACTCTGTAGGGAGTAAAAGCAAGATTGTATTCGTCCCCTACGCAGTCCATGACCTCCGGGAGTACGCAGCGAAAGCACAAGAACGCCTTCGCAACATGGGTCTCTCACTCCAGTCAATTCACGATATTTCCAATATGGCGCGAGCTATCGACGAAGCGGATGCGATTTTCGTTGGTGGCGGCAATACGTTCAGGCTGTTGAAGGGGCTCCACGACCATGATCTGCTGGGTCCAATCCGGCGGAGAGTAGCAGCGGGAGTCCCATACATAGGATCAAGCGCGGGCTCCATCGTGGCTTGTCCAACTCTGAAAACAACCAAGGACATGCCTGTGGTGCAGCCCGCGTCTTTCGAGGCGTTGGGCTTGGTCCCTTTCCAGATTAGCCCGCACTATCTCGATCCTGATCCCTCATCGACCCATATGGGGGAAACTCAGGAGGAACGGATACTGCAGTTCCTCGAAGAAAACGAAGAGGCGGTGGTCGGCTTACGGGAGGGTTCGATTCTGCGAGTACAGGACGGAGCGGTCTTGTTGAAAGGGCCGAATACTGCGCGTATCTTCCGGTGCGGTCAGAAGCCTGTCGAGGTTCCAACGGGATCGGATCTTCAGCCGCTGGTAGCGGGAATTGTTTCTCTCGTAGGAAGAGTCGCATGAAGCCGGACGAAGTCATATTCCTGACGTCACGAGAGATTCAAAACCTGCTGACCCTCGACGAATGTATCGTGGCGGTGGAGCGCGCTTTCCGCTTGTACGGAGAGGGCAAGGTAGTCCCGCCAGCCGTGTTGAGCATGCACGCGCACGGCGGGGGTTTTCACGTGAAAGCCGGGGTGCTGGAACTCGATCGATCGTACTTCGGCGCGAAGGTGAATGGAAACTTTCCGGAGAATGCAGTTCGATTCGGGCTACCGACAATTCAAGGGGTCATCGTTCTCTGCGACGCTGAGAATGGGACTCCTCTGGCCATGATGGACTCTCGGGACATTACGGCGCTGCGAACCGGTGCGGCGACAGCAGTGGCGGCAAAGTACCTGGCACGCCGGGATTCGCGGAGCGTGACGATTTGCGGTTGTGGAACTCAGGGGCGTGTTCAGCTCAAGTCGCTCTCCCGCGTCTTCCACCTCAAGACTGTGCTGGCCTACGACAAGAGCGAGGAATTGGCGATGCGGTTTGCTTATGAACTGGCATCGGGCCTAAAGATTCCGGTAACACCAGTGACGGATCTCGCTGTCGCTGTGCGGCAAAGCGACATTTGTGTGACGTGCACCCCGTCACGGCATCCCTTGTTGGGCTCCGATGATGTTTCACCAGGAACGTTCATCGCTGCCGTTGGCGCGGACAACTCTCAGAAACAAGAACTCCACCCAAGCCTGATGGCAAAGAGCAAGATCGTATCTGACATTCTCGAACAGTGTGCCGTGATGGGAGACTTGCATCATGCCCTGAATGCGGGTGTCATGACTCGAGCCGATGTGCACGCAGAACTAGGCGAGGTCGTGGCAGGAAATAAACCAGGCCGCGAATCGGAAGAGGAAATCATCATTTTTGACAGCACGGGCATGGCGCTGCAAGATGTGGCGGCCGCAGCCTTAGTGTACGAGAAGGCGGAACGGGAAGGATCTGGCATTCGATTAAGTTTTGCAGCCTAAGAACTAGAGGAGAATGTCACCATGCGTAACATCGTCCACCAAAATCTATCAGGCAGAATTGTGGCAACGCTTGCGACAGCAACAATTGCGATTGCCTTCTTGTTTAACGGAACTCTGGCTGCGGGGCAGACAGCGGCGTCCACTTCAAGTGCGGCCAGCGACTGGAAGCAAGTCGAGGACGCGATGGGCCGTCCTGGGCAGATGCAGCCCGGCGATGTGATCAAGTTTGGCCTGCCGCGCAAGGATCTGCACGTTGTCCTGGATGGCGTGGACATCAAAGCGGGTCTTGCCTTGGGTTCGTGGGTGGCGTTCAAGCGGGTGGACGGCGGAGCGATGGTGATGGGCGACCTGGTGCTAACTCAGGACGAAGTCGAGCCCGTCATGATGAAACTACAAGAGGGAGGCATCCAACAGTCCGCCATCCACAACCATCTGATTGGCGAGTTGCCGCATGTGATGTACATGCACATTTCGAGTCATGGCGACGCGGCGCAGATGGCAAAGGCAATTCACGAGGCACTGCTGCTGACGAAGACTCCGGGCCCAGACACCAGTCCGGCTGCCCCAGTTCCTGCAACCCAAGCTGCGGCCGAACTCGGATTCGACCAGAAGCAAGTCGAGCAAATTCTTGGGCACACCGGGAAAGTCAATGGTGGAATCCTTCAGATCGGAGTACCGAGGGCGGAAACAATCACGGACTCGGGCATGACAGTACCGCCCTCGATGGGCGTCGCCACAGCTCTGAACTTCCAACCTACAGGCAACGGCAAAGCGGCGATCACAGGAGATTTCGTGCTGCTTGGGAGTGAAGTGAATCCGGTCATCAAGACTCTCCGCGCGAACGGAATTGCCGTGACGGCGCTTCACAGTCACATGCTGATGGAAGAACCTCACCTGTTCTTCATGCACTTTTGGGCGAACGACGATGCAGTGAAGCTAGCAAAGGGTTTGCGATCTGCGCTGGACAATACGAACTCAGCAAAATGAATCCAGACACCAACTCGGATGTTCACGAGCCCGCGAGAGTGCCGCTGACTCAATTCGTAGGATATTTCTTGTGGCTCGGAACCGTGGGATTCGGCGGGCCGATTGCGCTTGCGGGACACATGCAGCAAGACCTTGTGGATAGCCGCGGCTGGGTACGCAAAGAAGACTACCTGGAGGGCCTGGCGCTGGCGCAGCTCGCCCCGGGTCCTCTGGCGGCCCAGCTCGCGATTTATCTCGGCTACATCCGCGCGGGTGTGCTTGGAGCCACAGCCGTGGGAGTGGCGTTCGTTCTACCGTCGTTCCTGATGGTGTTGGGGCTTTCGGCAGCCTATGTTCGATTCGGCGGGCTGCCGTGGATGCAGGGAATGTTTTACGGAATCGGGGCAGCGGTGATTGGAATCATTGCTCGCTCTGCGTTCAAACTCACCAAGCTCACGCTCGGGAAAGACAAGTTGCTGTGGGGAATATTCGTAGCCCTAGCGATATCAACGGCGTGGACCTCGCAGGAGATCATTTGGTTATTCCTGTTAGGCGGAATTGTTACCGTCGTAGTCAAAGCGTTGCCAGCTCGGCAGCAGGTGAGAACAGCGGTCTCCCTGCTGTTTCCGGCCCTAAGCATGGGAACGAACAACACACTGCTGCAAATTTTTCTCTATTTCGCCAAGGCGGGAATGTTTGTATTTGGCAGCGGGCTTGCCGTTGTGCCGTTTCTGTATGGTGGCGTGGTGCAGGGACATCATTGGCTGACGGATCATCAGTTCGTGGACGCGGTCGCAGTGGCCATGATCACGCCGGGACCGGTTGTTATTACGGTCGCATTTATTGGGTATTTAGTGGCGGGTGTTGCAGGGGCGTTAGTGGCAGCTCTGGGGATTTTTCTTCCTGTTTACCTGGTAGTTGTTGTGCTCGCTCCATCCTACAAACGATGGGCGAAGAACCCGCAGTTGAATGCTTTTGTCCGAGGTGTGACTGCGGCGGCAACCGGTGCGATTGCCGGAGCGGTCGTGGTGCTCGCCCGGCGGTCGATTTACGATCTGCCGACGATTCTGATCTGTGCCGTGAGCCTCGCCATTCTATTTCGCTGGAAAGTTCCCGAGCCAGTTCTTATCGCGTGCGCCGCCGTTGTGGGATTGGTCTTACACCATGGGTGAAGACTGATACGTCCGTTTGGCCCCAAGAGAAGTTTTCCGCGCGGGCAGGCGAGGGCGCATGCCCCTACATGTGTGTTTCATGAATCGAGATGTATGACACTTCTTCTGGTCACGCTACAAAGGCGTTGCCGGAAGGGGACGAGGGCTATGGTATGCTCCTACGATTTCCAGTTTCGAGGGAAAGTGAGGGTCTATGCTGGCTTCGTTGCGGCCGATGAACTTAGGCGAGTTGCTGGATCGAAGCTTTTTCCTCTACAGGAAGCACTTTCTTCTGTTCGTGGGAATAGTTGCGCTGCCGCATCTGGTGCTCCTGGCGTTCCAACTCATCGGAGTGGCGATTCGTCCCAAGACACCAGCTTTGATGATGTTGAGTGGAATCTGGGCACTTGCAAGCGCCGTGCTGTATTTGGCGGTCATTGCGACTTCGCAGGGTGCAACCGTCGTGGCGGTTTCCAAAGTTCATCTCGGGCATGAGGCAAGTATTTCCGAAGCGTTTGCTGGTATCAAGAAAAGAATTCTGGGCCTCGCGTGGATCATGATTGTCATGGGACTCGTCGTCGGTTTCGGGTTCATCCTCTTGATTATTCCGGGGATCATGCTTGGCCTGATGTGGGCGCTAACCATCCCTGTTGCGGTTTTGGAAGGTACCGGACTTTCGAGTTCGGTGTCGCGCAGCGCCGAGCTGACCAAAGGCAGCCGCTGGCGAATCTTTGTCATCTGCTTCTTGTTTCTTGTTCTCACCTACATTGTCTACGTACTGTGGGAGATGCCCATATTCGTTGCCATTGGGATGTTTGCCCAGAGACACGGGCCGGGAGCGATTCCTGTATGGACCCAGGTTGCATTGCCGGTCGGCACTTTCCTGACCGAGTGTTTAGTCGGCCCATTGATGACGATTGCGCTTTCGCTGGTGTATTACGATCAGAGAGTCCGTAAGGAAGCTTTCGATTTACAGCATATGATGGCGGCACTCGATGCGCCGCAGGGCGGAGCTTCTGCACCTGCGTAAGGGACCGCTGCCAGAACTGCAGTTGACGGCTGAGATTGCGTTGTTCTCCCGCGATTTTGAGCTTTGTTTGGAAGGGAAGGCTTATGACCACGCAGTTGCGCCCGATGAGCTTGAGTGAGTTGTTGGACCGTAGCTTTTTCCTATACCGGAAGTATTTCTTGCTGTTCGTGGGAATTGCTGCGCTGCCCCACTTGGCACTGCTGGCGTTTCAACTCGTCCAGGTTATGGTTTCTCCCGAACCGCGGAGAGCACTCGTCACGTTCGAGTGGCTCCTGCCGACTCTGTTGATTTCCTTCGCTGTCGTTGCTATTTCGCAGGGCGCGACCGTAATTGCGGTTTCCCGAGTGCATCTAGGCCAGCAGACCAGTATTTCGGAGGCCTTCTCCCCCATCCTGAGCCGCGTTGTGCCTTTAGCGCTGATGATGATCGTTGTGGGGTTGGGTGTTGGCATAGGATTCGTTTTTTTCATTGTTCCGGGAATCATCCTGGGGCTGATGTGGTCATTGACCATTCCGGTCGCAGTGCTGGAAGGTACTGGGCTGGGAAAGTCAACTTCGCGTAGTGCCGAGCTGACGAAGGGTAGCCGTGGGCAGATCTTTGTTATCTATGTATTGATCCTGGCCCTGACCTACGCTGTCTACCTACTGGTGCAAGGGCCTATTCTTTTTGCCATCGGCTTGTCCGCATTTAGCAAGCACAATGGTGCCGGCGTGCCGCTCTGGGGACAGATTGCGTTACCCGTCGGTGGCTTTGTGACCCAGACTTTGGTTAGCCCCCTGATGACGATCGCATTTTCGTTGATCTACTACGATCAAAGGGTGAAGAAAGAAGCGTTTGATTTACAGCATATGATGGCGGCACTCGATGCCCCGCAGGGCGAAACCCCTGCGCCCGCGTAGGCGGCACGATGGTCCTGCGCCGCACGCTCCTGCTTGGGTTCTCGTTCTTCTGGTGTCTTGCGTGCGTTGCGGAGACAAACATCACGGTAGTTCCGTCCGACGGACACAGCTCTGAGTCGCGCACGGTCACTCCCACGGAGTATGCGGCTGAACTCGACCGGCTCGCTTCCGTCGTCCAGGAACTGTCACGCGCGAGAGAATTGCCGAGCCTTCTGAAAGATATTCCGCCAATCTGGCGGATCGAAACTGCACAGAAAACCTTCGAAGTACCGACGGAAGGGCTGCGCGAGAAAATCGCTGCATGGCAAAAGAAACCGGACAAGGATCTGCAAGCGCGCATCGTTGCCGACCTGCAGATGCTGCGAGCAGAGGCGCTCTCCTTTGAAACATCTCCAAGCGACACTTCCCAACGACGCAACCTGCTGAATGGAATTCTTGCGGGCAAGGAGTTCCAGAATGTCCAGGGGCAAACGTGGCTCGATCGCCTCAAGCAACGCTTAGTCCAGCAATTGGAGAAGTTACTGGGCAGAATGTTTTCGTCGTCGGCAATTTCCACGATCAGCGATGTTCTGGTTTATGGGCTGATCGGATTAGCTGTGTGCGTCGTGCTCTATTGGATGTACCGGACGATCCGCAATGGCGACGAGTTGGAGGAACTGGCGCTGAAGGCACCGACGATCTCCAGCAAAGCGTGGACAGTCTGGATGGCGGAAGCGCGAGCCGCGGCGGACGCAGGAAATTGGCGGGAGGCCATTCATCTTGGATATTGGTGTGGAATTTCT
>Ga0210384_10000860_pt1 | contig 43727 bp, 68 predicted proteins | sample IncBWH2MmetaG_FD_160574 | JGI IMG/M metagenome (GOLD analysis project Ga0210384, IMG submission 160574) | Forest soil microbial communities from Barre Woods Harvard Forest LTER site, Petersham, Massachusetts, United States - Inc-BW-H-2-M | ecosystem: Environmental > Terrestrial > Soil >... | reverse complement strand
TAATCCCTATGCGGCCTTCGATTCCCGGCTGGAGGTTACAGGCTCTAGCAATATCGATCACTACGCGGGGTATCAGGATATTCCCACCGTAGATGTCGGCTATACGGGCACCCTTAATAACCTCATCAACTTTGTCGGTTATGCCAATGTCAACGGTGGCACTGTCAATACGCGCCTTGGTTTCGAAGTAAATGACTTCATCAAGTCGGGCACTGGCAGCGTGGGAACACAATACGGTTTGTACATCAACACCCTGACCAACGCTGGGGCTAACCATGGAATCTACGTTGCGACCAACGACTCTTTCTTTGGTGGTGGAGTAGTTGCGCCGCTCAAGGTAAACAATGGGGCAGCGGCGGGCCCGGCCATCGTAGGCCCGTGGGTCACGGTTGGATCATATAACGCGCTCTCGCTGAATGGTTCCCTCTCCAATGTGTTGGGCATCGTGGGCGGGACATCGGGAGACAACAATCTCTATATGTTCGTCCCCTCAGGAGGAAGTTTTGAGCTAGGAGCAGCGGCGAGATTTGACATTGATACCGCTACGCCCGTGGTGTGGCATGCGGATACCGGGATATCGCGTGACGCCGCAGGAGTTATAGATGTGGGAAATGGCACGTTAGGTGATAAGTCGGGGACGGTCAACGCTGCCCACGTTGTAGCCGGCAACGGATTCTCTGGCACAAAGACAGCTGGAAGCTGCGTCCTCACCATCGTAAGCGGAATCATCACTAATGTAACGGGCTGCTGATGAGAAAGTGCGTAGGCGGTAATGGCTCCGACGCAACGGCCGCAGTCCAAATCTACCTACTTGGCACGGTCAATCCGCTCATCCGCCACCTCTACCTCATCGGTGAGCCGGAAGATCCAAACGCAATACGCCTGACAGATCACGAAGGGCCGGTAATCTATGGCTCGTGGGGCACATTCAAACCGGCCGTTATCAGCCGCGGCGGAGTGACAACGAAGGTTGGGCTTGAGATTCAGAATCTCACCGTGACCTGGACTCCGGGCAATCTCACGGCGGGAGTCACGGTCGGCACAGCAAACGCTTTACAACTTGCAAGAACTCACTATTACGACAACTGGCCGATACGCATCTGGAAGTGCTTCATGCCCACGCCGGGAGATGCCAATACCTTGGGGGCTTGTGAGTGGTTCGGCGGACGCATCGGCAACTGCACGGTAGGCAGAAGCCAAATTGAATTTACAACGACGTCTTTCCTCGATGTCATTACGCAGAAGCTTCCCGCAAACGTCATCGAATCGACTTCGACCCTCGCTGGCTACACGGGCGCAACGATCCCAGCCGGGGACTCCTCAGTCCCAACCTTCTCTGTCTTCACCGGCTCAACCACGACCAAAATCTACGCTGACACCCTGACACCCACAGCAAACCGTATCTATGGAACCAACGTGTTCACTGCGGGCTACATGGTATTTCTCGCCGGTGCTGGCGCTACCCTTGCCGGGTACTGGTCTGCCATCGGCACCAACGAACAATACACGGACGGCCACGCCAACAACCACAACCAGTTCGACATCTATACGGCTCTGCCGTGGGCACCGACACCAGGCGTCGATACCTTCTACGTCTCGAAGGCCGCGCCGATCAATCAAGCAGATGGAGACTTTTTTGGCTTTCCTTTCGTTCCTCAGCCAACTTCAGCGGTCTGAGGCGGTAGAGATTGCAAGGTCATTTCTTGGCACGCCTTATGTCTTAGGTGGTCGGGTCAAAGGTGCCGGGGTTGACTGCGCGACACTCCTGGCTGCCTATCTGATCGAAATTGGCAAGTGCACGCCAGAAGACTTTGACGACGTGGGAATTTATTCGCATGACTGGTTTCAACACCAAAGCAGCGAACGCTACATGCTGCGGCTGATGCGGTCTGCTCCGCGAGTTTTAGAAGCTTCTTGTATCGGAACGGTGGACGCGAAGCCCGGCTCTCTTGCGCTATTCAAAGTCGTGGGCAGCCGGGTGTTCAATCACGGCGGAATTATCACAAAGTGGCCGTTCATGGTGCACGCTGCTGACCCGTGCGTTAAGGAAATCAATGCGGTGTCTCACTGGCTGACCGCCCGCCGCGAAGTATCAATATTTGACCCCTGGAGTGCTGAATGAGCATCGGTAAAGCACAAGCCGCGCAAGCACCCACGGCGATGGGGTCACTGCTGCAAGCATCGACTTACGGGGCAGCCATCCCAACGATCTACGGGATGACGCTATCTCCGCTGCTGGCTATTTGGGCGGCGAATCTACGGCAGGGCGGCTCCATCAAGAAGTTCAAGCAGCTCAAGAAGGGCATCACTGCTTACGTCGAAAACATCGATTTTCTGATCGGCCACAACCCGATCATCGGCGTGAATCAGATGTGGAACAACGGCGCCACCATTCCATTGGTCTATACGACCTATGTCCATACTGGCGCGAACGGCTCGGTAACCATACCGGCCTCTCCGCCTCCTAATGCTTCGAACACGTTCTATTCGGTTATTGGCATCACTATGGCCGCGCCATATACCGTCACATTCAACGACTATGGCGGCAATCCGGTAACGCTTAGCGGAACAACCCAGATCCCGATGTGGAACGAACTGGTCGCCGGACCTGATCCTACCCACAGCTCCTCTGTGCGGAACTATCCTTACTGCTATCGCTGGGAACCAAGCTATGGAGCAACGGTCTATTTCGACCATCCCAACTTCTTCACCAACGTCATCACGATCTACTACACCCAGACGAATGCAGCCACCAGCTATCAAGGGCCGCTCGCGCATAACCGCCTAGCCTTTGAGCCGCAGCTTGGTTCGGGCACAGAGTACTCGGATGCTGGACTTTCGGCGCAGCAGATCATCTACCCGATGTTCGCCGGCATTGAATCGTCGGACATTGATCTAGGTTCTTCTGGTGCCCTTCCCCAGCTTCAGGCAGAGGTGCAAGGCAAGTTCGGCCTCTATGCAACCGGCGATGCCGACTTTGCCGACATGATTGAGGATGTCTTCAAGTCTGGGGTTGCGCAGGCTGCCCTCGGCGCGGGTCCGAGCTTTACGCAGGTAGAGCATGGCCTGTCCTGCTATCGCTTCCCCGGATGCATTCAGTCAAAGACCAACACGACCATCTACCTGAATTTCTCGCTTCCCTATAACCAACCGACCACGGCGGGAAATTACCTGCTGGTCATCGTCACTTGCGGCAACGACCAAGGGACATTGGGAATCAGCGACACTACCAGCAATACGTGGACGCCAATCTTCCCGTCTACCGGAACCGATCGCGTTCAGGCTTGGTACGCGAAGGCGAATGGCGGGGCATGTACGTGCAGTTTTTCAGGACTCGTCCCCCTATCAGACAACATGCAAATCAGCATGTATGAGATTGCCGGCGTGGATATGCTTGACTCGGTAACTCTTACGAATTCGATCACGACAACCAATCAGTATAATTTCCCTGCCTACATTCTTGGCCTAGGATTGTGGGACAACGCTGGCACGAACCCACCAAATCCACGCATCCCACACTGGAACGCACTGCTCGCTGCCGATGTGGGTGCATATGGAACCATAGCCTCACCCTACCAGGTCATTTTAGAGCGCACCGTTAACTCGCCCGGAACCTATGGGCTAGTCATCCCCCCCTATGGAAGTGCTCCGCATTCGACGGCACTGCTTGCTTTCAAGGCAACGCAGCCAGCGAACTACCCCAAGCCCCTGGGAGACTTCCTTGACACGGCATCACTAGACCAAGTCCGTTTTCAATGCCGAGCCAACGGCCTATACGGATCGCTGTCGATGACCGCACAGCAAGCGGCCTCCGATTGGTTGAAGACCTTGTACGACGCCGCAGACGCCGCTCCGGTCTATATGGGATTCAAGCTCTACAGCATGCCATACTCGGAGGTCTCTGCCGTTGGGAATGGTGTCGTCTATAACGCCCTCACCGCGCCAGGGCCAACCTACAATCTGAGTACAGAGAACGGGGACTTTTGCCCTAGTGGGAATGATGCTCCGATCAAAGTCTCGACCTCGGCGCGCATCAACCAGCCCAACGTTCTGCAGATGCAGTGCCTTAACCGGACGTCGAACTACAACCCCAGCCTAGTAGAACATCCTGACGCCGCGGGAATTTCCCTCTTTGGTGTGCGTAAAGCAGACCCGATCACGAACAACGCCGTGCAGGATGTCTCGATCGCACGTCAGCTCCTCGGCATCCAGGTAAGAAAGCTGCAATACGGTGGCGATGTCTACACCTTCACCATCCCAGCAAAGTGGTGCCTGCTTGCGCCGATGGGTGCGGGTGGCGGCGGAACTTCTGATGCGGTCATCACAATCACAGACCCGCTTGCGGACATCTCGGGCATTCCGGTAAGGCTGACTTCGATCAGCGAGCAGGCGGACGGCTCTCTCGACTGTGAAGCCGAGCCCTTTGTCTACGGGATGTATGCTCCTACGGTCTTCTCGGCTGACACACCGACACCATACGATCCGGGCAATGTTATCAATAGCCAATCCGGTGGTCTCAGTATCAACCCCCCCATCATCTTCGAGGCAACTCCCCGGCTAGCACAGCAGACTTCCCCGGCACAGATATGGATTGTGACATCCTGTGCGCAGCAATCAATCTATGGCGGTTGCCAGTGCTACATCTCGACTGACGGCGGGTCTAGTTATACTCTGGCAAGTTCGAATCCCGTCCTGGGATCGGCGATGCAGGCTACGGTCGGAAACAATAGTTTTCAGAATTGGCCTGCGGGTACAGATCCAGACACAACCAACAACCTGTTCATATCATCCTCTGTAACCTTGCCGAATCCCCCCGGAACACTCCCGTCCTTGTCGCCAACTCAGCGCGATAACTTTCAATATCCCTGCTATGTGGGGTTCAATAATGAAGCCACGTTGGACGCCGAATTTTTGACCGGAGACACCACACAAATAACCGAGTTGGGCGTCCTCTTCTCTAATCCGACCATTCTGAACGCACTGCCTAGCGACGCTGTAATCACCAGCATCTTCCCGATGCAGTTCATTGAGGCCGGCCCCACCGGTTCTCCCGTCGTCACCTCAATCTATTCAGGAACGGGCCTAACCCCAACCTCGGGCGGCACGCTCGTTCAAACTATAACTGGACCAATATCGGCCCCACTACCCACAGGAGGCGGTTCGAGCATTGGCACGTCATTAACCGGTCAGGAAATCCGCTACAACTTGAAATTGAATACGACGGGCCCCGGCGCATTTGGAAAGGTGGTTACCCTAGGGTGGGCAATTTACTATAGCAGCGCGACGCCAAACATTGATCCGCTAGCCCTGGTTCCTTTTGGTGCTGCGGCCGGATTTGGTTTTGGATGGGCAATTCCTAAAACAGTTGCGACCGGAATGGTCGGCTCGGGAACAAATGCGACCATCTCTGCCTTTGGAGGAATAGCCCCTACCGGCTTCGGCTACGAAATCATGACGTACAACGACGCCAACCTGCTGGCCCCCGGAATCTACGAACTTATGGCAACCGGTTCAGGCAACGAACTGCGCCGCGGCGTCTACGGTGCCCCATCTCCAGGTGTGGGAATGAATCATCCCCCCGGTTCTCCATTCGCCCTGCTCGACCCAGCCGGGACGGGAATCTTCAAGATCAATATGGACCCAGCTTGGATTGGAACGCAACTCTGGTTCAAATTCCCGACGTTTAACAAGTTCGGAAATATCGTCAGCAGTCTCCAGGATGTCGATGCATATCCCTTTACGCCCACGGGTGCTGCAGGTAACGCCGGCCCAGCGACAGGCGGCATTCTGGTCAATGGAAGCTAATGGCAACCGAGAAGAATTTCCAGGCCACCGATCCAGCGCCACCAGCGAATGCAAGAAACGTAACCTGGCAGGTAGACCCCACTGCAGCGGGCGCAGACGCAACCACGGGCCAGCCTTACTTCAATACGTCAGCTTACATGCCAGACATGGTTGGGGACACCGGCTCTGGCGGATCTGACGGCCTCGTCCCGGCACCCCCGGCAGGGTCTGCGGCTGCGAGTAAGTTTCTCAAGGCCGATGGCACGTGGGCATCACCGGGCCTGGCTATCGGTGGCGTCTCGACAAAGACGGCAAACTACACCGCCGTTTCTGGCGATGATACAAAACTCATCAGCTTCAACTCTGCCGGTGCGGTTCAGTTGACGCTGCCCGCCACCCCACCCTCGCCAGTTTGGTTTATTGCCGTACAAGATATTGGCGCGGGTGCGCTCACGATAACCCCCAATGGATTGAATCTTGATGGAGCTGCCGGGAGCCTCGTACTTAGTCAGAACTCCGGCGTGTTTGTCTTTACAGACGGCACCAACTACTTCACGGAGCGCGGTCTGGGCACCATCACCAGCATCGCCCTGAGCATGCCATCCGAGTTCTCGGTTGCCGGCTCACCCCTAACCGGCCCCGGAACCATCACGGTTACGAAGGCGAATGAATCCGCGAACACGGCCTACATGGGGCCTGCAAGTGGTAGTCCTGCCGCCCCGACGTTCCGCTCTCTTGTCGCTGCCGACCTTCCAGCATCCGGCGTGACGGCGGGCACCTACAACGCTGCTACTGTAACCGTGGATGCCGAAGGAAGGGTAACGGCGGCATCCAACGGAAGTCTCTCGGGTCCAGGCCTCATCCAGCTTCTACAGTTCAAGTCTGTCACGTCGAGTAGCGGAACCCTTACCGCAGCGTTTACGTCAGCGGTCAAGGTTGGCTCAACAATCGTGGTTGAGTACTGGGGCGCTGGCAACACCACGGCGATAAGCGACACGCAAAGCAACATCTATACGCAATATAACGCCCAGAATTGGGCTAGCCTAATTTACATCTCGCAGTTCGTTGCGCTGAATGTTGTAGCCGGATCAGTAACCGTGACGATGACGGGCGCCGGAAGCACGGGCTACCTCAACATCTACGAATACGCCAACGTGGATTTGGTTGACGTCAGCGGCTCAACCATATCCACTATAACCCCGCTGGCGCAGAGTATCACCACGACTTATCCGACCGATGTTGTCCACATGATGGCCAGCGTCAATGTCGGATCTTCAACGCTCTCCAACACGGACTCATGGCCGCTTATTCAATCGGAGACCAGCGGCCCCAGCGCAGTAACCATCAGCAGCTATTACACAACCATTGCGGCGGCTGGGTCCGTCTCGAATACGCTAAACGCTACGGGAGCGTACACCCACTCCTATATTGGCTTGCTGGCACTTAAGCCGAGACCTGTAGAAGCAGCGCCCGTGTTCCAGACGGGCGGCACCAACAACGCCGCACAGGGGGTGCTCAACCTTACGGCGGGTGCCAATGTAACACTCACCAATACGGGGAGTTCTGTCAGCATCGCATCATCGGGCGGCGGCGGCAGCGGCTCGCTCGTGTTCCTTGAGGCGCATACCGCAAGCAGTTCCGCCTCACTCGCTTTTACGAGTTGGTATTCCTCGTCATACGACGACTACCTTATCGAAATAGTCAACCTTGTTCCTGCCACCAACTCGGTCAGTGTCCTGATGAGAATGTCCACGAACGGCGGTTCGACCTATGACTCAGGGTCGAATTATGGATATGCCAGTTGGCGCTGGATTCCTGGTGGCTCGACACAATCAGGCTCAGACAGCACAACGTCCATCGTCGTTGATGGTGGTGCCGGCACTGACCTTCTGACAAACACGACCGCAAATGGCGGACTGTCTGGAAGTGGAAAGTTATTCAACCCCGGCAGTGCAACGATGAACAAGTTGCTGACGATGCAGACCAGTTTTTTCAACACCGCCTCGCATATAGAAGGTGCAACCACCAGCGCGTGGTACAAGATCACGACTGCGGTTAATGCTTTTGAAATCCTGATGTCCAGCGGCAACATCGCGTCCGGCGTCGTAAGGATTTACGGAATTTCCCACTAGATAAAGAAGAGGAGACTCTATGCGCAGCTTATTCGTGCTCGCTCTCGCGGCGTTCTACGTCCCGTATCTCCACGTTCAATCCACCGCCGAAGTAGTGTCTTCACCAGTGTCGAAGTACGTCACCGTCAAGGTGCATCTCCGCAACATCGGTGACACTGCAGCGGCGTGCGTCGTCAAGGCGGGCGGGAAGAGGCGCGAGACCGGAGTATCTATCGGCGGCGAGGCTGAGGTCACCTTTGACGCACTCTCCAACTACAAAAGCTACACCGTCACCTGTAGCGCAAATTGAACTTGTAGGCGGCAGAGACCGCCGCAGAAAACCTCGCACATCTGTGTGTGAGCGAGAAAGGCAGATGGCCCCGGAGACGGGGCCGATTTATTGGAAAAGAGGTTTTATGCCACGAAACGGCGCACCGGTATTCCGATCGTTCAAGGCCCAACCCAAACCCATCACCGCGCGTGAAAAGCAGGTCATCGACCTTGTATGCGATGGCCACTCCAACGCCGCTATCGCCCAACTACTAGACATCTCGGTAGACACGGCGAAGCGGCACCTCTACCACATCTTTGAGAAGGTTGGCTGCGAGTCCAGACTGCAGCTCGCCATGAGGTATAGAAACCGTGAAAAAGGCATCCCCGTTTACAACCTTAATCTTGATTCTGCTGCTCATGCCGGCATCGGCCGCATTCTCTCAGACATGGCTCAAGGTCGCGTCTGACGGCAACAGCGTCTCTATTCCAGCCGGGACCGTGATGCGATATGGCGCGCCAGCCGGAACCCCCTATGGCTGCGGCAGTGGTCCCGCGCTTGCCTCGGCAGCGTGGGCGACACCGGCCGTTGCTTCACCGACCACCGTCAGCCCCGCTGGTTTGGGCGTATCCGATCCTGCGTACTGCTATGTCAAGGAACTTGACGTTCAAGAAAGCGCTGCCGCGCAGACGATCACGGTCAACGGCGTTGCAGTCGTTGTCCCGGCCCTGCCACCGCCGAACTATCCATCGATCATCTTCAAGCCGAGCGTCTCCTATACGTTCTCTGTCTCGAATCTCCCCGGCAGTCCCCTGCAGGGTGTGCTCCAGTTCGCAGACGGTTCCAACGTCGTCACCGCTACCTGCACGTTCAAGACGACCCTTGTGATTCCAGCTACGGCAACGACACCAGCAGGCGAGCAGGCGGTCTTTACCTGCATCCCCGCACCCCCACCGCACTAAGAGGACATCATGACCTTACTTCAAGCGTTCAGCGTGAGCGAAGGCTATCCCATTGCCGGAAGCCGGTCGCAAAGAAACTACAATCCCGGCGACTTGATCTGGTGCGCCGAGTCGAAGGCCTTCGGCGCCATGCGTGGAGATCCCGTCTTCGCCGTCTTCCCCGACCCCCATACAGGGTGGAAAGCCCTGAAGCGGTGGCTGTCTGTCCCCGCCAAGTTCGATCACGAGGGCAACCTGGTGGGCGGGTACTGTGGTGCCACGCTATCGCAAGTCATTCACCGCTTCGCACCGCCATCCGAAAACAATACCGCCGCCTACATCTCTGGAGTCTGTGAACGCACCGGCCTCACCCCCGAAACCATCGTCACAGAAGAATTGCTCGAAACCCCCGAAGCTGCTTAGGAGTTCCGCCGATGTCCTACGAAGAGCCTTGCCCGCCGCCTCCGCCCTGCCGCCGCCTGAAGATTGAATGTGTTGTGACCTGCGTCAACCACTCTGACTTTCTTGCACATACCCTCCCGCTAAATCTCAGGCACTTCGACAAGATCGTGGTCTGCACCTCACCGCATGACAAGGCCACGCAGAAGGTCTGCGACTACTACGGCGTTCAGGTTTGGCTGACCGATGCGTTCCAGTCTCAATGGGAAGGCATCTTCTGCAAGGGCGCAGGAATCAACCAGGGCCTGGCGCGTCTCGACAAAGATGCATGGGTCTTGCTGCTCGACGCTGACATCGTTCTCCCGCCGAACTTCAGGAAAGTCCTTGAGGCCGCCGACCTTGACACCTCCATGATCTATGGTGCCGACCGCGCCGAGTTCAAGAGCTTTGAAGACTGGGAGAAGTTCTACGCCGCACCGGAGCCATGCGTTCAGGGTGCCGGGTTCTTTATCCACATCACCCACACCGGCCAGCAGCTAGGGACAAGAGTTTCCTTCCCTCATGAGGGCGGCTATGTACCCATCGGATTCTTTCAGCTCTGGCACGCCGACAGCGGAGACATGAAGTATCCCGAAGGCCACACGGACGCGGGCCGTGAAGACTCGCACTTCCCTATCCAGTGGCCACGTAAAAAGCGCGCGCTCATCCCCGAGATTGTTGTGTACCACCTCGAATCAGAAAGTGCGCCAATGGCCGTCAACTGGCGCGGGAGAGTTACTAAACCGTTCGGAGTCTAAAAGGAGACCCCTTGCCAGCTCGTCCGATTTCTGCCGAAGTAGAGAAGCAAATTATTGAGCTTTTACGACAAGGCGTTACGCGAGACAGGATTCACCAACTCACACAAGTAGGCTCAGGGACAATCAGCCGAATCAAGCTGAATGCTGGCCTTTCGACACAAGCGGCCGCACAATCCCCCGAAGAGCCGCTAACCCATCAGGACATCCGCAAACTCCTCAAGAAAAAGCCCCACGACGAAGCCGAACTCGCTGATGCACTCGACTGTTCGCCCAGACGAGTCAAAGAGGCCCTAGCCGAGATGAAGGCCAAGGGCATCATGCTCCTGGAGCTGAACGGCAAGTACGACCTTAAAGAAAGCATTCATATCGAGCCGGGCCAATCGGTAATCAAGTCCAGCAACGGGACACGACGGTTCGGAGTTACCGGAGACAACCATCTCTGCAATAAGCATTCCCGGCTCGATGTCCTCAACGCTGCCTATGACCATTTTGAGCGCGAGGGCATCACGGAAGTCTTCAACACTGGAAACTGGATCGACGGCGAGGCCCGATTCAACAAGACCGAGCTGGTGACAGCGCCGGGCCTCGATTCCCAAATCAACTATCTCATTGACAAGTTCCCCCAGCGCAAGGGCATCACCACGCACTACATCGCAGGCGACGACCATGAGGGCTGGTATCAGCAGAGAGAGGGGATCGAAGTTGGACGATACCTACAGATGCGAGCCGAAGAGTCAGGCAGAACGGACCTGCGATATCTGGGATACGGTGAATGTGACGTCAAGCTGGAATACGGTTCTGGCTCTGCTTGTATGCGCGTGGTGCATCCTGGCGGCGGTTCATCTTATGCAATTTCGTACACAGATCAAAAGCGCGTGGAGTCGTATCAGGGTGGGGAAAAGCCCCAGATAGAACTAGCCGGCCACTACCACAAGTTCAACTACGGCTACCCCCGCGAAGTCCACACGGTTCAGACTGGTTGCACTTGCGACCAGACGATGTTTATGCGCAAAAAGAAGCTGCAGGCCCACGTCGGCTTTCTGATCGTCAATCTCTCGCAAGACACAAACGGCGCCATCACCCGCTTCAGCCCTGAGTGGTTCCCCTTCTTTGACAGAGGCTTTTACGAAAAGAGGTTCTAGGTGGGCAATCGCCGCGCAACGATTCGATTCCCCGTCTTCAAATACACCCTCACCGTCATCCAGGCGCGGGATCTTGTTCGCACCGGAAAGCGACTAGGCACCGACCTGAATGGCTGCGGCGCAGCCTTCGTCTACATCCCCGGCACCCAGCACGGCTATCTAGTCTTCGAGATGGATGCTGACGAGTCAACAATCGCCCACGAGGCCAGCCACGCGGTAAGAGCCATGTTCAGGGCTGTCGGCACGCGACCGGACGAAGAGGCATTTGCTTACCACCTCGGCCACCTTGTCGGCCGCCTGCACAAGTTTTTGAAATAGGAGAGGAAGCCAATGCCCACACCAAAGCACGACCCCGTGAACGCTCCCCAACATTATACGTCGCACCCATCGGGAATCGAGTGCATCCAGATTACCGAGCACATGAACTTCAACCTCGGCAACGCGATGAAATATATCTGGCGCAACGAGGGAAAGAACGGCATCGAGGATTTGAAGAAGGCGGCATGGTACATCAACCGCGAAATTGCGAGAAGGGCCGTATGACTGCAATCATCCTGCTTTTAGCCATCTGGCCGTTCAGCGCAAAGCACAAGCCCTCGCCGGCTATCCCCGCAGAAGTCGAAAGTCCCTACCACTGCGAACAGCAGGACGGCCTTTACTTCTACGCCGAAGAGGGCAGCACAGCCATCGGCATCTCCTCGGTGTCATGCGACAACGCTGAGCATAACTGGAGAGTGAGCAAGTCTTTCCCGGTGAAGATGAGCAACATCTAGTGCCCGTTCAGCCCCGCTTTGTGCAGGACCACGTTAGCTTCCGTGTTTGATCGGGCTATTTGAAGTAAGCAGTCCAGGGCTTCACGATAGTGCTCGCGAAGCTGTTGAAAGTCTGCCCATGATGCATAGTCTTTTCCATTGATCCGGTAAAGCTCAGCAGTTTCCGGGTTGAACATTGCTGCTCCTAGAGTTTTCGGCGGTCACGTCTTCGGGTGTGGCCGCCGTTGGCGTTTAAGGGGGAAATCCAGCCCCTTCTGAATGCCTAACTCTATCATTCCCTGACGCATCACGGCGGAGCCATCAGACCCAAGTCTCTCCGCGAGGGCATCGCGGAACGCCTCCTCGTCCTCCGACAATCTCACCGTCATAATCTTCGGACGCTCTATCGCCATCCCATTGATTATGCATGTTGATCTGGGGCGATATACGAAATACCTTGACTGGCCGAAGCGATACGTGGCATAGTCATCGCGTTACAAAAGAGGTGAATTGTATGACGTAGGCCACTCCGTCAAGTTCTCTTTGGTAACCCGCCGTCTTTTTGATGTGACGAACATGCAAAAAGGTGCATAATACTGGGCTATGAATGGCATATTTGCTTCATTGCAAACGTGTCCTTCTCCCAGGGACGAAACCACAGAGATACACCAGCACACGTTAGGGCACATAGATTGCCCGGCGTGCGACGCAGCAAGGGACCATCTGTTGAGAAACGACCCTGAACTACTTCGCAACCTGAGATTTTCTGCCGCCTCACAAATTTGGTTAGAGACTCGCAAGCCGTACCTAAAGGTTCGTCCGTTCTATCTCGCCGGCCAACACGTTAAACACCTCAGTGTTTTTTTCGGGGAGATGCAGGTTCGGAAGATTCACATAGGCCATATACGGGAGTACCAAAAGGCGCGTACGCACAACCCCAGCGGGTTGTGGAAGCATCGCGCGGGGCCGTCGCTAATCAACCACGAAACCTCTGCGCTGCAGTCGGTTTTGAAGCGTGCTGGCGAGTGGGACAAGATCAAGCCCCACTTCGAGGCACTCCCCATGCCACGGTGGAAGCCGCCAAAAGTCCTGTCGGATGAGCAGGAGATGCTCGTCTTCTCCATTGCCTCCTCCAATCCAAAGTGGGAACTGGCGGCCTGGGCTGCATCCCTTACCGTCAACACCTCGGTTGCCGGGGTAGAGCTGCGCTCGATTCAGCTACAGCACGTCAATATGGATAGTAGAATCCCCACGCTGTTGGTGGACGCGGAGACGGCCAAGGAAGAGATTCGCGGCCGCATCGTCGTCCTCAACTCGACAGCTCAGGTCATGATGACCAACTGCCTCAAGCGCGCCGCGAAGCTGGGCAGCTATGAGCCAAACCACTACCTCTTTCCCTTCCGTAAAGGACCGGGGAACTGGGAACCAACCAAGCCCACCACGGCCAGTTGGCTCCGGCGCCCCTTTGAGGAGCTGCGGGCAGCCACCGGCATTCCCTGGCTCACCCCGCATTGCTTTAGGCACCAGCACGCCACGTTATCTTACGAGGCCGGCGAACCCGAGCAGACAATCCGGCTGCGCATGGGCCACGTCTCAGAGCGAATGACGCGATACTATTCCAACCTGAGGCGGGAGAGCCAGAAGACGGCGGTGGATGCGATCGACCAAATGGCAAGGTTCAGGGCCCGCGCCTAATCCCCGAAAAATAGTTCGGAAATCGTTACGAATTTTGTTGACGCATATCTGTGCTGTATGCCATTATGGCTGTGCGTTTGTAACTATCCTGTGACGGACGCGGTAATAGGCAGCCCAAAAGATGTGACGTACAGCGTGATTTGGATGGCATACAGCCTCCGAAGCTGTAGGTCAGAAGTTCGAATCTTCTCGGGCGCACCAATTTACCGCATCTGTCACCCCCACAAGGGGTAACACAATGGCGGAACGAATTGGCATACAGCCTAAAAACCAAAGGACAACTTATGACAGGCACAGTTACCTCGATTCGAGGGACTTACAAGTCCTTTTGCCTTATAACGGACTCGACCGGGACGGACTATTTCGCACACCGGTCCGATTTCGTGGATCGGATGTGGATGCGAGTGGGGCAAGCCGTAGAGTTCAGGGTAAAGCTCGCTTCCTCGGGCAAGCGACCGGCAGCGACGGACGTAGTGGCGATCCCTGCCCTATCTGCAACGAGCCCGGACTCCTCTGTAGCACCCACGGCTGTTGGCGAGTCCTGCGCAGCGTAAAGCCGAAGCGCCGATCAAACGGCTACTTGCAGCTTGCTATCGGATTCCTGCTTGTCGTCACCGTTCTTGCGGTGATGGCTCTTGTGGGGGGTGCTCGATGATTGAAATTAGAAGTTTTACCGATGCGGTACTGTTCGTCTCTTCGTGCCTAACGCTAAAGGATGCGGTAATTGAGGCGGTTTCTAAGAGAGCCAACCTGTACGGAGCCGACCTGTCCGGAGCCGACCTGTCCGGAGCCGACCTGTCCAGAGCCAACCTGTCCGGAGCCAACCTGTACAGAGCCAACCTGTACGGAGCCAACCTGTACGGAGCCGACCTGTACAGAGCCAACCTGTACAGAGCCAACCTGTACGGAGCCGACCTGTACAGAGCCAACCTGTACGGAGCCGACCTGTACAGAGCCAACCTGTACGGAGCCAACCTGTACGGAGCCGACCTGTCCGGAGCCAACCTGTACGGAGCCAACCTGTACGGAGCCAACCTGTACGGAGCCGACCTGTACGGAGCCGACCTGTCCGGAGCCGACCTGTCCAGAGCCAACCTGTCCGGAAAGAAGATTCACTCGCTGCGCGCGTTTTCGGGGCTCTACTGCTATCAGGTTTGGGCGGTTGTGTTTGAAGACGGAAGCCGTTGGATTCGCATGGGGTGCCTATTCTACGACCTCGACAAGTGGGAGAAAATCGGCATTCGCAACAGCAACGTTTCGGAGTATCCAAACGATGGCTCCGAGTTGTGCGAGGAGCGCGTAGCCGCTTTTGAATTCGCTAAGGCCGCCGCACTGCGCATGACCGCGCCACCCGTAGCAGCGGAGGCCACCCATGTCTAGCCTCTACGTAATGACCCAGCCAACCTGCCGAGGCGTTCGCATCACCACCTCGCACAAACCCTTTCCCGAAGTTCCAGAGTGCGTTGACCTGCCCTTGGAGTGTGAGGTTATCGGCCACCTGATTGCGGCCGTATCGAGGGACACCGACAAACTGGCCGCAAAGCTGGCCTTGTCGCTGGCCATCGAGGCAGTCAAGACGGCTGCGCAGATCATGAAGGGGGTAGCGGCATGACGACTGCAGGACATGTAGCAATCGAACTCCGCAAATTGGCCGACTCGCTGGACGCGCAGCCGGATGCCGAAATCATCAAGCCGCTCATCCATTTTTACGGCGAGGCAAAGGAACCATTTCTTTCCACCGCCAAACTGTTGCCCCGTCCTCTCAAAAAGCGAATCGAGGGTGGTGATGAGAAATATCGAAGGATACACGTCGAATACGATTCTTCGGCGATGTGGATCGATCTTTCGGTACGACAAACTCTTACCTGCGAAATATTGGAGCCTGCCAAACCCGCCGTCTATCGCTGCGCCCCAATTCTCTCAGATGAAGAGGAGATGGCGGTGGGCGCATGAACGAACTCACCGATCCCGAATGGCTTGCCCAACCAACCTCTAACCCTGACGTAACCAAGGGCGACATACTCAAGGCCCTGCTGCTGTTGATGGGCAGGATGAAAGCACCTAAGCAGGAGGCGGAATGAAGAATGTCTATGCAGTCACCGCTGGCTTCCACGCAGTCTGCGTGTGGGTCCAAGCATTTTTCCTTGCGACGGCGATAACGAACCGAGAACCTTTCTGGGCGGCCTGGTCGATGTTCTTCATACTGTGGTCGCTAGTTTGGGGAACGCACTTCCTCGGCAAAGCGCGAGAGGAATCCAAATGAACCTCTATGACAAGCTCATCGTCCTTATCGGCGAGTGGATGGGCGGCCCCGAGTCTGAGGAGCAAGTATCTGAAGCCGTGGACTACGTGGCTTTGCTTTGAATGTTTGGCTTCATCGTGTTGCTGGTGGTTCTTTAGGGGGAGTTATGAATAACGAATTTGCACCACGTAAAGCGCAAAAGCATTCTGTGAAGTTGAAGATGGCCATTCAGGGGCCGAGCGGTTCCGGTAAGACTGAGGGTGCCCTGGCGCTGGCAAAGAACTTTGTGCCCAATGCCAAAGTCCTCGTAGTAGACACAGAGAATGACTCCGCAAGCCTCTACGCTGATCGGTACGACTTCGACACCATTAGTCTCACGGCTCCGTATACCTCAGAGCGGTACAAGAAAGCCATGCAAGCGGCTGCTGACGGCGGCTATGACGTTCTGATAGTCGATTCCTTGACGCAGCAGTGGGATGGAGAGGGCGGCATTCTACGCCGCAAGGAAGCTCTCGACCGTCAACCCGGTTCGAACTCCTATACTAATTGGTCAACATACACGCCAGAGCATACCGGCTTTGTGGAGTTCATCAAACAGCTCCCGGTTCACACCATCTGCACGATGCGGACAAAGCAGGAGTATGTTCTGGAAACCAACGCTAAGGGCAAGCAGCAGCCCCGCAAGGTTGGCACTGCGCCGATCCAGCGTGATGGTCTTGAATATGAGTTCACGATCGTCTTTGACGTGAACATGGCCCACCGCGCCACGGCCTCAAAGAACCGCACCACGCTCTTTCAGGAAGAGGAGCCAATCGACCTCGCAGACGCTAAGGTAGCCGGGCAGATGCGCGACTGGCTGGCTAACGGCGCACCGCCGATGTATGCCGACTCCACCCAGGTCCACAAGCTATGGGAAGAGTGCAAGACGGCCGGCAAGTCCAAGGCCGATGTCACGGCGGAGCTGAACCGCGCCGAAATCAAAGACCTCAACAAAATCCCCATGCCCGTCTACGACGCACTGATGGTTTGGGCCAAGGGGACAGAGGCCAAGCCTGATCCCGTCCCCGACTTCGTTTATGTCCCAAAGAACGTTCACGGAGTGGAGGTTACGGACGATGACCTGCCAACTGAAATGTTCCGCATGTAAGACCCACATCAAGTCGCCACTCCTCATCGGCGGCATGGAAGTAAACCTTTGTGAGCATTGCCAGCCTTACCCAGCAAGAACAAAGAAACAGGAGGCACCACGAGATGAGTACGACTACCACGAAGATTAGCCTTTACGACGTGGCGCTTGAGGGCGCCGAAATCAACGACATTCTCGCCGCCAACGACGGCGAGCTAATCCCCGAACTAGAGGCGCGATTTGACGAGCTTCTACGGCAGGGGCCGCGCAAGATAGACGCCGCCTGCATGGTGGTTCGTGAGCTATCAGCGACCGCAGAGGCGTGCAGGGCAGAAGCGAAGCGTCTCATGGATCGCGCCATGGCCTTCGACCGCAATGAGGCAGCGCTGAAGTCAAGAATCCTTGGCGCCGTTGACTCTGCCTTCGGCGGGAAGCTGAAGACGCAAATGTTTACGGTGTGGGGCCAGACATCAGCCATGACCGTGAAGTTTGAACCGACTGAAGGCCTGGACCTCGAAAAGCTATCCATAGACTTCCCGCAATTCGTGCGTGTGAAGCGAGAACTAAACAGCGCCGCACTCAAGGAAGCATGGTGCTCGCCCATCACGATCATCCCCCCAGCCCTAGTTGACTGCGCGGTTGAAACCGAAGGAATGCGCTATCTGAGGATCAAATAGCTTGCTGGCCGCCTACAAAAAGCAGTTCAAGCGCAAACCCGAACCAATTCTTTATCCCGAAGGCATAGGCGGCCCCGAGATATGCAACTTCAATAGCGCAACGGGCCGCAGAGAGTATTACCGCCGTACCGCAGAGATGGCACTAAGGCAAAGAGGGAAGTGCAGCATTTGCGGATTCCCAATGAAGATTGACGACTGCACCTATGAGCACCAGGACGGCAGAGGAATGAACGGAGGTCACAGAGATGACCGCATAGTCGTAGATGGCAAGCCGTACAACTCAGCAGCGCACGGACTTTGTAACGTTCGCAAGGGCAGCGTGAGGCTCAAGAATTTCAAGGAGGTTGCATGAATTGGAACAATGCAGAACAGGCTATCGCCGTCACGACCATGCTGCTGTGGTGCTACTGGGGAGCCCGCCTTCTCCGGTCTGCCGTCAACTTCCTCGATCAATGGGCGAAGCCGCCAGCCATCAACATCATTCACCACAAATAGGAGGCAACACTTGAAAACACTAAGACGCTTCTTTGACGACATCCACCGCATAGCCAACGTCCTAGCAGCCAACCCAATGCGGGACACAGTAATTCGCCCTAGCCCTGAGTGGGCACCGCTGTTGTCCAACCTTACAACGAGGCGGAAACCCAAGAAGGCACAGCCGGCAGCTTAGAACCATAACTCCCCACCGACCCCCAAGGCGGCATCAGTGACCAAGGCTCCAGCGTTCCAGTTCTACGCAGCAGAGTATTTAGCGGATATGAACGTGCAACTACTGACGCTCGAGCAAGAGGGTGCCTATATCCGCCTTCTAGCCTTCTGCTGGCGCGAGGGTCGAGTTCCCAACAATGACTTGCGCCTCGCCGCTCTCTGCAAAGGCTGTAAGGTAGCAATCTTGGCCGCGGTGAAAGCTCTCTTTGAACCGACTGATGATGGGCAGTTCTTGATTCATAAGAGGCTCGAGAAAGAGCGCGCGAAGCACGATGCATTCCGGGAGCGGCAAACCCAGAATGGTGCCAGAGGTGGTCGTCCGGGTAAGCCAAAAGAAACCCAAGCCTTTACCGAAACTAAAGGGTTGGGCAACCCAAACGAAAGCTCTGCATTTGCTTCTTCTACTTCATCTGCAAAACAAGAACCTATCACGCCAGAAATGGTAACTCGAAGCGTGCTTACCGAGACCGGACTGGCGGGGCAGCAATTGGCCGTCGTGCTGGACGAGGTCTGCCGATCGCAAATGAAGCTCTACGAGACGCCTGGGGCCTTGCGTGACGCAATGGTGGCGGCGTGGCGAGACTACGACGTGGCCAAGCCCAAGCTGAGCTACACGAAGGGAGCAGCGAAGTTCTTTGGCGACGGTGACTGGCGGAACAAAGAGGGCTGGCCGTGGAAGCCTGGAGAGTCACCGCCAACCCGTAAGGCGCCGGCAGAGAACAAGGCACTACTTGCCATCAAGGAACGTGAAGAGGCAGTACGGAGGGAAAGGGAATGCGTAAGCTAGCAAGGTTCATCTACTGGCACAGCCCGTACAAGCTGCAGCACTTGATTTGGAAGTTCTACTTGAGGCATCCATGACCTACACAATGGGCAGTCTATTCGCCGGTATCGGTGGCTTCGATCTTGGCTTTGAGCGAGCAGGCTTCAAGACGGTTTGGCAGGTTGAAATAGACCCTTACTGCCAGAAGGTTTTGGCAAAGAATTTCCCGGAGGCAGGGCGTTTTGGAGACATCAGAGAATGCGGCAGACACAACCTCAAATCCGTTGACGTTATCTGCGGAGGCTTCCCCTGCCAGGACATCAGCAACGCCGGCAAGCGGGCAGGAATCGAGGGAGAGCGAAGCGGACTCTGGAGCGAGATGCACCGAATCATTCGCGAACTACGACCCGCTTACGTCCTCGTGGAGAACGTCGCAGCTTTGCTTGGACGGGGAATGGGCGTTGTTCTCGGAGACTTGGCCGAGATCGGGTATGACGCGGAGTGGGAAGTCGTTTCAGCGGCCGACATGGGAGCGCCCCACCTCAGAGAGCGCGTCTGGATTATGGCCTACACCACAGGCCCACGATGCGGGCAAAGGAAATCCTGCGAGGGTTGGCCGGTACGGAACGAAGCACGGCGGACGCAACCTGAACGACGAGGCGGCGAAATGGCCGACGCCGAGAGCATCGCCAGCAATGGCATACGGGAAGACCGGGAGGAGCGATGCGGGATGCCGCCTGGAAGACGTGGTAGCCAACCGCACATGGCCAACCCCACACGGATTCAGCAAGGACGGCAGGAGCAATGGACCCAGCGGGAACGAGTTGGGCCGAGCGGTGAACCAATCTGTGCGCTGGCCAACCCCGAGTGCGAATCAACAGGGCGGAGGGGTGACGGGTTTGAACGGTGGCAGCGGCGCCAGGAAGAAGGTACACGAGATGGTGGGCCGGGAGATTGGTCTGCAAATGACTGGTGGCTCATTGAACCCAACGTGGGTCGAGTGGCTCATGGGATACCCAAGCGAGTGGACCGCCTTAGGGGACTAGGCAATGCCGTAGTCCCTCAAATCCCCGAGATGATAGCAAGGCGCATCAAGCAAGCACTGGAGGCAGCGTGACCCCCGAAACAAAACTCAAGGGCGAAGTGCAAGACCTCCTCACCGTCTACGGCCTGTTCTGGATGCGGCTGCAGTCTGGCATGGTCAAGGTCCGCGGCGGCTTCATGCATCTCTGCCCTACGGGTACGGCCGACCTAGTCGTATATCCCGAGAAAGGCTTTGGCGTTGGCTGGATCGAAATGAAGCAACTCAAGGGCAAGCAGAGAAAGTCGCAGGTTGAGTTTCAGGCAAAGGCAGAGGCTGCTGGCCACCCCTACCTAGTGGCAAGGTCGGCAGAGGACGTGAAGGCGTGGCTGAAGGAGAACGGGGCCCTATGAAGCCGTATTACGAAGAGGCGGGGATAACGATCTGGCATGGCGACTGCTTGGAAGTCCTACCCCGTTGTGGAGCGGTGGATCATGTAATTACCGACCCACCATACGAGGCCGAGGCCCACACCGCGGGGAGACGGCTGAACGGGCGCGTTGCGGAACTTGCCATTTCGAGTAAGAGGGAAATTGATGCTGCCCCACTATCCTTTGCGCCAATGGACGAAAGGACACGCGTAGAAGTGTCGGCTGAGATTGGACGGCTGTGCTCTGGTTGGGCACTCGTTTTCTGTCAAGCCGAGGCCGTCGCAATATGGCGAGATAGCCTGTCGGCCTTCGGGGCTTCCTATAAGCGGTCAATGGTGTGGGTAAAGCCCGATGGAGCGCCCCAATTGAGCGGCGATAGGCCGGGGATGGGGTACGAGAGCATCGTGGCGTCGTGGGCAGGCGCTGGTCGCAGTGTATGGAATGGCGGCGGCAAGCGCGGCGTGTTTATTCACAATAAGCGCGACGTGGGCGCAGCGGGTCCGAATCAACACCAAACACAGAAGCCTATTTCTCTGATGATCGAATTGGTCGAACTTTTCACGGAGGAGGGACAAACGATCCTAGATCCGTTTATGGGTTCCGGTACTACTCTTCTCGCCGCGAAAAGTTGCTGGAGAAAAGCCATCGGCATAGAGCTAGAAGAAAAGTACTGCGAGATAGCCGCCAACCGCCTAAGACAGTCTGTATTCAATTTCGAGGAGATAGCGTGAACTACTACCAGCTAGAGCTGCATAAATTCATCATCGGCGACCTTCGCACAGATGGATTCAAGTCAGATTGGCGCCGCGAGCAAGAGAAGCGCAGAGCCGAGGAGATGGGCAAGCGGATCTTTGTCACCGCTCCGCAGATAAAAGAGCGACAGAAGAGACGGGCACCGTTTTCCTTGGCAGGCCAGGCTTGCAGGATGAAACGCGCATCTCGAAAGTGCGAGGTATGCGAAACCGAAATCCGCCACAACAACAAGACGGGCCGCTGCTGCCGCCACAAGCGACCGGGCATAAAGCCAGCCGCGCAGAAGTATAAGTGCGGCGCCTGTGACAAGCCCATGCGTAAAACAGTCTTTGGAGTCTGCAAGCCGTGCTTCACGAGGTACCGGCGTCGGATTGAGCAGCACCACGATCGCTGCGCCGAGTGCGGCTGCATCATTCGCAAGAACACAAAGTTCGGGCTCTGCGTGAAGCATTCCAAGCCCCTGCACGCGAAGGCATGGAAGACGACGCGGAAGATGCGCCGGATAGAACTACGGAGGGCAGCATGAAACTAGAAACTTATTCGTGTGATGTATGCGGAGTGCAGAGAGGGCCAAGCAACCACTGGATTGTGGCCTTCCCGATAGGAATAAAAATGTGGTTCTCGCCGTGGAATGAGCTAACGATTGAGGACGATGCCAAGGGCCTCCAACACATCTGCGGTCAGAAGTGCGCCTCTACCCTACTAAGCCGCACCATCGAAGGCTGGTCAACCGTGAACGCGACGGAGGAGAAGTGATGAGCGAATGCAATCACTGTGGGCGGAAACTGTCAACCGACAATGGAGTCGTTCTCCCATGCTATCCGTGCAGCCTTGAGTCGAAGCCATCCGGTGGCGAACCCAAAGTCACCGACGCCGATTGGCGCAGGGAGCATCTTTTATCTGAACTAAAACTAATCGGTGTTTACCCCGATGAGCAGGGAGGATTATGCAATGAACGGGCAGAAAAGGCTGAGGCAGAGTTGGCTAGAGTTCGAGCAGGGGGATGGAGGGATTGCAGGCAGGAGTTGCCGCAGGATGGGCAGCTTGTTCTTGTTACCGATGGAAACTTCTATTCTGTCGAGACTTATCCCTATCAACTCGCAAGAATGATGGGTTCCCCTCCAGCCGAGCAGTTCGATTGTCCAGCTACTCATTGGCAACCAATACAAGCGTTGAAGGACACTCCCAATGGCGAATAAGAGCGATAGTTCAGTTCCGCAACAGATTTCCGACGAGCAGCGGAAATCCATGCTGAAGTTGCTGAACCTAACGATGCTGGAGTTGATGCTGTTGGACTACGACAACGTAAATAGTCCCGAGCTGTCGCGGTGGATCGGGGAAGAAATTCTTTTCCGAAGGGAGGCTCTATGAATCCAGTAGATGGGCAGCAACCCGATACAACCTGTTCTCACTGTGGGCGCGATATGAACCGCAACCCGAACGAAATGTGCTCGAATGGTGGATATTGCGTGTCGATCACTGAGCGCGAATCTAAGGTAGATGGGCAGCTTTCCTATGAACGATGTGGTTGGTATAACGGCTGGTGCATTTTGGATAAAGGCCATCTCGGAGTACATCGTGGCCTCTCCCTGAAAGAAATGCAGGCCGCCAAGCTCGAAGTGAAGGCCGAACCAGCCACCATCAAACACGAATGGATATCAACTCCATCGAAAGAATATAGGTCTTCGCAATCACGTATTGCGGGACACGATGGGGGTAGGCATGGCATTAGCTGGAGCGGGCCACCGGAGGGGGAAAATCTAGTTGGATCTTATATCGACGCCCTCCAGTCTCAGCTACAAGAAGCACGCGCTGAAATCCAACGCCTTACGGAGGGGAAGTGAGCCAATTTGATCCGGAGACGGTGGAGCGACATGCCATCGACCTCCGCTACGGGAATCTATGGTATGTCGATTCAGCCGATTACTCTGAACTTCTAGCCCTATATCATGCACGCGGAGAACGAATCAAAGATCTTGAGCGCAAAGAGGAACAGCTATTAGCTACCGGAGAGGGGCTGGCGGCACAACTGCCGAGGTGGATTGACTGCAAGTACGAGTTACCACGAGCGTCGGACATAAATGGTCAAGGGATTCCTTATAGCGATGAAGTCTTAGTGGTCTACACCGCGTCATTCAATATCCGCACAGTATCTGCCGCGATCATGAAGGGCTCTACTTGGTTTGATCGTTTCGATGATGCGCTGGATGACGTAACTCACTGGCAACCACTCCCAGCACCACCCAAGGCGGAAGAGGTAGACAGCGTATGAGCGAAACCATCTTTACGATATTGAACAAGATTCGTGAGTTCTTATTGAAGTCAGCAGAAGCCGACGAAACCGCCGCCGCACTATTGACTGAGGTCTCATCCGAAATGGAGAGCCTTTACCACCAACAGATGGAAGCAGAATACCAAGAAGAAATGGAGCGAATGATTACATGCCCCGCATGTCTCGGACGCGGTTCGTGGGAGGCCGAATGCTGCAACGGTTCGAGCGGCTGTTCCTGTAGGGGGCAAGTGGTGCAAATGGGAACGTGCCTGACCTGTGGTGGCGAGGGTAGATGTTCTCCTAATGCGGATACTCTTCGCAATGCTCGCAGTATCACGACTCCATACTTAGGATCAGGGCCACGCTGGTAGTTGAAGGCGGAAGAGGTAGATAGATGGCGAAACAATACGTCGTAACAGAGGAAGAATTCCTGTCCTTGATTGAGAGTTTGGAGCTAGTCGCCCTGCGTAAGCACAACATGATTAGAGACGATATGACCAAGCCTCCGTCGTGGGAAGATATTCACCGCTCGTTCCACTATGTCGTGGTGCGCTGGACGCAAGAAATGGGATTCCGGGGGCATCGTGGCTGACATTCAAACAGGGCAGGCAATCCGCAAGGGGGTAATCGGTGCCAGGTAGACGGCCAAGAATGGTGCAGCGCAATCGGTCAGCGGTGGAGCTAGAAGTTCTCCACGTCGAAATCAGCAAGGACAGCAAGGACTTCTTGAAGAAGTACGCCGGCTTGAAGCAGATCCCAATGGGTGGGGCGCTCGACCGCATCTTGAAGAAGAAAGCCGAAGCGGTGGGCTTTATACAAACATGACGATTTCGCTTGTTATTCGGTAAGCCAGGCCTTACCTTTACCACAGCCCTCCCCGGCTGAGGTTAAGCTTCCTCCTCCAAAAAGTGAGTCCCAATACATGAGGCCGAGCTATGCCTTCCGCCATCCAGATGGTTCCCTGCCACTATGCAAACAAGAGTGGTAGGGGAAAAGCCGCGTGTTTCCTGCCGATCGATACAGTTCGCGAGATGGTGGACGCGGGGCAGGCGATATGGAATAAGCGTGCAACGTTCGTCAACTTCACCAAGACGGAAGCCGAGATACATCGCCCAGCAGCCAGCCTGAAGATGCCAGAGTGGGTGCTTGATGGATTTCTCGCGGGTGAATACCGCGCGACTCAAATTGTCGCGGGTTGGCAGCCTATCTTGAGGGCAGCGTGAGAGTCGCATTTCGACCTAGTTCTTATCGGGTTCGTTCTACTTGCTATGTGGGTGCAGTACAAGAAACCAAGCTAGATAGGGGGTGGTCACCTTCTAGGCAGCAACGACATTTAATTCGGGTGCGGCGAGTCGCCCTGGTCCATAGCTATAGGCTGGATACAAACCCCACTCGCACATCTTGGCCCCCGCCTCTGGCGCAAGCTACGCGAGCGTTACCTGCCTATTCTCGGTATGGACAACAGGGTGAACCCGCTGACGTGCACGGATGCGGAGTTTGGGGCTATCACCGAGAACCCATTCTGGAGGCGTTTATGATCACAATCTCGCTAACGCCTGAGCAGTTCGCCAAGGCACAAAGCGCGTTACGCTCCGACAAATCCATTGTTTACGTAGGCGATGACAAGATAGGCAGCGTCACAACCTCGCAGATTTCCTTCGACTACACCTACGATGGCACCAACCTAAGTATGACCATCTCGGGCAAGCATGGACTAGCCAAGTTCGCGTCAGATAGCACGATCAAAGAGCATATCGAGGCGTTGCTGAAGTGATCTGCCGCTGGCTGCCGATCCTCGCAAGCTTCATTGTGAACCACAAAGCGGTTGAGCTGCTGATGATTACCGCCACGATCAAGACCGCGCCGGTGTCAGCATCGGGTAAGTGGTGGCAGACCGCCTACTTCTGGTTTTACGATGCCTCACACCAGTTCTTCAACATCACAAATACCCGCTTGAACACTCAGCAAATCGTCACCCCGCCTGAGACCGCAGCAAGCCCAAAATAAAGGAGATTTACATGAGCTTTTTGAGTGGATTGAAGGTATTCGGAACGGATGTTGAGAAGGCGTTCGCGTGGTTTGGTAGCCCCAAAGGGCAGGCCGTTGTCGCGGCGGGCGAGTCTACGGTTGAGGCACTAATTCCGGCATCTGTCCCCATTGTCAACCTCTTCAATGTTTGGGCAGCTAAGGCATATAACATCGAGTCTCTAGCAGTCGCGGCAGGTAAGGCTACTGGGTCAGGTCCGGATAAAGCCGTCGCCGTGCTGACGGCGGTTACCCCAGACGTGCTGCAGTATGCCCAGGAGTCCGGGCTCTCAGCCCGTACAGCCGCACAGATTCAGACGGCAAACTCCGCGCTGGTCACATTCATCAACGCGATGACCGCGCCGGCGGCCTAAGTTGAATTGGGCCGCGCTCGCCGCATTCGGGTCACTCTTTGGTGTTGTCGTCACGATCGTGAGCGTGGCCTACATGTCAGGCCAATTTACGCAGCAGATCAAGGACGGCGCCGCCAAGACTGCAGACCACGCCGCGACACTTGAGAAGCACGCCGAAAAGCTGGAAGTCCACGGTGGCAAGATCGAGCGTTTGACTGAGTGGAAAGACGGATTCAATGCTGCTGCAAGAGTAAGCGGCAGCAAAGAGGTTCAGTGACGTGGCTGAGAACAGCAAAAAAGCAGCCCATTTAGCTCCGTACTGCTTCAAGCCAGGTCAAACCGGCAACGCTGGCGGTCGTCCGAAGAAGCACCCGGTGACGGGTTACCTGAAGGATCAGCTAGATAAGCCCATTCCCGAAAAGATGAAGGCCAAGCTACCGCCGATCTTCGTTGAGGTCTACGGCGAGAACGCCACGTTCGGGGAAATGATTGCATTCAAGCTGGTTGCGATGTCCGCAAAGGGTGACATCATCGCGCTCAAAGAGTTGCTGGACAGGGTAGAGGGCAAGGTAGCGCAAAAAACTGTGCACACAGGTGAGGATGACGGCCCAATCTTAGTAGAGGTTCAGGATGTCCGCTCCAAGCTCTCAGACCGGCTTGCTGGATCAGCTACGCAACCTGCCGCAAGCTGAGCGCGAGGCCTTGCTTGCTTCGCTGACGGACGCAGAAGCCGTAACGCTGTTCTACGACTGGGGTTTCTGGGCGAGAACGAACCAACTCGCACCGCAGTGGGATTGGTCGGTATGGCTTATTCTTGCCGGCCGAGGGTTTGGTAAGACGCGGTGCGGTGCAGAGCAAGTCAGGCTTTGGGTAAAAAACGGTTCAGAGTACGTAAACCTCATCGCCGCAACGGCTGACGACCTCAGAGACGTGATGGTCGAGGGCGAATCGGGGATCTTGGCGGTCTGCCCGAAGGACGAGAGACCGCATTACTACCCGTCCAGGCGCTGCTTAGAGTGGCCGAACGGGGCAAAGTCGCTCCTCTTCACCGCAGAGGAGCCTGACAGGCTTAGAGGGAAGCAGCACACCGGTCTATGGTGCGATGAACTCGCAGCATGGAGGTACGACCAGGAATCGTGGGATCAGGCAATGTTCGGGTTGCGGCTCGGCAAATTGCCACAAGTGGTCGTAACAACCACACCTAGACCCACGAAGCTGGTACGACAACTCATCGCCGATAAGGGCACGGCTGTTACACGTGGAACGACGTATGAGAACAGGTCAAACCTGGCTCCGGCGTTCTACTCGAAGATCATCACGCGGTACGAGGGCACAAGGCTAGGCCGGCAGGAACTCAACGCCGAGGTCTTGGACGACAACCCCAACGCGTTGTGGAAGCGTTCGAACATTGATGCGAACCGGGTCAATAAAGCACCGCCGCTGACGCGGATTGTAGTGGCGATCGACCCAGCAGTCACAAGTAATCCAGACTCAGACGAAACCGGCATTGTGGTCTGCGCGCATGACGGCCGATGGCCGCAACACTTCTATGTGCTGGACGATTTGAGCACGATCGCGACACCGGATGAATGGGCGAAGATAGCCATCAACGCCTACGAGAACCATCAGGCAGACAGGATCATCGCAGAGACCAACAATGGTGGCGACATGGTGGAGACGGTTATCCGCCACCAGAACGCCAATGTCTCGTATTCGAAGGTAACGGCATCGCGCGGCAAGACGATTCGCGCAGAACCAATAGCAGCATTGTACGAGCAGAACCGAGTACATCACGTTGGAAGCCTTCCGAAGCTGGAAGACCAGATGTGTGATTGGAACCCACAGGATGAGAAGCAAGACTCGCCAGACCGTATGGATGCGTTGGTGTGGGCGTTGACCGAACTCGCCAGTGGGTCAGACAACTACCTCGAATACATGCGGGGCGAGGTTGGGCATATGGCGAAAGAGGGCGTGATCGAACCGCCCGAGAAGTCAGAGATTCTAGTCGATGGCTCAAACCGTAATCGGTGCGAGTGCGGATCGACAGCGTTTGTTGAGGAAGCGGGGCTGGATAAGTGCTTCAAGTGCGGGAAGGTGAGGCCGAAATGAGAATCAAGCTCACCGAAGACACGCAGCTCTGCCCGAACTGCACACAACCCCTAACCGTCATCGGCTTGCGCGAGCGGCTCTGCAACAACTGCGGTGTCCTCTGCTACATGGAGACGGACGAGACCTTGCGGACAGATGAGCAGATGCGACGAGTAACCAGCCGTGCGTATGCCCTTGAAGAGTCGGGGCCAAAGGAAGTGAGAGGACGATGGTGAGACAAGCCGGAAGCCTGCACAAGATTGTAGACAAGTCGCCACGGCCCGCTATCCCGTTGGCGTCTATCGAGCGCCGTTGCCCCAATTGCTCAAGCGTCCTGACCATATCCAGGGGCGGGCGTGATATGTGCACCGTTTGCTGCTATCTAGCGGGTCATGCGTAGACGCCTCGACTGGCTTGACTGGATAGCTGTCGCGATATTCCTCGGTGGCCTCATGGTTGGCTTTATGGACATGCAAGCGAGGCATCCATGAACTGGTCGAAATGGAAACTATCCAAAGCCGAGGATGGTAGTTGGCGCGCCACTAGGTCTTGTGGATATGGCACCCACTCTGTCTACTGCAAGACGTGGCAAGGAATCGTCAGGGCGTTCGCGAAATGAGGCGGTTCTTCCTCTGGCTGTACAAAACCTTTCCGTGGCTGCTGGCGAAGTACAGGCTGCATGTTTCGACCAAGCGCAAGTGCCCAGCATGCGGAGTGATTCGCGAGCACAAGATTCAGTGGGATCCGATTGAATTGCAGGTGATGCACACCTGTGCTCTGTGTGAAGCCAAGTACGGGCAGACACCGATTGAAGACGTAGGTAAGTGGCTGAAGAAGCCCCAACCAGCTAGGGAGGACTGATGCCACTTTGCGATCACTGCGGCGAAGACAAAGAGGATGTCGGGGTTCGCATCGACCCGTTTATCCGCGAAATCTACCCCGAGGACATCACTGAGGATAACCCGCAGACCAGCGCATGGTGCGAGCAGTGCTACGACACTCGACGGGATGACATCTAATGCCGCCACTTTGGAAAAAGCTTGCCGGGGAGCTTCGCCCCATATTCAATCCGGCCGGCGACACCATTGAGGGCATCACGCCGGGGTCGTGGGACTCTCCTCTCCAGCCGATCCAGCCGTTCACCCCGCCCAACATGGGGTTTCGGTCATGGGACTTCACGCCCGGCCTCAACCTCACGTACCAGCCCCGCGGCGATCAGCGGGTAACGTTTCAGCAGCTCAGACACGTCGCGCAGTCGTTTGACCTCTGTGCAATGGTCATCGACAAGAAGAAGCGCGAGATTGGTTCAAAGAAGTGGCAGATCCGGCTCAAGCCAGTGCCAGGGGAGAAGAAGGGTGACTACAAAGGCAGAGAAACCAAGTCGGCAGGCGAAATCCAAGCCATCACCAGCCTCTTCGAGTTCCCTGACGGGCACCACAGCTTTCAGCAATGGATCAACATGTGGCTCGACGACGTCCTTATATGCGACGCGGGATCGATCCTACCTGTCAAGAATCTACTCGGCGACGTATTTCAATTACGTGTCATTTCCGGTTCCACTATCACGCCGCTCATTGACGAGCAAGGCTTCGTCCCCACGCCGCCGAACCCGGCGTATCAGCAAATCATCTTAGGCCTGCCCACCAACAACATCGCAGGCACGCAGGTAACGGCAGACAAAAAAGCCAAGGGCTTGACGCAAGACCAGTTGGTTTATCGGCCAAGAAACCCAAGACCGTTTACCCGCTGGGGATGCTCTCCAGTTGAAAGAATCATCGTCACGCTGGACATTGCTTCGAGACGTCAGCAGTTCCTCAAGGACTACTACACCGAAGGCAACGTCCCCGAAGGCTTCCTGTTCGCGCCCGATGGGTGGACGCCTGACCAGATCAAGCAGTTCCAGACGTGGCTCGACAACCTACTCGCCGGTAACCTGGCGAAGCGTCGCAGACTCATCATGGCCCCGGCAGGCAAGACGTCAGGCCATTCGGTTGAATGGGCTAAGCAGCAGGCGCTGACGGACACCACCGAAGACTACCTCGTCAAGCTGGTTTGCTACTGCTTTGACGAGTCGCCGCAGAATTTAATCAAGCAGATGAACCGCGCGAGTGCGGAGAAGTCTGCCGAGGTATCGAAAGAATCTGGCGAGGTGTCCCTGGCGGCTTTCACGAAGGACACGCTGAACTACATCATTCAGTACCTGCTCAAGAAGCCGGATCTGGAGTTTGAGTGGGAGTCTGAAGAGGACGTAGACCCTGCAGTCCAAGAAGTCATCATCGCAAGCAAGGTCAACACCGGGCGGATGACGAGGAACGAAGCCCGAGAGCTTGACGGCATGGACCCAAGCGATGAGCCGATGGCGAACGAGCTGACGGTGACCGCGGGAGCAACGATTATCCTGCTCGACCAGATTGGTCAGCAGATGGAACAAGATCAGCAGCAGGCAGAGGAGAAGGAGTCAACCTCACCGGCGAATAAGGCGCACATCAACCACGCCAGTTTCAAGGGCCACGAATTCACCTCTGGTTCGATGGTGGCAAAGACGCGGATGCAGAGCACGTTGTCGAAGTTCTTCAAGGCCCAGGCACAGCGAGTAGCGAAGTCGATCGCAGCAGGCTACGGCAAAGTCAAGAAGGACGACAAGACGAACAAGCTGATTGAGGACGCCGACTTTGGCTGGTATCAGCTCATCCATGAGATTGAAGGCGATCTGGTCTATGCCGCAGAGCAGGGCGTTCTGGTAGGCGCGCAGCAGGCTTTAACGTCGTACGGCGCTGACTCGGCCGTCGTGCAGCGTGTTGCGGGAAGCTATGCGCGGAAGTTCGCAGAGGACAGGGCAGCAGAACTCGTCGGCATGAAGCGCGCCGGAAATGACTGGGTGGACAACCCAGAAGCGAAGTGGGCCATCTCCGAGACGACGCGCGACGACATCAAGAAGACCGTAGCGCAAGCGTTTGAAGAGGGTTGGACCAAGAGTCAGCTTGCCGCAGTCATCGAAGGCTCGCAGGTCTTCTCGAACGACCGAGCCGAGATGATTGCCAAGACAGAGATTGCACGGTCGCAGAGCTTTGGGAATCTGCAGTCATGGGTGCAGTCAGGCGTGATTACGAAGACGAAGTGGCAGGTCAGCGCAGACCACAAGTGCTGCGACAACTGCGATCTGTATGCGCTGAAGGGCAGCGTTGCTGTGGGTCATGAGTATGCGCCGGGAGTCTTCGCGCCACCCGACGCGCACCCCAACTGCGAGTGCGCGCTAGTTGTGACCGAGGTGAAAAAGTGAGCGAAGTGGCGAGTTTATATGGTCCAGACTCAGGCTTTCCAGTGGACGCCGTTGCTAAGTCGGAGCCCGGCGAAGAGGCAATAAGCGGTTCGGGTTACCGGTTCGGCGTCAGCTCTAAGCGTGTCGCGGAGAGATTACGAAAAATAGCGGACGCAATCGAATCCACTGGCGTTGCCATACAGGGATTCACGGAGACAAAGAAGCGAGACGTCAACGATTTTGCACTGACGGAGACGACCATCATCTTTGCGGAGCCAGAGAAATGATTCGATTGAGCGACACGGTAACCGATCCAGCCTTAGGCATCACCGGAATTGCGACCGAGAGAAACGTCTACACGAAGCTTGTCGATCAGATCCGCGTGGTCGCTGGCGGGAAGTCTTTCGACATCGACACCAAGCGGCTGATTGTGACGGAGGCCAAGTGAGCTACGGCGATTTCAACGGGTTCAATCTCTCGGAAATGCCAAGCGAAGAGGAATCCGCGGCGGCTTTAGAGCGGGCAGTTCTTGAAGCGCGGTTGCCAGATCACCTTAAGGCCAAGCTGAAGAGACTACGCAGGGCGCGCGAATCTGCCAGCATAGCCGCACGCCTTCATGAGAACAAACCTGGCCATCGCTTCCAGTCAACCAAGCCCCGCAGACCGGTGGGCATGAGCGGGCGGCAGTGGGTGAAGGCGCGCAAAGCATTAAGGGCAGTCGAAAGGGCCAAGCATGGAACAGTTTCGTAAGTTCATTCCGCTCTCGAAGATCGAGGAGCAGACGGATGGCAGCCTCTTTGTCTATGGTAAGGTGACGGCGCAGAAGCCTGACCACGATAAAGAGGTCTGCGACTATGCGGGGTCAAAGCCGTACTTTCAGGCCCAGGCCGCGCAGATGCTAAAACTCACCTCGATTGAGGGGATGACCCCATCCTTAATGCCGCATCGCGAGATGCACCAACTCAAGGCCATTGGCGCGGGTCGTGCAATGGATTTCTTCGATGAAGACGAAATCATTCGCATGGGTTTCCATGTGGTCGATCCCGATGCGGTGAAGAAATACCGAGCGGGGGTTTTTGTCGGGTTCTCTCAGGGCGGGGAGTACGTCAAGAAGTGGCCCGACCCAGACTTTAAGGGATGTACTCGGTACATCGCTAACCCAATGGAAGTTTCCGCGGTGGACTCCCCCTGTCTCCCAGAAGCTGTTATTGAGTCGATGAAGAACCGGACGTTTGAGATGCAGAAGTCGAATGGCTCGGTGTCGGTGGAGAAGTTCGACATCCCGAATGATACGGAGGTGCGGATTGAGCGGCTTACACGCATGGTTGAAACGCTCGCCAAGCGAGACTTTGACGCGGCTGAGCGCAGAAGCGCAGCTGCTTCGGGCGCGGCGCTACCTGATGGATCTTTCCCCATCCACAACGACTCTGACCTACGCAACGCCATCCACGACGTTGGCAGAGCGAAAGACCCCGCCGAAGCAAAACGACACATCGAGTCCAGAGCAAAAACACTGGGCCTGACAAACCTACTTCCGGATGATTGGAAGAGCGAAAAAGCCGCAACTGGCGGCACGGAGAATGCAATGAAAATCACTGATGTTGCCGGTTACAAGAAGGCGGCAAAGACCCTGCACGATCATCTCGAAGGCCTCAAGGACAAGCACGAGGCGCTTTGCGATCATGTCGAAAAAGTTCACAAGGCAATCGAGGACAAGCATGACGCGTTCGGCGAGCACATCGAGAAGTGCATGAAGGCCTGCAAGGCTGCGATGGAAGAGAACGAACCGGAAGAGCACGAGAAGGCTTCGGTGGCGGACTTCAAGAAGTCGCTTGACACCCCAGTTGTCGCTACGCCTGCCGCGCCCGCTGGCGACATCCAGAAGAAGCTAGACGACCTGACAGCGAAGTTTGCGGAGTTGATGACCAAGCTTGCCGCCACGCCCGCGACCCCAGCCGCCGCATCTGGCATCGACGTCACCGATCTGCTCGGCAAGGGCAACCAGTTTGGCATCACGGAAACCATCTCCGAGTTCGCCACATTCATGCCCCCAGGCATGGAAGGTGGGGATTTTGCCAAAGCCCTCAAAGAAGCCGATATCGTTGCCGTCTAAGACGCCTCTGAACGTCTACCCCCTTTAACTCCGCCGAAATTCATAACCAGGAGATACAAAAATGCATTTTGGTGGATTCTCTCAAAACGACTACCTTAAGGCGGTCCAGATCGGCAATGCGCTGCGCGAAAAGACGAAAGGAATGCAGCCGGATCAGCGGAAGGCATTCACCGCGCAGTTCATGAAGGACGCCACAACCCAGGGCTTTCTCACCACGACCGGGCTGAACTTCTACGACCTTCGGCCGCCCGTCTTCAACATCTTCCCCGTCTACACCCCGATTCGCAACACGACCCCCCGCACCCCGAAGTTCAATGCGGGATCCGGTACGGCGGCACACTGGAAGGCGATCCTGTCTCCCAACGCAACCAATACCTTCATCGGACTGTCTGAAGGCAATCGCAACGCCTTCCGTTCAGTGACGGAGAAAGACTTCACCGCAACCTACGCTTCGCTTGGTCTCGATTCCTACGCGACCTTTGAATCGCAGTCGGCGTCTGAGGGCTTTACCGATGTTCTGGGCGACGATGCTGAGACCCTGCTTTTGGCCTACTTCCTCGCCGAGGAAGGCACGCTGTTGGGTGGCAACACCTCTCTCCAGCTTGGCACCGCCAACACCCCGGTAGCGACGCTTCAGACCGGCACGGTCAGCACGATCCCGACCGCTACCAATGTCTCGGCTCGCGTCGTGGCTTTGACCTGGCGCGCTGCAACCAGCCCGAGCAACACCGTGACCAACGGCCTGACCACTCAGTATGTGCGGACTAACGCTGACGGCACCACGGACACCATCAACGGTGGAACTTCGATCGTCTCGGCGTCTTCGAATGTTGTGGTGACCAGCGGCTCAAGCAACACCTGCACCGCGACCTTCAAGGCCACACCGACCCGCGGCGCCTTCGCCTATGCGTGGTTCGTTGACATCATTGATGCCAGCGCCCCAACGACAGCGAACGCTAAGCTAACGTTTATCACCAACAACCCGAACTTCGTCTACACTGGCCAGGCGCAGGGCACGCAAACTGCCGCCTACGCTCCCGCCAGCCTGCAGGGATTCTCGGTTGACCTCTCGACCAACAGCCTCGACATGGACGGTATGCTGTACTTCGCTGCGAATGCGACGTACTCCAATGGCTTCCCGATCACGGCACCGTGGGTGGATGCTGGTGCCGGCGGGTTGACGCAGGGCACGATTCTGGGTTCGATCAGCCAGTTTGATACGATCCTCCAGACGTTCCAGCAGGTTCAGTCCGCTCCCACGGCGATCTACTACTCAGCAGACCAGACTGCAGCTATCTCGCAGGCCCTGTTGACGGGTAGCTCGGCTTCCCCGGTGGCGAACTTCCTTATCAATGTCAACGAGTCGAATGACTTCTCCATTAAGTCGGCACCGAAGCAATACTTCAACCGCTTCGCACCGAACGGCGGAGACGCGATTCCGTTGATCTTCCACCCGCAACTGCCGAGCGGCACGATCCTGTTCGACACCGCCAAGCTTCCGGCCCCCTACGGCGCGAGCCGCATGGGAACCACCCGCGAAGTGATGTGCCGGCGCGAACTGTACGGCCTGCTCTATCCGATCACCAGCCGCAAGTGGACCCGCGGCGTGTACTCGGAAATTGTGCTGGCCTCGCGCACACCGCATCTCTACGGCTTCATCACTGGCCTCGGAGCATACGGCGCAACCGCAATCGGCGCATAAACATGGTTTGGGGCGTCCCACGGCGGAGCGCCCCTTTCCTAGCCCGCCCTACGCAGAGGTAGGGCGGGCAACCCTAAGTGTTGAGGGTTCGAGCAAGATAGGACACTGGGCCCTCGACTATATCAACAACCCTTGACCCGTGGGGATGCTCGTCGCATCGGCGGTGAAGCTCGCCCGGCGACACATTATCGACCCAGGGCTTGTCAAATCTGTACTCAAAAAAGACATTCCGGGTGAAGTTGGTTGCAACGGCACCGCAGATCTCGCAGGTGCCAAGCTGTTTAACTTGTTCGGGGGTAAGAGCCTCAAGTCCAGTGATTCTCATGGGCACCTCAGTATTGATTATCAACCAAGTTTAATCGGGAGGGAAGAACTAAAATGGCGACGAACCCGATAGATTTGTGCACCGTCGCCGATGTCGATGGCTGGCTGAATCAGCCTGGTATTGACGCAACCCTCATCCAAACGGCCATCACAAGATACTCGGCCAACGTCCTCAAGCGAACGGGCAGGGCGTTCCTTGGTGGCATCCGAACGTACAACGAACGTTATAACGGGCAGGGTTGGTCAAGCCTTCAACTCAAGAACTACCCCATCCAAACCGTCTCCTCTTTGACTGTCAACGGCCTCACCGTCCCAGCGACGCCGGACTACATCCAAACCGGCTATGCCATTAACCCTGAAGGGGAGTACTCCTCTCTCGTGATTGTCGGCAACAACGGCAGGAAGGGGCAGGGCGAGTGGCCAGACTACGCTTTCCAGATTTCCGGCATGGCACCTTACGCCTTCTGGCCGGGGATTCTGAATGTCGCCGTGACATATCAGGCTGGCTATCTACTTCAGGCTTTGTCTGAGGCGGCAACCGTACCAGCAACACCCGGACCCTACACAGTAAACGCAGCAAACGCAAGCACGTGGTTTGCCGATCTTGGCGCAACGAATTCCGCTGGCTCCTCACTGGCGGGGCAGTACTCGGTAGCGGCTGGAGTTTACACCTTTTCTCCGTCGCTGCAGGGTACTGCCGTTTTATTGAACTACAGTTATGGTGGTGTCCCCCTGGACTTGCAACAGGCCGCGACACAGCTAGTCGCCCAGCAATACCGCAGACGCCAGTGGATCGACCAGACGCAGGTAAACCAGCCACAGGTAGGCACGACAAGTTATTCGCGGCTTGAGATGGAGCTTGGCATCTCGGGCACGATCGACCGCTACACAGCAAGGTTCCTGACCTAATGGCAGCGGTTGCGTGGTCGCTGAACGACGAAGCACTGATTGCTGAACTGAGGGAGAAGAAAGACCTCCTGCAAGCAGCAATCTTTGAGAGAGTCAACTCGCTTGGCGCGCAGCTACTCCAAAGGGTGCAGGGCAAGCTCTCGGGCGAAGTTCTCAACCAACGAACGGGCGTTCTACTTCGCTCGGTCGAATGGCAGGCCGCAGAATATGTCGGCGCTGTCTGTCAGACCTCGGTGGGAATTGATGAAGGACAGCCTAGTTTTGTCTATGCCTACGTGCATGAGTACGGCGGCCAGGGTTATTACACTATCGCCCCAGACCAGGCGAAAGCACTGGCGTTTGAAGGGCCGGAAGGAATGATCTTTGCCGGGAGAGTCAATCATCCCCCGGCGAAAGAGACAAGCTATTTGCGGTCGTCCTTGGATGAGATGACCGATGAGATTTACGCGCAACTGCAGGAGACGGTAAGCGGGGTGCTGGCATGACAGAGACCATCTTCGCCAACCTTTTCAGCCTTCTCTCGCAGACGCAGATGCTGACGAACGGCATACCGAACAACACCCCGGCTTTTCTAACAACGGGCAGAACCTGCCCGCCAGTCGCAAACGTCGGCCAAGCCACACAGCCGGCGATGTACATCATTGAAGGCGAGCAGGACGTAATGGAGAACTCGCTCGCCAATGCAAAGTACGAGCTGCACTGCGCGGCCATCATCTTCTTCAGGAACACTGGTGGGCCAAACGGCATCGCCTCGACACAACTGAACAACCTGCGAGACGCGTTCATCTTCCAGCTACAGCAAAGAACCCTGGCAAGCAACGGCACGACGGTCGTCCCTTTGCTGGGCGGCAATAAGCAAACCCTCGGGGGCGTCGTCTTCCACGCACGCGTCAAGGGCCGGATCTTAGTCAACGAAGGCCTACAGAACCAGCAGGGTGCCATCGTGTTTCCCATCTCGATTCTTAGTGGTATGTAACCGGGGCTCTGAACCCTATCCAATTTTTCCGCCGAATACAAACGCAAGGGAGTTTCCATGTCTATTCTTCCTGGTCTCGGCTTCGGCGCCGGTTACCTTTACGCTGCACCGTCTTCCACCTCCGGCAATCCCGCCACCAATCCCACACCGATGCAGATTGGCGCGATTCAAAACGTCAAGCTGACGTTCGGTGCGGACATCAAGACGCTCTTTGGGCAGCAGCAGTGGCCAATCGACTCCGCTGTCGGTAAGCGGTCGATCAAGGGTTCGTTCGAGTCCGCACAGCTATCCAATCAGTTCATTTCCCAGCTCTTCACCGCAGACCCCGTGACCACGGGCCTGAACTACACCGTCCTTGACGAGCAGGACACCGTACCGGCCACACCGTATCAGGTGACCGTTGCCCAGGCCGCGCACTTCGTTCAGGACTATGGCGTAACCTACACGGCCACCGGCGTTGCCTTGGTTGAGCACGCCACCCCGACAACGGGTCAGTACAGCGTCAACTCCGCCACTGGCGTCTACACCTTCGCTGCGGCTGATACGACTTTGGGAGTAACCATCTCCTACAGCTACTCCAGCACCACGGGTGGAACGACCCTGACCGCCGCAAACCACCAGATGGGCTTTGGTCCGCTGGTTGCCCTCAACGTCGTCTTCCCGTACGAGAGCATCACTGGCGGCAACGCCGGGATGGGCTTCTACCTGCCCAATGTTCGTTTGGGCAAAATCGACATCACCACGAAGCTTGAGGACTACCAGATGCTGTCGGTGGACTTCGAGGCCTTCGCCGGCGCCAATGGGCAGCCGTTCATCGCTTACAACCAGTTCTAAAACCTGAAGGGGGTAATTCCGCCGATGCAGAAAACAATCGCAGTCAACGGTGCCGAGTACACGCTCGGCACCATCAAGATGGGCGTAGGCCGCAGACTCAAAGCCAAGTACCCAGATCCGGAAGACTACAACGTCGCATTCGTCGGGGAATCTCTCAAGGCCGGGGGAAACCCCGACGCTTCGTATGAGTGGGTCGATGAAAATCTGGACTACGGCAACAGTTTCATTGAATTCGTCAGTGCAGCATTCGAAGTCAACGGGTTCAAGCTGGAGAAGCCGAAAACGGGGGAAGATCAGCCGCCCGTAGCGGCGGCGGAATAGACTTCACCTACATCTACGGCAGCCTAGCCCGCTGGTGCGGGTACACGTTCACCGAAATTGACGACATGCTGTTTACGGACTTCTGGTTGTTGGAGGAATTCTGCGCTCAGCATCCACCATCGGATTTGCTCGTGGCGAGCTACCTGGGCTATAAGACGCCCGGCAAGCAGGTCGCGCATCGCGCGCGCAAGGACAACGCAGAGGCGATCAAAGCAATACCGATGCGGGTCCAGCAGATGCCGGCGTTCCTGAAGACGCCAGAGATGATGCAATTGATTGAGCAGATGAAGAACGAACCAGTGAACTAGCGGCCGCAGTCCTGATGAAATTGCGGTGTGTCCAGTCCCGAGACATTGAACTCATCCGTAACCACTTCGCCGGTAAAAGTGCTGGCGCGCAACACAAGCCGATTAGCAGATAGCAAGTCTTTAACCTTGGCGCTCTTTGAAAAAGCGTGCTGGCCATTATCTGTCCACCACTGAAGACGAACGCGGTCGTTGTCAAGCTTGTACTGGATCATGCTTTTGGAGTAGTCGCCAACCAGCGGATCATTCGCCAACACCGCACCAACCCAATAGTCAATCAGCTTAACGTGCCCATTCTCACAGAAGAGGGACAGGCGCGGCCCGCGGTCATAGTCCGTTCCTTGAGACGTGATCGGAACCACTGAATAGCCAATCGAAGTCTTCCCGGTCATTTTGTCAACGTTGACGATGCGTGTCCACGAGCCTTGTGCGAATGCGCTCACTGTCAAAACCAAAGGCAATAACTTCCGCATAGCAAACCTCCCAGGGGAGACGCCCAATATACCATGCCCACTGACCTAAATGTAAGGATTACAGCCGATACGTCTGCGCTGAACTCCGGGCTAAGTGCGGGCACCGCGTCAGTTGAAAAATTCTCCACAAACCTAAAATCTGCGATGGCGGCGAACGTGATGGCCGTCAATCAGCTCGCCGATGCTGAGCGCCAGCTAGGTTCGGCAGCCGAACAGGGAAACACTCAGGCCGCAGTAGTCCTTGAGGAATATCGCGCACAGGTTGCGGCCACAGAAGCGGCGGTGGCGCGATTCTCGGAGACGGAAGCACAAGAGGAGAGGGTAGTTCGTAGCTCCATCTCGACGCGCATGGCGGCCAACGCCGAGCTGCGGGTGATGGAAGGCAACATGATGGGATCGACCCGCGCTGCGGGCGCGCTCCTATCTACCATTCCCGGTTTGGGCGCAGCGATGCAGATGGCCTTTCCGGTCTTCGGCGCGATTGCATTGGTAGAAATTCTCGGCACGATGGCCGAAAAGATCCACAAGATCACGGATGAGTATTACAACCTCACCTCTATGGTTGAGGCCTACCATAAGAAGCTTCTTGAAGTCGATGCCCAGCAAACCTCATCCACCGAAAAGGCTCTACGAAATCTCCGCGAACAGCAGGTAATCTATGCCGAACTGAGTGGTGGCAAGACTGGTCGCGCAGACCGCGGCGCAGAGGCTGGCGCGGCATTCGACATCATCCAAGACCAGGAGAAGATTAAGAGCGCAGCCGCCCAAATGGACGCGCTCTCGAAGAGCATAGAGAAGCTTCGCACCGAGGCATCCGGCATGGGGGAGCGGAACGGCATGATGGTGCCGATCAGCGACTTCGAAGCTCGCCAGGCCAAGGTTCTGCTGGATAAAGAACTCCAGGACTATCGCAGCTTCTCTATCCAGCTGAAGGATGCGCAAGACGATCTAACCACGCACCAGCAACAGGAGACGCTTCGTAAGCTTGAGGTCAGCGAGAAAGATTCCGGCCTAGAGGATAAGGCCAACGCCAAACGCCTAAAGGCGATGGAGGAAGAATACAACCAGACCGTCCTCAACGGCGGAAAGACCCTCAATTTTGAGTACAACTTCTGGAATGCGCGGCTGGCTTTATTCGAAGCTGGGTCTACACAGTACGACACCATTCTCCAGAAGTTGGCCACAAGCGCCGAGCAGAGCGCAAAGCGGGCGCACTCCGCCATTGAGCTGTTCAAGACGGGCAACCCGATTGGCGCGCTGGACTCTCTCACGGGCGACAAGCACACCAAGGTAGACGAGGGAGATTCCGATGCCATAAGGGGGCAGGCCGCTGCGTACAAGATGGTCGCAGAGGCCGCACAGAAGGCAGCGGAAGAGGTCGCCAAACTCAACATAGAGACTCAGCACCAGAAGGCCGCTGGCGCAATCCAACTGCAAATCACAAAGATTCAGACCGGCCAATCCTTGGGCATAACCGATCCACAAAAGGATCTGGACGCGCTGCAGACACTCCATCAGCAGGCGATAGCCGAAGATGAGAGGTATCTCAACCAGGTGCTGGCGCTAGATCGCCAGATCGCGCAGCAGGAACAGCAGCTCTACGCGACTGACGGTAATAAGGTGCGCGAAATCCAGGCACGCCTCAACGAGGAAATACTTGCGCTTGAGAGGAAGCTGCAAGCTGACAAACAGAAGCTTCAGCAGGTAGAGGTTCAAGACACCAAAAGAATCCTCCAGCAGCAGATGCAGAACTACAAGAAGGTTTACGACGCCATCACCCAAGACTTCAACTCTGCTATCTCGAAGATGATTACGACGACCGAAGGCCCAGCAAAAGCCTTCGCGCAGATGTTGAATCAAATGCTTGGCCAGCTCGCAACGTTCGTCCTCCAATATTTGGAGAAGAAGGCGGAGATGTGGCTGATGGACGAAATATTCGGCAAGACTGCCGCCTCAACATCGGCAATCACGCAAATTACCAGTGATGCCGCTGTTGCTGGCGCGGGTGCTTACGCCGCCACCGCAGCCATTCCTTTCGTCGGCCCCGCACTGGCACCCGCGGCAGCCGCAACAGCCTACGCCGGCGCGATCAGTTTCCTTGGCCTAGCAGCCTTCGAAGCTGGCGGCGTCGTCAACGGCGCGCACGGAATGCCCGTACCAATCGTCGCGCACGCCGGGGAACGGGTTCTATCGACTGCACAAACGCAGACCTTCGAGCGCATGGTGAACAGTCCAAGCGGAGGCGGCAGCAATATTCACCTCAACTATAGCCCCAACGTCAATGCATTTGACCGACACGGCTTCCGCTCCACGTTGCAGGCGCATAAAGACGACATTGTCAGCATCGTTCGTCAGGCAGTCAACACTGGGGCTTTGGCAAGAGGATGAGTCTCCCCGTCTACCCAACCCTTCCGGGCCTGACCTACACCGTCATCAAAGCGCCCGAGTTCAACACGCTCGACATGCGCGCGCCAAACGCCTACGAGGTCAGGATTCAGCAGACCATCAACCCAACGTGGAACTTTACGTTCATCTATGACTTTCTGCACGACTTCTTCTGGGGTGGCTACCAGCTAGTCTCCGAACTTCGCACGCTGATGGACTTCTTTCTTCAGGTTGGCGGTAAAGCTGGAAGTTTTCTCTTCACCGACCCAGACGACAACTACGTCGGCCCGGCACTCTCCACGGCGACGTGGCAGCCAAGCTTCACCTATCCCCTCAACTACGGCATTCTCGACAGCGCCAACCACTGGCAGCAGATCACTGGGGCGGGCACGACAGCCAGCAGCATTCCCTCATTCAATCATTCGGGCGGACCAACCTCGGACGGCACGGCAACCTGGACCGACCGGGGAGTCTACAGCGGCGGCTTCCCGAACGTGCCATTGGCGCAGCTTTCGCTCGTCAGCGACGGTGCGGGCAACTACTACTCCCCCATCCAAAGGACGCTTGGTGGATTCTTCTATGAAGACGTTACCGACCTCAACGGCGGTATCACGGTTTATCTCAACGGCGTACTGAAAACGGTTGGGCCTGACTACACTGTAGGCGGCCCCGGCCTCGCCCTGCCAACGCACTCCTACATGGGCATGTACCTCGCCTGGCCTACCGGAATCGCAGCATGGCAGGCCGCGCATACCTACGCCACCAACGCCACGATCCTCGACCCTGCCGGGCATATCCAAAAGGTCACGGGCGGAGGCGGGGGAGCTTCAGGCAGCAGCATTCCAGTCTTCAACGACTCTGGCGGCACGACGACGGACGGCGCTTTGACCTGGACGGATCAGGGCTACAACCTCGGCCCTACCGGACCCGTCACCGCACAGTTCAATTTCTACTTCCGGGTTCGCTTTGAATCCGACTCGCAAGACTTTGAGAAATTCCTTGGAGTTGGTTCCGCTGCGGCCAATATCGGTCAGGGCGGCGGCTACTGGACTATCGGTGGCTCAGAAGGTCAGAACGGCTCAGGAACACTCAAACTCACGACAGCGAGGCCAACACCCTTATGAAGATCCTAGCGCTACTCTCGGTATTTCTTGCCCTGCCACTAGCGGCGCAGACGACAATTACGGCTTCAGGTGTCCAGAACGGTTCTGGCTCCGCCTTGTCTTCGGGGCAGTGGTGTGTGGGCAGTACCTGCTTCACCGTGACCTCCGGTGCGATCGCAGCTAATTCGAAAGTGAATAACCCGACGCTCGGCAACACTGTTTACGTCGTCACTGGCCACACCACGCTACTTTCGGTTCCAAATGTTTCTATCAGCGGAACAACTTTCAATTGGGACAACTACGTTATTCCTGCTGGCGTGGCAACTTCTGGCATCGGCGCGCCCTACTTAGCATGCCAGCCAACGGCGACTTATACAAACACGGCGACACTAGCGGGCTATACCTGCGCCAACAATACTTCAGGCGTTGCCACGTGGGTGGCGAATAACAGCGGTGGCGGAGGTGGACTATCGGGTCAGACTATCAACTTCCTCCCCCTCGCCACTTCCTTGACGACCAGTACCACTAGTTCTGTTGTAAGCCAGACGGCTACGGGAGGAATCCTTATTGGTTCGGCCACGAATGTCGCGCCTAGCCAAGACCCAACCCTTGATGTCAGGCGCGTGGTGGGAGGCGTGATCTCCCACGGTGTCTCGGTGGACGACGTTCTTA
>Ga0210384_10000857_pt1 | contig 43928 bp, 36 predicted proteins | sample IncBWH2MmetaG_FD_160574 | JGI IMG/M metagenome (GOLD analysis project Ga0210384, IMG submission 160574) | Forest soil microbial communities from Barre Woods Harvard Forest LTER site, Petersham, Massachusetts, United States - Inc-BW-H-2-M | ecosystem: Environmental > Terrestrial > Soil >... | reverse complement strand
ACCTACAGAAATCATGCCTTCTTCGTAGACGTAGTCATCGACGACACCAAGAACCATGCCGCCTTTATCCAGATGGTGCGAGGTTCCGTGACATACGAGGAATGACGGGAGGTGCCCGGCGTTGGTGTAACGCAAGGTGCGCGCGGCGCTGTCGTAGACGGCGATGAAGAAGGTGGCGAAGCGGTCGTCCCCGGTGTTGCGGACGAGATGCTTGTTGAGGCGTGCGACCAGTTCAGCGGTGCTGAGCCTTTCGCTGCCGTCGGTGAGCATCTGGCTGCGCAGCGCGGCTTGCAGGCTGGCCATGAGCAGGGCAGCGGAAATTCCTTTGCCGGAAATATCGGCGATAGCGATGGCCACATGCGTGGGGCTGAGCTGGATGAAATCGTAGTAGTCGCCGCTGACGGAACGAGCGGCTTTGCAGATGGCTTCGATTTCGACGCCAGGGACGGATGGCAAGGTGCTGGGAAAGAGCTGGTTCTGGACTTCGCGGGCGATGGAGATTTCATTTTCCAGGCGTTGGCGCTTGTTTTGCTCCTCGATGAGTGTGCTGATCGAGCCGGTCATTTGGTTGAAGGATTCGGCCAGTTCGCCGAGTTGATCGCGGTGCTCGATTTGCACGCGATGGGAGAAGTCCATGCCTTGCACATATTGGGTGCCACGGTAGAGATCGGCGACCGCACGAGTGATCCTGCGCGTGAGTACGATTCCCGTAGCGAAGGCGGCAGCCTCCACGAGAAGGAAGACAATTCCGACGAGTATGAAAAAGGTGATATATGAGCCGCCCAATTCTCCAAGCGATGTGAAGATGCGCCCATGCAATCGAGATGGACGCGCATTAGACGCGGCAAAGACCGGGCGCAACGGTTCTATCTTGCCATCGCGTCCGAGATAGAGTGAATCGAGCCGGGAGACCACGTCGACCGGAGCATCAAACCAAAACAGAGCGTTCTGAAGAGTGCGGTTGCGCGCAACGATGCGCCCTGCCGAGACGTATTGAGCGTCCCCGGACTTGTAGAGGAGACTGGTTTGCGGCCCTCCGGTGTACCGTTCCATGAGGTTCAACTGGATGCCGCCGAGATCGGGCGCAACGGTGTTCAAGAACTCCGGCGTAACCGGCACGCGGAGAGTGACGATGCGTTCGCCTTTGCGATCCGGAATGACCCGCAGGCTAACGATGGAAAGCAAGTCGCCTTCCTGCAATAAACCCGAGAAAGCGCGCTTGCCCGGTGAAATCACCTTGCGAGCGAGTGTCTGGTCTTCGGAAAAGCGGATGCTCAAGCCGGGGAGTTCGCGATCGTGGACGGCATGGGATTGCGCGGCCAGAATGCGCTCGGAATCGGCCTCAGTAACCGCCGGGGGAAGCGTTTGGTGCGCGATGGCGATGTGTTCGGAGATATCCTCGACCATAGCGATGCGCTGATGGATGTCTTCGTACAAGAGGTAAGCACCGAGCTGCGAATACAGAATGCGGGCGGCAAGAACAACCAGGGTCACGATCGATAAGATGGGAACGGCAGCGATGAACAGATAAGCAACGATCAGGCGGTTGCGGAGACTCCAGAGGAGGCGGTTGCGCCACCAGCCAATGAGGCGGAACAAAAGATAAATCCCTGCTAAAACGGCGAGATACTTGAGGAAGTTCGAGGGGCCGGCGTTGAATCCGAGAATGGCCAGGAGCAGACCGCCCACGGCAACCAGCGTGGAAGCAAGATCTAGCCAGGAGAGGCGGTGCCAGAGTTCTTTGAGCTTCGCGCCGAAGGGTGTCATCGTGCCGTCAAGGAAACCAATACTGTACCTGAATCGGCCGAAGGTGTGCAGGGGCAGCGCGAGAAGACGCAAAAAGAACCCGTGCCGAAGAAGCCCCGGATTATTTCCGCAGGGAAAGTCTCACTGTTGTGGCGCGCCGCTGACGCGGCTGTGATAGCGACTGTAAGTGAAATAAATGACCAGGCCGATGATCAGCCAGACGATCAGACGCGCCCAATTGATCCAGCCGAGCTTGTACATCATGTAGCCGTTAAAAACGATACCCAGGATGGGCACAAGGGGCACCCACGGAGTGCGGAAGGGGCGGGGTTGATCGGGATTCTTTTTGCGCAAGATCATGACAGCAATGCAGACAATGACAAAGGCCAGCAGCGTGCCGATGTTCACCATCTTTCCGATGTCGTCGATGGGCGTCACGCTTCCGACGATGGCGGCCAGCAAGCCGACCAGCATGGTGTTCTTGTACGGGGTGCGGAATTTCGGATGGATGGCAGCGAAAAATTTCTTCGGGAGCAGGCCGTCGTTGGCCATGGCGTAGAGCACGCGGGTTTGACCAAGCAACATGACGAGCATGACGCTGGTGAGGCCGGCGAGTGCTCCAAGAGTGATGACGTGTGATGCGGTCGAAAGGCCGCGGTCGAGGAAGGCGCGGGCGATGGGGGCTTCGATGTTGACGTCCTGCCAGTGCACCATGCCGGTGAGCACGCCGGCAACGGCTATATAAAGAACCGTACAGATGAGCAAGGAAACGATGATGCCGATGGGCAGATCGCGCTGCGGATTCTTGGCTTCCTGGGCGGTGGTGGAGACAGCGTCAAAGCCGATGTAGGCGAAAAAGATGTAGGCCGCGCCGGCCCCGATTCCGGAGAAACCCATGGGCGCGAAGGAGTGCCAGTCATGACCCCAGTTGGAGAAGTCGACGTAGTGAATGCCCAAGCCGATGACGAAGAGGACGACGGCGACTTTGATGGTCACGATGGTGGCATTGAAACGGGCGCTTTCCTTAATGCCGATGATGAGAATCGCGGTGATGACCAGGGCAATCACGAAGGCGGGCAGATTGAATCCGATTTCCGTTCCAAACACAGTTGGCGCATTCAGAAGGGCGTGCGCCTGCTGGAGCAACTCCGGCGACTTTGCAGCCATGATGGCGTCAACTCTGTCGAGGAACGCCTGCGTGCCCGGGTGCAAAGTAGCGTCCGAGGCTTGGGCCATCTCTCTCGCGACGATCTTGCTGGCAGTGTTTAACCCCGTCCAATGATCGTAGGCCAGCCATAAAGGCATCTTGATGTGGAAAATATTGAGAAGCTCGATGAAGTGGTTGGACCAGCCCGAAGAGACGGTGCTAGCGCCCATGGCGTACTCCAGCGTGAGGTCCCAGCCGATGATCCAGGCGAAGAGTTCGCCGAGAGTGGCATAGGCATAGGTGTAAGCGCTGCCGGCCAACGGAATCATGGCCGCAAATTCCGCGTAGCACAGGCCGGCGAAAGCGCAGCCAAGACCGGAGAGCACGAAGGAGAGCATCAAGCCAGGCCCCGCATAGTGCGCGCCCAAACCCGAGAGCACAAAGATCCCCGCACCGATGATGGCGCCGACGCCGAGGGCTGTAAGTTGGAAAGGGCCGAGCGTGCGTTTCAGGCTGTGGCCGCCTTCTTCCTTGGATTCCTCAAGCAACATGCTCATCGGTTTTCTTGCGAACAAGGGGTTGCCCATGCAACTCCTCCTTTGGGGGAAGATTTTCCCGTTTTTGATGCCCCTGCCAATTTGGCCTAAAGCGTTAAAAGCATTGTAGTGGCGCAGCAGGCTCAGCCACTACAGGAAAATTCAATTATTGCTCAGGACGAACGGAAGCAGTCCGCCGGGACCACCACGACCAGAGAAAATAAACAGGCAGACCGATAAGCACGATCACCAGGCCCGCGCCGGCGGTTTGGGTTTGATAGAGCAGCAGGACCAGCATGATGGCGGCGGCGGCCAAAATATAGAGCGCGGGAACAAAGGGGTAGCCGAAGGCGCGATAGGGGCGCTCCGCATCGGGCCTCTTGGCGCGCAGCACAAAAATCCCGATTGTTGTTATCACGTAGAAGAGCAGCGCGGCAAATACCACGTACTCGAGTAATTTACTGTAGAGATTGCCGTACGTGACTTTTCCCAGGGAGTCTACGCCGCGTGTCCGCAGCAAAATCAGGACGGTAATCCAGATTCCTTGATACACGAGAGCTGAGCCGGGGACACTTTTCTTGTTCAATGTGCCGGTGGACTTGAAAAAGAGTCCATCTCGCGCCATGGCATAAGAGACGCGGGCGCCGGCCAAGATCAATCCATTGTTGCAGCCGAAGGTGGAAATAATGATGGCCACGGCCATGATTATGGCGCCGGTGGGGCCGAAGATGGCGTTCAAGGCGGCGCTGGCGACACGATCGTCGGGAGCGGTTTGGATTTGGACCAAGGGAAGAGTGAAGAGGTAAGCCAGATTCGCCAGGCAGTAGAGCGTGGTAACGATGATCGTGCCGAAAGCCATGGATAGCGCCACGTCGCGCTTGGGATTCTTCACTTCCCCGGCGGTAAAGCCGATGTTATTCCAAGCGTCGGAGGAAAAAAGGGAGCCAACCTGCGCGACGCCAAAAGCCACGAAAAGACCGAACGCGCCACTGGCGGCAGTGATGGTGGGCACAAAGCTGCGCAGGAAATTGGCGCCAGGCTCGATGGGCTGGGCATTGCGGATTTCCCAGAAGTGCTTGAAATTTTCGGTCATGGCGCCGGCATTTTTCCCGACAAAAATGCCCAGGACAATCAGGCCCAGGAGAGCGAGAGTCTTGGCGCTGGTGAAAACATTTTGGATCAGCTTTCCGAGCCGGACGCCCTGGGTATTGATGAACGTCAAAAAGATGATCATCAGCACGCCCACCAGTTGCTGCACGGAAAGGCTGATGGCGTATTTCGAACCGAGCGCGATGGGGTGAATGATCCACACGTTGGGAGAAATCGCGGGCCACACTACGCCGAGGTAGCGCGCGAACCCGACGGCGACGGCGGCGATTGTTCCCGTCTGAATGACGAGGAACAGCGTCCAACCATAGAGAAAACCCCAGAGCGGTGAATACGCTTCGCGGAGATAGATGTACTGGCCGCCGGCGTGCGGGAAAAGCGCGGCGAGTTCGCCGTAAGAGAGCGCGGCGGAAATGGTGAGCAGGCCGGTGAGGACCCAGGTGAGAATCAAGCCGCCGGGGGAACCGGTTTGGCGGGAAATATCAGCGGCGACAATAAAAATGCCGGAGCCGATCATGGAGCCGACGACAATCATGGTGCCGTCGAAGAGGCCGATGGCGCGGACGAAACCGGGTTCGTTTTTCGCGGAGGCTTGGGACACGGGATTTGTGGTGTCAGCCATTCGCAGTGAGCCTCAGACGGCAGCCGCATGCTTCGCGGATTTGAGAATGTCGATGAACTGACGGGCGCGCTTGCCGGGATCAGGGGCAAGCAGAATATCGCTGATAACGGCGACGCTGTCGGCGCCCGCGCGAATCACTTCCGACGCGCGGTCAAGAGTGATTCCCCCGATGGCCACAATGGGTTTGTCGGTGAGCGTTCGAACCATTCGAATGAAATCGATGCCGATGACGGGATCGGGGTTGGTTTTTGTGGAGGTAGAAAAAACTGGGCCGACGGCAATGTAGTCCGCGGAAGTTGCGGCGGCGCGTTCGAATTGCTCCCGGTTGTGGGTGGAAACGCCAACCCACTTCGATGGGCCCACGACGCGACGCGCCCTCTCGACGCTCAAATCCTGCTGGCCCACGTGAATTCCATCTGCGCCAACCAGAGCGGCAACGTCGGCTCGATCATTCACGACGAAGGAGACGCCTTGTGGTTGCAGTTGAGCGGAAAGTTTTTTTGCGGAATCGAAGAGTTCGCCGGAAGACGCGGCTTTATTTCGGTACTGGAGCAAGCGGACTCCAGCATCGGCGAGGCTCTGGGCGCATTCTGTATCGGGAACAGTAAGCAATGCTGCGTCTAATATCACATAGAGCCGAGGAAGGACAAGACGGTTCAAAGTTTATTTTCCAGTCGTTCCGAGCAACCGCTCAATGAACTGGGTATCGATTCGTCCGGCGGCAAAATCGGGATCGGCGAAAATTCTGCGGTGCAACGGGATGGAGGTCTTGATGCCCTCAATGACGAACATTTCCAGGGCGCGCTTCATGCGGCCGACGGCTTCATCCCGATCGCGGCCCTTGACGATGAGTTTGGCGATCAGGGAATCGTAATAAGGCGGAATGACCGCATCGGCGTAGGCAGCGGAGTCCACGCGCACGCCAGTGCCTCCGGGCGCTTGAAAGGTGGTGATGCGGCCCGCCGAGGGGACAAACGTTTCGGGATCTTCGGCGTTGATGCGGCATTCGATGGCGTGCCCGGAGAAATGAATTTCGCCGGTGGCGTCTTCCATTTTTTCACCGGCGGCGATGCGAATCTGCGCTTTGATGAGGTCCACACCGGTAACCAATTCGGTGACCGGATGTTCGACCTGGATGCGCGTGTTCATTTCAATGAAGTAGAGGCCGCCATCGCGATCCATCAGAAATTCGACAGTGCCGGCGTTGGTGTAGCCAATCTTTTCGAGCGCTTTTACGACTTTCGCGCCAAGATCCTTGCGGCGCTTGGCATCCAATGCTGGCGAAGGGGATTCCTCGACCAGCTTCTGGTGTCGGCGCTGGATGCTGCATTCGCGTTCGCCAAGGTGAATCACTTTTCCGTGCTGGTCTCCGAGGACTTGCAATTCGATGTGACGGGGGTGCTCCAGGAATTTTTCCGCATAGACATCCGGATTGCCGAAGGCCTGCTGGGCTTCGCTGCGCGCGGTCTGGTAGGCGGAGAGGAGGTCCTCTTGCTTCCGCACCACCCGCATTCCACGACCGCCTCCGCCGGCGGAGGCTTTCAAAATCAAAGGATAGCCGATGTGCGCGGCTTCTTTAGCGAGCTGCTCTTCACCGTCCACGACTCCATCGCTGCCGGGAATCGTAGGCAAGCCCGCGGATTTGACTTCCCTGCGCGCACGGTCTTTTTCGCCCATCAACTCGATAATTTCCGGTTTCGGGCCGATGAAGGTAATTTCGGATGCTTCGCACACTTTGGCAAAGTTGGCGTTTTCGCTGAGGAATCCGTACCCGGGATGGATGGCATCGACATTCGTGATTTCCGCGGCGCTGATGACCTGCGGGATATTCAGATAGCTCTCGCTGCTGCGGGGCGGGCCGATACAGACGGCTTCATCGGCAAAGCGTACGTGTAGGGAGTGTCGATCGGCCTCGGAATAAACCGCGACAGTCGAGATGCCGAGCTCCTTGCAGGCGCAAATGACCCGCAGGGCAATTTCCCCACGATTGGCGACTAGGATTTTCTGGAACATGAGCGGCGGCGCCGGCTATTTCTTCCCGCTCGGACGAATGCCAAAAAGGGGTTGTCCATATTCGACCGGCTGGCCGGCTTCCACAAAGATTTTGACTAGCTCGCCTGTTACATCCGCTTCAATTTCGTTCATCAACTTCATGGCTTCGACAATGCAGAGCGTCTGACCGGTCTCGACTCGCGCTCCGATCTTCACAAAAGGATCGGAGCCGGGGCTGGGCGCGGCATAAAATGTGCCGACGATCGGGGATTTGACCAGGTGGAGATCTTCGGCAGAGTGCGCTTCGGAGGCTGCAGCGCCGACGGATGATGCGCTAGTCTCCGAGGAACTGGTTTCTATGATCTCCGTGGCTGCCCGGCCACGCGGAGCGGCAACGACGACTGTCGCCGAGGGCTTCCGTAGCCGGATGCGAAGGTCGCCACGGGAGTACTCAAACTCCTCAAGGTTGTGCTCCGTCATGAACTGAAGGAGCTGCTCGATCTGCTGGATTTCAGGGTTAGCGAACGCCGAATTCGATTTCGAGGGCTTTTTGCGTTTCATGCCTGTTTTAGAGCTCGATGAGATCCCGCGGAATGCGGGTCAGTATTTCGGTTCGGTCCTGGTGCACAACCACATCGTCTTCGATGCGAATTCCCCCAATGCCTTGCGCATAAACGCCCGGTTCGATGGTGATGACATTCCCCGGTTCCAAGCGCCGCTTCTGCCCACGTGCCAACCGAGGATCCTCGTGAACCTCCAGCCCTAGTCCATGGCCAGTGCTGTGCACGAAGAGGTTCTCGAGACGATACCCTGTTAGAACCTGTCTTGCAGCGGCATCGACATCGCCGCAGCTCGCCCCGGCCCTGACTGCGGCAATTGCCGCCGTCTGCGCCTCCAGGACGGCCTGATACCAAGTCCGGATGCGCCGGGAAGCTCGCCCCAAGAAAACCGTGCGAGTGATGTCACTGCAATAGTGGCCGAGTATAACACCCAGGTCTAGCACCACCAACTCATTTTTCCTCAGTCGTTTGGCGGTGGGGCGGGCATGCGGGAGTGCGGCACGTTCTCCAAAGGCCACGATGGTTTCGAAGGCCGGACCTGAGGCACCCCGTTTTCGCATTTGATACTCGATCTCGGCGGCGACTTCAAATTCGCGGATTCCGGGCTTCAGGAGTCGAATTGCCGCCTGAACCACTTCACCTGCCAGAATGGCGGCCTTGCGCATTTGCAGGAGCTCTGCCGCGTCTTTGCGCATGCGAAGGCCTTCGACCTTGCCAGCTGCGGGAATCCACCGAGGACGAGGCCCAGAGGCCCTCCGCAGCGTTCGGAACTGCGCGACGGTCAGTTGCCCAGGGTCGAATCCCACGCGTCGGGCCGCGCTTCCCTTTAGGAGAACTCCCACGGATTCGAGCAAGGAGCCCTTCTGAAGTACGACGCGCACTCCGGAAGTCTCCTCCTTGCTCTGGACCGTGAACCGCCCATCGGTAACAAGAGAGGCGCCCCTTTGAGAAATCACTAGAATGCCCGACTCACCTGTGAATCCCGTCAGGTAATACCAATTCGCCGGGCTGGTAACCAGCAGGCAATCCAGGCGCGCTTCCTTGAGAAGCGAAGCCAGGGTGCGGCGGCGAAGATGGAATAGATTGGTCATAAATGAAACGAGGAGACCAAAGTCTCCTCGTTTCGGCCCTCGGTTGAAGGAATCGTTTCCGAACTTACCCCGGGATAATGCGCGGGGTCAGGAAGAACAAGAGTTCCTGAGATTGTGTGGTGACGCTGGTGCGCTTGAAGAGATGGCCGATCAGCGGCAAGCTGCCAACGATGGGCACTTGCTGAACGTCCACGCGCTGCGAAGAGATGATGATGCCGCCGATTACCACGGTGCCGCCGTCGGCAACCGTAACCTTGGTTTCGGCCGACTCGGTATCAAGAGCCGGGATGCCCTGAACACGGGGAATACCGGTGTCGATCTGCGTGTTTTCCACCAGCACGTCCATGAAGATGGTGCCTTCCGCGGTGATTTGCGGGGTGACCTCAAGTTTAAGCACGGCATCAATGAACTGAACCGAAATGGTGTTATTGATGGTCGTCTGAATCGGAATCTTAGTACCTTGCTTGACGGTGGCTTTCTCGTTGTTCTGGGTGATAACTTTGGGCTTCGAGAGCAGTTTTCCGACGCCCTTGGATTCCGCAGCGGTGATGAAGAAGTCCAATGCGAAATTCGCAGAACGGAAGGAATACCCCAAGCCGCTGGTGGCACCACTCGCCGGAAAATTCGTATTCAGCGGGAGGCCATTGGTGATGCCGTTACCGGTCGTCTGCGTACCTGTGCTGATGAGGGGCGGATTCAACGTAGTACCCGGATTCTGACCGCTGGCTCCGACTTGAGGCGTGCCGCCGAAGACCGAACGTCCACCGGTGGTCTGACCCGCAAAACCGAGTTGTGTGCCGATGTCCTGCGCGAAAGAGCGCGAGGCAGAAACGACGCGCGCTTCGATTTCCACCTGCTGCGACCTGCGGTCAAGCTGGCGGATCAGATTGTCGATGGTCGGGATCACCGAGGGAATATCCCGGATAATCAGCTGGTTCGAACGGTCATCGGACAAGATGTCTCCGCGCGAGCTGAGGAACTTCTTCAAGGTGTCCTTGAGTGTTGCAGCCTTGCTATAGCTCAGGACGCGAGTAACGGTGACGGGTGCGATCGCTTCGGCCTGAGCCTTTTCGAGGTCGCGCTGTGATTCCGCTTCGGACTTCATGGTTGCGCGCGTAGCGATGCGCAAGACGTTTCCGTTGAGCTGTTTGTCGAGGCTGTTGTTCTGCAGAACGATGTCGAGCGCTTGATCCCAAGGCACTTCGTCGAGGACAATCGTCAGCGTGCCCTTGACGGCAGGATCCAACACAACGTTCAGACCGCTGATTTCGTGAATCAGGCGGAAGAAGTCGCGCAAATCGACGTCCTTGAGGTTCACGGAGATAGGTTCTCCGGTGTACTTTGCGACCGCAGCAGCGGGCGCGGGAGAAGCCTGCGACGATTGCGCCTGTGCCGCGGAAGTAGCCACCGTTGTCGCCGCCGTGCTGGCCTGCTGCACCGCTTGCTGCGATGCCTGCTGGGCAGCTCCGTCCGGCCGAATCGGTTCCTTCTTCCCGTTGAACGATGCCAAGACGACTGAGGGCTGGGTCAGTTCGCTGGGCAAAGTAAAGCGAGGAGCGGGAACCTGCAAATTCTGGGAAGAACGAGCTGCCACAAGACCGGGGCTGGAGGCAGAGTAGTGGAAATCCGGGTGCGCCTTCTCAATGGATTGCGACGTCACTGTAGATTCGCTGGTGCGGACGTCCGCAGGAGCGGCCGATTGCACATCAAAAGACACGACCACGGCGCCGGCATCCCGTGAGAGCTGGTAAGGAGTAGCGCCAGTCAAATCGATCACCACGCGCGCGACATCCGGGCGGTATTGCCCAATGCGCACGCCGCGGACCGGTGCGGAAACACCCGGGATGACCGTCTTCTGCACGGCCAAACGGGCGCCCGCGAAATCCAATACCAGGCGGTCGGGATTCTGCATGCGGGCGGCGTGGACGTCGAGACGTCCCTCGCCTTCCACGCGTACAGCCGCGCGCAGCGGAGCTTGCGTGATGGCAACGCTGGAGATCACCGCGGCGTTGGTCACCGCGCCGGAGGGCTCCTGCATCTGAGCAAGCACAGGGCTCGTCGCCAAGGCCATACTCGCTAGGATCAGGCAGCCATGCCGAAGGGCCGGCCAATTCGTCTTCATTGCTGTTCTCCTGCACTCGGATAAATTCGCTTATTTACCTGGCGTTCCATGGGCTTGCCGAAGGCATCTTTGCCTTCTTCATGGAAGGACACGCCATCCATCGAAATCTTTTCCACTGTTCCGTCGTAAAGGCGATCGCCTTCGTGGAGGAAATACGTCCGCGCCTGGGGATTCGAAACCACGGCAATCATTCCGTTGGGCGATTTCACGATGCCATCGAGGCGCAATGTGCTGACCTGCAGGCCCGCCTTGCCTGGCGGGAGCTTGGCCACCATGTTGGCTTGGTTCTGCTGACGGCTGACCAGGGATTCGAATGGATCCCGGCGCGCTTGCTTGATTTCGCTTTCCGCAGCCGCAGGGGCAGTGGAATCCGCGGGCTTTTCCACTTTCTTTACCGTCTTGACGGGAGGCCTCATGGGAGCCTTAGCCGCCGGCTTTGCAGCAGGCTTCGCGGCAGGTTTTGCCGTAGGCTTCGCCGCAGGTTTGGCAGGTTGCTGCGCAGTCGCCCCAGCGGCCGCTGGTGTGGGCTTCGCACCAGCCGGTGTCGCGGGTTTCGTCTGCGCGTGCAAGCCAGGTGCGGCTACCGCGAGGATGATCCCTAATCCGAGAGTTATCGCTGAACGCATAGTTCGCTCATTCCCGCTCAGTGTTTACCAGCCGCGGCGGCCTGGGGCTTCGCTCCAGCAGCAGGAGCCGCTCCAGTGTCGGCGGGCTTGGTGAAAAACGTTGTTGCCGTGAATACAGCCGAAACTGTGGTACCGGGCCGCAAGGGATACTTCGCTCCTTTGGGCTTGTCGGGATCGTTAAATTCCAGGTCGCCTACGTTGATAATCCGCGAAAGACGCCCCATCCGCCCAAAGAAGTCCAAAAGGTTGAAATACGGACCATCCGCCTGCACTTCAAATGGCATTTCGTAGTGGTATTCACGGGGCACGATGTCTTGCGCCGTCAAACGCCGGACTTGAACGTTCGAAGCGCTTGCCGCGCCTTGAATCAGGCGGATAAACTCATCGACTTCCTTTTCTTCCGGCACGATGGTCTTCAGCGTCTCCAGTTGCTTGGACAGCGCATCCATCTGCTGTTTCAATTCGCCGTAGCGCTGCTTGTAAACCTGGAGCTGCGTCACTTCCTGGTTTAATTTCGTGCGGCGTTGCACAGCCTGGTCCACTTCATCCCGTTCACGCGCGATTGGCGATCCCGGAACGTAAACTCCCACGAGGACCAGCACCACGGCGACGGCCGCAGCCACCAGGGCTTGCATGATCACCGACATGTCTCGAAACGGATTGGCCATGGCGTCCCCTTATCCTTTCTTCGCCGGCGCCTTGGCAGTTGCGGGCGGTGCCGGCGAACTGGCCGGACGCGCCTGCACTGGCTGTGGCGGACTGATTTCAGCGGTGATCTGGAATACAAAAGTCTGCACGGACAGGTTCTTTTCGTCCTGCTTCGATTCCTTGATTTCCACTTTATTAAAATAGCCGGAACGCTTCAGCGCGGTAATGAAGTTGGCCACCGCGTTGATGGAAGCGGAAGAGCCGTCCAGAGACAAGGCGTTGCCCTTGCGGGTCATATTCGTGAGCCAGAGATTCTCGGTGCGGGAAACCGTGTTGGCCACCATGTCCAGCAATTCTTGTCCGCCCGTGCGGTCGCGCTGCAGCTGTTCGATAGTGGAAACGCGCTGTTGCAAAATCGTTTTCTGTTTTTCGAAGGCTTCGACCTGCAATTTGGTCTGTTCCAGATCCGTCTTTTGCGCTTGCAAGGTCTTGATCCGGGCATTCTCTTCATTCAGCTGCTTCTGCCAGGTGTAGTAGAAGAATCCAAGAACCAGGGCGCCGAGAACCAGGCCCGCGCCGATGAATACCACCGGCAAGGCGGCTCCGGTGTCCACTGGACGGCGTGCGGACTTCGGTCGAACTTGTCCAAGAAGGTTTATTCGGATCATGGCTAGTCAAAGCTCCTCAGCGCCAGACCTACGGCAATGACCAGCCGCGGCGCCATCTCGCGGATCTGATCATCGCTATGCCGGCTGGGATTGATGAGCACTTTGCGGAAAGGATTCAATTCTTCCACAGGCATGGCGAACTCTTCGCGAAGCAGGTCAACCAGCCCCGGGACACGGGCCGTGCCTCCGGCGACCACGATGCGCTGGATACTCTCGCCGCTGGCCGTCGCGCGGAAGAAGTCGAAGGTCTTCTGAATTTCCAGCGTGAGAATGTCCGAAACGCTGCGCAGGATCTGCTGCTTCTGCTCGTCGGTCACGCTCGGGAGCGAATCGCCGCGCTTCAGGCGCTCCGCATCTTCAAAGCTCAAGTCCAATTCCTTTTGCAGCGCGTCGGTATATTGGTTGCCGCCCACGCTGACGTCGCGGGTAAACAGCGGCACGCCACCGCGAACGATATTAATGTTCATGACGCTGGCGCCGATGTTAAGGAGCGCTACCGTCTGGCCGGCATCGGGTTCGTAATTCACTTCGAAGCAGTTCTGCAAGCCGAACGCGTCGATGTCCACCACCACAGGGGTCTTGCCCGCCTGCGCCAGGACGTTCGTGTGATTCAGAATCTTGTCCTTCTTTACCGCCACGAGCAGGACGTCCATCTGCGCGTCCATCGATTCCAGCAGTTGGTAGCTAAGGTTTACGTCGGCGATATCGAAGGGAATGTGCTGGCTGGCTTCGGAAGGAATGCGATCGTAGAGCTCATCTTCGGTCATCAGAGGAAGCGGCACGCGCTTGACGATCACCGAGTGTCCCGAAACCGAGGTAGCCACGTTCTTGGTCTTGATGCGCTGCGCGTCGAAAATCTTGCTGATGGCGTTGGCCACTTGCGGCGCGTCCATGATCGCACCGTCAACGACTGTGTCGGGCGCCAGCGATTCCATGCCGAAGCTGACGAGCTCATAGCCTGCCTTCGTCGCTTTCAATTCCACAGCTTTGATCGAACTGGACCCGATATCCAGTCCCACGAGCTGCCGGCTCTTTTTTCCCAGTCCCAACATTTCGCGGCCTCTTTCCTTCTCGCTCGCGCCAGACTACCGGCGCCTCGAAGTCGCCTGGCTCATCTTGCGTTCCATCCAACGGTCCAGGATCGTTTTACGAAGTTTCCAACGATTTCCAAGTTTGAACGCGGGAATTTCGCCCTCAGTGATGTAACGGTACAGGGTATCCGGGGAGATGCCCAGATACTGCGACGCCTGTCGTACGTTCATCACTTCGCGCGATTCGCTCACGAGGAACGCCACCCCGGCATTCATGTACAAGCCTGAAATCTACGAACATTCACGGCACCCGACCTGCGCTGCGGACTCTCGAAGGGTGCGGCCCGTGGAAAGCTTTATGACATTCTAGCACTCCGAGCGTCAAGGGAATCTATAGGGCTGTTGCCCTATGAATACGGGTAGTTCTAGGCAGTTTGGGGGGTATTGTGGGGTAGTACCCGAAGCGATTGTGGAGCGAACGTACTGCTACCACTATTAGTTGTGTTTTTGAGCGGGGTGGACCTGACCGGAAGGACGGTTATCATTTGAAGGCACTTCCCCACTTCCGATTCACAGTTGCAGGCCTTTCCAGAGGGATTGCACGCGCGCCTTGGTGGCTTCATCCATTCGAATCTCATCGGGCCACGGCCTGGCAAATCCTTCGGAAGGCCACTTGCGAGTGGCGTCAATTCCCATTTTCGAGCCGAAATCCTGCAGTCGAGCGGCGTGATCCAGCGTGTCTACCGGCCCCAGACTGAATTGCACGTCGCGCTCGGGATCCAGCGCACAGAGCGCTTTCCACACTAATTCGCTGTAATTGTGGATATCCACGTCGTGGTCGACGACCACGATGACTTTTGTGAACATGGCCTGCCCCAAGGACCAAATCGCGTTCATGATTTTGCGCGCGTGACCTGGGTAAGACTTTCGAATTGCCACGATCATTAAGTTGTGGAAGATGCCTTCGGCGGGCATAGCCACATCCACGATTTCGGGATACTGCATTTTCATCACTGGCAGAAAAATGCGCTCGACTGCGTGTCCCATATAAAAGTCTTCCTGCGGTGGAGGGCCCACAACGGTAGTCAGGTAAATCGGGTCTTTGCGGTGAGTGACGCACTCGACATGAAAAACCGGGTATTCCCCTTCCAGCGAATAGAAACCCGTGTGATCGCCGAAAGGCCCTTCGGTGCGCAGTTTTTTCAAATTCACATAGCCTTCGAGGACGATTTCAGCGTTTGCGGGTACTTCCAGGTCATTGGTTTCGCAGGGAACCATTTCCACGGGCTCGCGGCGAAGAAAACCGGCAAACATCATTTCATCGAGGTCCGGCGGAATCGGCAGCATGCCTGAGAGGGCCGTGGCCGGATCGGAGCCGATGGCTACCGCCACTGGAATTCTCCCTTCCGGGTTTGCGGCCTGCGCGCGCCGGAAATGCTCCGCTCCATGTTTTTGCGTCTGCCAGTGCATGCCGGTAGTTCGTTCGTCGTAGACCTGCATTCTATACATGCCGACATTGCGTTTGCCGGTTTCCGGATTTTTTGTAAACACCAGGGGGAAGGTGATAAAGCGTCCGCCATCCTGCGGCCAACACTTCAGGATGGGGAAATCGAAAAGGTTAACGGCGCTTCCCTGTTGGATGACTTCCTTGCAGAGACCGGACTTCACAGTCTTTGGAAAAAAGGAGCCCAGCTCCGCCAGCTTTGGCAGCATCTTGATTTTGTCGAACAGTCCTTGCGGCGTTTCCATTTTCAAGAATCCCTGGATGCGCTCGGCGACTTCACTCAAGTCGTTGACTTCGAATGCCAGGGCCATGCGGCGGACACCGCCGAATGTGTTGATCAGCAGAGGGACTCCCGAGCCCTTGGGCTTTTCGAAGAGCAGCGCAGGCCCGACGCTCTGCGGCGCGCGGCTCGGGTCTCGAGCCACGCGCTGCGTGACTTCCGCGATCTCCAGAATCGGGTCTACTTCCGCACGAATCCGCTTGAGCTCGCCTTCCTTCTCAAGTCTCTTCACAAACTCCCGCAAATCCTGGTACGCCACTTCTCCCTCCCTGAATTTCGCGCGGCGGAACGGCCGTGGCCGCGTGGGAAAGGGCCACTCTAACATGGGTGAGGCTACGGATTGCTTTTTGCGGTTGCGGCTGGCGTGGCGACTCAAGCGGCTTGGCGGCGAAGCTAGTTCAACGCGTAGACATTGCCATCGGTACTGCCGACGTAAATCGTGCCATTGACCACGACCGGCGAAGAGAGGATGGCCCCGACGGCCATCATTTTTTGTATGCCGACGATCATGTCGTCGTAGAAGAAATCGAAAAAGGCTGCTTCATAATTTGGAGTGCCGTCGGGCATGGTAAAGGTTGGGCCGTTCTTCTTGAAACTCTCAGTTACGAACGTCCACGCCACTTTCTGGGATTTCAGATCGATGGCCAGCAGCTTGCCTTCATGCGATCCGATGTACGCAATTCCCCCGGCAATCGCGGGCGAAGAAAACATCGGCCAGTGATTGTTTGCGACCGAGAAAAGGACCGCGCCGGACTTGGCGTCCAGTCCGTAAAATAGCCCGGTGTCTGAAGTGGCGAAATAGACTTTGCCATCGGCCACTGCGGGTGAAGTGATCACCCAGGAGCCCTTGTTCGAATAGGACCAGCGTTCTTTTCCGGTCGCCATATCCACGGCGTAAAACTTTGAATCGCGGCATCCGAAATACACCAAGCCGTCGGCGACGGCGGCTGACGACTGAATCCCGACTTGATTGTGGATGACTTCGTCTTCGCCGGTCTTGAAACGCCATTTCTCCTTGCCGGTGGCGGCATCGACGGCATAGAAATAACTGTCCCAGCTCCCCACAAACAAGAAGCCATCGGAAATCGCGGGCGAAGCGTGCACTACGTCGCCGGTCTTGAATTTCCATTTCAAGCTTCCCGTCGCCGCGTCGAGCGCGTAAATATTTGTATCACCGCTGCCGAAATAAACTCCGCCGTTCCAGACTGCCGGGGACGACAGGTAAAAATCGAAGGGATCGGGCATGGTCTCCGCGGCAGGCTCCGCGCCATGGAGGTGCTTTGCCGCAAAACGCCGCTCGCCGCCGGTCTTGAATTTCCATTTCAACTGGCCTGTCGACGCGTCCACAGCGTAGAAGTTTCCGTCATAGCTGTCGAAGTACACGAAGCCACCTGAAACCGCGGAGGAGGAAGTGATCCTGCCGTCGGTCTTGAATTTCCATTTCAGGGCGCCAGTTCCTAGATCGAGGGCGTACAGCGAATGATCGCCGCCTCCGACGTACAGCGTATCTCCCACAACTGTCGGCGAAGAGAGGATTTGCCCCCTGGTGTGGAACTGCCATTTGATCTTGGTGAATTGCGAGAGGCCCGGGCCGGCGTAGACCCCGGTGTGTTGCGGGTTGCCGCGAAACATGGCGTCCTGAGCGAACACCGGCGAACAAAGCGCGAGCATAGAGAGCAAAAACAAACGTTTCATGGGCAGGCCTCCGCCGCACTCATAGACGGGCAGGTATGACGAACGTTTCTTAATTCGCCGAGTCTTAGAAGGAATTTAGAAATGAATCGTTCGACCCGACTGGCGCGGGAGTCCCAGCATCCAACGTCCGATGGAAAAATGGCCCCTGGCCAAAGTGAACGAAGCCTATGAGCGAGTGACCAGCGGTAAAGCAGAGTTCCGCGTCGTCCTGACGACGTAGCGGGAATGAAAGATGAACTACCGAAACCCTTTAACGAGCATGATATCGCTTCCGAAATCATCTTTCTGTGAATACAGCAGGAGCTTGCCATCGGCCGATATCGAAAGGCCTCCCCATAGCGGTGCAGGCTTATCCATCTCCAGGACCTTCTCGATCTTTCCCGTCTTGAAGTCGTAAAATCGGATTACCGTGGCCGGCCTGGTGCGATCCAGAAAATAAATCCCCGTCGATGATAGCGCCCAGTCCACTGCGTACTGCATGTGTGGCATGCCGGCGAGTAAATCTTCTTTCGAACCGGCATTTCGGATTCGGTGGATCTCTCCATTCATCTCTTCGGATATGTAATAGATCGTGCCATCCGGCGCTTCCTGAGCATACCCACCGATTCCATTGCTGACCCGCACTATCTCCCCACTGGAGATGGAAACCTTGTATACGGCGATCTCTTCGCTCTCACACGACTCGAAGTAAATCCACTGTCCGTCTCTCGACCAGGTCGGCTGGCAGGCCGGCAAACGTGTCTCGATTTTTTGCGGAACTCTTCCTTCGGCCGAGACTCGATAGATAGCCGCATGGCCACTTTCGCGCGAGTCAAATGCGATCTGCTTTCCATCGGGCGCCCACCGCGGGGTTCCTGTAAGCGCATGGAAGTTCGTGAGCTGCAACGCATTTTCCCCATTGATGTCCGACATCCAGATCTCCTGGATGCCGTCTTCGCTGCTGCGGTCCGATTCAAACACAACTCTTTTTCCGTCAGGCGAGAGATGCGGATCTTGCTGTGTGCGCGTACTTGAGACCTGAAGTCTCGGCACGGCCTTTTTTCCGGCTGCCAGATCTAGTCCCCAAATATTCGAATTGCTAAAAGACCGGACGAATGCCATTTGGTCCCCGTTGCGTGAGATGACAGGCTGGCCGGCGTTCGGACCTACTCCGAGCTGCCTCACCTCGCCTCGGTCTACGTCAACATCCCAGAGAGAATTTCGGGAAAAGAGGATGTGCCGGCTATCCGCAGACCACGTTAGAGGAAGAGGGATCTCATTCACTGTCGTTATCGCGCGCGGATCCTGCCCGGCGCGGCTTAGTCTGAGTATTTCACTTTTCGAACCGATCAAATCACACCCCGCGGCAATCCATTCTCCGTCCGGCGAAAATGCCGGCACATAGAGATCCAGACATTCCTTGGGTCTGCGTAATTCCCGCCGCGCCCCCGTCTCCACCGTCAGGACGAAACTTACGTCGTTGGCGGCATACGCCAATTCCTTCCCGTCCGGTGACCAGCTCAGCGAGATCGGCAGCGTAAACAAGAATCTTGTTTGAACCAGTTTTCGGACCGGTCCTCCCAGAGCCGGGATGCTGTAGATTCCGCTCTCCGCATCGGCCATCCGCGCAAATGCGATCGTCTGTCCATCGGGAGACCAAGCCGGCACCATCCATTCCGATGGACTATTCGTCAACTTCCGCGTGCTTTCGGCCCCTGTCGCCTTTACATAAAGGTCAAAGTTCCCCACTGGGCTACCGCCATCCCACGCGAATACAATTTGGCTTCCGTCCGGAGAAAAGGACGGCGAAATCTCCTGGCCCTTGAAAGCGGTGAACGGCAAAATGGCCAACTCCTTGGCCACCGCCGGTCTGGATTCTTCTGTCTTCCGGTTTCGTGCCACAAAGACGAACGAGATGACTACAACCGCTACTAGGACCCCCAGCGCAGCGGTCTTCGTAAAACTTGAATTGCCAGTCGTCGCATCCGCAGTGGGGCCGCTCGGTGCACTTTTCTCCGAATTGACGCCATCGCTCCCTTGCCCCGGTGCACCTCTCGGCTCCGTCGTGCCAATGAACCGGTATCCCCGCCGCGGGAGTGTCTCGATGTACCTTGGCTGGTCGGCCGAATCGGACAGCGCGTCCCGGAGGCGCTTCACGGCGGCGTTCAAGCCGTGCTCAAAATCACCGAAGGAATCCGTAGCCCACAATTGTTTTTGAAGTTCCTCTCGGGACACCAATTCTCCCGGCTGTTCGAGAAGCATTTTCAGGATTTGGAAAGACTGCGCCGGTAGCCGAATCCGGCTTTGGCCCTTCCGAAGCTCCATCGTGTGCAAGTCCACGACAAAAGGTCCAAAACGCACGATTCGCGGAGGGCCATCACAAAGATTCACGAAAGTACTCCTATTAAATTCCGCGCTGACTCCAACCCTAGCCGCAGCTCCCCACTGACCTAAGCCAAATGTTTTAAGTCACTTAGCGTGTGGAACAGATGATACCTCGTTTCGACTTCCCTTGCATTGAGGTAGATCGGTAGAAGCACAATTTTACGGGCGCACCAAGGAGGTGCCCCGTGAAACTCAAGCTCGCAATCGCAGTATTCGCCAGTTCCCTATGCGTTTCAATAGCTTCTTCGCAGACGCCCATTGCAAAACCACCAGTACCCGAAGTCAAAAAAGTCACCGCCTCCGTGTTCGCGCATCAGCGGTTCGTCTGCAATACCGGATACACCCTGGATGCGTGCCAGCAGCAGATGCTCACGCTGCGCGCTGTCCTCCAAAAGTATCCCGTAGCGGACTTGGGCGAATGGACATGGGTCCTGGTTCGCTCTCAAGACTGGAAGCGGCTTCTGGCCGAGCGCGGTCTGAATTCCAATACTGCTGCGATCACCCTGCTGGACAAGCGCATCATTTTCTTCGAGGAAGCCCTGGTTACCGACGTCCCGGGTAGGGGGCCGGAGTTGATCCTCCAATGGGGCTCCAGCCGGGAGGATTTGCTGGAATTGGCCGTATCCCACGAACTGGGCCACGCCCTGTGCCATGAACCCGACGAATGGAAGGCCGATGCCTACGGACGCCTTCTACGGAACCACGAGGAGTTCAGCTGCAAGACCTATTCTTATTTGAAAAACAGCCATTCGCCTAAGGGACAAACAGCCTTAGTGGCGAGATAACGGGGACTCTAACGAAGCGACCCATGATATAGAACGCTGGCCACCGGACAGAGAGATGTTCACTTACCCTGCTGCTCGCTAGCTTCCGGCTTTGGCCGGTAGCTGCCGCACTTGCAGCTGGGGAAGTTGCACTCAGTCGTCGAATTGCGGGGCATCACTTTGACGTACACCCGGGCATGGAAACTCTTGGGGTGGCCGCATTTGCAGGGGAGCATTTTGTTGCTTTTCATGACTTTCCCGAGCCAATTATGCTTGGACCTGGGCACATGGCATCTCTGGCAGCTGCCGAATGGCCCCTCGAATGGTACTTCCGTCTTGCCAACAATAAAAGAGGATCGCGAGAAAGACACGTTTCGCAATGCCAGTGGAACCCAGTGGCAACCTGGTTCCATCGCATACTCTTCCTATAATGTTTCAGGTTGATACAAGCCGTCTCACGGTGAACGCCATGTTCTTGAGTATCCCGTTTTGTCGATTTTAGGCGTTCTTCTGAAGGCTCTAAGCGCTGCGTATGGAGAGACTTAGTGATGGTCCTCCGAGCGTCCGCTGATTCCGCGCCGCTGCGCCATTGGCCAGCCAATTGCATTCTGTTTTGTGGCACTGAAGCGATACGTTCGCACACAGCATGTGTGCACGTTCTTCGAAAGGCCCATCGCATCTGGTTTCGATGGGCACTCGGCCTGGCCAGCTAGAAAAAGAGAATAGAAAGTCCCGTCAAGCTGGCATAGTTCCGCCGGTTCTTCTCCGGGCTCACTGACGCGAAATGCTGAATATTCTGCAAATGATTCGACTCGATTATCTGTCCTGCGTTTTGACGGTGCTCGCTACCGTGCTGATTGGCAAGAAACTCTGGCAAGGCTGGGTCATTGCCGGAATCAACAGCGCCGTCGTCTGCGTCATCGGCATACGGACTGCTCAATTCGGGTTCGTCCCGGCGAATCTTGTTTGCATCGCGCTGTATACAAGCAATCTCTTTAACTGGCGCTTTCGATCTCAGTCTGCCGATGAGGCCAAAGACGTGGGTATCGAAGCTTAGGCCCCTTTCTCCCCACAGTCACTTTCTTGTATCGCACGCAACAGACGAAGTCAGCTTCCTGTCGACCGCCCCTCGTCACTTTCGCCCGTCCCCTGCTATCCTGAAAGCATCCCTATGAACCGCGTTTATCTCGATTTCAACGCCACGACGCCGGTCGAGCCGGAAGTGCTCGACGCGATGCTGCCCTATTTTTCTGCGGAGTTTGGCAACGCTGCTTCGATCCACACACCGGGACAGACCGCTCGCGCTGCCGTGGAAACCGCCCGCGAACAAGTGGCTGCGCTCATCGGCGCCCGTGCGCAAGAAATCGTCTTCACCAGCGGCGGCACTGAATCTGACAATCACGCCATATTTGGAGTTGTGACACACGCGAAACTGGCTGCGCGCGACCGAGAAACCAGAAAGCACGTCATCACCACTGCGATCGAACACGAAGCCGTCCTGAACCCCTGCCAAGCGCTCGAAAAAGAAGGTGTCGCTGTCACCTATCTCCCTGTGGATCGCAACGGATTGATTGACATCGAACGCCTGCGCGCCGCGATTCAACCGCAAACCGTGTTGATCACGGTGATGCATGCTAACAACGAACTTGGAACCGTTCAGCCACTTGAAGAGATTGGCCGCACCGCCAAAAAACATGACATCTATTTCCACACCGATGCTGTCCAGTCCTCCGGGAAGCTCCCCATCGACGTGAACGCGCTACAGGTTGACCTGCTCTCACTCTCGGGACACAAGTTCTACGCTCCCAAAGGCGTCGGCGCTCTCTACATTCGGAGCGGAACGCGTTTGCGACAGCTTCTTTACGGCGGGCATCACCAGCGCGGCTTCCGACCCGGCACGGAAAATGTCGCAGGAATCGTGGGTCTCGGCAAAGCCGCGGAAATCGCGCGCAAATCGCTGGCGAATGACACCCAGCGCATCTCCGCCCTTCGCGACGAACTGCAGCAAGGTCTGCTGCAGCGTGTTCCCCAGTCACGAGTGAGTGGCGGCGCTGCCCCGCGTACGCCCAACACTACGAATCTCGTTTTTCCTGGCATCGAAGGCGAGGCTCTACTCATCGCCCTCGATTTGAAGGGGCTCGCCTGCTCGACCGGTGCGGCGTGTTCTTCCGGTGCGGTCGAACCGTCGCACGTTCTTACGGCTATTGGTCTGCCGCCGGAAGAAGCTCGCGCCAGCCTGCGCTTCAGCATCGGCCGGCACACCACGAAAAAAGAAATCGGCTTTGCGTTGCAAGTCGTGCCCGCCGCCGTCGAACAGCTGCGCGAACTATCTCCTACCTATCGGAAAGTGGCCGAAGCCCGGTAAGATAACTATTCAGAGGCGCCGCAGATCGTTGCCCTGCTTTTACATATGACCACGACCACCCAATTCGATACTCTTCCCGAACGCGCGGAAATCCAGCGTGGCCTCGTGGCCGTAGCCATGTCCGGCGGCGTGGATTCGTCCACCGTTCCCGCGCTCCTTCAGGAACAAGGTCGGCCGGTCGTGGGCTTGACGATGCAACTCTGGAACCAGCGCCGTCTGCCCGAATTGCAGGCTGGTGGCCCGGCGCAGCATCGCTGCTGTTCGCTCGACGACGTCTACGATGCAAAAGCCGTGGCGCAACATTTGAAGTTTCCGCACTACGTGGTGAATTTCGAAGCGCAATTCGAAGAGCGCGTCGTGCGTCCGTTCGTCGATCAATATCTCTCGGGTCGCACACCCATCGCCTGCACCAACTGCAATACTGACGTGAAGTTTGAACCCTTGCTGCGTATGGCGCGTCAGATTGGCGCCGAACGACTCGCCACCGGCCACTACGCCCGCATCCACAAGAACGACAGCACCGGTCGCTGGGAACTCTTGCGCGCACGGGATGAGACCAAAGATCAATCCTATTTCTTGTGGGGATTGTCGCAGGAGCAGCTCTCCCGCAGCGAATTTCCATTGGGCGAACTCACCAAGGACGAAGTGCGCGCCGTGGCCCGCCGCGCCAAACTTCCCGTCGCGGAAAAGCCCGAGAGTATGGAACTGTGCTTCGTGCCAAATGGCAACTATGTCCAATTCATCCAGGCGTACTCCCGCGAGAGTGGAATTTCCTTGCAAAACGGTGCAGGCGAAATCGTCACAGAAAATGGCGAAGTCATCGGCCGCCACAACGGCGTCCATGAATTCACCATCGGACAGCGCAAGGGCCTCGGCTTTGCCGTGGGTAAGCCTCTCTATGTGCTCTCCATCGATCAGAAACAGAATCGCGTCGTGGTCGGAGACGATAGCGCCCTGCGCACCACCGCGTTTGAAATTGAAGATGTGAATTGGGTTTCGTGCGCGAAGCCGCAAGCGCCCTTGCGCGCGTACGCAAAAATCCGTCACAAGCACGAACCCGCGCCGGCCACCATCGAACCGCTCGATTCGAACCGCGTCCGCGTTACCTTTGATGCACCCCAACGCGCGATTACACCGGGGCAAGCTGCTGTTTTTTATGACGGAGATCGCGTGTTAGGTGGCGGTTGGATTCGCTGACAAAAGACTAAATAAAGAGTTCTTCTTCCTGTTGCTCGCGCGGATCATCGTTGCGTGAGCCACTCTTGCGCCGTGAACGCAATAAATCGAGGCCCACTTTAATTCCCTGCACCAGCGCCGAAGCCTTCTGCATCGGCCGCCAAAAACTCTGCCTGAACTTCCCGCCGGCGTCCTCCACCGCTTCGAGAGCACCGGTCAGGATGCGGTCGGCATGCACTAATTGCCCGCGCAGGCGGTCGGTCGTATCTGTAAGCACACGGTCCACTTTCTGTGCCTGGCCACGCGCCAGATAGACGATGTGCGAAGCGTCGGTGACCATGCTGGAAATTTTCGGCTGCGTGTCGTCCAGAAGTATTTGTACGCGCGTCAGGATGGGTCCGACTCGCGTCTGCAAATCGCTCGTGAGCCGGTTCACGTTCTCCGACGTCTTGCGCATTTGAAGAAACAACAATGTCAGCATCACGACTTGCACAACTAGAGCGACTGCTGCGACGATGCTGAAGAATTCGAGCCAGAATTGCATAGGCGCCCCACCCGCCCCACCTGGGAGCGGAACCCCGTGCCACTACCCCGCCGGCTTCTTACGCCTTTGCTTCCCGCCGATAGGCTTCACGCGCGCCTTCCACCGCCGCGCTGATGGAATCCTTCTGCCGCGTGGCCACTTCTTTGCTGCGCTCGATCAACTCATCCGCTCGCTCGCGCAATTCCCGAGCCTTGCGCTGCGCATAGTCCTTGCCCTCATCCGCCTTCTTTGAGAGGAAATCGCGCGTCTCTTCGCCAGACTTGGGTGCGAAGAGAATGCCCACCAGAGCCCCTACGCCGAGCCCTACGAGGAAATACGTCACCTTGGAACCAACGTTGTCCGCCATAGCAACCTCCAGTGAAAACGTAGCATACGGTCACGACCGGCGCAATCCAGGCTAACCGCTATGTGCTTCATCCACCGGTTATCGCGTTTGGTCGCTTCCCAAGTGCGCCAGAATCCTTTCCGCACTCTTTCGTGGCACGACGCTGCACAATTTCTCCAGCCCCGCCCGCTGAATATTGGCAATGCTTCCAAACTCCGTCAGCAGTTTCTGCGCGATACGTGGCCCCACGCCCGGAATGTCCTTCAGCGCCGTTTCCGTCTGGCGTTTCGCGCGCCGCTGGCGGTGAAACGTCACCGCAAATCGATGGGTCTCATCCCTGATCAACTGGATGAGGTGAAGCACCGGCGAGTGCCGCTCCAGCACAATGGGCTCATCCTCCTGGCCGAGAACGTAAAGAATTTCTTCCTTTTTCGCGATGCTAGCCAAGGGCTGATTGATGATTTGCAGCGCTTCGAGAGCTTGCGCGGCAGAATGCAGTTGGCCGATGCCGCCGTCAATCAGGATTAGCCCAGGCAGCTCTTTCTTTTCTTCTAAAACGCGCCGGTAGCGCCGCGTCACGGCTTCGCGCATACTGGCAAAATCATCGTTCTGACTAAGAGGCCTTCCGTTCGTTACCTCTTCGCCGCGAATAATAAACTTGCGATAGTCCGATTTCTTCATGCGGCCATTTTCCCAGACGACCATGGACGCCACCGTATCCGTGCCCTGAATGTGCGAGATGTCAAAGCTCTCGATGCGCTTCGGTTCTTCTGCGAGATTCAGCGTATTCTGCAGCGCCTCGCCAATAGCTTTCGACGTAGGCTTCAAGACCCGGAAACGCTGTTCGAACGAGTGCTTGGCATTGCTCTCCACCAGGTCCAGAAAAGCGCGCTTGCTCCCGCGTTGCGGAGTGAAGATTTCCACCTTATGCCCCGCACGTTCGCTTAGCGTCTCCTCCAAAAGCTCGCGGTCCTCAAAATCCGCCGAGACATGGATAGCCTTCGGCAAATACTCGGCTTCCAGATAGAGCTGTTTCAGCAGTGAGGGTACGAACTCCTGCGCGTCAAATTCTTCCAAATCCTCCCAATAAAACTCCCTGCGGTCGACCACCCGGCCTCCGCGCAAATGAAAAAGATCCGCCGCCACCAGCGGCGGTTCCGCGTGATACGCCAGCACATCCGTGTCATCACCCTGAGCGGCGGCGATGCGCTGGCGCTCCTCAATATCCTCCAGTGTCCGCAGCAGATCTCGATACGCTGCCGCCTGTTCGAACAATTCCTTTTCCGCAGCCGCCGACATCCGCTGTTCTAGGCTGCGGATCAAATCGTGCCGCCGTCCTTCCAGAAACAGCCGGACGTCGCGTGCGCCTTCCGCGTAACGATCGTCGGTCGTCAATCCCGTGACGCAAGGACCGAGGCATCGCTTGATGTAGTACTGCAAACAAGGCCGCGGATGACTGCGCGTCAGGTCCACGGTGCAAGACGGCACGAGAAAGCGCTTGTGGATGAAATGCAGAATACGCCGCGCCAGGCTCGCGGGAAAATACGGCCCGAAATAGAGAGAGCCATCCTTCTTAATGCGCCGCGTAAAGTAAACGCGCGGATATTTTTCTCCTGCGGTGAACTTGATGTACGGGTAGGTCTTGTCGTCGCGCAGGACGACGTTGAATTTCGGCCGGTATTGCTTGATCAGGTTGTGCTCGAGCGCCAGCGCTTCGCGCTCGTTGTCCACCACAATGGTTTCCAGCTCCGCAATCTCGCGCGCTAGTGAGCCGGTCTTGGCATCCATCCACCGCGATTCCAGAAAATAGGAACGCACCCGGCTGCGCAAATTGCGCGCCTTGCCCACGTAAAGAACGGCGCCACCGGCGTTCTTGAACAGGTAGACGCCCGGCGTTTCCGGGAGCAGAGCGGCTTTTTCGCGGGGTTCCATGGGAGCGTCGCGCGGAACACTACAATCGCCAGACAACTTCCATCATACTAGAGGGAATCGGAGAAGAGGGAGAACCTCCGTGTACGCCATGAGAGTCAGCAAATTGATTTTGATCCTCACCGCTGCTTCCCTGCTCCTTGCGAGTTCGCCGCTGCACGCACAGGACCCCCCGAAAGAATCCTCTTCGAAACCCGCGGATCCAACCGGTACTCCGCCGCCAAAGCAAGCAGCCAAACCGAACAAGGACAACCCAACACAAAACTCGCCTGACCAGCCCACCTGGGATCCTCTGCGTGCCGAAAAAGATTTGGAAGTCGGCCAGTACTACATGCGCAGAGGCGACGTGGATGCCGCCATTGACCGCTTCCAGGACGCCACCGTCGCCAAACCCGGTTACGCCATTCCCTTTCGATTTCTGGGCGAGGCTCAGGAAAAAAAGGGGCTGAGAAAACAGGCCATCAAGTCCTATCAGCGCTATCTGGACTTGTACCCGCACGCGGAAGATCGTGAAAAAATACAGAAGAAGATCGACAAGCTTTCAAGGAAGTGGAAAAAGCCAAGAAGCAGTAACCGGGAGTCTACCTCCCGTCTTCGGTGCGTAGGTCTCCCGCAGAACCCATAATCATTTCATCGAAAGCTTGCGGCAGACCCTCCTTGGCGGAATAAGGCCCGGGCTTGTATGCACGCGACTGAATTCCGAGTTGCGAAAGCTCGCAGATGCGCCAATCCTCGCGATTCGTCGTATCCCAAAACGCAACCGCATCGCTAGGATTAAAATCAGGCTTTCTCATTTCGTCAGGATGGAAGTGCAGTTCGCAAATGACCCGCGTCTGATCCACCGCTTGCGGCCACAGCATGTGCGTCATCACGTAGTCCGGATGCAAGCTGAGAAACAGGTTGGGATAAACCGTGTAGTAGAGAACGCGCTCGCGGTCTTCTCCGGTCAATCCGGGCAAGCAAGCGCGGGTCCTTTTTCCTTGCACACTCATGGTCTGCACGCCTTCACGAAAATTCATCGAGCCGCCGATGTAGGCCGGTGCAGGATGATCATTCGTCCCGGAGAGATAGTGGGTCATACGATTCAGTAGCGGATGCAGAATCGGACAATGCAGGCATTCGTTGTAGTTCACCACCAAAAGCTTCCAATTGCACTTTACGTCGTAGGTTTTGCGCGCTGCCATGCGCAACTCGCCCACTCCCCACGCGCTAAATTTATGAAGCAGGTCGCCCAGCTGCGCCGATAAGGGTTCAGCGCTGCGGTCCAGGTTGACAAAAATATGGCCATCCCAAATTTCCGCGGCAATCCCTTGAAGCGGGTAATTCTCGCGGCAAAAATCCGGCTCCTCCATGTGCGGCGCCGCGGTCAGCTTTCCGTCCAGACCATACGTCCATCCGTGGTAACCGCACTGAATGCGGCCCGGAAATTGTCCCTCGGCAGTGGTGCAAATGCGCGTTCCGCGGTGGCGGCAGACGTTGAAGAAGGCGCGAACCGCTTCGTCTCCACCACGCACAACCACAACGCTTTCTTTTCCGATCTCCCGTAGAAAATAGTCGCCGGGCTTGGGAATTTCCGAAGCGCGCCCGACGCAGATCCAACTGCGAAAGTAGAATTTCTCGAGTTCCGCTTGGAATATTTTGGGATCCACGTAGTACTGCTGCGGCAATGTCGTCCGGCTCATCGTCTTTTCTTCCTTGGACATGGTTCACCCGCCCGTGGCATGGAGTTTACCCCAAAACAAGAGGTCGAAGACTGCCGCTCGGTAACGAGTGCACACAGCTGTGGCAGGACGCGCCGCGGATTTGCTCCTGCTGAAGGGTCCAACGAATGGTAAACGTTAACGGGCGAGACGGTCGAGGACCCGGCGGGCGCGTTCGAATTCCGCGAAACGTTTTTCTTCTTCACGAAATTCTTTGGAATGCGAAACAAGGCTGCACCCCGAGCGGCGCGTCGGATGCTTCACGTGCAGCATTTCGTGGAACAAAACATATTCCACCGCAAATTGCGGCACGCCCGCCCGGTCCATTCGGCGGTTCAGCAGAATCTGATTCGGGCCCGGATCGTAACAGCCGAATTGGCGCCGCCAGTTTCTCGTGCTCCAGCCGATGTGTGGTCGCTGTAGTCCGCCCGCAAAGTAGTTCTTGTTCAACTCGTCGAAAAGTCTTTCCAGGTCAAATTGCTGTCCCCGCGGATTCGTCGCGGCCAGGCGGACGCGCCCGCGACGCATGCGATTCATCCGGGTGCGTGTGCGATCACTGCGCGCGTATTCCAGATATGGTTCCACAAGCGCTCGCGGCGCCTTCCGGCGGTACACGCGAGCCAGGAGCAGCGCCGCAGCTCCCTCCAGTACCGCAAGCGAAGCTCGCTTCAGAAGATCCGAAAACCTCACGTACACGACGTCTTCGCGCCGCCGAATGGTCAGCACCAGGCTTGAATATCCATAAAACTCCACTCGAAATCTTGGCGGCCGCCCGTCGCATCCGAGCCGTGTGAACATTCGTTGGAATACAGACGCGCCACCCGGCACGAGCGAACCGTTTAGCCGGCGGGCGTCCATCGCTCGCGAAATTTTCTTCAAGAGCTAATTCTTTCTCCGCACCGGCGGGGGCGCCACTTTTTTCTTGGCTTTCTCCGCGTCGTTCATCGCGTCTCGCGTGCCCTCGATGGCATCGTCTAGATTTTCTTTGTAAATCTCCCGCTCCGCGCCTTCCGTGGATAGTTTCTCAAGGGTAACCAAAAATTCCTTGGTGCGCGTGACCATCAGGTCGACTCCCTGCCGGATGTTGTCCTGCTTTTCGATGCCCAGCGCTATCAAATCCGCCGCGTCATCTACGCATCCAACATAAGCATTCAAGAGTGAATTCAGCATGTCGGGATGCCGGTTGGAAGAAGGATGATCCAATTCATATTGGAATTTCTTCAATCGGTCTTCCGCAAAGGTAAGAAAAAGTTTGATGCGCTCGTTGACCGTTTCGGCGTCGCGAATCTTGTCCGCTTCCAGGTTCGTAAGATAATCCTTTTGTGGCGCCGGTCGTGCTTGCGCGACGGAAGACACCGCCAGCATGCAACAGACGAGGAAAACTCTCACTAACAATTTCATAGTTGTTTCTCCGGTGGCGGGGGCGTGGCCTTCTCGTTTAGTGGGCGCTGCGGAAAGAGCAATCGCAGCAGCTCGTCATCGATGGCAAGGAGATCCAGCCGCACCAACTGGAGCGGCGGCTTGAACTCCTCCGGCGCCACCAGCAGGCTTTCGGCGGTCTCGCGAATCCCCTTGCGCACGTGGATCTCCAGCTGACGGTACCCATTCGGCTGCTTTTCCGCGTTGGGATGTTCTTTCTTCAAGGCCTCCAGCGCAGCCCGGACATTGTCGCGATACTTTTCCAGCGTCAAGCCCACCGTGCTGTTCTCTCCCGCTTTCTCTGCTCGCCGCGCCTCTTCAAACTGAGCGTCGCCAAGTTTCTCAATCATCTTGGCCTTGTGAACGGCGCTCGGTTCGCGATCGAACCGTGATTGAAGATCGGCCAGCAGGTTGCTCGACTGAGGCGGATACACCAGAACAAAAATCGCCAGACTGCAAAGTGCTCCCAGGTTCGTCCCGCGGGCCTTCATGCCGTCACCTTTTCTGCTCCAGCATGCGTCGCAACACCTTGCTCCGCTCGCGTGCTTGCCATACCTGATCCGGATTTTTCTCCTGGTCCAGATCGAGAAACTTCTGGTAAGCCTCCAGCGCGGGCTTCAGCTGCTTTAGTTTATCGTAGCAAAGCGCCCGGATAAACCACGTCCCAGCGACCGGCTGTTCGACTTTTGCAATTTCGTCCAATGTCCCGAGCGTGGCGGAACAGTTTCCGCCCAAGTAGAACGTCGAGCTGAGGTCTTTCCAGTACGCCAGATTCTTGCCATCCAATTGCAGTGCCGTACGCAACTCCTTTTCCGCAGAGGGATAGTCCTTCTTTTGCATGTACACGCGGCCGAGTCCGCCGTGAATTTCAGCATCGCCCGGCGCCAGGGCCAAAGCCTGCCGGAGCGTCTCGACAGCATCATCCCACTTTTTCTGGCCGATCTGGATATCGGCGCGAAGTTTCAGCAATTCCAGCGACGGTTTCCCGGAATCCGTTCGGCTCATCTCCGCGTACGCCGCATCGTATTGCTTTTGTTCCAAAAGCAAGTGCACCAGCCTCGAACGAGCGGCGGAGTTCGAAGGCTGGACCGCGAGGAGTTTCTGGTAAGCCTCCATGGCTTCCGCTTTCTTCTGAGTATCGAGGCTGCGCGCCAGGCCAAGAAGCGCTCGCGGCTCCTGTGGCTGGCGCTCGATTACGTTGCGAAATTTCGTCTCCGCGTTCACCGGGCGATTCAAAGCCAGGTACGCGTCCCCGAGATGCACCAGTGTGTCCAGGTCCAGCGGATCAAGCACAACGGCGTTCTCAAACGCCGATGCCGCCGCGGTCAGGTCGCCGCTGCGCTCCAGCGCGACTCCTAGCAGAAAGTGCGGCCGGCTTTGCGCCGGAAGCAGTGCCGCCGCTTTAGTGAGCGGCGCAACGGCTGCGGCGGGGTCCTTGTCGAGAAGAAGAATCCCCAGGTCCAGATAGGCCTCCGTCATTTTCGGATCGAGAGCAATCGTCCGTTCGTATTCGCTGCGCGCTTCCTCGGTTTTCTTCAGCGCTGTGTAGACGTACGCCAGCTGAAAGTGCGCGTAAGCGAAGTCCGGCTGGTCGGCAATCACTTTTTGCAGTGGGGGGATCGCCGCTTCGAACTCACCTTTGTCGATGTCCCGCCGCGCCTCATCCAGAAGGTCGTTCAGGGGGTTTGCAACTTTTTGCGACTTGGACGTTACCGACGATTTTTGTTTGGAAGATTCTTGAGCGCGAGCCGTCATCCTGCTGCCGATTTGCGGCGCAAACGTTTGCGCCAGCACGATGCTCAGAAATATCCTCGCGCCACGCGAATCGAAGAAAACAACTGTTCGAACGCAGGAAGGGATCATGGTTCGGCCAGAGAAGTTTTCGCTCCGTTTGGAATTGTAGCCGAAGCTCCTGACGGTTTGGATGCGCCGTTCCCGCCGCGCTTTGCCTGCCCGTTCCCATTCAAGATCCGCGAGAGATAGCGCCCCGTGTGCGACTGCGTGTTGCGCGCCACTTGCTCCGGCGTGCCGGTGGCGACAATTTTTCCGCCTTGGTCGCCCCCTTCCGGGCCGAGATCGATCAACCAGTCCGCCGATTTGATCACGTCAAGATTGTGCTCGATAACCAACAGCGAAGCCCCGCCCTCCAACAGTTTTCGGAACGCGCTCAGCAGCTTGGCGATATCGTCGAAGTGCAATCCTGTCGTAGGTTCATCGAGGATGTAGAGAATGCCTTCATTATCCGTACGCGTCAGATGCGCGGCCAGCTTCAGCCGCTGCGCTTCCCCGCCGGAAAGTGTCGTCGCAGACTGCCCCAGCCGCAAATACCCGAGCCCGATCTCATTCAGGATTCTGAGTTTCGAAACAATCTTCGGCACATTCACAAAAAACGCCAGCGCTTCCCGCACCGTCAGTTGCAGCACTTCATGAACATTTTTTCCGCGATAGCGTACTTCCAGCACGCCGCTCTTGAATCGTGTGCCGCGGCACTCTTCGCAAATCAACTCCACGTCCGCCAGAAACTGCATTTCCACCGTGACCATTCCATCGCCCTGACACGTTTCGCAGCGCCCGCCGGGGACGTTAAACGAAAAGTGTCCCGCCGCGTATCCGCGCCGCTTGGCGTCCGGCGTCTCGGCAAAGACATCCCGGATCGCGTCGAAAGCCTTCAGATAGGTCGCCGGATTCGAACGCGGCGTTCGCCCAATCGGCGATTGGTCCACGATGATCACTTCGCGAATCTCGTCGTCGCCTTCCAGCCGGTCACAGAACTCCTTGACACTCCCGCCAACGCGTTTCGCGGCCAGCGCTTTATACAAAACATCGTGCACCAACGTGGATTTTCCGGACCCGCTGACGCCCGTGACCACCACCAGCGTCCCAAGCGGAATCATCAAATCCAGATTGTGAAGATTGTGCAAACTCGCTCCGAAGACCCGCAGGAATTTTCCTGCCGGCTTGTGCCGCAAGTTGGGCACCGGAATGCGCAGTTCGCCGCTCAGGTAGCGCCCCGTCAGCGACTTGTGTTCCAGCAGCATGGCCTCGTACGGGCCCGCAAAGAGCAACTTCCCGCCAAGCTCTCCCGCGCCCGGGCCGAGATCGATCACACAATCCGCCGCCTGGATCGTGTCGGGGTCGTGCTCCACAACCAGCACCGTGTTCCCCAAATCGCGCAGCGACTTCAAAATGTCGATCAACCTTTGCGTATCGCGAGGATGCAGACCAATGGAAGGCTCGTCGAGCACGTACAACGCGCCAACCAAGTGCGAACCCAGCGACGTCGCCAGCTGAATCCGTTGCGACTCCCCGCCGGAGAGCGTCGACGTCAGGCGATTCAACGAAAGGTAGTCAAGGCCGACTTCATCCAGGAATTGCAACCGCGTCCGGATCTCTTCGAGAATCTTGTCCGCGATTTTCACCTGCGCTTCAGAAAGCTCCATCGACGAAAAGAATACTCGCGCCTCTTTCACTGTGAGCTTGCACACTTCCGTAATCGATTTTCCAGCGACTCGTACCGCCCGCGCCTCCGCGCGCAAGCGCGTCCCGCCACAATCCGGACAGGTCGCGTAACCTCGGAACCGGCTTAGAAAAACGCGCACGTGCAATTTGTACTTTTTGCGTTCCAGCCAGGCAAAGAACCCCTTTACACCTTCGTAGTCGTTTTCGCGGTCGCCTTCGAGGATTAATCTGCGCTGTTCTTCGCTAAGTTGCCGCCACGGCACATTTGTCGGGATGCCTCGCTCACGCGCCCACTTCTTTGCTTGCTGAAAAAGAGTGCGGTACCGAGGCTTGGTCCACGGTTCGATGGCTCCGTCATCAAATGATTTGCTGGGGTCTGGAACAACAAGATTCAAGTCGAAGTCGATAGTGTTGCCGAAGCCCTGGCAACGCGGGCACGCACCATACGGATTGTTGAAGGAAAAAAGACGCGGCTCCGGCTCCTGGTAGAGCGTCCCGTCATTTTTGCATTCGAATCGCTCGTTGAACGTTAGCCGCTCAGCTGGCTTACCTGCGCCGTCCGCCACAAATTCGAGGATTGCCTCGCCCTGCCCCTCGCGGTAACAAATCTCGATTGAATCCACCAGCCGCGATCGCGACTCGGGATTTACGGCCAGACGATCCACTAGAACATAGACGGGTTTCGCGAAATCCAAATCCAGCAGCGTTTCCGGCGAGGAGAATTCGTGGATGCGTCCCTCTTGGTAAAGGCGGTTGAATCCACGCTTTTGCAGATCGCTCAGTGCTTGACGAAGAACCTCGGGCGGAGGAGCACCACCTGTCTTCTTTGCGCCTCGTTTCGAAACGCCCGCCACTGTAGAAGTCCCCATTCGAAACTGATGCAAAACGTAAAATCGCCGCCCCGGCTCAAGCGACAGAATACGCGTCGCAATTTCATCCGGACTGTCACGCCGCACCTGCGCGCCGCATTTGATGCAAAACGTCTGCCCGCATCGCGCAAACAGCAGCCGCAAATAATCGTAAATTTCCGTGGCCGTCGCCACCGTCGAGCGCGGATTCCGCGTCGAATTCTTCTGCCGGATCGCCACCGCCGGAGCAATCCCCGAAATCTCATCCACGTCCGGCTTTTCCATGCGCTCCAGAAACTGCCGCGCATACGCCGACAGCGATTCCACGTACCGTCGCTGCCCTTCCGCATAAATCGTGTCGAAAGCCAGCGAGGATTTTCCGGATCCGCTCACACCAGTAACCACGGTAATGGCCTCATGCGGAATATCTACGCTGATGTCTTTCAGGTTGTGGACGCGAGCGCCGCGCACGCGAATGGATTCCTGCTCCGGCCGGACATCCGTGCTTGTGCGCGTAATCTCTTTAGTCGCCAAGGGCAAGCTCAGACAGCGCGTTTCGCACGCACTGCCTAAACTTCTAATTATACGGCTGCCGTCAAGGCCGGGCAAACGGTCGGAAATGAAGTGAAAATGTGACGAACCCGCTGGCACGGTCGACGACTTGATTTCTCGTCAGTGAAGAGAATCCCCGCTAGATTCCCTGCCGCGCTCTACATTTCCTGAGTGAGCGTGATTTGTCCGATTCCACCTTCCACTTTCAGGCGGATCGTTCTCGGCGACTTTCCGTAGGCGTCGTTCACGTAGGAATCACCGTCGTGCTTCAACCCGTGCACATCGATCGACCCGATTCCTCCCGAAGCATGCGCGATGACTCCAACATTCTTTGGTAGCCGGATATTGGCCTGCCCGACTCCTCCCTCGATGTCCGCGGTGAGATCGGTCTTGCGCTCACCCGTGAGGTCCACGTCCACCTGCCCGGCTCCGATGTTCAAATCGAGGCGCGTGAGAGGTACATCGCGAAGATGCAGATTTCCCTGTCCGGCGCCCATGTCGATCTTTAGGTCCAGGGGAATGTCCTTGTTGAAGTGCAAATTCCAATCGTTTTGCGAGCGCCCGACATGGATGGATTGAGATTCCTGTGAAATGGTCACGTGGCCCACGCCGTCCGTCACGTTGTAGTTCACGCGCGGTTCTTCATACGCATCGGTGAAAGCAAAATCCGCATCCACAAAATGTATCCCGCCGCTGTTGATCGTCAATTGTCCCGCGCTCATTTCCAGATTTGCGTAAGCGGACTTTGCACCCTTGAGGTCCACCGTCTGGGAAGTATGGTTCGTATTGGCGAAGGAACGATGGCTGCGCGAAAAACCATGTCCGTGCCACAGCAGCAGCACGACCACCATCACAAACGCCAGCGTGCCGATCGTGGCTCCCACGGAAATTCCGGCAGGCGCATCCGGATTACGGCGCCTCTGGACATTGTCCCAAACCATTCCCAGCCCGATGAACACCAGGATCAGCGGCCAGTAGGTTCGCAGAACCGCCCCGGGATCGAAGGCGGGGCGCCAGGTGCGAACGAGATACAGCGCACCGACAGTGATGAGAATGATTGGGAAGACGAGGGAGACTCTCCTCGGATTGTCGTTTGGGGCCACCGCACACCTCCGCTATCTTGTACTACGCACGCCGGAGCAAAATAGTTCACCCTCAGTTGGCATACACTGTACAACAACGAAGGGGCCGCTAAGAGCGGAGACTGCTGCCGAGAAGTCAGCGCCGGAATCCACCAGGCTCACGGCCGGCCGCTGCAAGAGAAAGGAGCGTCACAATGCCGGAATTCGAGCGAATCATCTGGATTGTGCTGGATAGCGTGGGAATCGGCGAGCTCCCCGATGCCGCCGACTATGACGACGTCGGAAGGAACACGCTCGGCCATATCGCCGAATCCCGGGCGCTAAAAATCCCCAACCTCTTAAAGCTCGGCCTCGCAAATATCGCTCCTCTGGAACACCAAATCGCCGCCGCTGCACCGCTCGGCGCCTATGGAAAAGGAGCGACCCGTTCCCCGGGAAAAGACACCACCACGGGTCATTGGGAAATGGCCGGCGTCTGGCTGGAGCAAGCTTTTCCTGTCTACAAGAAGGGATTTCCCAAAGAACTGATCGAAGAGTTTGAGAAACAGATTGGGCGAAAAACCATCGGAAACAAGCCGGCGTCCGGGACGGAAATCATCAAAGAACTCGGCGAAGAACACGTGCGCACCGGCAAACCCATCGTGTACACCTCGGGCGACAGCGTGTTTCAAATTGCCACCCACGAAGACATCATTTCCATTACTGAGTTGTACCGCATGTGCGAAATCGCCCGAAAGCTTCTCGATGGCCCGCATCGCGTCGGGCGGGTGATTGCGCGGCCGTTTACGGGAAGCGCCGGCAATTTCGTGCGCACTACGCGGCGCCATGATTACGCTGTGGATCCGCCAAAACCCATGCTGATGGACGTCCTTGCCGAGCGCAAAGTGCGTGTCTTCGGCATTGGAAAAATTCACGATATCTACAATGGCCGCGGCGTCGAAGAATACGTCACCACCAAAGGCAACTCCGACGGTATGGAAAAATTAACCACCGCGCTGAGTGATCACAAGAGCGGCCTGGTTTTTGCCAATCTCGTCGACTTCGACATGCTCTACGGCCACCGCAAAGATGTTGAAGGCTTCGCCAAATCGCTGGAAGAATTTGATCGTCTTCTCGGCGATTTCTTGCCGCTCCTCACCCTCTCCGACATGTTACTGATCACCGCCGATCACGGCTGTGACCCCGATCCGCGCTGGCCCACCACGGATCATTCACGCGAATACGTCCCGATTCTGGCCTACTCGCCGGGAACGGGCGCCGGCGTCAACCTCGGCGTTCGCGCCACCCTCGCCGACATGGGCCAAACCATCGCCCAAAATTTCGGAGGTTCCATCTCTCACGGCAAAAGCTTCTTGAGCGAATTGAAGAACGAAAGAAGTAGTGAAGCAGCGACCTAACTAAAAGTGATAAGGAAATTCCTCAGTTGCCCGAGGTGGAAGTGGACGTGGGAGCGCCCGGAGCGTAGTAACCGTTGCGGGTGCGCGCGACGAGTTTGCCGCGGCCTCGTGGAGGAATAACTTCCACAGTGACGGCGCGAAAACTACCGTCGCGGCGGGAGTTGCTGGGGTAGTACGCCAAAATGTACTGATTGCGGATATCGTGAGCGACCTGTTCGCAGATGTTGTGGACGTCGTCGACACTTTCCGGAAAGTACGCCACGCCGCCGGACGCGGCAGCGATCTCCTGAAGAACTTTCTTCGCGCGCTTGGCGCCTTTTTTGTCCCCTTCTCCACCCAGCAGGCCGATGGTGTAAATCACCGTGTCCGTCTTCTGAATTTCACGGAGCGTTTTTTCCAGTGAGTTATGGCTGGCGTTATCCTCGCCGTCGGTGACCACGAGCAAAACCTTTTTATCCTTCTTGCCTTTCTTGAGATGATCGAGCGAGCCGATGATGGCGTCGCGAAGAGCCGTGCTGCCGCGGGAATCGATGCGTTCGAGCGCTTCCTTAAGATCGGAAATACTGCTGGTGAAGTCCTTATCGAGATCGAGATAGAAGTCGTCATTAAAATTGACGACGAAAGCTTCGTCGCGCGGATTGCTGGCTTCCACGAGAGTGATCGCCGCTTCATTCACGCGCGGGCGCTTCTCGCGCATGCTGCCGCTGTTGTCAATGACCAGGCCCATGCTGACAGGAACATCTTCGCGCTTGAAGACGGAAAGCTTCTGCTCGATCTTGTCTTCGAAAACACGGAAATTTTCCTGCTTGAGGCCGTCGGCAAATCGCTGCCGGTCATCCAGCACCGTGGTGTGAAGGACAACAAGATTCACGTCAACCTTAATGCTGGAACCTTGTTTATCCGCGCCGGCGGCCTGGCCGGGAGGCGGAGGAGGGGGCGGCGTGGGAACTGGAAGCTGCGCCGACGCCGAAGAGACTAGCAGTACGATCCCGCAAATTAGCAGAGAAAAGAATAGCAAGCTCGAAATTGCACGGCTACGAAGATCAGTGGCTGGGAGCGTAATAGCCTGTCTTTGAGTAGACGCTAAGGGGCGGGAGTCCCTTGGGTGCGCGCAACTTGATTTTGACCTTGCGCCAGCGCGCGTCGTGGGCTTTGTTGCTTGGTCGATAGCCGAGGACATATTGATTTCGCAGCTCCATGCCGATTTTCGACGCGATGTCCGGAAGCTCTTCCAGCTTCTCAACTCCAAAAACGCGGCCACCCGTCATCTCCGTCACTTCACTGAGAAGCGAGGGGCCGTTGAGTTCTTCCGGCGTGCGATTGCGCTGGCCGAGCGGATCATAGATACCGATCGCATAGAGCTGGGTATCCGCTTCCTTCACCAATCGCTTGATATCGCTTTCGTTGTACCGACTATGATTATCTCCTCCATCCGATAGGATGAGCAAGGCACGTTTGGCGTTGTGTGCACCCCTCATCTGGCTGAGGCCAAGGTAGAGAGCATCGAGAAGCGCGGTACGGCCCTTCGGAGCGGTAAGCATCATGCGGCTCTGAAGATCTTCGACGCTATTGGTGAACGAGCTGGTCAATTCCGCTCGCTCGTTGAAGCTGACCAAAAAGAATTCGTCCTGGGGATTGGCGGTCTTGAAGAATTGGAGCGCTGCTTCACGCGCCTTGCCCACTTTGTTGGACATGCTTCCGCTGAAATCGAAAATCACGCCGATGGAAATAGGCACATCTTCGGCGGAAAAAGTGAGCACCTCTTGCTCGACGTTGTCCTCGAAGACGCGAAAATTGTCCGGCTCGAGTCCCGTGACCAGGCGGTTATAAGGATCAGTGACGGTGACGTTCAAAAGCGCGAGATCCACATCCATGTGCAGGAGCTTGCCGGCCTTGAAGGGGATGCCGGGAGAATCCTTTCGCACGTCATCTTTTTTGGCGTCGTCCTTCTTGGAATCGTCTTTTTTGCCTTCTTCCTTGGGCTTGTTCTCATCGGAGGGAGATTGTGCAACGGCGGGGAGTACAGCTTGCAGAGCAAACAGACATACAACCAGCAGGACACGGAAGGAAAGAGCCAGAACCCTCGTTTTGCCAAGTCGTGATCTCAAACCGATCAAGCCACCTGGCGACCGAATGACGGCCAAACTGCATGGCGACCGTAAGGCGGTCGACTGCTGATCACGTTCCACGGCACCCCCATCATCCCGGGCCCCCGGGATGGCCGCGCGGTTGGGACTCTCGGGGATTCTACCACTCGGTTTTGCGAAAACAAGAACAATTGACTGATGTGCAGAATTGAACAGTGCGATGCAAGCAACGAGTGAAGTAGCGTGTGGTAGCATCGCCGCGCAGAGATTGCCTCACTTGAGTCAGACTGAGTGGGGAGATAGATTATTCCCAGTTTGGATGAAGGAGAGGAATGAGCGCGTCCAGAGTTGTAGTTGTGATTCCAGCGCGGTACGGAGCGACGAGGTTACCGGGGAAACCGCTGGTGATGCTGGCTGGAAAACCGATGATCCAGCGCGTGTACGAGCGGGCCAAGCGGGCGCACCGCGCGGACCAGGTGATTGTGGCCACGGACGATAAGCGCATCCTGAAGGCGGTGGAGGGGTTTGGCGGCGAGGCGCGCATGACGCGCGCGGATCACCGCACGGGGACGGAGCGCGTGGCGGAGGTGGCGGCGCATGTGGCGGGGGACGTGTTCGTGAACGTGCAGGGAGATGAGCCGCTGCTAGATCCTGCAGCACTGGATACGGCGGTCAGTTCCCTGCTGGAAGAGCCGCAGGCTTCGGTTGCTACAGTGGCTACGCCGGTGAAAACGCCGGGCGACATCATGGATCCTAATGTGGTGAAGACCGTCGTGGATTTCGATGGGAACGCGCTGTATTTCTCGCGGGCACCGATTCCGTGGGTACGTGATACGGGAAACAAGATTCAGGTGCGGCATTTGAAGCATCTGGGACTTTACGTTTTTCAGCGCGATGCGTTGCTGGAGTATCCGACTCTGCCGCAGGGCGAGCTGGAACGGATCGAGCAGCTGGAGCAACTACGCTGGATGGAGAATGGATGGAATATCCGCGTAGCGGAGGTGGAGCATGATGCGGTGAGCGTGGATGTTCCGGCGGATGTGGAGCGGGTGGAGAGGCTACTTCGCGAGCAAGGCTGAGATTCGCATCGAGGGGGATACCCCCCTGTTTTTTGTAAGTGCGGATTCTAAAGGAGTTAGCGTTCCTGTAAGTGCTTTAGAATGTGGAGTTACGGACAATCTTGGAGGTGCGCATTCTAAGGGACTTAGGGGTTAACGTAATTCGGAGCCTTTTACCGGTGGCGAGTTAGAGTTATTGGGACTATTCCTTGACACCCCCTATGCACTTGCTACACTTCCCCTTGTAGATAACTCCCTGTGGAGTGCGGCTAGACGCCGCTTTTCTTCCAGCCAGCTACCGACCTGGACGCTTCCAACGTATCCACGAGGGTGAGGTGTTTCGCTTCATTGGGCGTTCGCTTGCGTCAGAGCGAGGACGGCGTAGGCGGTGGCGGCGTCGTTCATGAAGCGTACGGTATCCGGGGACAGGTGATGTTGGACATTGTTGTTTAGGGAGTAGGACGGCCAGAAGCCTCCCTGTTTGTCCTGATTGGCAGCGAGCCACGCAAGAGCTTCTTTTTGTTGGACATAGTCCCGGGGGATGCCCGCCTGTTTCAGAGCTAAAGTGATTAGCCCGGTGGCGTAGCCGTCGCTCTTCCCTTCCTGGGCGGTTCCGTCATGGCGTTTCCAGTCGCCGACCAGGGCGGACAGACTCCAGCCACCGTCGGGCTGCTGCTTACCGAGAACCTCGGTGATGATGGCCTTCTGGGATTGCGGATCGAGGAGCTCGGGGAGTTTCGCGGAAGCCCATAAGAGGACAACGCGATTGATGGTGGTCTGTGCGGGGCTTTCGCGGTTCAGGTATTCGCGCAGGAGCTTCAGGTTATTCTGGATTTCGGGGCGGGCGCGATAGTTCCCGGGGGCAGCGCCCACCGCGATGGCGGCCAGAGTAGCGCCGTAAAAGTCGGAATCGTCGGCTTCCCAAGGTTCATTGGCGAAGCGCAGCCATACCCACGAGCCCTTTTTCTCTCCCTTGGATAGCTGCTCGGACCACATGTTGTCGAAAGCGGTGCGCGTGTCGTTGCTGAGCTGGCCGGTCTGTGCGTCGCGGCTTGCGAGGATTAGCGCATTGAGAACGGATTCGGTGCCGCGTGATTCGACGGTTTTGTTACCGCCGCGATCTTCGGTGCTATAGAAGGGGGCGACTTCTTTCCAGAGGCGGACGCGCTTGGTGACATTGTCGAGGAGCCGGCGTTCGTTGGGAGAAGGAGCGGTTTCGGCGAGAGGTTTGCGCAGCGTGGGGCGAGAAAGGGCGTAAGGGACGGCGGTATGACAGGAGATGCAGAAGGTTTCGTGGTCGCGAGTAGACTTTGGCCATTCGAACCACCAAGCGGCGCGTTGGTCGAGATAAGCCGCTGCGGCTTTTTGATCCCAAGAAGCGGCGGCTTTCGTTTCGGAATGCCAAGTTAGTTGGGTGACTCCAGCGACGAGAACCGCCGACAATAAACCGATCCGCTGCAAGGAGGCCTTCATTGAACTCGTCTCCCCCCATCCAATGTGAAAAGGTTACCACGAACGGCAGGCAGCTCTCCTTGCGCGTGTAGAGTGAGACAGCCCAAAGCGCGAGGCCCCGAGCCAAACAACGGTAATGAGATTCGATTAGCGGCCGGGAATGTTTTGCGAACCTGCCTTTTTGATTTGGTCTTTCAAAACCTCGACGGCTTTTTCGAGCTGGGCGTCGCGTCCGGCGAGAAAATCCGCGGGGGTGTTGTCCACGGAGACGTCGGGCGGGACACCGTAGTTTTCGAGATTTTGTCCGGCGATGTTCCAGAGGCCTGTGCCGGGAGTGCGGAGCATGCCGCCATCAATAAGGCGGAATGCGCCGGTGCCGATGACGGCCCCGTAGGTGGTGACGCCGACGGTGGTGCCCAGTTTCAGGGTGCGAATGCCATCGGGGAAGACTTCGGCGTCGCTGGTGGAGCGTTCGTTCTGCATGACGACGATGGGGCCGAAGAAAGCGCGCTGCGGGCGGGTGACGTAGACGGAATCGCGTGGGCGGACGTATTGGTATTGGCGCTGGGAAAGAATTTCGATCAGCTCTTCGTCGATGCCCCCGCCGGGATTGAAGCGCTGGTCGATGATCAGGGCTTTTTTGAAATGATTGTCGGACAGGTCGCGCTCGAATTTTCGGAGGGCTTCGCCGTTCATCTGGCGGATGTGTAAGTAGCCGATTTGGCCGTTCGAAAGCTTGTCGACCATTTGACGGCGCTCTTCTACCCACTTCTTGTACTGGAGCGTGGCATACGCGCCGGCGTTGACAGGCTCGACGCGGGTGGTCCAAGCGCCTTCGGCGGAAGGCTTGGAATTGACTGTGAAGAGGAACTTACGACCGGAAGCGAATGAGTATAGCTTCCAATAATTTTCGCCGGAATGGAGCGGTGTGCCGTTGACGGCGAGAATGAAATCGCCGACATGAATCTTCACGTAATCGTGGTCGGCAGGGCCGTCCTTATAGATGTAGCTCACTTTATAGAAGCCGGAATCATCGGCAGCGAGTTCGAATCCGGGGTAACGGGTTTGCAAGGCGTTGCGATCGGGCTCGCCGCCACCGGTGACGCCGGTGTGCGAAGAGCTGAGTTCGCCAATCATTTGCATGATGACGTCGTGCAATTCCTCGCGGTCGGCAACGTCGGCGAGTAGGAGCTCATATTTCTTTTCCATGGCGGCCCAATCAACGCCGTTCATATTGCCGTCGTAATAGCGGTGCTTCAGGACGCGCCAGGACTCGCGGAAAATCTGGAGATCCTCGGCACGGTGATCGACTTCGACGCGAACGGTGAAGCTAACGCGACGGCGTCCGGCTGCAGCCTCCGCGCCGCGGGCAACGGGGGGAGGCGCGGCTGATTCCGCAGTTGCGGCGGACGGCCCGAGACCGGCGGCCCAGATGCCGGTGCCTTCGCGGAAGTAGATGGTGCGGCCATCGCGCGAGAATTGGAGAGAGTTGATGTCACCGCCGAGGCCACCACCGCCGCCTTCTTCACCCGGTGGGGGCGGCTGGGCTTGGGTAATCTTGCGCATCTGCTCGCCGTTTTCCTGGATGGTGTAAAGCGAAGAGGAGGGCCTGCCATCGACTTCGGAAACGGCAACGAAGGCATAGACGCGGCTGTCCGGGGAGGGTGCGACTGTGGTGATGTTGTCGGAAAGGCGAGTGACGGGATGGATGCGGCGGGCGAGGCCGTCCCAATCGAGCTTGACGGTGACAGGGGCATGCTCGGCGGGGCCGCGGGGACCGCGTTCCGCAGCGTTGCGTTCGGGAAGTTGCGCTTCAGACTCGTCGTCGACATCGCGGCTCATCGGATTTTTTTCTTCCGCGGAGAGAGTGACGCTATAGAGGCCCGCAGCGTTTTGGCGCTGCGCGGCGGAAGCACCTTGCAGGGAGCCGGCGAGAAAGATCAGTTTTTTCCCGTCGGGGGTCCAACGGGCGACGGTGGAGCTGAAGAGGTCGGCGTCGGGAAACTGGCGGTCGTTGCCTCCGTCGGCGGAG
>Ga0210384_10000856_pt1 | contig 44057 bp, 37 predicted proteins | sample IncBWH2MmetaG_FD_160574 | JGI IMG/M metagenome (GOLD analysis project Ga0210384, IMG submission 160574) | Forest soil microbial communities from Barre Woods Harvard Forest LTER site, Petersham, Massachusetts, United States - Inc-BW-H-2-M | ecosystem: Environmental > Terrestrial > Soil >... | reverse complement strand
CGAATGTAACAGTTGGCCCACTGTTGGAGTTCCCCCACTATGCAGCAAAGCGAAGCGAAGCTGAGATGGTGGTTTCAATCGCAAATGCTCCGTCAATTCTACTGTAAACTGCTTCGACACTTCCGCACGACGAAAGCGTGCCGTCGCGCACAGCCGGTGATTTACTTAGTGCTGTGTCCAGCGCTGCGTCCATCGCCATGTTGTTCAAAGGACCGACCTTCCTGGGCATGGATTCGTTGGGCTGGGTCTTCTTCATTTTTACCGTGCTGCTTTTCGGAATCCCTTACACACGATTTTTTCTCCGTCGCCGAAATATCGCCTCTTGGCCGATCATGAGTGCGCGGGTCAGCAAGGTAGAAATCTTCGAAGGTGTCCCGGAAGAGTACGTTCCACGAATGGCCATTCGCCCGGGCATGCCGGTAACCATCCCGTACCACTGCCGCGCGCAATATGCCTACCTTGTTGATGGCACCATCTACCCTGGTTGGTTTGCCCTGCTTGCCAAGAGTCTGACCGAGGCGCAAGGGCTCGCCAAGGGCCTCCAGAACCTGACCATCCAGCTGAAATACGATCCGCTCAAACCTGCTGACTCTGCGCTCGAAGAACCCAGAATTCTCGGAAAAAAAGTAGTCCAATCCGGCACAAACCCACTCAATCCTACAGTCTGGTGAGGAAGCGAAGTACAACCGTTCTTGCTACCTTGACGTAATGCTTCGCCAAGAAAGCGAAATGGATTGCGGTGTCTGCGTTTTCGGCGCGCTCGCAAACTTGACGCGGGAGTAAATCCTGTTTGATATGCCCGATGCAATGAACGGCACAAGCGTTTTGCAATGGGAAGCGTACTCAAGCCGCCTCCGCCCTGAATCATGCGCAATTTCTTGACCGACGCCCTTGGCAGCTTTTCCAACGCTGAAACGGCGGGACCGTGTGTCCGTTCTCGACGCGGGAATGGCAACGGAGCAAGCCTTTACTCTTCTCAACGCGCAGTTTCACCGATCCATACTTCGATTCCTGCGGGATCTTCACGGATGTGGTGATCTCGATTCTCGCCACGATCGCGAAGCAGGCAAGAATCCGACTCAGCGAACGCGTACAAGTCGGCTTGGCACGCGCCCGCAGTTGGGGAAAGCGGCTCGTCCGGACCAAACGCCCCAAGAATTGCTCATTTGCGCTCGCAGGGCCTCTCATGGCGCGAAATCACGGAGGAAACTGGAATCAGCAAAGGAACTGCACAGCGGACTGTTTCCAGCCTGCCCAAAAATATATGAATTTCGTTTGCCGACGTTTCTAACCGGAATTGCCTCATTTCAGGACGCTTACTTGATCAGCGGGTGGTTTATGGGCAGCCACCGGACTCGAGAAGGGAACGCCAGATGTCCTCCATCCTTAATATGTGCAGGTATACCGCTCGGGGTTCCCCGGGGCGAGATTCCTGGTCCGATGGAAGGTATACGTTTTAAGGATGATTGTATGAACGATTGCTAGGCTGAAGTTCGCCAATTCGTTCTGTCCGACATGAAAAGGAGCTGCCGCAGCACGCGAAAGCGCCTGCCGCAACGCGGCTTCGTTCAAGTCGGCTTCGTTCAAGTCGGCTTCGTTCAAGTCGGCTTGTAGGGCTTTTAGATATTTAGATAGTTCCGTTGTGAGAGGGTTTACCAAAGGTGCGGAATACTCACGAAATCACGGTCTCGCGCCCCCATGAATTCCCCGAACTAAGTGCGCCCAGGGATCCGGCATCGGTTTGCGAAAGTCGATCCATGTAAGTCCGCTCATGAATAGAGGCAGGTTGTCATCGGAAGGAGCATGCGCGGTTGAGAGGAATATAGGGATGACCGCGCACCCTCGCCGAACTCGTTCATGGAGAAGCGCCGTGATCTCGACCCTTTGCCAGGCTCCTATCCCCGAAGGTCCAATTAAGACCGCCATCGCTTTGCACTGGCGAATAGCTGCTTCAACATAGTCGAGCCAGATCTGTCCGGGAGGGTTTTCCTCCTCATCAAAGAATGGACGAACGTTCCGCTGTCTCAGGCCCAACGCCAACTCCCGTACAAACGGTTTGTCCGCCGAATTATGACACAGAAATACGTCGAACTCCCAGTCGGTGCGTGCTGGCTGGTCGGAACCACGAAACGGGGTAATTACTTCTCCCCGTAACGCGAGTAACCCTAAGGTCAACGCAAGCCCAATGGTCGAAGTGGCGAAGGTCGCCGCGAAAGCGAGTCGAGTGACTGCGAAAATCCACGCAGGCATTGAACTCATAGCATCGTAGACTGCCGCGGGTCCGTACCGATCCACTGCCTGGTAACGGCTCCCCGCTCGTTCGATCATGGCTTCGAGTTTTCCAGTAGACCAAATAGGGAAGACTAAGGTCTCCCTAAATCCGGGATGCTCTACCACACACCTTTCCTCCAGGAAGAGAAACGCGGGACCGAAGATCAGGAAGGCAGCGATACAAATCAGCACAATGCAATTTCGTCGTTTCCGCGACCCGGCGGCCAGCGAGTACCGATACTGCAAGAGCAAGGACAGCGCCAAGATAGAGCCGACTAGGGATGAGCAGCCTATGATTCGGTTTTGGCCCGGAACGTCGAATATCAAACCAGCTAAGCATACCAGTCCAGGCAGCAGGGCCGCGATAACAGTGAGCGCCGTGAGACCTCTGCGCGCTCGTTCGTCAAGAGTGTGGCTCTTTTCCAAGACTCAGTTCAGGGTGGCTCTAAGGTTATTGGGGCCACCGGACGCAATCGTAAATGGCAGGATGACGCGACGCTCCCCTCGCTCGAAAACGACAGTGTAAGTTTGGACTTTTACCCTTGAGTTCACGGGGGTCGGACCTTCTGGAATCGCATAGTTTCTGAGCACTTCAGGATGCCCTAATAACCAAGCCCCGTTGTTCGCTTGTTCCCAATCCCAGCGCGGAACTAGATAAACCATCGCGCCAGGGGGATCAGTGGTAAATTGTGCCAGCAGCGAGTAAACGCGCGGCGGCGGCGGTGGTGGCTGAACGTTGGTCGGGAAGCTACATTCTCCCCAAACCTTAGAATCAAATTTATCGCTCGGCATAGGTCGATAAATGACGCTGCCCAATTTATCCACCAACAACGTTTGATACTGGAATACATCGAAGAGGTTGCTCTCAACGGATGCAAAGCCATCCACGAATTTCATCGTATCCTCTGAATGGTCAAACTGAGGTGGAATCACAAAGGATCCCGACCGATTGATGAAGCCGCAACGTTCCGCAGGATGCTCCACTTCATTCGGATAGCCGTAGTCCTCAGCAAATACACAGGCGCCCGCCAGGCCTTCAAAGAAGGCTTCGGCATGTGAAAACTTCGGCTGAATAACCCAATGCCCTGCGATATCGATGTATCCGTATTTGCCGCTAAGGCAAACGGCTGCTATTCCGTCGTGGAAGCTGAAATCGGAATGCCGGTAATAATCGCCACAATCAAACTGTGGAGGTATTACCTCTTTCCCAGTAGCATCCACAAATCCGATCTTGTGGTCGCGGGATACCGCGACCAACCCTTCTGACCATTTTCCCGGCCAACTGTAGATCGCGGGCACAACAAGATTCCCCTTAATGTCCATGAAGCCTTCGATGGATGCTCCAACTACGGGGTTCTGTACTCTGCGCGACACCTGAATCAGACCGCCTGCCACGCGCGGATACAGTCCGCTTGACTCATAATTTTCCGGGACTCGAAGCAGGAGTTTACCTGCAGTACTGAAGACGGCTTTGCCGCCGTCTCCTGTGGAGACTCGAACGAGTCCATTGTCGGCATCATCCACCATGTAATGCACTGCTGGCAGGCGATAGGCTCCATTCACATCTATCAGGCCGTACCTCTTGTTTTCATAAACCACTGCGACGCCGTCGTGAAAGTCATATCCCGACTGGAATTTTCCGGAAATAACCAGCCGTCCGGTTCTGTCGATGTATCCGGTCTGATCATTTACTCTAACGGAAGCAAGGCCCTCCGAAAAAGGTCTCGCGTTATCGAATGCCGGAGCAATGATTACCTTACCTTGAACGTTGACGAAGCCCCATTTTAGGGCGCGTGTAACACACTTTGGACTCTCTTCAGGGTCGAAGGGGCGTGTGCCTGAGAATACAGCTACACCACCGAGACCCTCGGAAAATTCCTGCGCATTGTCATAGATTGGTGCGATCGCGACCGAGCCGTCGTTGCGAAGGTAACCGAATTTCCCATTCTTTGCGAAAGAGTGAAGGCCGCTTTGCTGGCCAAACAGCGCGGAAGCAAAACTGAGTAGGAGAATCACCCTAGCCATTCTGCGGTTGCCTCTGACGTTCAAGTTCGCATGGATCAAAGTGACATAGAAAACGGCTCGCACAATCCTGGAGGAGAAGGCAACGAAATCTGATCAAGTCGCTCTAAAGGCTCCGATCCCGTTTCTGGCGCAACGCGAAGCGACGCTGGCTGCTAAATTATCCCTCATTGCGAACTGGGCAATCGATTCCTCCGTCACCACGACACCCGTTACGGCGGACTTATCACCAAAGTTGCCAAAGCGGACGTCCAGCCTCCCTCTCAAGTTGTGATTTGCGCGTGACCGCACAGAAGATTATAGGACCATCGAGGCACGATTAAAAGCCTGCCGTCGAAACAGGGCAAAGTCTCGGCGCGCGGTTCTCGGTGGCCTCCATCACGAATACCGGTGGGAAAGGATCGCTGCGTGAAGGGCGGATTGCTCAGATGACTGCAGCGCCGGCGCTACACTGAGCAATTCCCGTCCACTTGAAACACGGTGGCACACAACTCCAATCGTACCAAGTTCATCTCTACCGCTGTCCCGAGTCCAACGATTGCGGGCGAATCCTTCTCAGGCAACAATGCGTATATAAAGGTTAAACGGTTGTTTGCCGGTTGCCCATTGTATCGGTCAACTTCGAAGCTAAACGGAATTTTTGCGCACCGCAGGTCGATGGAGGTCAATTTCGGGCGTTTTCTTGCGGACCTCTGAAGCACGCCGATTTGGTGGCGTAGAGCCAGGTTCTCGAACTCCAGGACAGCACGGGAACGGAAGATCGAGGATAGAGTTGCGAAGAGCGTCGTGAGAAAAATGAGCATCGATGAGAATTATGAATGAAAATAACCCCCATCCACTCAGGCATTTCGAGATTTTCGAGAGGCACAGAATCGATCACGAAGAGCGGCTTACGGTTTTTTTTGTTTGTTTTGGTTGAGTGCAAAAGCCACCAATTCACGAATGGCGCGCTGGTCTACTCCGAGGGTAGCCGGGTCACGATCAAGAAGCCAGGCTAGCTCAGACCGCAGAAAGTTCATGGCGAAAGAAGGTTGTTGGCCTGACTTCAGAAGCGTTGTGAAAACTTTCACGGCTGATGTCGAGGTATCCGGATGTTCGAAACCCAACGCTCGTTGCCGGCCTTTCAGAACTTTTCGATGTAGGTCCAATGCGCGCTTCCATTGATGTTGGTCTTGAAGGATGTCCGCAATATTGCTCATCGACATCAGTGTATCGGGATTTTCGGGAGGCAAGACCTCCTGCTGTATCGGAAGACGAATTATATATCGACCTTCACGATCAATTGGCAGTTCACCTCGGCGGTACACTCGGCGTTATGATAACCGGATGGGCGCGGTTCCTAGTCGGGCCGTGATATCCGGGCGACGAGTGTACTTCTGTCTGCCCATAAAGTGTGATCCTTAAGGGAAGCGGCACACCCTAAGATTAGGACTCCTTGATGGAAGACCGAAGAGTTATCTTCGTCTCAGCAGTAAGCGACGAGTTCCATCGGGTGCCGCCGGACTGTTGCCACACGTTCTCTTCGTACCGCGATGTGCTAAAGCACGCTTTTCGCACACTCGCTCCTCACTATGAAATCATCGTGCAGGAGGATCTCGTCCAGGGATTGGGCGATCTTTTGGAAACTCTGGACGATGAAGTGGCACGCAGTTTAATCGTAGTGCACCTCGTAGGCGAGCTGGGGGGGCAGATACCGAAGCCGGCGTGCGTAAGTAGCCTTCACCGCCGACATCCAGAGTTCCTGTCTACAGCACCTGAACTTCACCAAGCCATGGGAAACGAGGCCACTATCAGCTACGCCCAGTGGGAGATTTACCTCGCGTTTCACCACCGGAAGTACCGCCTTATCTTTGAGGCGCTACCATCTGCCCCACGTTCTCCGCGGTGTGCACCTACCGTGGCGGATCAGGAATCGCAGAGCCTACATCGCCGTCGCCTCGCCCTCGGCGGAGCACACCGCGGAAAGATCGCAGACCAGGGCGACCTAGCGCGCAAGGTCATTCGCTCGTTTCTCCACTTCCGAGTGGATCCCAGAGTGGACTCCGTCCAGCCTAGCGAGGAGGCGGTCGCAGAGGCTTGGTCGAACCGGAAGACAATCATACAAGAACTTGTCAAAGCGATTCGGAAGCCAGATCCTCGCAAGGTTCCCGTTTCTGATCCCGCAAATGTGGCGGCGTTTATTGCCGCCGTGCGAACCTCCGCTGATCGCTGGAAGGTAAACCTTGCCACGATCATCTCCATTGCTGCGCAGCACGAAGAGGAAGTGCGTGCGGTTGCCCGAGAAGAGCCCACGCCTGAGGCGCTTTACGATCAGGCCCTCGCCGAGCTAGCGCTTGGTGACCTCACCGCAGCTCAACACAGCGCCCGACGAGCGGCTGATCACGCTGTGCGTCTGCACAGCCAGGAGCCGAAGAACGCAGATTTGCATCGACAGAGTGCAGTTAATGCATTGCTGTTGATCCACGACGCTGCCGCGGCTGCACATGCTATAGCGGCTGCCATCGCCGCCCTTGAAGATGCAGGCGGCCTCGTTGAAAAGGAGCGTGAGCCTCTGCTCTGGGCAGAAGTGCACGAACCTCTTGCTAGATTTCTCCTCACTCATGCGCAGTACGAGCGCGCCGAGGAGATCATCAGTGACATTGTTGATATTCGGGAAGAACCCCCAGGAGAAACTCACAAGGATTTGGCCATGGCCCTACTGCTCTGGGCGGAGCTGCTCTATGCCCAAGCCAGGTTTTCGGGCGCAAAGAGCGTGGCCACACGTGCGGAGCGCATCTTTGCCCGCCAGGAGCCGCCCGAAGTCCTCGGCATTGCGGCAACATTGACATTGCAGGGTGCCGCCCTGCTAGCGGAGGACCGCATTGGGGAAGCTGAACCGCTTTTTCGTCGCGTTGTTGCTATTGATGAGGAACTCTACGGTGGAGAACACTGGAATGTCGCAGCATCGCTCAACAATCTTGCGGAGTTGCTTGAGCGATCCGATCGGACCGAAGAGGCCGAGCCCTTGACTCGACGAGCCGTCGCCATTGCCGAGCACGTGGCCGGTGCGGACGATCCGATTACCGCAACTTACTGTAGCAATTTGGCGAGGTTGCTCATGAAAACAAATGACCTTCCCGAAGCGGAATTGTTCGCTAGACGCGCTACTGCGATCCATGAACAGGTCCTTGGGCCTGAGCACCCCACCGTCGGCATCGATCTGCAAATCCTTGGAGCGTTGTTGATGAAAGCGGGCTCACTCGTTGAGGCTGAAGCGGTGCTGCGCCGCGCTCTGACGATCAGCGAGAAGGATCGTGGTTCTGAGAACCCCGAATATTTCAGAAACCTGAGTTGGCTCGCGCAGTTACTGAAGGAGACAGATCAAATCGCGGAAGCCGAGCAATTGATGCGACGATGTTTGACGTGGGCTGAGGAGTACTGGGGAATTGGACATTTCAACACCGACGCATTTCTCTATAACTTAGCCGGATTGCTGGCATCCACAAACCGTCCGACGGAGGCGGAGCCTTTGATGCGGCGAGCGGTGGAGATCGCCTTCGAGTTTTTGAAGGCTAACGAACGGCTCCACCCCGAGTGGAAACGTGTACTAGAAGGCTACACAGAGGTACTGGCGATGATCGGAATGCCGCATGGGGATGTGCGAAATCGGATCAACCAGTTAGCTGAGTCGCATGGTTGCCAAATACATTTTGCCCAGTAGCTCAATGAGGCTAGTGCCAGCAATTAGCCTATCTGACGCTCAAGCGCGCTGCGAATCCCGACCTCCTGCTTCAGTAGCAGGGGTTATGTAGCAAAGCTGACGACGGAGCCATCTGAAAACCACCGCGGGTTCCAACTGATCCGAGTCGAGCCTAACGGTTTCGACACCGTCGGGATAAAACGGGTAAGACAGCCGCGCAATCGCTCGCTTTGAGCGAAAGCCCAATCTCTGTAACCCCGTTGTTGCTTTTAGTTTAGTGGCGGAGGAGGTGGATTAGATGCGGGTGAGAAATCAGGATCGAAAGCACCGACAATTGGCTACGTCCCATAAATCTTCTTGCGAAGCGGTTGACATTCGCCGCACGACCGTGCTCGATAATTAATGGCGCGCTGGCCCGCGCCTGCAGTCGAGGAGAGCGGCTCGGCCGGGCAAAAAAGATCGTGGATGCCTCAAGAATTGCACCATTTGCGCTCACATGGCCACTCATGGCGCAAAATCACGAATGAAAAAGGAATCAGCAAAGAACTGCACAGCGGACTGTTTCTAGCCTGCCCCAAAACATATGAATTTCGTTTGGCGACGTTTCTAACCGGAATTGTCTCATTTCAGGACCCTTACTTGATCAGCGGGTGGTTTATGGGCAGCCACCGGACTCGGGAAGGGAAGGGAACGCCAGACGTCCTCCATCCTTAATACATGCAGGTATACCGCTCGGGGTTCCCCGGGGCGAGATTCCCAATCCGATGGAAGGTATCCGTTTTAAGGATGATTTTTTGAACGATCGCTAGGCGCTGCCCTTGCGAAACCTGGGCGGAGCATCTTAGCAGCCCTTCATTCCGCGAGTCGGAAGAACGCGATAAGTGTTTTCGAAGGCCAGTTGTACCTCGACCATCGGCTTGCCGCTTTTTCAATCGCCACAAGACTGATTGCGTCGTTGGGTCGCTCTGCCAATCTCAGGTACTCTGCGATTGATAACCTCGTCAGCACGACCTACGAACGCGGAAACGGCAAATGCAAGAAAGCTAAGATCAACAAGCAGACGTTCTGGTGCATTCGCGCCGATGTCGTCCGCAAGCTTGATCACGGCGAACCTGAGCCGGAAACTCTCGCTTCTGGTTCGACCGATTCGAGTGAAGAACTCGATGCGTCCGACCCGGCTCCGTTCTGACGGTCGCCTTTTCAGACTTCGGCTTCCGAGGCCCTTTTTTGTATTGTTACGTTTCGGGCGGACACGTTCCCGGGACCTCCTGCCGATGCCGCCCGGGCTGCGTTGGTGCGCGTATACTAGCTCTGCAAAACTATGGAACTGGCAGGCACAGACCTTCTGCATGGTGCTGTCTACGCGCTCGAACAGGCGGGGCACCTGTTGCATGATGCAGTCCTTCTCTATCAGAAAGGGCGTTACGCTAGTTCCGTGGCCCTGGCGGTTTTCGCGAAGGAGGAGTTGGGGCGATTTGAAATCCTGCTCGAACACTATATCCGAGTAATGGAGAATGGGCAGCCAATTTCCCGAGCTTCGATAGTCAACAAGTGTGATGACCACGCTGAAAAATTGCGCCGTAGTGATATGGGGGAAATAGATTTCGATTCAATTGGAAATCCTGACTTGGCCTTGGAGATTTTGAAAGGCCCGTGGGGCTCGGAGCAACAAAAGCAAGCATTGAAGCGAGCTGAAGACCTCCGTAAACGGAAAGCCCGTCGAACTCCGCACGAGTTGCACCGAAAGCGTCTCAATGCCATATATGTTGAGCCGTCGGAATTTGGAAAAGGCTGGAATCGTCCTGCACAAATGTCCCGTCAAGAATGTCTACGACTTCTGAAGAGTGTTTCGTACGAATATGATTGTCGCCACTTCTGGTACGAAAAGAGCGCGAAGGATTCCACAACAGTTGTCGCCCAGTGGAAGGAACGTCCGCTGCTGCCCAAACCCCTACACCCGTAAGGCTCAGCCCGAGGGGAAATAAGCGCGGGTCGCGTTAGATTCGGAAAGGCGCCCTCGGGAACATGGCGCAGCGTGAATGGACTATCCGAACGACGCAAAGGCAATCAGGATCGCCATTGTCCATTGAAGCTTATTGAAGCTGATTGAGGCTTGAAGAGCGAGAACGGCCGATGTCCGCCGCACGAATGAAATCTCGTACTGAGGACGATATATCGGAAGCTTTCATTGCGCGCTGAGTATACCTCATGCGAACCGAAGAAATCCGCGCTGACCGGACGCAAACGCCGGTCGTCGTGGATGCGCGGGACGCGAAGCACCAACGGCCGCCTGGGCGACCCAAAAAAGAAGTGTCGGAAGAAACCGTTGACAACATCAACGGTTCCAACAGGCCCGTAGGTACAACCCAAGCCCAAGCGCTGCGTCGTCTGCGCACGCAACGGCCTGAGATTCGCTCACAGTTGCAGCAAATCGCGCTCGGCGTCCAGCTTCGACTTATACATCATCTGATGATGATAAACTTGAAATAGGCACGTGGCTCCAGTGGACATAGCGAGCAGAGTGGTTGCACCAGTTGCAGTTCAGGACCGCAATAACAAAGTTTTGTCTGTAGATTTGGCCGCCTTTGTCACCCGTCTTCTTCTATTCGACAGGTACATTCTCCAATCCGTCTGGCTGGAGGACTTAATTCTCCTGCAGCATAGTTGCGGCACTCATGGCCTTGCAGAACTGTTCGAATCTGGCGCCCTGAAGTTCCAGACGGCAGGCTTCACCTTCGGGCAAACAGGGCAAGCGAGACAAACTTTCAACCCGGTGACGTCTCCTTTGCCGTTTTTCAGCTATCAATTCTCGGTGCTTCGTGTGCAAGACGCCGAACAGCGCGTGGAGCGGACGATTGGTGCGTTGGACGCTCCTCTCCGCGTGGAACTGATTAAGGGTCGCGTGGTCGAACCGGCGGAATACTCGGCTACTGTGTTTGACGTTTTCTATCGTGACCTGAAAAGCGGACTCTTAGATGACGCCGTAAGAGCTGAGCTTCGACGCAGGGGAATTATTCCCATCGCACACCAAATACACGCGGAGCAGAAGGGAGAAGACGAATTTGCGGTCGAAAATGACCTGTCACGCCGATATCTGCTGCCCCAGAACGAAGCTCATCGCATCATCGAGGCCGGCATGATGGCGATCGGAAGAATGGACGAGAGACTCGCGACCATGCGCGCGCACGCTGCCCTTACCGGATTCAGCGAAGAGGACAAACCGCTACTGGATTCAAAGCTCGGTGCTGTGGCGAGCGTCAGCGGCTCAACGCTACGTGAGAAGGCGTTTACTCGTGTGGTCGCCATCAAAGGATTGCCGGTACCTGAATTTGGCTCGACGACCGTGGACGTGAAGGCCTTGCTCAAGGTTAGAGAGTCCGACGAGTGTAAAGCATTCAAGCAGTGGCTCAACGGGTCCGATGCCCTATCTGACAAAGAATTGCGCGAGCGAGTTTCCGGCTTGGGGAGAAGGGTTCGCCAGGCAATACATACGAAGACTGGCAAGGCGTTGCGCTTTGTTTTCTCGAATGGTCTTGGCGCAGTTCTCGGCCTTGGCTTGCCTGGACTGGCCGGCGTAGGCGCAGGAATCTCGGTCAGTGCAGTCGACTTCTTCCTGCTTGAAACGCTGATGCCGAAAGATGCCGTGATAAATTTCCTGAGCGAGGGCTACCCTTCGCTATTCGACGGCCAGTGACCGGACGAATGCTTTTATCACCGAAACAATCAAAAATACGTGGCAGAGGCAGAGAATGACAGTTTCCAAGCCAGTGGATCGACCGGACAAGAAACTGAGAGCACGATGCGTTCATTGTCTTGCGGAATTGGACAGCGAGACGAAGGACCATGTCTTTCCGGCTTCGTGGTATCCGGACAGCACACCAGCCGATGTGCAGAGGTGGACAGTTCCGAGTTGCGCGGATTGTAATGGAAGGCTAGGCAAGCTCGAAAAGCAAGCCTTCGTCAGACTCGCGTTGTGTGCCGACCCTCGAAAAGCGGCAGCCTCCGGCATGTCAAAAAAAGCGCTGAGGTCTCTGGGGATCGGAGTATCCGACTTGGACGAGACGGAGAAAAAACACAGAGAGGCGTTGCTCAGAAAAGTATTCGCGGAGGCGAAGCCGCTTAGGCACCAGAAAATTCCGTTACTGCCGGGCGTGGGTCCGCACGCTGGATTCCCTGCGGGCGACCAGATGACGATAATCTTCCCTTCGGGCGTCCTAGAGCTCGTGTCACAGAAAATAGTGAGAGGGTGCGAGTTCAAATTGAATAGTGAGGCATATGTCGAGCCGCCACTGAAGGTGAAAATCTACTTTGTTCACGACCAGGGTGCTGAAGACCTCACTACTTTTCTCGATAAGTTGCCGGCCACAAAGATCGGTGCGGGATTCCTCGTAGCAAGAGGACAGGCTCCTCCGGAGGAAGGCGTCCACATGGTACTCTACCGCATAGTTATCTGGGGCACATGGAAAATCTACGCTGCAATTGACGCGGACCAGCACTAAGCGGGTCAGGTCAGGATTTCGAAAAGCTCAGAGGACATTTGGAACCATTTTCTGGTGCAGGATTGTGCCCGAATTGTACCCGAACGAAACGAAAACAGCGGGCTTGAGGCGTATGATTCTGGAATGGGCTACGCACATGTTGGTGCCAGGAGAGCTTTGAAATGCGCGACGAGTCTAAGGTGAACTTTGAGATTATCCGGAACAATTTTGCATCTGGCGAACCCTCCCGCGTGGTCGAGATCGTTCGCGGGCGTGCGGCGGCAGAACGCGCCGTCGAAAAACACGATCGGCGATTAACTCAGGCAGAACGGGAAGCGGGCTGGGGCCATTTCTTACAAAAGACTGGGCTGAAACCCGGCACGGACCCGAAGTTGGCGACTCGAATCAGAATGATGGAGTCCAGCCGAAGGAGATAGTTCCGCGATTCGTGCGGCATTGCACAAACCGTTGCACAAAATGCCCCAACGCCGCCGGCTACCAGAGCCAGTGCAGTCTTTTTCTTCCACAATCCTTGGAACACACGAAGCCGAAGCGACCGTTTGACTCTCCACGCTTGTGTCGTTCGGCGATTTTGTCCGCAATCGGGCCGTTCTTGATTCGGGTCGGAAGTGGTGCAGGCCGACCCACGAGTGTTGCGAGCAACTACGTCGACTCGCAACACCCGCCCACCCTCGTCTCTGGTGTCACCTATGCCCCTAAATAACGGCGGCATCGCTCAATTCCTATACGAGAATGGCTTGACCGAAACGCTGGCGTATAATAAACGTTTTCAGGCCTGCCGTATCAACGTGAACTCTTTCAGGCAAGGCGCTGGGTGCGTGTGCGGATGCCATTCCCCTGGGCAACGTGCAGGATTTCAATTACGGTTTCAACACCGGAGCCGCCGACAACGGCAACGTAATGTCCATGTCGGACACAGGCACACGATCCTTCAACCGCAACTACACATACGATGCGCTGAATCGCTTGTGGTCAATGGCCTCCCCAGCCGACCCTTCCGGTTGCAAGGACCCAACGGCCCCGAGACTAATTGCGTAGACTGAGGAGTGAACGGCACGGCGATGTCCATAGACGTGACGCAATTCGCTTTTCGGAACAAGAGGAGTCTAACGCTTGACCTGCGGGAGGTTTCAGACGATCCGCGCTTGGGTGCGGATTCTATAGCGGCCATTCGCAAGATTCGCGGATCGACTCATGACTCGTATGACTTCTTGATTCCCAAGACCTCCATAACCCGTTGATGGATCAGAGACTATTCCGAAGTAAATCTGGTGGTCGGGCGTGCATTCCTCTTTGCTAATATATTAGTCTGCCCACGCGGGCTGTACCGCGGTTAGGTGACCGTCCAAGCATACTGAATAGGGCTGAGATGTTCTGGATATAACTGCCACTGCTCCTTAACCACCGTAGTGCCGCCGCTCACCTGAATGTTCTTCTTCTTGACCGATACCTTCACTGAGTGAACGATGATGATTATCGAGGTCGTAGAATTGCTTCGTGCGTGTTCGACTTCATTCTTCGTCAAGATGACGGTCTTTCCCTTAGTTTGAGTGCCCTTCACCTCGACGAAATAAGCCTTGCCTCCCTTATCGCACGTATAGTCGTATTCCTTGTATGCGGAGGTTCTATTGAGGTTTCCGTAGTCGAGGTCATTGAGAGCGTTCCGCGCTCTTTCCATTGCATACTCCTCAATCGCTCTTCGGATTGCGGGATTCGACTGGAAACCAGCAGCCTGCTCTTGAGCGATTGCGGTAGCATGTTTCGAGCTAACTTCCGCGTAGGGGTTTCGGAGAAGATTTCCCTTGTCGTAGTTAAGGACGTAGGAGATTGCGTCATCCATCCACGTCGCTTTCTTTCGACTGTTACGCTCGTCGAATACGTAGCACACATTCGACTGCCCGAATCCGCCTTTGACATTGCCGGGGACCTCGAAAGTGCGCTCCTCGGTAGGAAGTAGCCTTGAATCGTCGGCTGACGCTTCGGCGGAAAAATCTACGAAGCTATCGTCCTTGATACCAGCGCGGCTCAGGCGCTGCCCGATTTGTTTTGCTACTTCCGCTGGGAAAGCCACTCTAGTTCTGTGGACTGATGCGCCTAAATACCACCCGATGATGCGCTGTCGGGCAATGAAAATGACCAGCACATTTTCAAGTTTGTCAGTTCGTAGCCCGGCAACCGGGTCAATTCTCTCGAGTGTAATCTGTCCGTGGTTTTTCCCTCCCGGCTGGATGAAGCCGTACAGACGACCTTCGAATCCGTCGAAGTTTTTCGTAAAATTGAAGACTTCGTGTCCGAGTTTTCCTTTGGTATAGCCGCCACCTCCGGTGGGCCTTTCGTCCCCGATCTGTGGGCCCGCGTAATAAATCATCTCCCCAACCCGCGCCAAGAGTACGCGGGGGGGCCCGGTTTTTGAGAACCTAGAATTTTGTCCACTACTCGCATCCACCACGCGACCACCCTCCAGCGCGTTGATGGGCAAATGTGAGGGATTCCGCTCGAGAACGGTCTTCCCAATTTTCGTTATCCTATAAACTTCTCTGACCTTATCCTTATTGATGGCTTTGACGTGCCCATGCGGAACACCTTTCAGATTCCCCAACATCAAGCGCCGATGCGGAGCAGCTTGCAGATTCGCTAACGCCCTATCGAATGCGTCGTTAAATACCGTCTTGCCATTTTCAAGTTTACGGGAATCTTCGTGTGGAGCAATGTTGAACTGAACTTTTAGTCGCTCCCGGATTTCTTGAGACGGATGGTCCAAGTCATCTGCCAACAGGCGGAGGATGGGTAAGTAGAGATTTTCAGTATTCGGTGTTGGCATATGTCTGACTGCCTGACTATGCGAAAAGTGCCTGCGCAATCGCGCCAGCGGCAATCGCTATCGTTAAACCTGTCGTCAAAGAAACCATTCGCGGATTCTACCACGCAGCCGGGCACCGTAAGACTATTGCTGCTATAGCTAGGATCAGCTACCATCCGATATTAAAATTGCCGGAATCGAGGTGAACCTTGCTTATCCCACTTTCTTCCTCAGCGCTCGAAACTTCGCCCATCGCTTTTTGGTAGCTTTACCGATCCTGGCCCTGGCGGCGGCAGACAGGACGCGCTTCTTTACGACTTTCAGTTCTTTGCTCGTCGAATCGCCCAAAGCTTTGGCGGCCGCTCGTACTCCGTTCAATTGGTGCTGTAGCTTGTCTAGCTGCTTTTCGAGTTTCTTCTCTTCGCGCTTGATCGCTGCCAGAATGTCCATGATTCCTCCCATTGAAATCTATCTCAACCGGAGGCACTGCACCAGACGTAAAGCCAGAACGCAAGTGACGCGGCAGTAGCTCGGAAGGCCGCACCTGGATTGGATCGAGATTGAGCCCGCCGCGAAGGTGTGGCTGGCGAATTGTTAATTCACCAGCCACAGGCCCAAGACGTGTTAAACCGCAGCTCTGGGCGAAGGTACGTTGCTCCGTTGTCATTTCTTTGATTCTCTTTGGTTGTGACGCCCCGAAAGGCGGTCCACCAACTGGCCCCACACCGTCCACCGCAGCCCAATCACCTGGTTGTGACAAATCAGCGCTCTCGACAGACTCTCCTAGGTTGGTGGACATTGATGCCTACTTCGCTGGCCTGATTGAACAATCGACGGGGTCGTTCACTACCGTCGCCCACAGGAATCAGAAGCCGGACGGGTGTACTATCGTGTCGTGCCCTAAGCGAAAAAGGAAATCTCGGATAGTGAGGGAAAATATGCCAGGATTCACCACGATCTCTCCGACGAGCGTCGCGGGCAAGAAAGAATACGCCTGGCGCCACTTTCTAGAGGGTGGATACGTGGCCATTGGTTGGCTTAGCCACGTTGATTTGACAAACAAGAGCATCCAGGAAATCGACAAACTACTGGAAGATAAATATCCCAACGAACCCGGGGAAGTGAGCAAAGCCTTGCGGGCTTTTGAGAGATTCATGAGTCTCAAGCAAGGTGACTATGTTGCAGTTCCGAATGTTAGCTTCGGCCTTTTTGGTGTAGGCCTGGTGCGGTCGGGATATAAATTCAAGGAAAAGATGCACGAAATAGGTTCTGAAGACAAGAGCCGCTTCTATTCGCACTATCGTGAGGTCGAATGGCTTGTGAAAGATTATCATGACAAGTCTGAAATCCTCTTGGAGGGCGAAAAATGTTGGGAACCCTTTGGAACAATAGGAAAAGTACAGGCCAAAGTGCCTTCGTACATTGCCCGCTTGATTGGCCTCCCCACAGAGGCAGCTTCCCCGAAGCGAGCCAAGGTGGTCGTTGCTGAACCGGAGTACCTAAAGTCCTTACTCAGCCGAATAGAAGCACTCCGGCAGGATAGTGGGCACCAGGAAAGAGACCACGAATCGCTTGTCGAGGACTTCTTCGTCTCAATTGGGTACCGCAAACAAACCGATTTGAAATTTCGGCGAGGTCGTATCGACTTAACAATTGCATTGATGGCTCACCGTTGGCTGTTGTGGAGGTGAAGCGGACGTGGGATTTGGACTTCGAGAGCGCGACGAAACATATTAAGCAGGCGTATGAGTACGCGCACGAAACCGGGACTCGACACGTGCTCGTCACCAACGGGGACGACTACATCCTGTTTGACCGACTCAAGGGCTTGTCTTGGGAAAGTAACCTTCTGGGTGAGTGGAGACTGAGCGATCTTCGCGAGGAGGATATCAAACTCATTGATCGCCTACGGCCTGAACGGTTGCGTAAACCAAACCTAGCCGAACTCTTTCAGTATCTTTCCGAGGCTTTCGGAAAAGACGCAACCGTACAGCCATAACCAGAATATGCATTTGTATATGCTTTCTACGAGGTCGATAACTTTTGACGGGCTCCACACGAACTCTTGCTGAAGCGGTGGAAGCCGGACACGGCCATTCTCGATGTCGCTCATTAGCTTAGAAAATAGTATTTCCCAGGGTCAATTGGTTCCCGTTCGGGCATTTGACTTTGCCTCCTCCTCCAATTGTTTCAACCTTCGCAGTATGGCGTTGATGTGCCCTGAGCGCAGCACGCCTTCCAAATGGCCCTCGCAAAACCGTTCAGCCCGCAGATGTGCAGTTATCAGCTTTATGCAAATTCCGAGATCTGCGGAACCAAGAAGCCGGGCGTCATCTATGTACTTGCGTACCTCATCAGACCAAGCTCCCCAATCAAACGACTGTACTAACCCGCTCTCGTAGCACGCTCTCTCAAACTCGCACACTGCCGGATGATACATAAGGTGACCGAGCACCACAGTTTTGCCGACGCGCTTAGTGGGCTTGTCATAGTGGACGAACCCGTCAGGAGCGATGGCCTCGAATACAGGCAGAAATCTGACGACCGCGCCAATCTGACGTGCCGTCACCCTCGCGGGAAATGTACGAACTCTCATGAGGCCAATGTTGGGACCAATTCTATCAGGTCAAAGCATAGTTTGCCGCCGGCCGGGTGATGTTGTGCGCCGACCGCGAGTCTGGCGCTAAGCGTGACCCGCGACGCGCCTCAAAAATTGCTCACTTGCGCTCACAGGGCCACTCATGGCGCGAAATAACGGAGGAAACTGGAATCAGCAAAGGAACTGGACAGCGGACCGTTTCTAGCCTGCCCAAAAACATATGATTTGTGCGTGCCATATCCGCTATCGAGAAGTGCCTCATTTTCTGACATCTACTGACCGGTGGACGGTTTGAGGGCAAATCAATTACGCCGACCTGGCTTTGCGTTCGATCCCCAGCCAGCTTTCTCATTCACTCAGCCAATCGCCCGCTGAACCCGGCCAGATCTCCCACCCATTCCCCGACTGTCCCTACCGAAAATGCTATCCGGCGCGAATGCCTTTGAAATCAGCGACATTGAGAGGATGAACATAGGGGCGCATCAGCCGGGCATTTAGGACGTGACAATGTTACATGCCCTGTGGTTACCCGAAATAACAATTCGCCAGGGACGGGCTGTCCGGTCTTCATGGCACGTTGAGCCGCTGTAACTAGCGCTTGCGCAAGGCGGGACTTATGCGGAGCTTATCGGCAAGATAGAATGCCTTGAAAGGCAAGGAAGCGCCGCTGCGCGTGCTGCGCGCCATGCTCTTTCACAACAATCACGATGGCAAGTTCACCGATGTCGCGGAAAAGGCTGGCGTGGCGCACGAGCGCTGGGTTTTGGAGTGACGGTCGGAGACTAGAACAATGACGGCTGGCTCGGCGCTGCCCCTCGTTACAATGTTGGCGAACGCGAGAAGGGTGTTACCGACCTAGCGCAATTCTAACCTTGGATTGATGGTAGCGAGCGGGCCTGATACTCCAGCTCTTGTAACTCGTTTTCGCCGATGACCTTTTCCGCGGCGAAGGCAGCTCCGACAACGGCAACAATGACTCCCATATGATTTCGCACTGGCATCGCGACCGCCGCTTGCGCATTCACGGCTCTCGCGCCGGGGCGTACACTTCCGCATTTATCATCCCTCAGATTGCATGTCTTTACCGCCTCACCTCGTTCCAGGGCTAATCCGGCCATTCCCTTCCCAGAAGGGACCCATAGCACCGCCCGCTGCACGATATCAGGGATGTTTTTCGCCGCCGCAAGGCGCAACCCGTCGCCTTCGCAAATATGCACTGTCCCGGCGCACGCGCCGATTTCTTGCAAGAAATCGGTAAGCCAATTCTGGAGCTTTTCTTTCATTTCGCACCGCCTCTCAAACGGCCCGCAAACGCCACTACCTGCCAAGAGGCCGGAAGCTAATGCCAAGCCGCACGCTGATCCCTGGAGCGGGAAATCCGATGTACTCGTGATACTTGCTGTTCAGAAAGTTGTCCGCTCGAACAAACACTGCTATCCGGTCGTTGCATTCATACGTGACCACGCCATTACTATTGGAATACCCGCCTACCGTGAATTGGTTTGGATCCGGAACTGAATAGTCATAGCGGCGCCCGATCCATTGGGTCTCCACTCGGGCGCCGATCCGCTTCGTCGCAATCCAGTTCAAATGAGCGCCGCCGATCCAGTGAGGCGTATCGCGCAATGGCTCGTTCGTCCCTTCAAGGCGCCAGTTGAGATAGGAGAATGAGGCTCCTATACGAACATGGTCCATCTCGGGAAGTTCGGCTCCGACCTCCAAGCCTTGAGTAGACGCCTGTGTGCGGTTGACCAGTCGAAATAACTGCGCGCTGAAGTCAATGAGGTCCGTGAAATTATTCCGAAAATAGGTGAACGACAGCGAAGACCCGGACCCGCCGAGGCGCTGTTCGATCCCCAGATCGAACGCACGGCTTCGTTCCGGCTTTAAGAACGGGTTGCCAACGTTGGGATTGCCCAGCGCGTAAAAGGAGGGCAATTTGAAACCCTTCGCCCAACTCGCCTTGAGCCTGGGACCTTTTTCCGAAACGGAATAGTTGACCCCCACTCTCGGTGAAACCACCAAATCGTATGCCTCGCTCTGGTCGAACCCCAACCCCGCGGTAGCAGACAGGTTCTTCCTTTGGTAGAGCAGCTCGGCGGTCGAGGACAGGGTCCAGCGTTGCTGGCGAAATGAGGACGGAATCGTGTCATTCAGAAAGCCTCGCGTGCGTCCGTCTTCCTCGCGCAGCCCAACCGATGCATTCGCGGACACATTGGGGCTGAATACAAATGCGCTGGTTGCTGCCGCACGCGTACGGTTGAACCTCCCGGCGCTCCTGGAAGAGGGCAGGGAATTCTTGAAACTGGGCGGAACGCGATCTAGAATCGCCGGCGTGAAATTGTTTTCGGTACTGCTAAACCAGTCTACCTCGATGCTGTAGCTCCACCACGGGCGAAGTTGCGCCTTGTAGTCGACTCTCAGAATCACGTCCGCGGCATGTTCGTTCTCAGGGGTTCGCAGAATCGAGAATTCGGGCCCGCCGCCGTTCGAAGGAAGTCCGGCACTCTGCTTGTCCTGGTAGCGTGCCGTGACCTCCAGAACGCGGCTCGGGCCAAGCCCGATGCTCGTATATAGCGCAGCGGTTCCCAGTGAGTAGGAATCCTTGTACACCTGCTCACCGATCCCGAGATAGGAACCACTGAACGAATAGCCCACGGATTTCCATTGGCCGCTGGAGCCGAGTCGGCCCTGCGTTCGCCGAAAATTCCCCAACTCGCCTCCTAGGTCGAGCGCGGACCCCTTCACCGGTCGCCGCGAAATGAAATTGATCACGGCGCCGATGGCATCGGACCCATAGATGGAAGACAACGGCCCGCGCACGATCTCTACCTGCTCGATGTTGTCCGTGGACAAGCTGGAGAAATCGAATGAGCCACCCAGAATATTCGTGATGTCGTTCACCGGAATGCCGTCGATCATCACCAGTGTAAAGTTCGGTTTCCCGCCCCGGATGGTGACCGTAGTCAGGCCGCCGGTGGCTCCGTTTTGCGACAGATACAGAAACGGAACCTCGCGGAGCAACTCGGTGGCTGTCGCCGCGTGACTCCTTTCGATATAGTCGTGATTCAGCACGGTAACTGCTGCCGACACAGCCGACAGGGGCAATGCACGTCCCGACACAGTGACAACGTTCGGGTCGTCGCCGTAGGGTGAAACCGGCCCCGGCAAGGGAGCCTGCGCCCACATCCTCCCCACAAGCGCTATGGCAGCGATGAAAGCAAGCACGCTGGTAGCCCGCAGCATCGGCACTCCGCGCGTTCGACTCCATGCGCGGCATGCGATTTCAGCGCTCGAGCCGGGGAAGCGCTGCTCGAAGAATGATGGAAGAGATATGTCGCGGCTCATGCAGTTCACCCAGGTCGACGAAAACCGTAGTGACAATCCCTTCAGAGAACGCGCGATACACAACTTTCTCGATGCCGTGCTCACGGCTTTTGAGGGTCCGCTCACCTTCCTCGGTTTCGAGGACAAATCCTTCGAAGTCGCCGTATGGGTCGTAGATAAGCGCCGTCACCTTTCCCGTGTATTCGGCGCGCCGCTCATGTTCCTCGTGGAGATGGCCTTTCGGAGGTTTAAGGACGCCGGTCGGCGAGGGCGAAATGGAACCCGGGTTCCCACCGAATCCCTCGATTCGTTGGCCGATCTGGGTCAGATACCGGTTGAAAACCGTATACCAACGGTCGACCTTCGGGATGGATTCCTGGATGGCCAGAAGCATGGAGTACAGTTGCTCTTCGGGCTGCAGCAGGTTGTCCTTAGTGTCCACGGGAATCGAGATCTGGAACGACCCGCGGATTTGTCGCCAGCGGATTTGCCGCTCAACTACCGACACGGATTCCAATGCCGCTTCGCCGTCAGGCACTATCCGCCTGGGAACCTGTGGGAACGGCCTAGGAATGGGCTCGTGCACGCGTGTCCCTAGAGCGTTAGTCACCTGGCGAACGAGAATCCTGTATAGCTGGCCGCGTCGCGCGCCCGGGGCAAGATCCAGCGTTAGCAGCCCTGCATAGTTCAGGTCGGTCCCAGGCGGGATAGGCACGTAGGTAATGCTGCCCACGTTGCATTGGACGGTATGATCGTCCACCTGCGACAGAAGGTGCGTCGCATACATCTTGGTCTCCAGATCGAGAATGTCGCTCGCATTCGCCGCAGGAATATAGATCTGCGCGGTGGCTCCAGCGGGCGTGTTACCCCAATCGATGAGGAGCTCGTCCGGCGTTTCATTGGGCGCGAGCTTCAGAGGCGTGGGCTTCAGCTCGAACGTGCTGGCGATGCGCCGTGAGTTTCCGTTGCCGGGATTGGGAGTTGGATTGAGCGAAAGATTCCGCTGCGCCAGTTTATCGGAGACCGCAGGACTCGGGTTGCCGCTGATCGGCTCGGGGTCGAAGGCAATCTCCGTCAGCAGGCACTGATGCTGATTGCGAACGAGATCGAAGACCGAATTGAGCGTACCGCCATAAGGACCGTCGCCGGCCGGATTCAATGGAAACAATTTCGTACCGGACTGATTGATGTCAAGCCAGCACCCGAAGTAGTGTTGGACTTCGTTTCCGCTGGCGTCGTGCGGAACCGTTTGGACGTTGGCTGGATCCGTCTGCTGGTCCATGCTGTGAAGCGTTGTGTCTATCCGATCTTTCGCGAAGAACGGTATGGTCACAAGGTTGCCGCCCTGCACGCCTAGCACTGGAATCGGTTGGCCGTCGGGATTGGGGACAGGCGATCGTCTGTAAGTGGTATTCAAGTCGTAGTCGACGGAAACTGAGAGCGCCGGACACGTTCTGAAGAACACGCGAACGTTGGTCGGGTCGGGCGGATTCAGGGCGCGGTAACGAACGCGGGAGAGCGCAAAATTGAATACCGCCTTGTTGTTTTTATTGAATTGAAACAGGGCCAATGTCGAGCCGTCCTCCGACGCAGGCAAGCTGTCGAAAGTCTGACCGGCCGTGCCATTGTTCAAGTTATTGATAATGGCCGTGATGAAGCTGGCGGTGTCGGACGTAGTGGGTCCTTTAGCCGGAGAGTTGAACCATGACTCGCCTTCGGTCACCAGGAAGACTCGCGTGTCGGCGCTGAGCCAAGATATGGAGCCGTCAACCTCATAGACGTTTTGCACTTCATTGAGTTGGATTTGTGCGCTGCCGGAGACACCGGCGATGGACGCAGTCAGCGTCAGAGTCTGAGTTCCCGGGACGAAACCACTACTATCCGTGAAAGTAACCGCATAGACCCACGTGAAGCGCTGGGGCGCGGCCGGCAGAGTCGGGTCCTGCGCGAGAAGGGCGCTCGCCCGGCCCTGGTTGTCGCCAATGCTCATCCCACTGACGGGCGAGAGGGGAACGATAGCCGGATTTACCGACGGGGTCCCCACGAGGTCGGCCGCGGAGATGCCCAGTTCGCCCGGACCGAAGCCATCCACTTCGATGTAAAACGCCGCGGTAATTCCGGCGGGCGTCGCCACGTGCAGCATGGCGTCGATCTCGTCCTTGCTGAAGGTGTTCCGATCGGTAATGAACTGACAGTCCTTCACGAGGCGTGACGTGGCGTTGACGGTGAGGCTGCCATGAACGTAACCGTCGAGCTCGTCGGAGTGGAACGTAAACATCTTGGCGAAGAAGGTGTAACTGCTGAAATCCGCAAAGTAGGCGATGACGCTGGACGTATTGGGCTGGAACACGATGCTGTCGTTGACCTGCCCCGTATATTCCTCTTTTCCGTCGTAGCCTGGCGCCAGAGTCGTGCTGTTGGGCGTGAGGTGGTCAATCCTCGTTTTCAGGTTGCGGCCGGCCACGGTGCCGGTCTGATTGGCCGGTGAGAGCGCATTGTACGCATTCTGCAGTTGAGTGAGGCGGTCACCCTCGAATGTGGGGAGGTCGAAAAAGGTCGTGGCCACGCCAGTCGAGGGACGAATGAACTGCGGGATCGCCTTCTCCGCAGCGTCCAGGGGGCTGGTGAAGCCGCCAGCGGCGGGGCGGTCGACGAGCTTCGCCGACTTCCCAGAAAAGAAGCCGTCAATATGGCACTCGAAGAGCGCCATTGGCTCGAAACCCTCTATGTTGGTTTCGGTCGGCGTAGGATCGCCAGGTTTTTGCGGGTCGTTCGCAGCGAGATAAGTGCTCGGTCCGAGGTTCACGGTCGCGCCAATCACGGGATCGCCGGCCGTGAACACCTCCGTTCCACTCAACGTAGACCCCGAGATCTGGTTCACCGTTGTCGCCACGGGCGCTGCGAACTGCCGCAGAGCGACCGGGTTGTTGTAGCGCACCACTCTTCCGACCGGTTTGTCAATCGGATTGGGGACGCTGTTCGCAACGGGGCCCGCAGGCACAAAATCAGGCTCGCCCTCCAGCGCCCACGTCCAGCCCGGTCCCGCCGGCTGTCCGTCCACAACGTTAGAGAAGCCGGGCGAACCGCCAGAGGCCGTGCCCGTCCCATCGGAACCCCTCGGATTGTTGTAGTAATCGCCATCGGTGGCAAAGCGCGCCTCGAAGCGCCCGCGGAACCCGATCTGCGGATTGCGGATGGACGTCAATGAGAAGGTGGTCACGCCGCCCGAATGGACGTTGATCACAGTATCCTGGCGCGTGTTGCTAACCAACGTGGCGTGGATGGGGAAATCGGTGCCACCGGGGCCGACGCTGACGGAACCTACGGGCAACACGATGCCCGCTCCATTCGGCGTGGCGTCGACGGTCACATTGACGGTACTGCCGTTGTCGGTGCTGAGGTTCAGCGAAACCGAGAAAACCCGGCCGCCGTCTGGCGCTACGAGGAAACTGTCCCCGGCGCTATTTCCGTTAACACGAATGACAATACCCATGGTCGTCGTCTCCCTTTGGACGGGAAGAAAAGCGGTTACCGTCGAATCCGATGTGTTGCTAGCGGCTCAAGGTCGCCTGAACTAGGATTAAAGTCGACGCCAAGTAGCCGAGGCCGACCGAGGTCACGAACGCTCAGTCAGCCACGGTTTCTTGCATCATCGGTAAACCCGACACCTCTCGGACCTGCGGGGAAAGATCGTAGCTGACCGTAGTTATCTCCGGGCACCGCCTGCACGCCGCTCCGCCTTCTTGCGAATACCAACGGCATTCCTTCCGGATAATGCAAGGCGGCAGAGTGTCCACTACCGCCGGCAAGATCCGCACCACCCTGGTCGCCAGGCGGCAATCCTCGCCGTCGAAGTGTGGGCACTTGCGTTCCGCGCAAGTCGCCGCAAGTCGGAATACCTCGGTGGGTTTTAACGGGGCGGCCATCGCAAGAATCTCCGGCGTGGCCGCCAAAGCATGATTGAGGTACTCAAGCTTTGGGGCTGACCCTTCCCTCTGGACCACGCCCAACACTCTGCACGAGTCCATGCCAGGTTGCGCACTCGGGCAAAGTTTCGACATGCGGCTGCCCTCGACTACTTCTCGATTTGAACTGTCTGGGACAAGGGCGGAATCCCAAGAATCACATGCCGTCCAACCGAGAAGATCGCACCTTCCTGAGGTGAAGCTTGTGCCGCCAGTCCCAACGCCTCAGGGTGCGCGTCGGCTATGTGCGAAGCGATGTCCGTCGCGAACGCCTGCGTCTCGCCCAATGTAACAGTGGATAGGATGCTCTCTGGCACCGGGATACCCCGGATCAAATAGGAAACCGTTATCCCGTTCGGCACGTCAACCTTGAATTTCGGATGCTTCGCTACAGCTGACTTCACAGCGGCTTGCACCGAAGCTGTGAACTTACTTAGTGAAATGGATATCGCCTGCGCCATTTTTACTCCTTCTCGCCCGTAACGGATGCGAGCACGTAAATTCAGCGTCCCAGATATATTCGCCGATGAACCTGATTATTCATATACTCCTGCGAAATCCCCTGCGATCAAGCTTTATTGATTGGCCGATACCGCTATTGACGAGCCGTTTTCGCTACGCGTGCCTTGCCGGTCGGAACCAAATCGCAGTCAGACAGGGGCCATGGGAAACTGAGTCCGATACTTAGCGGGTGAAATACCGTAGATTTTTTTGAAGTCCCGGCAGAAATGGCTTTGGTCGTTTCTTCCCAGCTCGGCGACGATCTGTTTCACGCTGAGGTACGAAGTCTCCAAAAGTTGCTTTGCTCTCCTCAATCTCAAGGCCTTAATATACTGACCAAGAGTGATGTCGTTTTGCTCCTTGAAGAGATGTTGAATTCGCGAGACAGACAGATTGACGGACGCCGCGAGATCGCGCACTTTGAGCCGACTTGCATTTTCTTGCTGAAGAGTCCGCCGAATTTGTTGGACTCTCCTGTCCATGGCGGCGCACCCTGGCACATTATCTAGCGGCCTGGTACTAGGTCTTCTTTCATTAAGAGTCCGTATGCTTCCATGCTGAGAGCGCTCGCAATCCGCTTTTAAGGGACGCATACCTTATACCTCGAGGGATTCGACGCCCAGTCGAACCCGGCATCTGGCAGACTCAACAATCCGAACAGATTGCCGACAAATTGCGTAACGAGCTGCAACGGAGCGTGGTGGCTCCAATGGTTTCGCTTCTTCGACCCTTGTCCAGCTATGCTGTCCCATATTCCTCCCTCCTGTTCTGGCATCGAGCTTAAGGATCGAACGCTCAACGGAACATTAGCAGCCTCGGTTTTATATCCGCTTGATTCGAGCCGGGAATCCAACCTCGCCTTGACGTGTCACTGATTAGTGTCGGTGCGATTATTTTCGTTTCGTCACTTTCTTCTCTACTTCGCGCTTGGCAAGTATTCTTATTTAGAGCGTGGCCTTCGGTCTCTTGTCATCCGATCCCCCGAGGAATCCTTGCTTACAAGAATTAGTGACCTCGAAAAGAGGCCAGTATCGTCGCCCCATTCATGGAGCGACTATGTGGCGAACTACGGAAGGCTTGCTAAACCGTTGTAGGGGCCAAAACTCCTATCGGGGGTTCGAATCCCCCCTCTCCGCCAGATTCCCCTAACCGCATCTAGCGTCGAGACTTGCAGACTTCTCGCGCGAACAACTTCTACATTACACGCGAGCCTTCGAGTCTTCCTGGTTGCACTGTAGTAGCACACATCATTTCTAAGGCTTTCATCGCATTCACCGCGTCCAAGTTTACCGTTTTCACGTAAATGTTCATCGTCGTGGTGACGTTCGCGTGACGCAGAATTTGTTGGATCACCTTATCGGAAACTCCGAGCCTGTGCAGGTTCGTGGCAAGGCCTCTGCGAAATGCATGCCAGCCATGCCAGCGTAGGTTTGCTTTCTCGAGCGTCGGCCGTATGACATCGACGGCGAGCGCTTCCAAGTTCATCGGTTGTCCGCCGAGTTTATTCGAAAAAATGAACCCGTGCTGCGGATCGCCACACTTGGCCCGATGTTGCTCGAGAAGGATTTTCAGCGGGGCGATGATCGGAATGGCGGCCTTGCTCTTGGGACGCTTCGGTTCATCGACGTGGCTCCGCCAAACGGATTTCATGACCCGTATTTCGGAACCGTCGTAGTCCTCCCACAGCACACCGGACCATTTCTAGCCTGCCCACAAATGTATGAATTCGGGACTCCAGAATTTGCACTTGCAAGTCGCCTGCAATCACTGAGTTGTATCAACCCTCACAGGTTTTTGGGCATCACGGCCACGCTCGTGGACACCAGAAGACCACCGGGCAGGTGTCCAACCAGATCGACGACCTTCGGGTTATGAGCACGTACTAGAACATTTGGCCTGTTGATTCTGTGCGACTTATCGGGTGTTTTGAGATTTTGAGTTCATCCTTTCCCAAATCTCTCCCAGATTCTTTTCGGCTCTCAATATTTTCGCAGGGTTAACGGTAGAACATTCGGCTGTTAATTTTCAGACGAACCGTTGATTCTGCACCGTTTAACCCAGAAATTGGACTCCGAAAACGGGTAAGCTGGACCGCATTTTGGACCCCAAAATTTGCGTTTCGGATCATTCCGTCAATTCGTGATAGTGAGTGACGAGTCGGACGACGTAATCGAATTGGGTATCCTCACGCCTTCATCGGAAAACGATCAGAGAGGTACAATTCCGTTGTATATTCCTCGTTGAATATCTCATGAAGCTAACCCTTCAAGACGTCGCCATAGGTGCGGTGCGTCTCGCTGCAATGTCGCATTTTGGACCGCTTGCCGGGGGACTCTTTCTTGCGGGCGGTGCGGTAGCAGGCAAAATTCTCGCTGAGACTGAGAGTAGTAAGGCGATCGCAGACATGGCGATGCACCTCGCCGCTGGTACGTCAGAAAAGCTGTTCGATGCGGCGCGAGAAGGCTTTCGTACCAGACGCAACGAGGATATAGAGAGCTCGATGCAGAGAGCCGCACAAGATGCGCTGGACGAGTTGCAGACCGACGCGCCTTCCGGGTTTGATGGTTGGTTCGATGCCTGGCGCAAATACCTGACGATTAATCCTGCCGCGGAAGTGTTTGCGGGGGTGAATGACTTGAGCCCCGTGGCCCTGGAGTACGATGACACTCAGCTTCGGGAACTGTGGTGGAAGCAGATGGAGCCTGTCCTCGTCGGTTGGCGCAAGACGAAAGAATCGAGCATAACTCAGATGCACCTGCGGAGCGTCGATGCATTACCGGCCCCGCTCGCCCAATTCTTGCGCACCAGGCTGCCGGAGGCCATGCAGCGGGCGCACGAACGGGTCTTACGCGACAAAGCGTTAAGGCGGAGCTGGATTGCTTTTTTGCAACATATCGTCCGAGATCTGCTGAATCATGCGTTAGCGATGCGGGCCGATTTAGCCGTTCTCAGGGAGGGCCAAGAGAGACTGATTGCGGGCCAGGTCGAAATTAAGGATCTTCTCTCTGGACAGAGTCAAGTGATCGCCGAGGATACCGTCGCACGGATCGACGGCAGAACTCCGCAAACCTTAACAAGTGAGAACCTCCAGCTTTGGACTGCCTACGCTAAGACATTTCTGGACTTCTATGAAGCACCTCCTTCGCCGGCGTACGCCTATGGGCGCCTACAAAACTCGATTTCTCTCCGAGGAACTCTACACAACACGGTCAGCATCCCTTTGTTGCCGATGCTTAGCAAGCGGTTTGCCGCTGGCAAGCGCGCAAAGCCTGTGATCCTTGTTGGGGAGTACGGGCAGGGGAAGACTGCTGCCTGTGGAGCGCTCGGGGCCGTCCTAGCGAGGGAGTTTCTGTCGGACTCCAATCACAATCCCGTGCCTCTGATTGTGCCACTTGGCGAACTTCGAGATGTTCAACTCATCGACCAACATATCCAACTACTTCTAGCGAACTGCTATGGATTGGATCCCGACATTTCCTTCAATGCCTTTCGCCAGTGTGGCCGATTTCTCATCCTCCTTGATAGTCTGGATGAATACTTTCAGGGCCATTCTAAGGCGGACGTCGTTTTTCATCTTCGACGCTTTGCACTCCACACGACGCTTCGTTCAAATCAGTTCCTGGTGTCAAGTCGCCCGAATATCTTCGGACCAAGAGATCGGAAAGACCTATCTGATCTTTATGATTTTGTTGATATCGAATGGCTCGCGGCAGCAGACGTCTGCAATTATCTAACTGACCTTCGCTTGCATGAGATGATGAATGACCGGAAGACAATCGATGCTTTGAAGGAGATTGCGATAAGGCCACTGTTTCTCGACATGCTATCGGAAGCCGTTAGGACGCTAGGAACCGAGCGCATCACAACGAATGAGGCCAGTTTTCTTGCCTACTACATCGAAGCGTGGCATCAACGAGACAAGCGGGAAAAAGGAAATACAAGGGGCACCCTCGGCAAGGAGGAAATCCTGTCGGTGCTTGGCCAGGCTGCCGCCTCGATGAACTCACACGACTCGGAAAGCGTTGGCCTGGATGAGCTTGATTCACTGGTTGCGGATGATTCTCGCCATTTTTGGCGCGAGGAACTCAGCCGTTTACAGACGGAGGCTCGAGACCGTCTGCTCTTAGTTCCGCATTCCGAAGCCGATGGGCGACGGCTTACTTTTCGGCACGCCTGTTTCCGCAGCTACTTTGTGGCACGCCACCTCGCCGATGCGATCGCTGACGGGGATCGTTCTGCGCTTAAGAATGTGAAGGCTGAAGACCTTGTGGTTCATCTCCTCTTTCAGATGGCTGACCGCGACAAGCGCATCAAAGACAACTTAGATAACTGGTCGAGCGCTATGCCGGAGGCGTTAGATTGGAACTCTGACGGTTCAGTTGCGATTCTGTCCATGTGGGCCGTACGGATCGGAAGGACCTTGGTGCCTCATCATCTGCGAGGTCTCTTCAAGTTCTTAGGCCGCGGCGCCGGAAAGATCATTCTAGATCTCATGCGTCAGTTAGGGCCGCGCCAGTTGGAGGGCATCGAAATCTCCAACGTTGACTTGCGGGGAATTTTGGTTCCAAAGCTGATTTTCAAAGATTGTCACATTTCCGGTGTAAATATGGACGGTTCTGCAATCGCAGCCGCCTCTTTCACGTCTTCTACAATCGAGTCGTGCACTTTCCGTCATGCACATTTGACAGACTCCACGTTCAAAGGGGTTTCTGTGGGAGTGCGCAGCGACTTTACGCAGGCTAATCTGTCGTGCTCTAAACTCAGCGACACAACTATCACTGAGTCGGATTTTCTGCGTACAGGATTCTCAGAAGCAACCGCACTCCGAGTGAACTTCATAAACTGTGATCTGACGTCTGCAGACTTCAGGCTCTCTCTACTGGAGGACTGTATTTTCTCAAATTGTCGCTTGCGAGGCGCTCTCTTTGTGGGGTCGCTTCTACGAGGCTGTCAATTCCCTGAATCCGAAACGGAAGGAGCGTTTGGATTTAAGGAGGCGCTGGCAACGTGAATGCAAGCCGTGAATTGTTTCAGAATCTTGTAAAGTTTGCGCTGCCAGCCGACATCGGTCGAATAGCATCGCGATCCACCTCTCAGGCAGACTTCGATCGAGTTCTGACATTCATTAATAACTTCGGCCTGACTAAAACAGACGGCATTCGTAAGTCGGCGGAGATTATTCGGCTGCTGGCCACAACTTTTGAGATAGAAGTCGTTTTCGCTGACGGTGCTGAGGGGCCAGGGGAGTTTTCTGTTTGGGATCCGCTCCATCCCTTGATGCGGGAATGGTTCGCGGAGAAACTAATGCTAAAAGGCTACATGAGCCCCGCCGAACTTGCAGTCGTCCGATTCCCGGAAGCGGGAATAGAGATATTTGGCATCGACGACCGGGAACTCTACAAATCGCATTGGCGTGCCGCTCGCAAATTGGCCCAAAGCCAAACAGAGGACCTAGCAGCGCTCAGTCATTTCCAGACTGTACTTTCTGCTCAAGCATGCGTGCTTAGCGTCGACACGAGAAAGCTCATTGAAGCGCAAGATGACTATGAGGCAGCATACGCGGCATGGTCTGAGGCTCCGGATGGGCAGGATGATACAGAGTTGAAGCTGATGAAAGAGGCACGCAGCACATGGCTGAATTATTTGCGACTATACGTCCGATGGGTCGGCATTTCGATTCCAAACACAGCTGCGACAGAAATGCAGAGATTTGGTTTCCCTTTGGAAGAAGCTGCTGCTGGTGATCAGGGCGATGACTACGAAGAAAGGCCCTCCTTTCTTCGAGGTGAGCCTAGTAAAAGCGAGATATTGACAAGGTTGTCTGAGTTTCTGGCGACAGCTCTGGCAAGAACAGAATGCGATCGTGCTTTTCTTTTCCTTCGACGCGCGACCGCCATGCTAGTTTCTGCGGTCGACCTGGATATGCAAATGGAGGAAGCCACCGAATTTCTTCAGGCTTTCTACATTGGTACCGCAGAGTTGCGACGTTCAGTAGAAGTCCTGACGAGCGCGCTAAGTGAGATAGGGGAGCCGGTAAAGTTAGAGTTGCCGCCAAACATCGATTCGCTAATGCGCGCTGCTGTTGACTACAACTCGCTTGCAATGCTGAGAGGAGTTCGAATGGCTGAGAATATCGCTAGCGAAATGAGGCGCAGGTCCATCGATCGTGCGATGGTGGTACAAAGCGGCTTTCAGTTCCCAATCATCGCTGGCGTGCTTTCACGGCACTATCGCATCGAAACTCTGCAAGTAATACCGAAGATTGTCGGGAGCGAAGGTATGGAAGCGCACCGAGCAAGGTTGCTAGCGGAGAGCGACATCGATGAAGAGAACGAGAAAGAACCCCAGATCGGTTCCACTTTGGATCGCCGTGGAGATGGGGCCGGTTCGGCGCCCGCGTCGTTGCAAGCGCTGCAAGCACAAGCTTCGCGCGACTGGGAGAATGGCGCCTTGTCAGCCCACGCTGGATTCTTGGTGTCGCGGTGCCGCCGGAACTGCGGAGTGGTTCTGAACGTCGATTGTGGCGAAGGAAAGGTTTTGCTCGGTGTCGCTCGACATTGTCGTTCCGCGTTCCTGATAGGTCTCGACAACTATTCGACCAACTTGATTCCTTCAAGGAGGACCCCCACTGAACTGCAGGTGAGGGTTCGTACCGAGGGATTAAGCAAGAGAGTTATTCTCGTCAACAGCCTTTCAAGGTTTCTACCATTTTTGGATGAAACGTTTGATCTAGTCTTGACCGACGCTATCGATCTGATTTTTAACGCCGGTGAGTGTAGGACGACCCTGCGGGAATTCGTGAGGGTACTGAAACCTAACGGTGAATTGCGCATCCTCACGACAAAATGGGCTCATCTCGTGGAACGTGTCTTGCGACGCGAAGGTTTGATCGCTATTGCGAAGGAGTCGATTGAGTCTCAGGACGCTTCTGGGGTGGTACTGCTTTTCGAGGCCAAGCGCCCACCGAGATTCGTCTCTTTGGCTGCTGGTTCGGCCGCCTCGAAGTGAATAGCTAGTTGGTGAGTTTCGATCTGCTCAAAAATCTGAATTACCGGCACCCCATCCCAGATTGGAAAGATGTACTCGAGGTCCTCTGTGATCACCGCGTCGCTGAGACGCTCTCTAACCACCGATCCGTCATATCGTTTCACAACTCCTTGCTCAACGAGGCTATTCAGCTGATGCAACTCGTCAGGCGCAAGAAGACGAAGGGGAGTGTGTTCTGCGGGGGAACACATCATCGCAACCGCCCGGCGTAGCGCACGCGATGGCATTTGGTCATATTATCGGACATTCTTGGCGACCACAATTGCGGTAATGGTTCCAGACGTGATCCTTCCGCTTATCACCACAAAACTGCGAGTCGGTTGGCTGGCGCCGCATGGTGCCAATGACAGGGAATCGATTGCACGACCGTTCGGTAGACGACCCAATGCTCCGACCTGTCCATACCGAAAATGCTATCCGGCGCGAACGCCTTTGAATTCAGCCACATCCAAGAAGATGAAATCGCGAGGCGGTCCAACAAACCAGAATGTAATGTTACATAGGGATGAGAAACCAGGCGATGGGGTTTTGGTATTGACAACCCGCTCGCCGGGCTGTTTGCAGCCCGCCCACAAACATATGGTTTGTATGCGGTTTGTGTCGCTGGCTTGAATCGCCTCATTCCGCGGCAGTTATCTGATCCGCAGCCGGTTTATGGGCAGGCGCTCGATCTAAGTCACTTCCTCTAGGCGTTATGTTCGATCGCTGGCCATAAAGCCTTGCGCGAACCCCGCTCGCACGGCGGCGCGGTACAAGGTCGACTCCGCGAAGCTCGCAACAACCGTCCGAGGCGAATTGTCGAAAGCCAAAAACAAGGTCAACGACCAAAGCCAACCGGCTCAGAAGGCCACCACCGTCAAGCCAACTCGCAACCAGTCCCGCTAAAACCCATCCGTTCCAATGCCCGAGAGGCCCACGTTTCAATCGTGGCCTCCCGGCTTTTTTTGCACCGCGTTCCTCGGTTCTTTGCTAAGAGCACCTTGGATGGAACGCAAACCGGCAGACTCGCGCCACGAAAAGTTTCTCGCCCCTTGCTCACTGAGGGCAGAGGTGCTAGTCTCGGTTACCGAGGACATGTAATGAGCAAACCTTCTGATCTGGTGCAGGGCACGTTGGACATGTTGCTGCTGAAAATCCTGGCCCTTGAGCCGATGAACGGCTTCGCCGTTAGTCAACGGTTAAAGCAGGTATCTGGTGACGTTTTGCAGGTGAGCGACGGGTCGTTCTACCCGTCTCTGCACAAGCTGGAGCAGGAGGGTTGGATCACAGCCGAGTGGAAGACTTCCGAGTATGGGCGCAGGGCGAAATATTATTCGCTGACAAGGCTGGGGCGGCGAAATCTCGGAAAAGAAGCAGATAAGTGGGGCAGGCTTTCGAGCGCGATTTCGCGGGTTATTAAGCTTAAAGAGGCGTGAGCGTCACGGGGCGCGAAACGGAGGTTGGAGAATGCGACCGGAGCATTGGCTGTTCACCGTTCCACTGCGGGTGCGGTCGTTGTTTCGCCGGGCGCAGGCGGACCAGGCATTGGACGACGAGCTGCGCGACCACCTCGAACTGGCAGCGGCGGAATACGTCGCAAAAGGGATAACGCAAGCAGAGGCACACCGCCGCGCGAGAATCGATCTGGACGGTATCGAGCAGACCAAAGAGGAATGCCGCGACGCGCGCCGCGTAAATTGGATTCGGGATTTCGTTCAGGATTTGCACTTTGGTCTGCGCACCCTGCGCAAATCCCCGGGGTTCGCTGTGGTCGTTGTTGTGACCTTGGCGCTCGGTATTGGAGCGAACACGGCGATCTTTAGTCTCATTAACGCACTGCGCATGCGAGCTCTTCCAGTCCAGAAGCCGGATGAGCTGGTCCTCATCAGTCCGGCCAACGATCGTAACGGGTCTTTGGGCTTCTCCTATCCTCTGTACGAAGCCATCCGGGATGAGAATCGAACGCTCGCCGGAGTCTTTGTCAGGGCTGGCGGGGCGATGAACGTGAGTGTGAACGGGCAGGCCGAGCTGGCTCCGAACGGCGGCGAGTATGTTTCGGGCAGCTACTTTTCTGCGCTGGGCATCGAGGCTGTCGCGGGGCGAACCTTCACCGTTGCGGACGACACAGTCCCAGGGCAAAATCCCGTGGCCGTGATCAGCTATGACTATTGGAAGCGCCGTTTTGCGCTGAGTCCTTCCGCTGTGGGCGAAAAAATCTACTTGAACGGCTATCCTTTCGCCGTCATTGGCGTGACTCCTCCGCGATTCTTTGGGATCGAGGTCGGCCACTCGGCCGATATCACAGTTCCGATGACGATGTATCCGCAGCTCAATCCCGGAAGCACTGAACTGAGCAACCCGGGCTCTTGGTGGCTCGCTGCAATGGCGCGGCTGCGGCCCGGCGTCAGCGCGGAGCAAGCAACCGCTGACCTGTCCGCGATCTTTGAGCATTATGTGGAGGCGCGTGGCCTCCCCACGGGCTTGCGGACGGAGGGCTTAAGAATCAAGCTCGAACCTGGGGCCTGGGGCCTTTCTCCACGCAGCAAGGCTGCCCGCTTCGCAATACTACTCATGACCTTAGTTGGGCTGGTGCTGCTGATCGCTTGCACCAATGTGGCGAACTTGCTTCTCGCAAGGGGTGCGGCGCGGCAAAAGGAAATCGCCGTGCGGCTTTCCATCGGAGCGGGGCGAAGCAGGTTGATTCGGCAGCTGATTACGGAGAGTCTCTTGCTTGCACTGCTCGGAGGCGCGGCGGGCTTTCTTTTAGCGTCCTGGGGGACCCAAGGTCTATTGAAACTCGTGCCGGAGGAAGTCTCTCTGGACCTCTCGCCCGACGCGCGAGTTTTTGTGTTCGCTGCGGGAATTTCATTCTTGGCCGGTGTGCTCTTCGGTCTGACTCCTGCCTTCCGCGCCACGCGGATCAGCCTTGTTCAAGGGCTTCAAGGTGGAGTGCGGCAAGGCCAAACACAATCGAGCCCAAATCGCCTGCGCAACGGCCTGGTTGTCTCGCAGGTGATGCTGTCCATGGTGCTGCTTTTCATGGCGGGACTATTCACTCACAGTCTGCAGGAACTTCTCGGGGTGGACCTTGGCTTTCGGCCAGAGCACGTTCTGGTGCTCTCCGTGGATCCCACGCTCATTGGGTACGAAGGGTCGCGCCTCGTTAGCCTCTATAAAGATTTGCTTCAGCACGCGCGCGCGGTACCTGGAGTGATGGCGGCGAGCCTGTCTCGCAATGGATTAGTGACTCGTGGAGTCTGGTATAACAGCGTCAGCGTGCCGGGATATGTGCCGGGGCCGGGCGAAGTCATGGGAAGCACTTTCAACCCGGTCGGTGCAAGCTTTTTCCAAACGGCCGGCATTCCTATTCTGCTGGGGCGAGATTTCAGCGAGCAAGACAATGAGACGGTACCGAAAGTGGCGATCGTCAATGCAACGTTTGCGCACCACTTTTTCGGTGAACAGAATGGCGTGCAGAAAGCCCTCGGCCAGACCATTGGTCTTGGTGTAGATCAAAATCTGGGACAGTTTCAGATCGTGGGAGTAGTCAGGGATTCCAAGCAAAGGCGCCTAGACGAGCCACCGGTTCGCGTTGTTTACTTCCCGTTTTTGCAATCCGAGTTACCGCCGTCTCTCATAGGGCATATGACCCTGGAGGTGCGCACCGCAAGTGAGCCTGCTGCCATGACGAACGCCATTCGCCTGGAGTTGCTGGCGGTCGAAAAGAACCTGCCCATCTACGGCGTAAAGACTTTAACGCAGCAAGTGGCGGAGAGCTTGACCGGAGAACGCATGTTCGCCTGGCTTGCCTCGATATTCGGCCTGCTCGCGCTGTTGCTAGCCTCAGTGGGACTTTACGGCGTTATTGCTTATTCCACAGTGAGGCGAACAGCGGAAATTGGTGTACGGATGGCGCTCGGCGCGCATCGCCGCGACGTGATGGCTATGGTCCTTAGGGAAGCCCTACGTTTAACGGCCATCGGCGTGGTCATCGGCCTAGCTTTAGCGCCTGCGGTAGGACGCGCCGTTTCCAGCATGTTGTATGGCGTCAACTCCACCGATCCTCTCACCATTCTAGTCGCCAGTCTCCTGATGTTCGTTCCGGCGGCGTTGGCCGGCTTTCTTCCGGCGCGGCGTGCATCGAAAGTGGATCCGATGGTCGCGCTGAGGTACGAGTAGAGGAGGGCCGGAGAATGCGACCGGAGCATTGGCTGTACACGATTCCATTGCGGCTGCGGTCGTTGTTTCGCCGGGTGCAGGCGGAAAAGGCATTGGACGACGAGTTGCGCGACCACCTCGAACGAAAAACTGAGGAACACGTCGCGCGCGGGATGACGCAAGAAGAGGCGCACCGTCGCGCGAGCCTCGACTTGGAAGGTATCGAGCAGACCAAAGAGGAATGCCGCGACGCGCGCCGGGTAAATTGGATTCAAGACTTCGTTCAGGATTTGCAGTTTGGTCTGCGCGTATTGCGGAAATCTCCCGGGTTCACAGTGGTCGCCGTGCTGACACTGGCGCTCGGAATCGGCGCAAACACCGCGATCTTCAGCTTTGTCGATGCCCTGCTAATCAGGATGTTGCCCGTACAAAGACCTGAACAGCTCTTCCGACTCATAGATGTGAGTAAGGAAGGCAGGACCATCGACGCCTTTTCGTATCCAACTTTCGAACTCATTCAGGAGAACATTCAAACTCTCTCCGGCGTCATCGCCTTTCACCCCCTAGGTATGGTGGATTTTGTGGTGAACGGAAAAGGGGAGCTTGCCCAGGCGCAAGCCGTGTCCGGCAGTTATTTCACAGCGTTGGGCGTCAAGCCAATATTTGGACGCACCATTACGACTGCAGATCAGGCTCGCGCCGCAAGTCAGGTCGTCGTGATCAGCTATGGCTACTGGACAAGGCGATTCAATCGTAATCCCTCAGCGGTGGGCACGGAGATTGTGCTAAACGGAGCGCCCTTCACCATTATCGGGGTCACGCCGCCCGATTTTTTTGGTCTTGAGCCCGGCCAGTCTGTGGATGTGTCCATACCGCTTACTTCTGTAGCTATCGTACAACCGCAATTTGCAGCGGCAGGTTCTCCGTTTGACGTTTTGACTGCTCCATTCCGGCACTGGCTTCATTTGATGGTCCGACTCAGGGATGGGCAGACCGAAGTGCAGGCGCTAGCTAATCTCGGGCCGATCTACGAGCGGGCTATGCGCCAGGCGGCGGAGGGAATGAGGGGTCTGCCCTTTGACTCTCCGAGCGCCAGAAGTGAGTTAGCCCAAAGCAGGCTCAAATTGGAGTCCGGCAGCCGGGGCCTCGCCGCTCTTCGCGAGCAATTTTCAAAGCCCCTGGCGTTTCTGATGGCGGTAGTTGGAGTGCTCCTGCTCATCGCTTGCACAAATGTAGCGAACCTGTTGCTCGCACGCAGCAACTCCCGCCAGAGCGAAATAGCAGTGCGACTTGCACTCGGTGCTGGGCGGGCGCGGGTTCTTCGCCAACTGCTTACGGAAAGCGTGTTGCTGGCGGCAGGGGGCGGTGGTTTCGCCGCAGTGGTGGCTTTTGGGGGCTGCAACGTGGTGGCGAACATAATGTCCCATTCAACCTCTGCCATACATTTGGAGGTCCACCCAGACGTGCGCATTCTTGCCTTCACAGCATCAGTTTCGCTTGTCGCAGTCATTGTTTTTGGATTCATTCCCGCGTGGCGTGCTTCCAGGCTCGATCTCTCTCAAGCCGTCAAGGAAGGCAACCGAGCCGCGAGCGGCGCTCCAGGACGCTCACGAATAGGAGAAGGTCTGGTCATCCCGCAGATTGCCCTCTCGCTGGTTCTGACGGTGGGCGCGGGTCTTCTCGTGCGCACTCTCGAGAACCTCAAAAACTTCTATCCAGGTTTTCGTGAGCAGAATGTCCTGCTCTTCTCAATCAGGCCAGGCATGATCGGTTATAGAGACGCCCAGGTTCCTGAGCTCTACGAGCGGCTCTTGGAGCAGATTAAGCGGACTCCGTCGGTGAGCGCAGTGACCTTCTCGGCTTTCAGCCCACTCGCAGGGTGGTCCGGTTTCACCGATGCTCGGGTCGAAGGGTACACGCCCCGTCAGGGGGAATACCCGGCAATCAGTGTGAATTTTGTGGGGCCGCGCTATTTCAGGACCATGGGTACGGCAGTTCTGTTGGGGCGTGATATTGCAGAAGAGGACAGGGCTGGTACTCCAAAGGTTGCCGTAATCAATGAAGCGATGGCACAACATTTCTTTGGTGACAGCAATCCGATCGGCAGACGGTTCAGCATACCGGGATGGAAGGCCGATACCAGCCCGATGGAGATCGTTGGCGTCGTTGAAAACGCTAAATTCATCAATCTGGGCGATCAGGTTCCACCGGCTGCGTACATCCCGTTTTTCCAGTCGCCGGATTCATTTCTTGCGGCGAATTTTGAAGTGCGTTCCAGCACAAATCCAACTGCTCTGGCTGCTTCCATTCGTGAAATGATTCAGCAGGCCGACAGTCGGCTGCCGCTCTTCGGAGTCAAGACTCTTAGCGAGCAGATAGACGAAACCCTTGCCCAGGAGCGCATCGTTGCGTTCCTTTCGAGCCTGTTTGGGATGGTAGCCCTCTTCCTCGCGTGCTTTGGTCTTTACGGAGTGATGTCGAGTTTGGTCGTTCAAAGAACACACGAAATCGGCATCCGGATGGCTCTCGGTGCCGAACGGTTCCGCGTGCTAAGGCTCGTCCTCGGGCGGGGCATGGCGACAGCCCTGATTGGAGTCGTTGCAGGAATTGCTGGCGCTGTCGGCGTAACACGCTTCATGGCCACACTACTCTTTGGTGTGAAGCCAACAGATGTTCAAACGATGCTTTTCGCATCGCTCGCATTGATCGGAGTCGCCACATTCGCTTGCTACATCCCGGCGCGGCGTGCGACTCGCGTCGATCCGATGGTCGCTCTCAGATACGAGTAAGGAACGTGAGAGAATGCGACCGGAGCATTGGCTGTTCACGCTTCCCCTGCGACTGCGGTCGTTGTTTCGCGGGGCGCAGGCGGACCAGGAATTGGACGACGAGCTACGCTACCACCTCGAACGAAAGACCGAGGAATACTTAAAGAGGGCGCAATAGCTTAACGGCTGATGCGCCCTTATTTTTTTTGGCCTGCGCAACCGCACGCGTCACCCGTGTAGCCGACCGGCCCTGTTCGAAAAACATATGATTTGTATGCGGTTTGTGTCTCTGGCTTGAGTCGCCTCATTCCGCGTCACTTATCTGAATCCCGAGTGGTTTATGGGCAGGCGCGCGCATGCCTCTGCATTGGAGATAGTCGCGGCGAGAATCTGTAGAGCCGCGTGTACCCTTTGCCGACTTCAGCTCGGCAGGCGTAAACTCGTGAGCAAGGTCAAGCCCTTGTAGTTGGAGAGTTCGATGCCTGGCATGGGTCCAATCGCTCTGTTCGACAAGTCTTCCCTGCAAATTCTGACCACCGACGAAGCTATCTGGTTTGACACGTTCTATTTTCCAAGCATTACACCCCTCTTTTTCGTTGAGACTCTGGCTGACCTAGAAAAGGAAATGCAGAGCGGAAGTAGTCCGGAAGAACTTGTGGGAGCGCTCGCTGAGAAGACGCCACTTGGAGGCGGCATCAACGTCCATCACGAAGTTCTGTGCGTCAACGAACTGCTCGGGAACGGATTCGAGTTGAAACACTTTCCTATCGTTGCCGGCGGAAGGCAGGTTGCTACACGCGAGGGCGGGCGAGCAGTCGTCTTCGATCCGCCACCCGAGGCGCAGGCACTTAGCCGTTGGGAAGAGGGTCACTTTCTTGAAGTCGAGCGTAATTTCGCAAAGAGCTGGCGCGATGCGCTGTCAGCGATAGACCTAGACGCCATCTTCAGGCATGGGAGAGAGATTATTAAGCGAATCGGTCGTCCCGCCGATCTCATGGCTGCAAAAGATGCAGCCACCGAGCTCTTGCAGAAACGGGGATCTCGATACGTGTCGGATGCTATGCATGCACTGAAGCCTGAAGGTGCGGCAAAGAAAATCATCGAACGCTGGGAGTATCACGGAAGGCCGCCTATCAAAGAGTATGCTCCATACACGGCGCACGTGATGACGGTGGATTTATTCTTCTGCCTTGCTCTGGGAGCCGATTTGATCGGGCGGGAACGACAGAGCAATAAGATCGACATCGCTTATCTGTACTACCTTCCGTTTTGCATGATCTTCACCTCGCGCGACAAGCTTCATGAAAGAGCGGCTCCGTTGTTCATGGATGGAGGCCAGTTGTTTGTTCGCGGAGATGATTTGAAGACCGATCTCGCGAAGCTGGATGCTCATTACTCACTGCTCCCTGATGAAACGAAGATGCGGGGCGTGATGTCATTCGCGCACTATCCTCCCGCTGAAGGAGACTTCCTTGTTTCCAGGCTATGGGACCAACTGATGACGCCTGAATGGAGGAAAACGGCTGTTCAACCGGCCGAAATCCTCTCAAAAGACGATGAGGCGAAAATCATAGCCGAGTTCAACGAAATTACAGACGCACCTCGCCTAGACGCGCCTCCGGCTTCCCATGAGCAAGTGACTTCGATGATGGTAAGGCGAGGTGTGCCAGCGCATAGAGGCAAATGGCGCATGGTCTCGCCAGAGGCGGAGAAAGCGCTTCGGTAAGACGATAGGCGATCAGCCTTTATGCTCCAAAGTCACCACCGGCCCGCAGCGCGACCCTATTCACCTGCGTCAAAGAGTAACCTGCTATAATCGGCTGAGGAGAATTCCCATGCCAGACGTGGGAAATCTTCCTGAACCCTTCATAGTTCCCCGGTAGACCTAACGAAGTATCTTGACGGAAACAGTTATCGAAGTGGGAGGCATTTCACCATGCCTATCGAACTAGGACTTTGGAGAATCGATTCCTCGCTCAAGAAGATTGAACTTGGCGGATTCGACCTGGAGGAACGACTTGAAGAGATTCTGAATGCGGACATCACAATGGTCCATCCGAACTGGATGGTCATTGGACGGCAGGTTCGCACGAGTTCAGACAAGTATGTGGACCTTCTCTGCATAGACCGTGACGGAAACTTGGTCGTGGTGGAACTGAAGCGGAAAGCTATGGAGCGGGAGATTATCGCTCAGGTCTTGGACTACGGTTCATGGGTAAACACGCTGAAAGAGGAAGACATTGCTCGAATCTTCGATACATACAGGAAGAAGTATTTCCAAGCGCAAGCTGCCCTGTCCATTGATAAAGCTTTTTCTACGTATTTCAACGTAAGAGAAATGCCCGAGGAACTGAATGAATCGCACGAACTGGTCATCGTAGGAGCAGAGTTCAGTGCGCCAACGGAGCGGATCGTCAACTACTTAGCGGCTACTCACAAAGTTAAGATCAACGCTGTGTTCTTCCGAGTTTTCAAGGATGGTGATCGGGAGTACATCGCACGGGTTTGGTTGAGGGACCCAACGTCAATTGACACGGTTGAAATTGCAGATTCAAGCGAAGCAAGCGAATGGAATGGCGAATACTACGTCTCGTTCGGACACGATGCCAACCACCGAAATTGGGAAGACGCCATCAAATACGGATTCATCAGTGCAGGATACGGCTCCTGGTACAGCAACACCCTGCACATGCTCAAGCCTGAAGCGCGAATCTGGGCAAACGTACCGGGCGGAGTGGGATACGTGGGTGTCGGTGAGGTTGTCGAACCGGTCGTAAAGGTTGACGAGTTCATGGTCGATGACGGGAAAGGGCAGAAAATACCGATCACCGAAGCGCCGTTGAAAGGACCCGAAATCGGCAAGCACGCGGACGATCCCGAAAAATCGGAGTATCTGGTGAAGGTGAAGTGGATCGCGACCGTTCCCATGGAGAAGGCTGTGAAGGAAAAAGGCTTCTTCGGCAACCAGAATACCGTAGCAAGACCGACTTCGCCCAAGTGGAACTACACAATTCAACGATTGAAGGAACGTTTTGGAGTGTCGTAAGGACCATTCTCCAGATAAGGTCTGAAATGTTCGATTCGGCGAAGGTTAAGTTCGCAGGGTAAGGACCTAACAAACCACGGTACCACGGTACTTCTTTTCCTCCCAAAAACATCCGTTTGTGGGCAGCGATATCCCCGAAACTCGCGTCCGTGGAATCAGTTATTTGTGAGCGGCGGGGAAAAAAGGATTTTGGGCAGTCCGCTTCTGCGGTCTCGAACTGGCATCAAATAACTTCCGAGCTCGCCGTTTTTGGATCGCTTCTGGGTAGCCGACCATCGTGACAGAATCCTCGTCCCGGACGCCCCGCGCGATACCACGGCCTAACGTCTTTGACGCTCAGCCGCCGGCCGCTGCCGGCTGCGAACCGGTTAGACCGGTCAAAGAAGAGATCAAGGCACCTTGCACGCGAAGTTTGCCGCGTCGTTCGTGCTTCCGACGCCGTTGTAATGCGCGACTGCTGGATAGGAACAGATTGGACGTGTCATGTTTACACGGTTGTTACTGACACGCGATGCGATCAATCGATCGGGTGCGATTCCGGACTCGCGCCAACGCTCCAGCGCGGCCATCCAGTTCACCTGGTCGGGCCCCGGCCCACCTCCGCAATGCTCCATGCCGGGTACCATGAAGAGCCGCAGCCAATCCTGCTGCTGCGATCCCATTCTTGCCAACACACTTGCATAATAATTGACAGTGTTCTGCGGCGAGATCGCCCCGCCGGATCCGCCATCATTCCAGCCATGATAGATGAGAAGCTTCCCACCACTAGCCCGAAAGGCCGAAAGATCCGGATTCACGGCGTCGATGAAACCGGCTTTCTTGTCGATCAGGGAGGTATCGCGGTCCAAGTCGAACGTGCGCCAGTCCCACGCCGGGTCTTCGTGGGCGACGAACCTGAACATACCCACGTCGATCGATCCAGGTTCAGGCTTGGCGCCTGTCAACATGGCCCAACCTGTTTCGCCGCCAGGCACTAATCCGGGGTAAATCAATTCCCCCGTCTTTCGCCTTGCCGGGGCGTACCCCATCTCCACGGCCTCTATCTGTTGCGCCGTCAGGCAATCGTCCCGTTCGGCGCCGCGGCACAAAAGTGTTGCAGGATCGAACTGGCATTGGTGTGGGTCCGTCAGCAGGCCGTCCGTCACTCCGTCGATTGCGTCGCATGCGGCGAGCACGGCGCGATTGAGGAGGAGGAGTTTGGCGGGAGGGACAACACTCGCCGGGTTTTGGAGGATCCTCGCATCCACTGCGATCCGCCAGGCACACAGCTGCGTCTGATTATTCGCTGGAGCACCGGCGATAATCCCATCGAAGTCTTCCGGGTAGCGCTGAGCCTCCATCAGGGCCTGCCGCCCCCCAGTGGAGCAGCCCGTCCAGTACGACAACCGTGGCGCGA
>Ga0210384_10000855_pt1 | contig 44077 bp, 37 predicted proteins | sample IncBWH2MmetaG_FD_160574 | JGI IMG/M metagenome (GOLD analysis project Ga0210384, IMG submission 160574) | Forest soil microbial communities from Barre Woods Harvard Forest LTER site, Petersham, Massachusetts, United States - Inc-BW-H-2-M | ecosystem: Environmental > Terrestrial > Soil >... | reverse complement strand
TCTGAATCGACTGGAGATCTTTCGTTGGTACGAGGTTCCCCTCGACGAGTTCTTTGGGGACGGCGCCACGTTCCCGGCTCCGCAGACGCATCTCGGTGCTCCCCCCGCCACTCTGAAGATTCCCATGCGCTTTGACCCCTCCTTTGACCCCAAGCGGACAGAATTCCTTTCGCGGATGGTCGAGCGTTGGGGAAATTTTGAAGGGGCCATGACGAACGGCGACCGGCTGCATCGCTATGGATATATTGGACTTTCCGACCGGCGCATGGTCCCGCTGCTTCGTCCCGGAAGCATTGTCATGGTGGATGTGTCCGTACGCCGCGTTGAGGATGACGACTGGTCAACCGAATACGACCGCCCGATGTACTTTGTGGAGCTACGCGACGGCTACCGCTGTGGCTGGTTTCATAAGGATGGCTCGCGCCTGGTAATGCAACCGCACCCGCTCTCCCGCTGCTTGCCGGAGACGTGGCGCTCCCCGGAAGAAGCCGAAGTCGTTGGCAGGGTTATCGGGGTGGTTACGCGCTTGAACGAACCCTGGAACCTTCTCCCTGGAGAATCTCCAGAAGGGCGCGGAGATTCGAATAGAAGAGCTCCTTGAGATAATCGGGCGACTGTTCTGGAACGAGAACGCGGTAGGCTTCCATCCTCTGCCAATGGGCCACCACGGCGGACAAACCTCCCTGCATCGCTTCCAAACACATACGCAAATCCTCTTCCTGCGAGGCCAAGGGGGCCTCCAGAATCCTTTCGAAAACCTGCTCGTGGCACAATTCCAGGGTTTGCTGGATGGCCTCCTCCGGGTAAACCGCGGAGAGACCTTCATGTTCGTACCTTCCGCTGGATAAATCCCGCAAGGAAGCCACGTAGGCCAGCCGTGCAAAGTTGCTGGGAATTCCCGCCAGAGTTGTCTGTGTGAAGTCCTGGATGATCCGCTTGTTTTGTTGGAGTTGCGTCAGCGATTTCATGACTGGTCCTGTTCCGCATACGGAACGTTTTTAGTCTCAAAGGCTCGCCCAACAAGCCGCTCTTCATGATGAGCCCCGGAGGACTCACCCATGAAGAAATATTCTGTTTTCACTGGAATCTCTTTTTTGGCTCTGCTGATCGTACTTCCCGTTACATGTTTCGTCAACCATGGAGTATACAACCCTGCTTTTAGTATGCAGACAATACGGGCCGACGGCTCTCCTTTGCCGGCTCCCATTCCGCATATCGTCGTCAATACCGCGCCATCGGCTTCTACTCTCATAGCGGATGGCTCGCCACTTCCCGCACCGATCCCACACCGGAGTGGGCTCGGTAACCCCCTTGCATGAGGATTCTTTAATCCTTTCAGGACGCTGAACCCTTACGAACAGGGCTAGTACTAACGAGCCACATCCGGGCGCATCACATCTATTTACCGGCAAGTTATATTCATGCTAGGATGCGCCCGGTGATGGCTGGAATTTCAAAATACGTGCTGTGGGTCTGGGCGTTAAACGTCGCAGTCGAGCTAGGGCTCTTGCTTGCCCTGGCGTCGCGTAAGCACTACCGCAACTATCCCGCTTTTTTTTCCTATATCTGCGTGGACTTGTTGCAGGCCGTCGTGTTGCTCCCCGGTTACTTGCGGTGGGGCTTTTCCGCAGCCCTCACCGAGCGTTTCGCTTGGGGAACCCAGGGCATCGTCATCTTCGCCAGGGCTTGGGCCATCGCGGAAATCTGCTGGCACCTTTTGGGCCAGTACTCCGGCATTTGGGCGCTGGCACGCCGCATCCTTTTGTTCTTCGCTTTTCTTGTGGCGCTCTACTCCATCTTGACCGCCGGCTGGCAGTGGGACCAGACGGTCTTGAAAGCCGACCTCGGATTGGAGTTGACGATTGGAGTGGTGATCGTCATCCTTTTTCTATTCGCGCGCTATTACGAGATCGTTGCGGATCCTGCCCTTCGCGTATTGGCCATCGGATTCTTCCTTTTCTCGTGCTTCACGGTAGTCAATGGCTCCATTCTGCAGCACAAGCTCAAGCAGTACGAAGATCTCTGGCGGATTCTCGGGATTCTGGCCTTTCTCGCGAGTCTCTCTCTTTGGTTCTCCGCCTTTCGCAAGCCACTGCCAGTACTGGCTTCCGGCCCCGCGCTTCTTCCCGGGGATGTTTATCGCACGCTGGCTCCTGAAGTGAATGTTCGCCTGCGCCGCCTGAACGAACAGCTCAGCAAGCTTGGGCGTTCGCGGAAACACCGCTCGTAAATCATGTTCTACCTGCCTCTTTTCGGTCTGATCGCGTTACTGCTGATCCTGTTTTTCTGGTCTCTCCGTCGCCCCCGGCTGAGTAAGCCTGTCGGAGACCAGGCCGTGGCCTTCGAGGATCCGGGGCCGCGTCACATTACTTACTTTCCGCAGATTCGGCAGGCGCTCGAGCCCGCAGACTTGGCCTATCTGGCGTCGCGAGGTCCTGCGGGGCTGCCCCGCCGGGTGCGAAAAGAACGCCGAAGGGTCGCGTTTTCTTATATCACCGCGCTGCGGGGAGATTTTCAGAGGCTGCTTCGCCTGGCGCGCATCATTGCCGTTCTTTCGCCCGAGGTGGGGGCAGTTCACGAGTTTGAGCGGCTGCGCCTGAGCGTACAGTTTTCCTGGCGTTGCCAACTGCTTCGCCTCCGGCTGGTTTGCCAGCTAGCGCCAATTCCAGAGCTTAGCGGTCTGAGCTGCATGGTAAGCGCATTTGCAGTCCGCATGGAAGCGGCGATGAAAGAGCTCGGCGAGCGCGCCGCCATGGCTGCCGAGCTTGCTTCCTCGCTAGAGAGCCGGGGAATAGACTCGCGATAGTGACTCGTCCACGGCCGCGAGTAACTCCGCTGCCTTGAACGGTTTCTGCAGAATTTGGGCTCCTGCGAGTACTCCGGAGCTTTCCGGGCCGTCCAGAGGTGCAACCGCCCGCATCAGTACGAAGTGACTTGCCAGCATCGGTTTGCGCGTCACCAGCCACTCCAGGAGGCCGTTTCCTCCCCGCATGTTCGGCAGTTCCTGGTCCGCTACCACGAGGTCAAATTCCTGTTTTTTCAGAAGACTTATGGCCTCAGCCGTGTCCTTTGCTGCATGAACCTGGTGGTTCCGGCTACGCAGAATGGCACATCCGGCCTCGAGAACTGATTCGTCCCGGTCCACAAGAAGGATGCGGGCTTCCCGCCGAATTTCCGCTGTCGGCATCGGCTCTGGCTCTATTGGCTTGCCTTGCGGCTGCCGAGGCAGTTCGATGGTGAACGACGCCCCCTGTGGCGGCACGTTTCGCACGCGAATCGTTCCCCCGTGCTCGGTCACGATTCCATAACAGATGCTCAGTCCGAGCCCCGTTCCTTTGCCTACCGGTTTCGTCGTATAGAAAGGATCGAAAACTCGAGAAGGATCCTGAACTCCCGGACCGCTGTCCGTAAACTCCACCACCAGCAGGTCACCATTCGTTCCCGTGCGCACCCAGAGATCTCCCTCTTTCGAGCGTTCGAGGATGGCATCCACGGCGTTGTTAACCATGTTGAGGAACACCTGTTGCAGTTGGTGCGGATCAGCTGAGGTTACCGGCAGATCCTCCGCAAGCTCAAGGTTCACTCGGATATTGCTCATGCGCAGGTCGTAATCACGCAGCGCCAGCGTGTCTTCGAGCACCTGATTGAGCTGCACGGGTATGCGTTCCGGTTTGTGCTGGCGCGCAAAGCTCAGGAGATTCTGCACGATGCGATGGGTTCGCTGGGCCTGCTTGTAAAGCTTGTCGGAGTATTCGAGTCCCTGCGGGCCAATCTGCCCGCTGGAAGTGAGCAATTGGCTGTAACCGAGAATGGCAGTGAGCGGATTGTTCAGCTCGTGAGCCACTCCGGCGATCAACTGTCCCACGGCCGCCATTTTTTCACTGTGCAGCAGTTGTTCCTGCGTGCGGCGCAGATTGTCGTAGGCCTGCCGCGTCTCTTCGTAGAGCAGCGTGCGCTCGATGGCGCTGGAGATCTGACTCCCCACGGCAATCAATAAGTTGATGTCGGCCGGAGAAAATTCGCGCGGCGTGCGGCTGCCCACCACGAGTCCGCCAATGACACGATCCTTCGACCACAAGATCACCACATAGGCCGAAACGACTTCTTCTTTCCTTTGTGCGTCGCGAATGGCCGCGGGCAACGGCAGCCCCTGCGCCGAAAGAAACGTCGCGTGCGCCGATTTGATATGCCGCAACAACTCCGGTTGCACCGTAACCGGGGAAAAATGCCGCGCGTATTCCGAGCGGTGTCCCACGGCCGCGGCTCGCCGCAGCACGGTTCCCTTCTCATCAAACAAGTACAGAGAAGAAGTGTCTAACTTGAATAATTCCACCATCTGCCGCAGCGTGCGATGCAAGGACTCGCTCAAGGCCATCGATTCCGTCAGCGTCTGGGCGATGGAATTCAGCACCATCAGTTCGCGGTTGCGCCGCCGAATCTCGTGTTCGGCGCGTTTGCGCTCCGTAATGTCCAAGAGAAATCCCTGATACGCGGAGACACTTCCAGAGGCGTCTCGCACCGCGATCGAGGACTCCGTCACCGAGCGCAACTCCCCATCCTTCCGGCGCACTTCGAATTCAAAATCGGCGACCGAGCCATGCTCGTGCAGCAATTTCTTCAGGCGTTCGCGATCCGCGGGGTTCGCATACAACGACGGAATTTCCACTCCCATCAATTCCTCGCGCGATTCGTACCCCGCAATACGCAGGAACGCGTCGTTGAAATCCAAGAAGTGGCCCTGTGGCGTGGAAATGAACACGCCTTCCTGAACGTTGGAAACCAGGGTGCGGTATTTTTCCTCCGCGCGCTTGCGGTCGGTGATGTCTTTCAAAACGTGGACGATTCCGAGACCTTGCCCCATCGGATCGGTAAACGTGGAATTCGACGCCAGAAAGTAGCCCGGAAGCCACGGGTCCGGGTCGTCGCCTTCTCCAGCAACACCTTCGCAATAGGGGCAATTCTCGTAATTCGCGCTTTTGCGCGGCAGAAGTTCCGTGACGCTCCGCCCAGCCAGCGCACCGCCTTCCCTGCCGAGCAATTGGCCCAATCGCAAGTTGCCGCGCAGGATGCGCCCCTGCCGGTCATGAACGAGGATGGGGTCTCCAATCGAATCAAAAGTGTAGGCCCACTGATTCTGGATGTTGGCCAATTGTTCGAACAACCGCACATTCTGCAGCGTCAATCCAAGAAGATTGGCTATATTTACCAAATAGCTTAATTCGTCCGGTTGAAACTGCACCTTTCGTGTTGAACCGACAGCAACAATCCCGAGCGGACCGTGCTTCCCGCGAAGCGCCAAGGTGACTAGCTCTTGCAACCCGGATTCCGCCATTTTCTTCCGGGCACTGGGATCCGTTTCCTCTTCCAGGCGCAAAAACCGGCAATCCTCCTTGAGAATCTGCTGCGCCCAAGGTTCGCTCACCGACAATCGGGCGTTTTGTTTCAGGAACGCCGGGCTAAAACCCACGGAGGCCCGGACGACTAGCTGCGCTGCCGCCTTCCCCTTCCAGCAGGCGCGCGAGGCCATGCGTGGCTCCCAGGCTCTCCACCAGATGCGCCAGCACGCGGTCCAGAACGTCCTGCATCGAAAGCGTCTGCGTGCTCGCCGCGGTCAGCAGCGTCAGTTGCCTCATCTTTTCGTTCAGCTCATCCGTGCGTGTCCGCGCTCCCTCCAGGACAACCACGATCATGGCGATGCCAATCGCCACTCCCAGCAAATGATCAAACGCCACCCGCAGCAGGAAAAACGGATGCTCCGGCCACATCGGACGGTCCAGCGCGTGCACCCCGCTAACGAGGAAAGCTCCCGCCAACAGTCTCGCTCCATGGCCCCGGCGCGTATCTTGCATGCGCCACAAAAGCCAGCCGGCCCACAAGCAAATCAAGCACTCCATCTCAGCCGTTCCCCACCGGATAGCGCCAAAGCTAGCCGGCCCCTTCTGTTCCAGGTAGTAGACGGCGAGAAGAGCCACGCCACCCAACGGGAGAATCGACCAAGCTCGCTGTTGCGTACCCGTCACACACTGCATTACAGAGACGAGAAACAGGAGCAGTGCCGCAACAGTCCCCAGGATCGATGCAAGGCGCAAGCCCGGCATTTCATGAAAGTGCAAGGCAAGTTCGCAAAAGGATGCCAGCGTAAAGCAGGCCCAACCTGCCAGCCACAGCCTGTAGTAGCTCGAGGGATGGTCCCGGCGGAACAGGAAAAATAGGACGAGCAAAATGACGAAGGCCGTCGCTTCGAAGAAAGCGATGCCGAGCAGGCCCTGGTTTTCCAACACCATGCGCTGCCTCCCGCTGGGGACCACCGCCGCCACGGCTTTCTACAAGCCGCGAAATGCCTGCATTAGACGGCGTATTGCCTTGAGAGAAAAGACCTGCTGTGACGCTAACACGCTATTTTCTGACTGGGCAAGGCCGCCCCTTTCTCCCTGTGCTGTCCCATATAATGACTAGAGAGGGCCAACCACCGTGGATATGGAAAACATACTGGTCGTCGATGACGAGGAAGCCATTCGCGAAGTTGTTTCGACGATGCTCGAATCCAAGGGCTATCACTGTACTTCGGTGAGCAACGGCCGTCTGGCGCAGGATCAGGTCAAGCGCATCACACCCGACCTCGTTTTAAGCGACATGATCATGCCCGAGATGGACGGTCTCAAGCTCCTCGAATGGCTCCGCCAGTATGACCCGGAAGTCCCTGTGATTATGGTCACAGCCATCCATGACATCTCCACCGCTCTCGAAGCCATCCGCCGCGGCGCCTACGATTACATTCTGAAGCCATTTGAAAAAGACCAGCTCTATCTCGGTGTGGACCGCGCACTGCAGCATCGCCGCCTCATCGCGGAAAACCGCAACTACCAGCGCAATCTCGAACAGTTAGTGGAGGAACGCACCGCGCAGCTCAGCGGCACTTTGGCGCAGTTGGAACAGTCCTACGACGATACTTTGGAAGCGCTGGGGAGCGCTCTCGACTTGAAGGACGCGGAAACCGAAGGCCATTGCCAGCGCGTAACGGCGTTTACGATTTCCATCGCCAAGGCCATGCCGGTACCCAATCCTTACTTGCCCGTGCTGGCTCGCGCCGCCTTCTTGCATGACATCGGCAAGATGGCCATTCCCGACGGTATCCTGCGCAAGCCCGGCCCGCTTACCGACGACGAAAAACAAATCATGCGCAAGCACTGCGAAATCGGCTACAACATGCTGATTCGCATACCGTTCCTGCGCGATGCCGCGGAAATCGTGCTGGCCCACCAGGAATTCTTCGACGGCACCGGCTATCCTCGCGGCCTCAAGGGCGAGCAAATTCCGCTCGGAGCGCGCATTTTCACCATCGCCGACTCGCTCGATGCCATGATCAGCGACCGCCCCTACCGCCGTGCTCTCCCCATGTCCCACGCCCGCGAAGAGGTCCGCCGCTGCTCCGGGACGCAGTTCGACCCCAAAGTGGTCGACGTCTTCATGTCCATCCCCGAAGCCCACTGGGTCGAACTCCGCGAAAACCTCGGGTCCCCGTTCCGCCTGGCACACCTCAAAAATTTATAGGTCACGCCGAGCTTCGCAGCCGGCGAGCAGGGCAGTGCACACCTGAGTTGCCAATCCGTGCCGCGCCGAGCACCACTTTGTTACGGCGAGCGACTGGCAGGTTGCCCCCCTGGAGATCGGGTTTACTGGAGGACCTGCGTCTAGGCTATCGAACACGCTGGAATTAAAAGAAAATGGCCTGCGGTGTTAGCCGCAGGCCACTTTCGTTCCCAAATCTCAACTGTGGCTCAAAAAATGAACTTGGCGGCCACCTGGATTTGACGGGCACTTGTCGTGCCGTCTGGTCGTCCAATCGTGGAGGTTGACAATCCAAACGTGCCGGGAGAAGCGAATGCGTTGCCCGGCTGCCCGAATTGCGCATGATTGAATATGTTAAAGAACTCGAATCGCAACTCAATTTTCGCTCGTTCGGTGATTCCCGTATCCTTAAGCACCGCGCCGTCGAAGTTTATGAAATTGGGTCCATAGAACGCATTCTTACCAAGGTTCGGCTGCTGATCGAATGGCGTCAACTCGAACGCGCTGCGCACCGGGCCCGTAAACGTCTTGTCTGTGCCTGACGGCTGAGCGGGATTGCCGATAACAGTCACGCGTGCTGACAAGCCCGTGTGATTACTGTCACGATTCCCAAAAATGTCATAGGGGTGACCACTTTGAAGTTCCGTAATGCCGCTCAACGACCAACCCTCGAGAACTCGGCCAACGAACCCACTGTTCAAGTGTTGGCGGCCGCGTCCAAGATTGGGCTCAAAGATGTAGTTAATGACGCCGCGGTGGCGAATGTCGAAATCCGAATTGCCCCGCTCCGCACGAAGGTCGAACGAGTTTCGAGGGAAGGTGCGATTTCCCGCCGCGGCAACCAGAGGGTCGTTGACGTCGCTGATGCCGTGGGAGAAAGTATAGGCGCCTTGAACCTGGAATCCATGCGACAGGCGCTTTTGCAAATTGACTTGCAAACTGTGATAGCTCGAATTTCCGATTGACTTATTGATAGCCGATCCGGGAGACGAGAACGGAGTCTCAAACGCAGTGTTATTAACCGCGTCGAAGGGGAGCGCGCCAAACTCCGCTCCAAGCCATAAGTTACCGAACTGCAAAGTACTTGGCGAGCAGCCGAACGCGTTTGCGGGATTATTGCAAAACGCTACGAGCTGCGCGACCAGGTTTGGTTGAGGCGGATTCGCATCCACAACGCGGAAAATACGATTTCCCTTCACTCCGACATAATTCACTTCCAGTGTCAGGGAACTGGTGAGTTGACGCTGCACACCGAGGTTCCAGTTCTGGCTGTAAGGAGTCTTGAAATTCGGATCAAACAGCACGGCAAATATCTCACCCCCCGCGAAGGTATTTGGGTCTATGTTTGTAACCACGGGGGAAGTCGGTACGGTCGTCGGAACCGCCAAACCTGTTGTTTGTGTGAACGGGCTAGTGGAAAAGCTCTGCTGGAACGGGGGATTCCCGCGCGCATTGCCAACAAGGTTGCCAAATACACGATCATGAAAAATCCCGTATCCGGCGCGGACGGAAGTTTTGCCTGTTTTGAAGGGGTCCCACGCGATGCCGATTCGTGGTTCGAAATCATGGAAGTCGTTTGCATACAAGTCCCTGCTGGCCCCGGGCCCTACCTGCGTAAACGTGAACGGAGCGCTGCCACTGGCATCGACGAACAAATTTGAAAGGTTATTATTAACTTCAAATGGTACACCGTAATACTCCCACCGCAAGCCGTAGGTTAGCGTGAGGTTGGACAGAACTTTCCAGGTATCCTGAATGAAGCCGCCCCATTCGCGTTGGCGGAATCCGCGGAGGTCGTCCGCAGACCGCACCCCTTTGAAATTGAAGAACTGACTTTCCGACTGCGAATCGACAAATCCAAGAAGACCCAGGACTTGGTTTTCAAGGGAGGTGTTACCGGATACTGCGGCGGGTACGTTTTTGAGCGCTCGAACGCCGAAGTTCGAAAACGCGGCGAAGTCCAGGAACTGGCGTGTGCTGAAATCGTCAAACGAGTTGGAATACACCGCGCGGAATTCACCACCCCACTTCAGGGCGTGCTTTCCACGGGAATAGCTGACGCTATCCAGAGTCTGGTAAGTCCCCGTAAAGCGAGCCTGTCCATTGGCATCGCCTAGCCCGCCGCAGCCGAACGCGGCGATGCTCGGTAGACCGTAGTCCGGGCCTCGGCCAACGGAGTCAACATTGCCGAAACTGTCAAACACTTGCGTCCCGCTGCAGTTGAATTGCAGGTTAGTCCGATTAGCCCCGAAGTGGAACTCATTCACAAGGTTGTTCGTCAACGTGGAAGTGAGACCCACGACCCCATTCTGTGTGCGCTGATACGTGTCGATGGCTCCCAGATTGCCTGGGAGGAAGTCGGAATGGAACGGATTTGGATCCGTGAACCGATTGAATGCATAACGTCCCGTCAAAGTATGCTTCTTACTTAAATTGTGATCGATCTTAATGGTAAAGTCATCGGACTGGCTGCGTGAGGAACTGGGGAAAAACAGGACGCCGCTCACGTCGTTTACTGCCGGGCCGTTCGGCGATGGGTAAAGTGCCAGAATTTTTTGGATGTTGGGATCTAGTGGCAATCCCTGGCGATTATTGGCTGAATTGGGCTGGCTCACGTCCACCGGTACTGGGGCAGGAAGCGGGTTGCCATTGGCGTCTTGCGTTATGGTGAACTGGCCTGTCTTGAATGCCGCGGTCGGCACGACGCTCTGATTCGTTACGCTTGTGATGAATCGCTGTCCTTCATAATTTGCGAACCAAAAGGTCTTGTCTTTGATGATGCGGCCACCCGCGGAGGCTCCAAAGTCGTTGCGAACGTAGGGATCCTGCTTACGCCCTGACGGGCCCGATGCGGGGTTAAAAAAGTCGCGCGCGCCGAGCGCGTTGTAGCGGCCAAATTCATACGCACTGCCGTGGAGTTGATTGGTTCCGCTCTTGGTGATGACTTCGATAACGGCGCCGTTGTCGCGGCCGTATTCCGGTGCAAAGTTATTGGTGATGACGCGGAACTCCTGTGTGGAATCAGGATTCAACGCATTAAGCCCGCTCGCAATGCCGGGCACTTCCGTGTCGTTATTGTCGACACCATCCAGAAGGAAGTTGTTGTTGCGTTCATTGTTGCCATTGGCAGAGAAGCCGCCAAGACCGCTGTTACTCTGAACCACACCAGGACTCAGGAGGATAAGCTGATACGGATCGCGGGTAAGCAAGGGAAGCTCGGTGATCCGCTTTGAATCAACTAAATTGCTGAGCTGCGCATTCTCCAGTTCGATGTTTGGTAGCTCTGCCGCGTTGACTTCGACCGTCGCCGATACGCTGCTTACATCTAGACTCGCATCGAGCGTAGCGACCTGGCTGACTGTCAGTACCACGTTGGAAAAACGGAGGTTCTTGAATCCATCCTTTACTAGTGTGACTTCGTAGATCCCTGGCGCCAGCTCCGGTATACGGTAGCCTCCGCTTTCGTTAGTTTGCACGGAGCGCTCAGTGCTCGTGTTCGTGTTCTTCGCTGTAACCGCAACTCCGGCCACAGCAGAATGACTCGAATCCGTGACCGTACCTGATAACGTAGCATCCTGCGCAAGCAGACAACTGGGCGTTGCAAACAGCGCTAAAAGTACGATCGTCACCGAAAGCTTGCACGAAAAACCGGGCAATCTATGCTTCTTTTCCATTTTTTCCCCTCTTCCTGGCGCCAGAAATTGCTGGATGCCATAGACGCGCAGTAACGTCGTCCAGTCAAACGTGGTACCAGTACTTGATACGGAGTGATTCGTCTATTTGAGCACTTGAGTTAGCTCTCCACCGTATTGCCGCCTGGAAGCGTTGAAATTTACGCAACAGAATCCAAGCCCACTCGTACCATGTATAGAGGCTTATGCAACGCGTATACCAGGGGGGAATAAATTCAGGACGGAACGATATCTAGCATATATTTGTTATATATAGCCTCCACATCCTGTTTATGGCGGTTCCTGAGGGCAGGGATGAGTTAGATGAATTCATACCGTTATTGGAAGCGCTACTGGAAACCGTATGAGTACCCGCTGCCCAACATCGATTCTTATTCACTTGGCGAGAGCTATTCACGAGGTGGGTTCTTGAAGGGCGTTTTTTGGAGCGGCATCAAGGGCGGGTTGCTTGCAAGTCCCGTCGTCTGGAACCCTCGCGCTTCGGTCAAAACATCGCGAGCATTCGATTTAGCCCCGCATCAATACTGCCTGGGGCGCAATGAGGCTTAAGACCAGAAAGCTTTCCTAGGGGTCGCTGGGACGCGCAGGACAGCATACCAGCCGCCTTCCGCCTTGCACCTCAAGAACCTGTAACAGCGTTGCCAGTTGAACAACTCTTTCCAGCTGAAAGCCTGATAAAAAAGGAAGGAGGGGCAAACCAGCCCCTCCCTTGTTCCAGTTAGTTATGAAGTGACTGAAGGCTAGAAGATGAACCTCGCGGCGACCTGCATCTGTCGGGCGTTGGTCGCTGTGCTGGTGTATGTGTTGAATTGCGATCCGCCGAACACGTTGTTGTAACCCGCAAAGTTCGGGTGGTTCAGGATGTTATACATTTCCCAACGCAATTCAAGGTGCATCCTCTCCGTAAACTTAAACTGTTTGCTGAAGGCTGCGTCGAAGTCCGTTTGTCCATCCAACCGCAAGTGGTTGCGGCCGCTCGTTCCGTTGTGTTCGAGTAGCGGCTCACTGACTGGGAGGTTGTTTGGCACGGTGTATCCGTTGAAAAACGGCACCGGGTGAAGTTTTGTGGCATCGCCATCCACAGTCGTATTTACCGCTGAGCTTCCGTTATTAGTGCCATTCAACAGAAGATCAGAAATCCCAGCGATGGGCGCAGCAAAGATAGTGGCAGGCAGTCCTGACTGAGAACTGAAAATCCCGCTCTGACTCCAACCATCGAGCAGGTATTTCTTCCAGCCGTGGAACCCCTTTGCAAATGGGATCTGGTAGTTGTAGCTCAGCACAACGCGGTTACGAACATCGAACTGAGAATTTGCCCGATTGAAGGAGATTGGTTTCGACGCATCCAGCGGCCCCGCGCTGTCATTGATCAGAACACCCAAAGCATCGGAGATGTCATCCAGGCTATGAGACCAGGTGTAGTTGGCGTCAAATGTCAGGCCATTCTTGAAGCGACGGATGGCCTCCACTTGGAGAGAGTGATAATCGGAAGTTCCGATGCTCTGCACCTGGGTAACGTTGTCGAAGCGCGGGTCGAGTAGATTATTGGTCGGGCCGAAGGCGCCCCCAATTTCGTTATTGAAAGTATTGGTAAACTGCGCAATGCGCGCATTCTGATCGGCCAGGCTGGTGGGCGCGGCGGGGATATTTGCCGGCGCCACCAGGTTAATCGGCTCACTCACCTGCAAATGATCGTTATGCGTGCCGATGTAGCTCACCTTAAGGATCAGATCGGAGATGACTTGATACTCGACACCGAGATTCCACTGCTGGTTTCGGGGGTTGTCGAGTTGTTGATTCACCGGCGCGAAGGCTCCAAAATCCGTCTGCGTGGGGTCGAACTTACCAAGAGCAGCCGTGGCTGCGGCCTGAGCCGGAGAGGTGCCGGCCAGAAGATTAGGCAGCGAATTAGCCCCGCTGGGATGAATCAGAGTGACCGTATTCACGAATGGCGGGGAGAACCGCAAGTTCGTGATGGGATTCTGGTAGATGAAATCGTACGCGATCCCGTACCCGCCGCGGATTACGAGCTTGCCGTGACGGGGATTCCACGCAAAGCCAAGTCTTGGCGCTGGATTCCAATTGCGATGGAAGGCTGTTCCACCCAAATCCACTCCACCAAGGGGACCCGTGCCGAGAACTCCCAGAGGGGTCGTATTGAACGGATCTATGTTCGATAGCTGGTTCTTTCCTTCGGACACCCCACCAGACGACTCCAGCCGGAAACCAAGGTTAAACGTAAAGGTCGGAGTAGCCCGATAATCGTCTTGAATGAAATAGAACTGGTCGAGGGCGAAGTTGTGCAAGTGCGTGTTGCCAATGAATTGCACGAATTCGAGCGGATTGCCCGTTTGGAAGTCCGCAACGCTTGCATAGACGTCAATGCCGAACTTCAGCGCATCGAAAAAGCTAGGTGCCTGGTAGCGGTTTATATCCCCGCCGATCTTCAGGGTGTGATTGCCCTTGACCCACGAAACCGTGTTGGCGTATTGAAAAGTGTTCTGTGTGCGCCCCTGAGGAATGATATCGGATTCGCCAAACGAGGACGTCCCGTCAAGGAAAATAACCTGCGGGCTAGGCTTAAATGGGGAATTCGCAGGAAACGCGGGGTTGGACCTCCCGAAGCCAAATCGGAAATTGTCGATGAGATTGGAGGTCAAAGCCGCCGTGTAACCAACCGTGACATCCCGGGGTGTCACGGTGTTTGACGCACCAAAACCCGGAAGATTGGTGCTGATGAACGTGAGACCAGGACTGACCGCCACGGTGGGACTCTGTCCGTACTTTACGAAGAGCGTGTCCTTGCCCCCGCGCAAGACTTGATCGACACGAACCACCCAAGTGTCTGCGTCAAGCGTATTGGCAGCAGACTCACTCAAACTCCCTGTTGGCGAGTTGAACGCTCCATTTGCGTTGAACAGAGCCAAACTCGTGGGGTCCGTGATTCCTGCAACCTGCGCAGGCGTGAGAACGTTGGCGGTGACAGCCTGACCTGCGCCTCGAGTGCGATCCACTTCGCCTTGGGCATAGACGAAAGTGTGATTCTTAAAGATAGGACCCCCAATATCTCCGCCGCCCTGGTTTTGAACGAGCTTTGGCGGGGCCGTTCCCTTGGGGGTAAAATAGCCTCGCGCGTCTCCCAAACCGTTATTCTGTTCGTATAAATAACCCGAGCCGTGAATTTGGTTCGTTCCACTCTTGGTGATGATTTGCACCTGAGAGCCGGAATTGCGGCCAAATTCGGCGTCGAAGTTATTGGTAATAATCTTCACTTCCGCTACGCTGTCCTGCGCGAAAGCCGCACCGGATTCGCCGGTGGTCGAGATGTCGCTGGCAGTTACGCCATCCAGAGTGATGTTATTTGCGCGTCCTCGGGAACCGTTGGAGTTGAAACTGCCAGCTCCCAGGAAAGGATTGTTGATGGAAACGGGAACGGTGCCCGGGGATAGCGTCGCGTAGATGACCGGATCACGAGCCAGGTTGGGAAGCGCCAGCACTTCCTCTGCATTCAGCGAATTGCTCACTTGAGCGGTGGCCACGTCAAAAGTAGGCAACGCGCCAGATTCCACAGTCACGGTTTCGGATACGCTTCCCACCTCTAGCCGCGCATCCAGCCGGGTCTTCTCTCCGCTTTGCACACCCACGTTTTGCGCGTACGTCTTGAAGCCATCTTTCTCAATGGTCACCTTGTATGTCCCAATCTCCAATTGGGGAGCCGAAAACTCGCCAGACGACCCCGTCTCAACGACGCGGGTTTGCCCCGTGTTTAGGTTCTTGATCGTTACCTTTGCACCGGCCACACCAGCCCCTGCAGGGTCAGTTATCGTGCCCTGCACGTCGCCGGTAAGGTCGGCAAAAACTGGAATGGTAAGCAAGCAGACCGCAAAAATTGTTAATAGCAGACGTAAAGCGGAGCTTCGCATTTAAGATCTCCTGTTCCACTCGAAGTGAAGTCCCAACTCATAAGCGATCATCAGAAGTAACTAACCTTGCATGAGGCGAGCAACAGGTTCCTAAGCTCAGGCCAATTTATACCCACATACACCGATTAAGATGGCCAATTCCAAACAGGCAAAGGCGGGGCTTAGGTCCCCAACAGCCCGTCAATCTTTCTGGTAGCCAGCGTAGATGCAAATAATGTGCCAGTCATTTCAGTAATATCTTCTATTCGTAACTTGTTCGAAATTAAGACGGTTAAGCGTGAATCGAAAATAAATCGGTGGGAAGAATTATATGAAGGTGCAGATACCCATATAAAATTTCCGCGACTTCTACGGATTACAATATGCAATCTTGAGTTCCTTATGCCGAGTGGATTGAGAATTGAGAATCTGGGGACATCACAGTCAGTCAAGAAAGTCCATCAGCTTAAGTACCGCTTGCGAGAGCTGCACATCCGGACATATGAGGCTGATTACCAGAAAACCGTCAAACGGGAAGTCGTAATAGTGGCCGGGATGAACATAGACATTTCTTGACCGGAGCAGGTCAACGGCGAGGTCCTCATCCGACCGCCTCGCTGGCACTCGCAATAGCGCATACCAACCGCCTTCCACTTGCAGGCGCGCACAGGGAGAATGCCCTGCTAGCTGGCGGTCCAACTCCTCGAGATTACTGCGCACGCGCGCCATTAATTGCCGTTGAAAAGCATATCGTTGCTCCAAGAGTGCAGGAATCGCAAATTGCACCGGAGCGTTCACGGAAAGATAGGTGTCGGCGATAACCTCGATTCGCCCTAGCGCCTCTGTTTTCAGGACTTCCGGGCCACTGACAACTAGCCAGGCGGCCTTCATTTGCGGCAGGCCGCTGATTTTCGACAACCCGCTCAAAGTGAATGTGAGGGCCGCCGCATTCGCCGCGAAGCTCATCTGCTGTTTTCCAGTGAGCGAAAAGTCCAAAAACACTTCGTCCGCAATCACCGCCATTTCATGTGCAGCGCAAATATCGTTCAGCCGCGCCATCTCGTGTGGCTTGCAGAAATGTCCCGTGGGATTGTTGGGGTGCACGACAATCACGCCACGCGTGCGCGGCGAAATGGCCTGCTCCAAGCTATGGCAATCGATCTGCCAGCCATGATCATAAATTAGCTGGTAACTCACCAGCTTTACATCCTGGATATCCGCCAGAAAGCTAAACAGCGGATAACTCGGTTCGGGTATGAGTAATTCATCCCCTGGATTGCACAGCGTCCGAAACACAAACGAATAGGCTTCACTCGTGCCCGTGGTAAGCAGCAAGTCTTCAGCAGATACTTGCGCGCCGTGGCCGGCATAATAAGAGGCCACCGCCTTGCGTGCTACTTCAAGCCCCTTGGGATTCGGCTGGTAGGCCAGCGCCGCAGGATTGCAGAGCGTTTTCAGGATGGCTTCGCGATCGTATGCGAACCCGCATTCGGTGGGGTTCGAAGCGGTCAAGTCGAATAGCGGCTTTCCCGCCGCGCGATGTTGCGCGAGCGCTTCGCTCAAGCGGTTGGGAGCCAGGTTCCAGCGCGTGCGGTCGGCAAACATGTCGTCCATGAAGTTAGCACGACTCCTCGTTTGACCCGAACCTGACCGCGCACTCGGCTTCCAGCTTCGGAAGAAGCAGGAGACTTTCGCATGACGTATAATTACCGCAGACAATCAAGCACAAAATGAGCGCGCATCCACATCCTAGTTCCCTACCCGAGCCGATTCCGCAACTCGACCTTGCGGCGCAATATGCAGCCATCGGCGCGGAGATTCGCGCGGCTGTCGAAAAAGTAATGGCCTCCCAGCAATTTGTGCTGGGACGCGAAGGCGCCGCACTCGAAGACGAAATCGCCAAGCTCTGCGGCGCGGAGCACGGCGTGGGCGTGGCTTCGGGGACAGATGCGCTCATCCTGGCGCTGCGTGCGTGCGGCGTAAAAGCCGGCGACGAAGTGCTTCTGCCGCCGTTTACCTTTGTCGCCACGGGCAGCGCCGTGAGCGCGCTCGGAGCCACGCCGGTTTTTGCGGACATTCGTCCGGACACCTACGACATCGATCCCGCGGAACTCGAGCGCCGCGTCACTCCGCAAACGCGCGCGATCATTGCCGTCCATCTTTACGGTTTGGCGGCGGACATGGATCCGATTCTCACTTTCGCGCGAGCGCGCAAGCTGCCGGTGATCGAAGACAACGCGCAGGCCATTGGCGCGTCGTATAAGGGCCGGCCAACAGGATCGATGGGCGACGCGGCGTGCATCAGTTTTTACCCCACGAAGAATTTAGGCGCGTACGGCGACGCGGGAATGGTGGTTACGAATTCGCCGGAACTAGCGGCGCGATTGCGCACGCTGCGCAATCACGGCCAGACCGAAAAATATGTCAGCAGCGAGCCGGGCTGGAACAGCCGCCTCGATGAAATTCAGGCCGCAATTCTGCGCGTAAAACTTCGCCATCTCGCGGAGTGGCAGCGCGCGCGCCAGGCGCACGCGGCGGAATACAACCGCCTATTCTCGCAAATTCCCGGAGTCATGCCGCCACACGCAGCAGACGGCTACGATCATGTCTACCACCAGTACACCATTCGCGTGGAGCACCGCGACGCCTTGCAGCAATTTCTGGCGCAGCACAAGATCGGAAACGCTATCTACTATCCGGTGCCGCTGCACTTGCAGCCGATTTATGCGTCGCTCGGCCACAAGCCGGGCGATTTTCCTCACTCCGAGCGCGCCGCGCAGGAAGTGCTTTCCTTGCCCATGTATCCGGAACTTCGCAACGAGCAGATCGCCCGCATTGCAGAGGCCGTCGCCGAATTTCTCCACAGCTGAAATATATCTGCGGCTTTCTGCTTTACACCTCTACCGTCCCAAATAAAGCAGCGCCAGCAAAAACACCCAAAGCGCGTCCATGAAATGCCAATAATAGGACGTGATCTCCGCGGCAACGGAACGCGAAATTTTCGCCAGCTCAAATTTGCGCAGCGCAACGTACAAAAGTGCGCCGACTCCGCCGAAAAGGTGCAGCGCGTGCAGTCCCGTGAAAATAAAAAAGAAACTGCTGGCAGGATTGCTGGCAATGAAAACGCCCGCGGACACGAGTTGCCGCCAGGCGATCAGTTGCCCCAAGAGAAAAAGCAAACCGAGCCCCGTGGTTACGGACCACAGCGTGCGAAAACCGCCGAGATCGGTTTGCCCGAGGCGGCGGCGCGCCAATTCCAGCGTGAGGCTGCTCGATAGCAAAATCAGCGTGTTCACCAGCAGCACCGGTGGAAGGCGCACGGGCACCCAATCGAGGCTGGTGCCGCGCCGCACGAGAAAAGCGCTGGCCAGCGCCATGAAAAACATCAAGATCGAAACAATGCCGAGGGCCATGCCCGTGTAATACCGCCGCGAAGAAGGCGGGCTGGGACGCGGCCGATTGCCGCCACCCTTGCCGCCGGGGCCACTGTCGCCGCCGTCGTCGCCACCAGCGGGCGGCTTTCCCCGGCCGCCACCGCCGCCGATGTCTTCAATGATGAGCTCGATGTCAGGTGGTGCGGTTGTGGACGGCATGATGTCTTGCACTTTCTATCGAACTTTCGCTACCTGCTCGGGCGCGAGATGCTGCGGCACAAAATCTTCCGCGACGTCCGGCAGGCTAAACTCATAAGCCCCACGATACACCACCGGATCGCAGGGGCCAAAATCGTCGAAAGGCGGGGGCGAGGCGATGCTCCATTCGAGGGTGGTGGCGCGCCAGGGGTTTTGCACATCCGCTTTTTCACCGCGCAAGAGGCTCGCCAAAAAGTTGAACAGAAAAATTCCTTGCGCGGCGATGGTGAGAATAGATGCCACGGTAATGAACGCTCGAAGATCCGCACCCAATGTTGTGACGGCCTGCAACTGACTGACGGAGGAGACTCGCGTGTGCGAGATCAGGCCAAGCCAGTGCATGGGCATGAACACGGCATAGACGCCCGCAAAGGTTAGCCAGAAGTGCAGCTTGCCAAGCGGCTCGTTCAAACGTCGGCCGAAAAGTTTGGGGAACCAGAAAAATAATGCGCCGAGAATCGCGAACGTCGCCGCCACGCCCATCACCAAATGAAAGTGGCCGGTGATGAAGTCGTCGCTGACGGCTGCGGCGGCCAAGTCCTGGCGCGCCAGAAAAATCCCGGAGAGTCCACCGGCCATAAAGAGGGAGATGAAGCCGAGGACAAAGAGCATCGAAGTGGTCAGTTGGATTTTGGCGTTCCAGAGCGTGCCCAGCCAACTGAAGAGAAGAACCAATGCGGGCAGTCCCAGTGAAGAAGCCAAAAGAGCGAAAACAAGCGGCGAATAAGGATTCATCCCGCTGGCGAACATGTGCTGGCCCCAAATGCAAAAACCGAACACGCCGACGGCGCAAAGCGCAAGAACCACGGCGCGCTCTTTCCAGACCGGCTTGCGCGCAAACGTGGCAAGCAGATGCGTGGCGATGCCGAAACACGGAAGCATGGCCACGTAAACTTCTGCCTGCGCAAAAAACCAGAACAGGCGCTGCCAGGTAACGGGAACGCCTGGGGCAGCGAATGAGGAGATTGGCGCGCTGAACGCCGCCGTGATGGCGAAAAAGTGTGTTCCGAGGACCCGATCGGACAAAAGCAATACGCACGCGGCCAGAAGGATGCTGAAAATCAGCGCGGCGAGGATGGCGGTGAGGAACCACGCCCAGGCCGTGAGCGGCAGGCGTGACAACGTCATGCCCTTGGCGCGCAGATCGAGGACGGTCACGGTGAAGTTGAACGCGGTGAACAGAGATGCCGCGCAGAAAAGTGCGACACTGGTCAGCCAGACGGTTACTCCCAGTTCCTGTTGCAAGAAAAATGCGGCGGTGATCCCCAGCAGCGAGGTAGCTGTAGCCCAAAAAGAGAAAAGATTCAGTGTCGGAAAAGCCATTTCGCGCGCCCCGATTTGCAGCGGCAAGAAGTAATTGCCAAAGCCAGCCTGAGGAGCGGCGGTTAAAACCATAAACACCATGAGCGAGCCGTGAAGCACGATCAGCGCCGCGTAACGCTCCGGCAAGTCCCCGAGGTCCGAGAAAAACGGGATGTGCGCGCCGGGCCAGACCAGGTGGATGCGCATCAGCAGCGACAACGCCATGCCCAGGAAGACGCTGAGCAGCGCCAGCCATAAGTATTGCAGGCCAATGGTCTTGTGGTTGGTGCTGAAGACACTGCGCGAGAGGAATCCGGGCTGTGGTGTTTTCGGGTAGGTCGCGCCGCTGTCGTTCGTATCCATGAAAGCCGAGACAAATAGAATACATCGGTGAAGAAAAGGCAAGGGCGAGAAAGAGCGGCGAGTGGCGAGTGACGGGTGGCGAGTGGCGAACTCCCAAGTCGGAAGGGGGCCCCCTCCCCCCGGTTTTTTTCTAAGTGCGGATTCTAAAGGATTTAGCAAACCTGTAAGTCCTTTGTTTCCCGCACATACAAGGATTTTTGTAAGTGTTGATTCTAGAGGGGGTCACGGGAACGGACTGTTGGCAACAAAGTAAACGGTCTGGAGGGGCGGATTTTAGAGGAGTTAGAAAGACCGCCTGGCGGGCTAGCATGGTTCGCTGGGCACGGAAGAATCGTGCCGACTCGACGGAACCATCATACCATATTAATAAAATATGTCAATAGTTACCTGCAAATGGTTTGTTTGCTATGGAATGACGGGGTATCAAGCATGCCTCGTAAGCCAGATTGATGTAGTAGGCAGAGTCTTCATTTCGTGAAGCTCTAACAGAGACCGGCTCTATGGGCTGTCGGCTGGTCTCAGCTGTTAGCCGTATTCGGCGAAAAGCTGTCGCAACCGTTCAGTGCTAAACTTCCAGTATTGAGGTAGTAGGTCTCTAGAACCTGAAGCTATGCCTTTCTTATAGGTATAATCAACATAGAGAATAGTGTTGCCGTGGCCGTTCCGAGAAGATTTCAGCTGTGTAGCAATCTCTTCTACGCTTGCAAGAAAAACGTCCGGGCAACTACCTATCGGTTTGCCCTGGAACTGCACAAGGCAGTAAATGACCTTTTGACTTTGCGCCGTGGCCCAACCTGCCGCTGCTTCTGCATAGCTTACTCCCTGCTTTTTATGGCTTTGAATGAGTCCCCAGCCACCGTCCTGACTCCCTTTGACTGATATTTTTAGAAAGCGATCATCTCTTGAAGCGATGAGATCGTATTCAGGCTGGTTGGCCCCGTATTGCACCGACACGTCACAACCTGCCTGAGCAAATAATCCGGCGGCAAATGCTTCGGCGGCTACTGCGACGTGGAACTGGCGCATTAATATAGATGGCTGAGTTTTTTTATGCTTGCCCACCAAACCCGCCGTGGGGGGAGGCCCAATACCAAGAATCTCCACCATTGAAGTTTAGATAATTTTTCATCGTGAAGCCACTCATTGTCGATCATTGAGCTAACGTCCATTTTGCGCGTAAGGGCCGAGATTGAGTTCGGCGCGGGCCAGGGCGTGTTTCTTGGCGCGGCTCCAGCCTTTGAGTTGTTTTTCGCCGATGGCGAGGGTTTCGCGAGAGCTAAGCGAGAAGAAAAAGAGGCTGTAGCTATTGCTCGGGGAGTTTTTCTTCGAGTTCGGTGGCGAGTTTGTGAACGTCGGTGGTTTCGCTGAAGCCCTGGACCTGGGGGGCGGCGGATTTCACGTCGACGCCGGAGTGCTCACAAAGCTTTTGCAACAATTGGAGCATCATGGTGAGTTCCTGCTCGGCGAGCATGCCGACCTGAAGATCGAGATGCGAACGCCGCTCGGCCTGGCGAGCCATGCGGTTCTGGCTGATGAGCACGAAGATGGTCAGGAAGACGCTTTCCGAGGAAACAAACAGCGCCAGAATGCCGAAGGGGAAAGGATCAAACGCTTTCACGAAGGGAATCAGGCTGAGATTCACGGCGCTCCAGGCAACAACCAAAATCACGTGGAGCAAAAGGAATTTAGGGCTGCCGATGAATTTTACGATGGCGTCGCTGTCACGCTCGGTGGAAGTGCGGCGAGCCAAGGCTTCCTGTTCGAGCTTGGCGATGGCGGCAATATTGAATTGCGTGGGATTTTTTGCGACTTCGTCGGGAAGCAATTTTTTCATCCAGGAAACTCCGTTTCATGGGATCGGCATTCAGACGCTCGAGTGGGAGACGGCTCCGTGCTTTGAGGTTTATTTTGGAATGACGGCGCTGGTTTGTGTGGGAGGCTCGGCACCGGTGGGATAGATGATGATCTGGACGATGCCCCAACCGGTATCAGGAGTCGGGCTCTTGCCTTTGCCGAGCCCGAGGGTCTTTAGCTGGGCATCATCAAAGGAGAAATTGCCGACGAGGTAGTCTCGCACGACCAGGGCGCGGGCCTGTGTGAGCACCAAGTCCTTTTGTGAATCTCCCGCGCCGCCGGTGGAAACGACGACGACGGCGAGGCCAAACTCCGTATCGGCAAGAAACTGGCCGACAGCACGCAAGGATTTCTGGTTTTTTGGCTTGGCGGTGTCTACTTTGTCGAAGAGCAGATTGGATTCGAAAGTAAAAGTTTTCAGAGGCGCGGAATCGGGAAGCTGCGGGATTTCGTATTTCGTGAGTTCGGCAGAGTCCTGGTAACCACGGTTCTTGTAGAAGCCGCGCAAGAGAAAATTATGTTTCATGGCTTCCATGTTTTCCTGGAAGGCGGCGACGCCGACCTGGGCATGGTTGACGGTGTCACGCAAGCCGGCAGTGGTATCGTCAAGCTGGGTATAGATTTTCTTATCGTTGACCAGAGCGCCGATGGTGCCTTGTCCCTGATTGATCTTGCCGGTAATGGAACTCAGGTTGGCGGCGGTAACGGTAACGTTGTTGAGAGCTTGCTGGCTGGTGTCCAGAATGCCGTCGGCTTTCTTCATGAGGTCGGCGATGACGAGCGGGGGCTGGCTGGCGATGATGTCGTCATCTTTTACATTCAGGGCCGTGGCGGAGCCAAAGGAGATGGAAACGTACTCGTTTCCGAGGAGGCCTTCGGTCTCGATGGCGGCGACGGAGTCTTGCTTGATAATGTCGTGGGTGGAGCGCTGGAGATCCATCAGCACGGTGATCTTATCCGCGGGATTGTGAGGCAACTGGATAGCGCGCACGCTGCCGGTGTTCACGCCACCTACGCGCACTTCCGCGCCGGGATCGAGGCCGACCACGGTGGCGAACTGCGCCTTCAAGCGATAGGTGGGAGTAAAGAGATACTGCTTGCTTCCGATGAGGAAGATGCCGGCCGCCAGAACCACCAGCGTGGCAATGATAAATGCTCCGAGTCTCGCCGCCCTTGACATATACGCTCCCTATGAATCCCGCTTCATAAATTCCGAGACAAATTCGTCCTGGCTGTTCTCCAACTCCTGGTAAGTTCCTTCGATCAAAACTTTCCCCTGGTGGAGCAAAGCGACACGGTCCGCAATGGTTTTTGCGCTAAGCAGATCATGGGTGACCACAATGGAGGCCACCTCGTGTTCGTCTTGCAACTTGAGAATCAACTGATCGATCTCACAGGAAGTGATGGGATCGAGTCCTGCCGTGGGTTCATCAAGCAAGAGGATGCCTGGCTCAAGAGCCAGCGCGCGCGCCAGCCCGACGCGCTTCTGCATGCCGCCGGAAAGATCGCTGGGCATTTTCTGGAGATCGGCTTCCATACCCACACTGGCGAGAAGTTCCTGGACACGATTTCGCTGTTCGGACGGCGTCATTTTGGTATGGCGCGTCAGTGGGAAGGCGATGTTCTGCTCGACGGTGAGGGAGTCGTAGAGCGCGGCATGTTGGAACAAGAACCCCATCTTTTTTCTGATTTCATTCATGGCCTCGAGAGAGAGGCCGGCGATCTCCTGCCCGTTGATGAGAATCGAGCCGGAGCCGGGTTGTTGCAGGCCGATGATCAGCTTGAGCAAGACGCTTTTGCCGGTGCCGCTGCGACCGAGCACGGCCAAAGTTTCGCCACTCGCGACGGTCAGATTGACGCCATCCAAAACGACCTGGCTGCCAAAGGACTTATGCAAGCCCCGCAGGACAACAGCTGGAGCGTGAGCCTTCCCGCGGGAGGTTTCCGCCGCCGAGGTGGTGGGGCTCTCCTCTGCAAGTAAAACTGCTGGTTCAGACCCCCTCATGAAAAGAACACCAGGATGAATTTGACCAGGAACACGTCGGCCAGAATGACGAAAAGCGAAGACAGGACCACGGAACTTGTCGCGGAAAGTCCCACGCCCGCAGTGCCACCTTGGGTGCGCATTCCCTGGAAGCAGCCGATGGTGCCGATGATCAGACCGAAGAAGACGGTTCGGAAGGTCGGGGCTAAAAAGTCGTTGAAGCCGGCGCCGACGAAGCCTTGATTGACGAATCGGAGGAAGGAGACGGGCTCGACCAGAGTCTCCGCGATCCAACCAAATAGTACGCCGAAGAAATCGGCGGCGAGAGTCAAGAGCGGGAGAACCAGGATGCAAGCCACGATGCGTGTAAAAGCCAAAAACTTGTAGGGATTTACGCCGGAAGCCTCGATGGCATCGATTTGCTCGGTTACTTTCATGGAGCCTAGTTCAGCGCCGATGCCAGCCCCAACCCTGCCGCAGACCACTAGTCCGGTCACGATGGGACCCGTTTCGTGAATGATGGAGTAAACGAGAGCTGCGGGAAGCATGGACTTGGCTCCGAAGCGGACCAAGCTGCTGCGGCTTTCCAAGGAGAGGACGAAACCGATGGCGGCGCCTGCCAAGGCCACCACCGGCAATGATTTGGAGCCTAGTTCATCGAACTGACGCAGAAGTTCACGGCCTTCAAAGGGACGGCGCACTGCGGCGCGTATCACTTGCCAGGCAAAGAGTCCGAGATCGCCAAACCACTCGAGGAAGCCGTTGAAGAGGCCCCAGACGGAATGGAGAGTCGCTACCAGGAGTGACGGGGCGTTGCCGGCGTCCGGGCTGATCCAGCGGGTAGGATTCCTGGCATCTTGGCTCACAAATTGTGCTCAGTGGTTCGAGGAGGTTTCCGGGGCGGCTTCGGAGGATGCCGGTCGACGAAAACGGCTGAAGAGAGTGTGCGGGCCCCCATAGATGAATTCCAGGGCAAGGTTTTCTCCGGCGAAGGCGAGGAGGTTGTAGTTGCCCATGCGCAGGGCGTCTTTAGGGCCGTAGCGGTTGGGATACCAGGCGTAGACGGCGGTCATGGTGCCGGCGTAGGGCGCAATGAGCGCGGGGAAAGACAATTGGCGATGACCGTCCTCGCCGCGGCGTGAAGTGACGGTGGAAATGAGGGCGTGGCGCAAGCGGGGAAAGAGACCTTTGCACTCGCAGCGGTAGTACACGGTGTCTTCACGGAGAATTTTGGCCAATCCGTAGCGGGTCGTCGTAGTTATAGCGGCAATGCCAAGGTTGGAGCCGAATCGTTCGGCGTAGGCGCCGCCTCCCGAGCCCCACTCGGGCGGAGTTTTCTCGGATTGATTGACAGCGGCGATGAGGGCGGCACCGGCGATGGGAAAAGGACCGAAGGCATCGAAAAGGTAGTTATGGACCTTAGCTTTTTCGGTTGGGCGCGTGTACACGAAGACCGGCGGCGGAGGTTTTGCCGAGGATGACGATGAATCGTACGCGATTGAGGACGAGGTGGGTGAATCGATGGTGGATTGCGCTTTCGTGAGCGGCGCAAGGAGGGACAACGCGGCGATCGGAAGCAGCAAACGGGCACACGGGTGCACTTTCATGGGTGATTCTCTCCTTGCCTGGGACTTGCTTCTTGAGACCGCCGGCGGTTGCAGCAATCGTCTTGAGAGCAACCAAGCTCGCTACAAAAAGAGATAACACGTTGAGAATGCAGGTGTCTGTCTCATAAAGGACACAATCGTCGCGCAGCGGCCGGATGGCCGGGATGTTGATGGATGGCGCGAGACTGGTACGGAAGGGCAAAGATGAAACGCATCCCTTCGACGAGGCCAGAATCCGCGATTGCTCCGCAAACGAACACGAAGAGGAGAGAAAGGTGGTGCGGTCGAGAGGACTCGAACCTCCACGCCTTGCGGCGCTAGCACCTCAAGCTAGTGCGTCTGCCAGTTCCGCCACGACCGCATCGTGTCGACGTTTGTGATTATAAACGAGAAAGAGTTCGGTTGTCGAACGTCGATGGTTCTTCTCCGGTGACCGAATGAGCCGATGATCCGCGGACGGGAGGGACAGTTTTCTTCGAGGGCGCTATGTGAGCGTAGCGCGCTCCATTACTGAACAGAATGCATTATTTCGGTTACGAACTCGCGCAAGCAGAATGCGCCCAAGAGAGCTGCTGAATCCCCCAAAGAGTATTGGTCCGGGGCGTACTGCACAAACGGACAGCCTTGCGTACAGTTTTCGTACAGTTTGCGCTTTGGAAACAAAGTTTTGCCGCAGTACAGAAACGTTCCCTGGCGCTTCGGCGGGATTTGTTAGCATCGACGCAGCCGCGGAACAGGCGGCCACGCATGCGGCGACGCAAAATCGGAGCTGCCCAGCCCGAGACTCTGCCGTGTTAAAGCTTCAGGAGACATAAGTTTCAAGAACGAATCGCTCTTACGCTGCGCTTGTTCTTCGGATGAGACAAATATTTCCAGGGGACCCCATGATCACATCCTTCGCTAGAGCCTTGACTGCAGTGGTTATCGCAACTGTGATGATTCTCGGAGGCTGCGGTGGCGGCTACACACAAACCGCAACCAACCAGCCTCCCGGACCGCCTTCGCCGCCTACCCCCCAAGGATTTTGGGATACGAGCAATATCCCGCCCGCAAAAAACGTCATGATTTTCAAGTTTCTGAACCGAACGAATGGGCAATTCCCGGATAGCCAGGTCTTTTGGAGCGTCACGATCAATGGCGTGAAGGAAACTCATTCCATCGCGGAGCAGCAATTCTTCGATATGCCTGCGAACGCTTCGGGAAGGATCTATGTGTACCTGGGAAGCGTGGGGACAAACGAAAACAATTACTACGATTTCCTGGAGTACACCATCGGTCCCACGCAGTTCAACGGCAACACCACGCGGGTCGATGCGTTCGGGATTAAGCTGGCCATGAGGCTGCATTGCGCCGATGGTTTTGAAGCAACGGTGGGAGAGAATCCCGCCACGTTTGCCGAAGACCGTTCAGCAACATTTCAACGCTTTATTGCTGCGGTTCCCGCTGAATTCCAGCAGCTGGCGATGTTGCAGGCGCCCTATCGAATCATTAGCCCCGGCCCCGGGGGGTTCGACGCCGGCGGCGTATACCAGCACTACTACGATACTTACGTGGATGAAGTGTGGTCGAGTAATGGGCTCACCATTCCCAAACCAGGGCCAAATGCAAGCGGGTTAGGAGCTTATCCCGACCTTTCCGCAGCCATCTACCGGCATGTCGCGGGTCCGGGGACTTTCACGCCCGACGGGAAGCTGGTGAGCCAGAGCACGTGGGCGAACAGTTCGACTTTCTATCAGCAGGCGCCCGCGAATTATTACGCAAAGTTCTGGCACGATAACGCGATTAACGGCAAAGCGTACGGATTTCCTTACGACGACGTGGGCGGCTACTCCACCTACATTTCCCACAGCAATCCGCAGTACATGCTGGTGGCCATCGGCTGGTGAGGAGCTAGGAGTTGGAGGGAACGCTGTTGCGGCGAGCGCGAGCTCCTCTCGCTTCTAGGACGCAGGTGGCGGCAGTCCCAAAGTTGAGTGCGGTGGGCTGTCCGCCCGGACAGGATTGACGGCTCGGGCCCGCCCACACAAGATTGGGGATGGTAAGTTTAAGGAATTAGAGGTCTTAAGAGCTCGTGAAAGTCGCATGAGGTGCTGGATTGAGCGTGCTTCCCCATTCGAGGTCGGCCATGTCGAAACGAATCGCGTACAAGTTATTTATTCTAATGGCGCTTACGTGCCTTTCGGGATGCGGGGGCGGTTACACCGCGACAAATCAAATCCCCCCCGCAAGTCCGCCAGCCGGTCCGGGGCCCGCAGCGGTAAAGAGTTCGAAGCGTGGCGTGGCCTATGACCTAGCCTCGCCGGCCGATCTCGCCGCACTCGCACCCGGCGTAAGCTGGTGGTACAACTGGAGTTCCAAGCCCAACACGGTGGTTCCGTCGGACTACGCCACGCGCTACTCGATGGACTTCATTCCCATGCTTTGGAATGGCAACTTCAACGCCAGCGATGTAGTGGCCTATTTGGAGGCCAATCCCAGCGTCAAGTACATGCTGGTTCTCAACGAGCCGAACTTGACGAGCCAGGCCAACATGACTCCTCAACAAGCCGCCCAGCTTTGGCCGCAATACGAGGCCATTGCGGCGCAAACGGGCGTAAAGATCGTCGGTCCGGCCATTACTTGGGGCACCATGCCAAACTACCAAGACCCCATTCTGTGGCTGGATGCTTTCTACGCCGCTTATCAGGCCGCCAACAATGGCCGCAACCCGCAAATCGATTACCTGGCCTTCCACTGGTATGACTACGGGTTGTCGGACCAGTTGGACCGGCTCGGCAAGTACGGCAAGCCCTTTTGGGTGACGGAGTTTGCCAACTGGCACAGCCAGAACGACGGAGCGCAGATTAATACCTTGGCGGGGCAAGAGGCGCAGATGACCGACATGGTCGCGACCTGCGAGTCGCGCGTCGATGTCTTCCGATACGCCTGGTTCACGGGACGACTGAGCCCGGACCCGCATTTCACGAGCCTGCTGGGCGCCAGCGGAGAGCTGACCGGACTGGGTACCACGTATCTGGCCCTTCCCAAACAATAGGAAGTTAAATCCAAACGCTGAAGTAGGGTTGACGAACTTACGGTGTGGATGAGGAACGGCCGAGGTTCCTCCACCGAAGCGGGGGCCGCTAAAGCGCTGAGGCGTCTTACGGTTTCTTGGGCTGGGCTGGAGCCGGCTGCGAAGGCGCGGGCGCTTGGGCTGCTGGAGTCTGAACCGCGGGGGCTTGGGTCGCAGGAGCCTGAGATGTTGGCGCTGAGCTGGGCTGCGGCGCGGGGGCTACGGGAACTGGCGTGGAGGCAGCGGGCGCTTTCTTGGACGCGGGCTTCGAAATGTTTTGCAGAACCGATTCGCCGCCCTGGCCCACGGTTTTGTCGGTATGCAGCACGAGGGCCATGGCGCAAACCATGAACATGATGGCGCACCAGGTGGTGGCGCGCGACAAAATGGTTGCAGCGCCGCGCGGGCCAAAGGCGGTCTGGCTGCCAGCGCCGCCGAAGGCGCCGGCGATGTCGGCGGCTTTACCGCTCTGCAGCAGCACGACGATGATCAGAAACAGGCAATTTACGACGAAAAATGCCGGCAAAACCCAATAGAGCCAGCGGTTATCCGCCAGCCTCCAGCCGAGAAAAATCAAGGCGAAACCCAAAACCAAGGAAATCGCCCACTTCATCCAACCTGGCATCTCTATCTCCCTACCCAATCGTTAACGATGCACGCGAAGGATTTCGCGTCGAGGCTTGCTCCGCCCACCAGCGCGCCGTCCAAATCTTCCTGCGCCATCAATCCCTGAATATTGTCAGGCTTGACGCTGCCGCCGTAGAGAATCCGTACGGCAAGGGCATGATCGCCGGAAAACTGCTCCGCCACACAATGGCGGATAAACCGGTGGGCTTCCGCCGCGATTTCCGGCGTGGCCACACGGCCCGTACCAATGGCCCACACTGGCTCGTAGGCTAATAGAATACGGGAGAACTCTTCGGGGGTCAACGCGCCGGGGCCGCCCTGGATTTGGCGTTGGAGAACTTCTTCGGTGAGGCCGGCGTCGCGGTCTTCGCCGGATTCGCCGATGCAAACAATCGGTGTGAGGCCTCCTTCAAGAGCAGTGAGGCTTTTTTTCGCGACGTTGTCGTCGGTCTCGTGGAAAATCTTCCGGCGTTCGGAATGGCCGATGAGGACGAAGCGGCAACCGGCTTCGAGCAGCATGCGCGTGGACGTTTCGCCGGTGTAGGCGCCTTCCTTACTCCAGAAAACGTTTTGACCGGCAATGGCGATGTGCGTGCCTTTGGCGGCTTCGGCGGCCGTGGAGATGGCGGTGAAAGGCGGAGCGACGATGATGTCGCAGTGCGTGCAGTTGTCGACCAGCGGATTAAACGCGGCGAAAAACGCGCGCGTTTCGGCAAGGGTCTTGCACATCTTCCAGTTGCCTGCAATGACGCGGCGGCGTTTTGGGTGGCTCATCTATTTGTTCGTGAGAGCTTCCACGCCGGGGAGTTTGCGGCCGCCGAGAAACTCGAGGGACGCGCCGCCGCCGGTGGAGATGTGCGAGATTCTACTCGCAACGCCGGATTGATGCACGGCGGCGACCGAATCGCCGCCACCGACGATGGAGGTGGCTCCGGCTGAGGTGGCTGCGGCGACGGCTTTGGCGATTTCGAGCGTGCCTTTGGCGAAGGCAGGCATTTCGAAGACGCCCATGGGGCCGTTCCAGACGATGGTTTTCGCGCCGGAAATTTTCTGGCGATAGGTTTCGATAGTTTTGGGGCCGATGTCGAGGCCCATCCAGCCGTCGGGAGTGGCGGAGACGGAAACCGTTTGCGTCGCAGTGTCGGCTTTAAATTCCGCACCGACGACATGATCGACCGGCAAGAGAAGTGCGAACCTTTTCTCTTGCGCATCCGCGCGCAGGCGCCGCGCGAGCTCGAGCTTGTCGTCTTCGACGAGCGATTTGCCGATGGGCTGGCCTTCGGCTTTTAGGAAAGTGTAGGCCATGCCACCGCCGATGAGCATGGCGTCGGCGATTTTCATCAAGTTTTCGACGACTTCGATTTTGTCGCTGACTTTAGCGCCGCCGAGAATGGCCACAAAGGGCCGCGCGGGATTGGTGACCGCTTTGCCGAGGTAGGCCAGTTCTTTTTCCATGAGCAGGCCGGCGGCGGATTGCTTCACGAAACGCGTGATGCCGACGACGGAAGCGTGCGCGCGGTGCGCGGAGCCGAAAGCGTCGCAGACGAAGAGGCCGTCGCAGAGTGCGGCAAGGCTTTTCGAAAATGCTTCGTCGTTTTTTTCTTCTTGGGGATGGAAACGGACGTTTTCGAGCAGCAGAACTTCGCCGTCTCTCAGGGCTTTGCTCTTCGCTTCCGTGGCGGCGCCGATGCAATCATCGGCAAAGGCAACCGATTGCCCGAGGAGTTCTTCGAGTTTTTTGGCGGCGGGCTTCAGAGAATACTTCGGGTCGGGGCCGCCTTTGGGTCTGCCAAGGTGTGAAGCGAGCACGAGGCGACTGCCTTTTTGGATGGCCAGGCGCAGCGTGGGGAGCGTTTCGCGGATGCGCGTGTCGTCGGTGACGACGCCATCTTTTAGGGGGACGTTGAAGTCCACGCGGAGGAAGACGCGTTTGCCGCGAAGGTCGAGGTCGTGGATGGTGAGTTTGTTCATGTTCCGTGACTCGTGACTGGTGAACGAAACGCGCGGGGTCTCATTAGGATAAAAAAGCCCCGCCCCTACGGCTAGAATTTGGACGCCAGCAAATGGATCAAATCGCGGCAACGGCAGGAGTAGGCCCACTCGTTGTCGTACCACGCCAGAACTTTTACGCAGCGGTCGCCAACGACTTTGGTGTAACCGGCATCGACGATCGAGGAATTCGAGTTGCCTTTGAAGTCGGCGGAAACCAATTCTTCTTCGGTGTAGGCGAGAATGCCCTTCATGGGGCCGTGGGCAGCGGCCTTGAGCGCGGCATTGACCGACGCCACTGTGGCGGGCTTGTCGAGAAACACGGTGAGATCGACCACGCTGACGTTGGGCGTGGGGACGCGCATGGCGTAACCGTCCAGCTTGCCTGCAAGCTCGGGGATTACCAGGTGCAGCGCTTTGGCCGCGCCGGTAGAGCTCGGAATCATGTTGATAGCGGCGGCGCGCGCGCGGCGAAGATCCTTGTGCGGCAGATCCAGCAGTTTTTGATCGTTCGTGTAGGAGTGGATGGTGGTCATCGTGCCGCTGTGAATGCCGAAGGTGTCCTGCAAGACTTTGGCGACGGGCGCGAGGCAGTTGGTGGTGCAGGAAGCGTTGGAAATGACGTGGTGCTTCGTCGGGTCGTAGGTTTTGTCGTTGACGCCGAGAACGAACGTGGCGTCTGGTCCATCGGCGGGCGCGGAGATGATGACTTTTTTCACCGGCGCGCGAAGATGCCTCTTGGCATCAGCGCCTTTGGTAAAAAGGCCGGTGGATTCGACCACGATGTCGGCGCCAACGGAGGCCCAATCAATTTCTCCGGGATCCTTGGTCTTGAAAACTTTGAAGCTCTTCCCTTCCACGCTGATGGTGTCTTCCGTGTGCGTGACATGCTGCGAAAGATTGCCGAGGACGGAATCGTACTTCAGCAGGTGCGCGAGGGTGGCGGCGTCCGTGATGTCATTCACGGCCACAAACTGAATATGCTTGTCCTCGAGCGCGGTACGCATGATATTGCGTCCGATGCGGCCGAAGCCGTTGATACCGACCTTGATGGGCATGCTTCCTCCGTTGGGGGTGTAATGGTTTGCCGCCGTCAGGAGCGTTACGGCCGCAGTGCAGAATCAGAAATGCTATGGGGTGCGTGAAGAAAAGTCAACGCGAGTCGTTGCGCGACAAATCTGGCTGACAAGGTCAGACAACCCTCAGGCGGGTTGTTTCATCCATGAATTCAGTTGATTTCCCGGTGCAGGGAAAGATGCGCAGCAATGCTCTTATGGCCGTGTGGCTTCTTGGGCTGCTCGTTGTCGCACCAGCCTTCGCAAGACCTCAGGAAAGCGAACCCAGCGCTGCAATCGGAGCCAGGGCATCTTATGGCCTGCCGCCCGATGCTGTCGTCGACGAAATCAAATTCATAGGACTTCATCACATTGCAACGCAAGCGGCAAAAGCGCCGCTCTCTTTTCATTCCGGCGAGAAGTTCGACTCGGCGCGAATTGCGGCAAATGTTCGCGCGCTGAACCGGCTTGGCTGGTTTGAGGATGTTTTCGTTACGGCAGAGAAAACGGATCGTGACTTTGAAACTGCCGTTGGTAATCCGCCGCACATTCGACTCGAATTCCATGTTATGGAATATCCGTTTCTAACAGGAGTGGCATTCAGCGGATCGAACATTTTGTCGCAGAGACAAATCGAGAAATTGCTCGAGGACAAAAAGCTTTCATTGCCAGCCGGAGCGCTAGCCAACCCTGCCAAATTGCACCGCGTCGCATCTGCGATTCAATCGGAACTCGCCGCAATGGGACACCCGGAGGCCCGGACACTCATTCGACAAGAAAAATTGTCCGGCCAGAGAGTGAAGGTCGAATTTCAGATCCACGACGGGCCACACCTTCCTGTGGTAGGCATACGATTCTCAGGCCATCCGGAAATTTCTGACAAAGTCTTACGCAAACAAATGCACCAGGTATCTCCCGAAGCGTGGTTTTCCGGATTCCGCAACAAGAACGTATACACACGAGATAAAAGCGAAGAAGATCGCGTAAATCTGCTCACTTACTTACAAAATCATGGATTTCCGCAAGCACGCGTAGGAGCCCCGCAGGTTACCGTCGTGGATGCTCCTTCCCGCCATTTTTCGCGCTGGCTTCACCGCCAGCCTGAGTCCGGCTTGAGCGTTGGCCTGCCGGTTGAGGCGGGCACCTTCTTCACCTTCGGTCCTACGGAGCTCAGCGCCTCTCTTGGGGAGAGCTTGAGCTCGGCAAAGAGAGGCGCTCCCATATCGCCGGATGCCGCTCCAGGGCGCCCGTTCTCCGAACATGCCGTGGAATCTCTTCGGCGCAACTGGGAAATACGACTTCGCCGATACTCGAAACGACAAAGAAGCGGCGGGGATTATCGATTGCGAGCTACCCCGACGTTCGATGGCGCAACGCACGTGGCATCCGTGAGGTTTGATTTCGAGCCCATGCCACCCCGCCTGGTGCGGCGAATCGAATTCCGCGGGAATCAGCGCTTCCCGGATCGATACCTTCGCCGGCGCATAGGCCTAAGTGAAGGTCAGCCTCTTGACGAATACACGCTCGAAGCTGCTCTTGCACGTCTTACACGAACGGGATACTTCCAACCGTTCAAGAAAGAAAACGTTCAGATAGAGACTCAAGACGCCGGGCGTTTAGCCGATGTGACCATTCACCTTCATGAGAAAGGCAAACAACGCATCGCATTCTCCGGCGGACACGAACAATTCGGAAGCACGGTGGGAATCGCCTACACCGTTTTCAACGTGCTTGGCCTGGACGAATTTCTTTCCATCCAAATCGACGGCGGCCCGGAGACTCTGCAGCTAGCCGTCGGCCTGGCGAAGGAAGGGTTTCTCGGCTCGCGAGGCACGCTGGCACTCTCCGTGTTTGACACATTTCTCCGTCCGCATTTTTCGACAGGTGTACAAGGGCCTTTCCAGCAAACGAAGACAGAAGGTGCGAACGTAGGATGGAGTTATGCTGCGTCGGATGTGGACGCCATTGGAGTCAACTTCGGAATCTCACGATCGCTCACGGAGTACGCCGTCAGTCAATCTTCCAGCGCCTCAGGTCTCCCGGTTGGCGATCTGCGAAGCGAGACTTCCAGCCACTCCCTGGGAATTGGGTGGGTACACGACGCCGGAGAACAAAAAATTCAGGTGGCGGATTCGGTATCGGGAGGCTGGCTTGGAGGCAATGAGAACCTGCTGAAATCGAAGTTAGAATATGGCCACATCTTCCCGGACGACATTTTCGATCACCACAATGCCTGGGCCTTCCGAACGACGGTTAGTGCAGCGGGCAGTTATAAAGGGGATATGCCGGTGTCCGCGCGCTTCTTTTCCGGCGATGATTTGGTCCGGGGTTTGCGTCCCGGAGAACTCGGTCCGTACGAGACGGTCACAACCGTCTCCCCTTCGGGAGCGACGACGTACTCCGCGGCGCCCAGCGGGGCAGACCTCATAGCCGCTTCGAATTTGGAATACCGATTCCCGCTCGCGCACGGAGTGGAAGGAGCGACATACTTCGATGCCGGCTCCGGGTTTTTGCTGCCGAATTGGCTAGGGCAAACACGCCCTTCTTTAATCAATTCAACCAACGGATTGTTTCATGGGACAACGGGGTTCGAACTCCGCTGGACTCTGCCCGCACTCGGCGTCCCGTTGCGGATAAATTATTCTTTCAACATCATCCGATTGAACCGCGCTCTCTTGATGCCAGATGGCTCGGTCTTTCGCTTGCACGATCGCCTGGGAGCCTTAGGGTGGGGGCTCGGGCCGTTATTCTGAGCGATGGATCACAGTTAGATCACTCTCATAGAACATCTGCACAATTCACAAAACTCTGGCTCAGCGCATACGTCAAGGAGGGAATCCGCGGGGCGAATGACGGGTCGCTCGGGAACTATTCTGCCAGTCATGTGAAACGGTCCCGAAGTCAACGCGAGCCAGCGCAGGATGTGTGGTTATAATGGCGGGCATCACTGCATTGTCGTAAACATTACATAAGGAACATCGAGTGTTCGACGAGAGCGAGATTTCCAAGGTCCGAGAAGAAGAAGCGCAGCGAGGACGGCGCCGGCAGCATTCTTCCGAGAAGGAAAAGCGACGACGCTACAGGAAGATGGCTATGGATTCTCTACGTCGAGGGAACAAAAGCCTCTATGTGCAAATCCTCATCGACCTCGGGCAGAAACCGGGGTCCGACGAGTTCGACGCCTTGATGAAGGAGTTTGACGATTACCAGCGCGGGAAGCGTTAGCCAGCCGTCTCTCAGCCGCAGCGAGTCGCCGCTCCTGCTCCTCCTCCGAAAACTTGGAGAGTTGCCTCATGCCAATTTCGGCGATTGCTTCGGCTACTTCCTCAATCGTCCGTTTTCTTTTCCGAGCCATATTTATTTTCCAACTCCCGTCGCTAAGTCTTTCGCTAAGTATATCACCCGCGACATTAGCATAGGCGGAGCTATTGCGGGAATTGCTTGATGCTGGTGACGTGGTCGCCCACGAAGCGGATGAAGACGGTTTTCGAGGGTGGCTGGCCGTAGATCCAGTCCTCGATGTCGTTGCCTTCGGAGTCCCGCTCGCGCACTTTGTGTTCGGGCTTGCCGACGGCGGCGACGACCTCTTCGCGGTCCATGCCGACCACCGCTTTACGGTCCTGAATGGCTTTTTTCATTTCCGGCGGAAGCGTATCGAACCACTGCACAGCCGCGGAGCGTTCTTTGGCGAAATTGAAGAAGGGCGAAAGCAATTGCTTCAGTTCGTCCGCGGAGAGGTCTGGGACGGCTTTGTTGAATTCGAGAAAAATAGTGCTGCCCATACCTGGCTGCATGCCTGGGGGGCCTTGCTGTTGCTGTTCCGTGGTGGTCTGCACCGTGGGCGCCGGTCCGGCCATATCGATGTGCAAGTGATCGCGCCAGCTCTTTCTGCCGCGGCCGCCGCCGTTGACGTCCACCACGATCTGATGGTCGCGGAAATCCAGTCTGGTGATCTGCACATTGTCGCCGGTATTAACGGCTGCGCCGTGCGTGGCCACGGCACGGTCCAAGACTTCCTGGTTAATCGGCTTGCCGGCATAGGCGAGGAAACCTTCCTTGCCCGCAGGAAGCGGCTTGATGGCCTTGGCAAACTCACCGGAGACGTAGCGAATCAGGGCGAGTTTTGAAGTTTCTTTGAGCGGGGTATTCTTAGCGGCGGGATTCTGAGACTTGCTGTCCGCCTGAGTTTGAGACTGGCCCTGCGCGTCGTTCGGTTTGGATTGATAGTCCGGCAGGACGGGAATGGCATCGCCTGACGGAAAAGCGGGCGCCGAGTTCGCGGACGAACGAAGGCTGTTGACGCGGGGAACTTCCGCGTCGGCGAATAGCGTGATCAGCAGCGCAAATGTCAGCCAGTACGGCATGAATGCCCAAGGGCTCCCCGGAGGCCCACCACGCTATTGTATGATGCGCAGAGGTGGATGAACAGATAGCCCGCCACTTGAACGTGTTTGCGTCTAAATTCCCGTTTTGCCCCTCAGACGCCACCAATTGCCTGCCCAAACGCGATCAAGTTCCCATCCGGAGCCAGCACCAACAGTTCCCGCTGGCCATAAGGTTGGTTCACCGGCCCGTAGACATCGCCCTGGGGCAGCGTGTCGAGCTTGGGCTTCAGCTCCGCGTAGAGCTCATCGACGTTACGAACATCGATATAGTAGGCGAAGCGCCGATTGCCGGGAGGAGCGCCGTCCTCCCCGTGCTGCTGCAAAATGCGAAAGCCCGCGGTCTCGCGATGCAGATAAGCATAGTCGTCCATGCGCAATTGCGCCTTGAACCCCAAAATGTCGGTGAAGAAAGCTATCGCTCCTTCAAGATCTTCGACATGCATGAAGGGCGTAATCTGGATGAAGTTTGACATGAACGCTCTCCTGGCGGGACGAAAGCCACAATCTACCCCCAGCCAGGTGCAGGCGTCTAGTGTTTGCGCGGAGGAGTATTGCTGATAAGCGACCGGCGCGTCACTGCAAGCCTAACGCCGTGGGATGCTTGGGCTGATACAGGCCGATCTCGCCTCCACCAGGAAGCGGCACCTTTGTAATGGAACCCCAGCGTTCTTGGTGAACTTTGGAGCACTTTACGCCCTTCTTCGCGAGGGAATCCATTTCGGCTTTGAGATCGTCGCACAGGAAATAAAGCTCGTGCAGGCCATTCTTCTCGGCTGGGTGGAATGCGGCTTCCGCCGGCGGCAAGGCAAAGATCAGCCAGCCGTGACCGGCATCCACGGATTTAAATCCGAGCACGTCGCGGAAAAACGCGCGGTCTTCCTCGGCGTCTTGGCTGTAGACAATTACGTGGGCGCCAAAAATCATTTTTCCCTCCCAAGAAATGCCAGGATCCTCTGGCAGACTGAAATCTCGTGGAGCCTCGAAAATCCGACGGAGATCAAACAGCAGAATAGCCGCAGAAAAGATCGCTTCCGTTAGCGGGATACCACTTGAACTCCCTGACGGTCAATCCTCATGGGAAGAAGTTCGCCGCCGGCTTCGACAATGGCATCTTCGACGCGTTCGCGCGCATGCGGCTCGATGAGAAGAACGACGCAACCGCCGCCTCCCGCGCCGCAGACTTTCCCGGCCAGAGCGCCGTTGCGGCGCGCGTTTTCGATGATTCGGTCGATGGTCTTGGTGGAGATCGTGGGCAAGTTTTTCTTGCGAAAACTCCACTCTTCGCGCATCAAACGGCCGGCTTCCTGCCACTTGGCGGTTTCGAGAGCCACGCGCATGTTCTGGGCGATTTCGGAAATGCGCTCGAGATTTTTCGGGATGCCGCGCCTTCCGTCGATGTGCGCCTTGAAAACTTCCCAATTGTTGATGCCGGATTGCCGCGGCTTGCCCGTGTAGCAAACCACGATGCGGCGTTCGAGTTCGTCGAGGTTGACGCGCAATTCCACGCGATGCTCGCCCCCGGGCGGAAGTTCGATGGCGGCAGCGCCTCCGAAGGCCGGCGGGTAGTGGTCCTGCGTGCCGGTGGGCACGTGGATGACGATGGCTTCGGCGTCGCGGCTGATGTGGATCCAATCGACCTTGCTCTTCCCTGCTCCCGTGAAGCGATCCAGCGCCGCGCATATGGCTACAGCCATGGCGCTCGAGCCGCCAATCCCCGCGCCCGCCGGGGCTTCGGAGTCGGTCGTCAGCGTGAAGCCCCCCTGCGGCTGAAAGAATTTGACGATTTCCGCCAGCAGCGGCAAACGGTAGCGTTTGGCCTGCACCAGCGCCGCGAATGAAATAAAACTTTCTTCGCGCTCCGTGTCGCGAGAGATGAGCCGGATGCGCCGATTGCCTGCCGCGTGCGTTTGGATCAGGCACGATGCGTAACGCGAGATTGCCGCATTCACCGTCACCGCCCCCGGATGAAACAGGTAAAGAGGCCAAATATCGAGCGTGCCTCCCGCAAGGTCCACACGCGTCGGCGCTTTGGATTCAATGATCATAGAGATTCAGCGAATCAGCGGGTGGGTCAGTTGCCGCCCGCGCCTGCTGTGCGATTGCGGGCAATCAAGTGCGGGCCTGCGTCGGGCTTGGCCTTGGCCAGAGCGGGATTGGGTTCGAAGCAGCGGCGGCAACGGGCTTCATAGATGTCCGTGGCGCCGACAATAATCAGTTCTTCGCTTTCGACGAGACGCTGCGTGTGCACGGCAGGATTACCGCAGCGCACGCAGATGGCCAAGAGCTTAACGATTTCTTCGGCCACGGCGAGAAGGCGCGGCATGGGTTCGAACGGGCGCCCGCGGTAGTCGGTGTCCAAGCCCGCGACGATCACGCGCTTGCCGAGGTTGGCGAGCTTGGTGCAAACCTCCACGAGATCTTCGCCGAGGAATTGCGCTTCGTCGATGCCCACGACTTCCGTGCGCGGCTGCACCTTGTCCATAATCTCCGCCGCCTTGGTGACATTGTCGGAAGGGATGCCCAAGCCGGAGTGCGAAATGATTTCGTTGACCGCGTAGCGCTCGTCGATCGACGGCTTGAAAATCTGCACGCGCTGGCGCGCAAATTCCGCGCGGCGCAGCCGGCGGATCAGCTCTTCGCTCTTGCCGGAAAACATCGGGCCGACCACCACTTCGATCCAGCCCATATTGCCTTTGACAATGTCCACGTTGGCTCCCTTAAGACCGTGTAGCGCTTCTTAAACCGTCGGGCACGATATATCGTGCCCTACTTTTACGAACTTGCCGTGCGGGCGGCGCAATACATCTTCTCATTATAGAACGGCGCGAAGGCCGCGACGACGGCAATGCGAAAAGCTTCCTGCCGTGTGATGAGATTTGCAGAAAGAACGCCCCAGGCGCCTTGGGCGTCGCGAATGCCCACAGCGCCTGCAAACTTATCGATCGCCACGGAAAGCTCCACGCCGTTTTCGAGCACTTCACGAGCCAGCGCGTCCGGCAACTCAACGCCCCCCGAGCGGCCGTAGTGGCCGCGCACGCCGTCGGTCACATACGCCCAGCTTTCTAGAAAAACGCGGCGACGCCCGTTCTGCTGCAAGGCCGCATGTCTCAGAAGTTCGTCTGGCGACGCGCCTTCGTACACGACATCGAGTCCACCTTCGAGTCCGACAAAGTAGCGCCAGTTTTCGCTTTTCGATGGCGCCAGTCTTACCAACGCTTCCGCTCGTTGCCGCGCACCGAGCATCAGTTCCTCACAGGACGCGGGCGTGTGGCTCACGCCGCTCTCGACTTCCTCGCCAACGACCTCAAATGCCGCGCCGGGCGCAAGCACCAGCGCAAACGCCGCGAGGGCTTCGGAAACGGCCTGCAGTTTTGGCTTACGGGTGCTGCCGACGGCGATGATCACTTTTTCCATGGATGAATAAAATTGCTGCGCCGATTCTAACGGCAGACGGCACAAAAATTCACTGAGAATTCGCAGGGCTGAGGAAAACGCAAGCGAGGAAAGCGGAGAATGGAGCGGCCTATCGGAATCGAACCGACACCTGAACCTTGGCAAGGTTCCGTACTACCACTATACTAAGGCCGCTCAACTACACTTCATTTTATAACATGCTGACCCGAGCAGCGACAAGGGGTCTTCCCTTGGCCTCATTGGAAACGCACGCGCAAAACTTGAGATTCACTGCTCAGGAGACCTGCGTGACGCGCGCCGACTTCACAATAGGCGAACGGCGCTGCCGGTCTGCAAAGCGCGAAGCCTTGTCTTTATCGGTGTACACGCGGCCGAACTTCTCGCCGTCAGCATAAGCAACGGTCACAAGAAAGTGGTGATGCTTCCGGCGGCGGTCTTTACCAAACGAAGCTTTTTCTTTTTTCATATTTTTTTTCATCGCTCTTTTTGTCACCGTGCCATCCCCGTCCAGGAAGGTATTCCCAGCACTATCTCAGGGAAATCAAAGCCGCGCAAGTACTAACGGAGATAGTAACGTGCACTTCATTACAGCAGAAAACCGTTTTTATGGATATTCAAAAATGCAGATGCCAGCGTGAGAAAAGTCATGGCCTGGAGGCATGCTATGAATCGCTCAACTTCGATGGCCTCGATTGTGGCCCGCCGATTCCCCCCGCGCAGTGAGCCAGACCTGCCATGAACCAACGCTCAGGTCTCCTGCATCTAACCTTTCAGACCGGATTTGACGAGAGGACACCTAACGGTCGGCAGGAACAGGCCCTCAAAAGCCCTTGCGGTTCATGAAACATTTTCCTCTTTTATCCGTCTTAACTGATGAGGGAAACGATAAGCTGAATGTGGCGGAGAAACATTATGATGCTGAATACAATCAAGAAACCGCCCCTCGTGGAAGACCTCCGGAACCATTCGCCGGAAGAATTGGCGGAGCTTCGTGTGCTCCTGAATGCCGGTGCGCCTTCGCGCCCGGATCCGCGGCGCCCAGGTTTTTTCGAAATTGAAGGGCTGTCGAATACCTTCTACGTTTTCAAGTACCCCACCGGTACCAAGGTGCTGCTGCTCGGAGTTTGGGCTCGCGAAAGCGATCCCGTTGCCGAATTGGTAGCTTATTCCTGCCCGGCGGCTTAAGGAATCGATCGCGCCGCAAGAGTGCAGCTGGAAAAAGTAAGAAGAAGCGCCCCAGATCGTTTGGGGCGTTTTGCTTTAGTCCTCGTCCAAGTCCAGCGCCGCCGAATTGATACAATAACGCAATCCGGTGGGGCGCGGGCCGTCATCGAAAACGTGCCCAAGGTGCGCATCGCAACGGCTGCACTTCACTTCCGTGCGCTTCATGCCGTGGCTGGAGTCGGTTTCGCTCTCCACCGCCTCCTCGCCAGCCGGAGCGTAGAAACTCGGCCAGCCGGACCCAGAGTGGTATTTTGTTTCAGAACGAAACAAGGGTTGGCCGCAGCAGACACATTTGTACGTGCCGGGTGTCTCGGTGTCCTCGTATTCCCCGGTGAAAGGCGGCTCGGTCCCCTTCTGTCGTGTCACATAGTATTGATTCTGCGTGAGTTGTTTCTTCCAATCGCCTGGCGTTTTGCTTACTTTCTCTTCCATACCTTCTCTCCCCATCGCCTCAAAAGTGGTGCTTCGCTTGCCTTACAGTATCTGATACAGCGCAGTGCCTTGACGTTTCAGCTTTCCACGCGAATAGTGGGAATAGCTCATGTCCGACCTAAAAGCAACCATGCCCGAGGAAACCGAGAAGAAATACGCCGAACAACGGCGCAGCCGCAGGGCGAAGATTGCCCGGCCGGTCCGCGTGCGTCCTTCCGAGCCCCGCGACGAGCACTTCGAGGACATGCCCATCAGCGTCAACGCCTCCAAGGAAGGCATCTACTTCATTTCGCGCCGCGAATCCTACTATCCCGGAATGCGCGTTTTTGTGACTTTTCCCTTCTCCTCGGCCCACGATCCCATGAATTGTGAGTATGTAGCGGAAGTCGTTCGCGTCGAGAAACTTCCGAATGGGAGATCGGGAGTTGCCGTGCACCTGAAAATGACCATGAATTACAACGCGGGCTCACCGCCAGGAGCCGTTTCTCACGCCTGACCTCATTCCCCTCTCCTCGCGCTGCTCGCCGAAGCCTTCCCCCTCAACTTGACCAGCGTGGTCCAGGTCTCTACAATAGTAGTTTCACAGTGATTGATTTTTTCGATTTGATGAACTCATTTGACAGCCCAGCGGGTACCCGCTGGGCTGCGCTGTTTTTAGGCGCCACCTTTTCCGACGCGAGGCTGGAATGATAGACGGTCCGATTCCCGAAGGTCTTACATTCGACGATGTCCTGCTCCTGCCGGGCAAATCGGCTGTGCTGCCCACCGAGGTCGATACGCGCACGCAATTTACGCGCAAGTTAAAACTGAACATCCCCCTGGCCTCTGCGGCCATGGACACGGTAACGGAATCGCGGCTGGCCATCGCCATCGCCCGCCAGGGTGGCATCGGGATCGTGCACCGCAATATGCCCATTGACCGCCAGGGCGAGGAAGTCGATCGTGTGAAGCGCTCGGAAAGTGGAATGATCGTCGATCCGGTTACCATCTCACCGGACATCACACTCCGGCAGGCTCTCGAGATTATGACCAAGTACCGCATTTCGGGACTGCCGGTCACTCGTGGCACGCGGCTCACAGGTATTCTCACCAATCGCGATCTGCGCTTTGAGAAAAACCACGCCCAACTCGTCAGTTCGGTCATGACCAAAGACAACCTGGTCACCGTGCCTGTGGGCACTACGCTCGAAGAAGCCGAGCGGCTGCTGCAAAGACACCGTATTGAAAAGCTGCTGGTCGTCGATCAGGACTTCAACTTAAAAGGCCTGATCACTGTTAAAGACATCCAGAAAAAGCTCGAATACCCCTACTCCGCGAAGGACGAGCAAGGCCGCCTCCGCGTCGGTGCGGCGGTTGGCGCAACGGGCGATTTTCTTGAGCGTGCGGTCGAAATGTCGAAGGTCAAAGCCGACGTTGTGGCCATCGACACCGCGCACGGTCATTCCCAGCGAGTCATGGAAGCGATCAAAGCGATTCGCCACCGCTTGCCGGAAATCCAGGTGATCGCTGGAAACGTGGCTACGTATGACGGCGCGAAAGAGCTTATCTCGCTGGGTATTGACGGACTGAAAGTCGGCATCGGCCCCGGCTCGATCTGCACCACGCGTGTGGTCACCGGCGCTGGCGTCCCGCAGATCACTGCTATCGTTGAAGCTGCGCGCGCTGCGCAAGGCACCGGCGTGCCGATCATCGCCGACGGCGGCATCAAGTATTCCGGCGATATTTCAAAGGCCATCGCCGCGGGCGCTTCTTGCGTGATGATTGGCGGTCTCTTCGCCGGCACCGAAGAATCCCCCGGGGAGACCATTCTCTACCAGGGCCGCACCTTCAAATCCTATCGCGGCATGGGTTCCATGGGCGCCATGGACGCTGGTTCCGACCGCTACGCGGTTGTGCAAGACACCGGCGAGCGCGGCAAGTCCGTACCCGAAGGCGTCGAAGGCCGCGTCCCTTACAAAGGGCAGCTCTCGGCGCTCACGGATCAACTGGTTGGC